>JADMIO010603886.1_pt1 | contig 87435 bp, 71 predicted proteins | sample 8958161 | NCBI WGS metagenome assembly JADMIO01 (sample SAMN16585339, study PRJNA669376) | soil metagenome | isolation source: Crop rotation soil | place: USA: Cullars Rotation, Alabama | collected 2011 | reverse complement strand
GCCGCGACTTCAAGTCACGTGAATTCCAAGCTTCGGATCCCACTGTGCTGGAAAGCCGGGCAAAAGGCGGCTGGTCTCGACCACAACCTCCGCTTCTTGCGCAAGCGGAACGCCGGCCAAAGCGGACATTGCCGATGGACCAATTCGCACCGCCGGCCGGCCGGCTACCAGCGCCAGCCGAAATTGCCCAGACCCTCGACCATGGTGGTACCGGCGCCAAGCTGGCTTTCGCCCTTGAGGCCGAAAAACAGGCCGGAACTGCTCTGCATTTCCACATCCAGCCCCAGCAAGGCGGCATCCCCGGCAGCCCGCACCCCCACCGCCTGGAACGCCGCGGCGGGCAGATTGACGAAACTCGCCTGGGAAAAGGGCAGATCGTCGAGCTGATGCGCCCAGGCGAGCCGCACATCCGCCGTCAATAGGCCATGCTCGGTGGAATAGGAGCGGTCCAAATGCGCGCCCAACTCGGTGCGGCCCAGGGTGGTGGTTTGCGCTCCATAGGCAAGCACAAAGGTGGAAGCGCCGGAGACCACGCTTTCGGTGTAAGCGGGAGCGTTGATGCTGTCGCCGACAAAGGCGCCATAAGGAATGAGCTTGGTGGTCGCATCCAGCGGCAGCCGCCAGCCGGCTTCCATGCGGCCGCCCACGTCATCGGCATCCTGCTTGCCTTGCAGCACATCGATGCCCGAGACCATGACGGTGCGCTGAGTCTTGATGTGATGCCAGCCAAAGCCCAAAGAGGCGGCGACATAGACGGCGTCGGCATCGATGCGGCCATAAACACCTATCATGACATCATGGCTGCCGCCGGTGCCATTGCCGGAGTGAAACAACTGCTGCCCCAGACCCAGGGTGACGCCCGCAAGAATGTTATCGGTGAATTTCCTGTCGGCGCCGCCGATCAATCCGACATTGTTACTGGTGAGACCGGCAGTGCCGCTGGCGCTGTCGCCCGACAGTCCGACATGCCCGCCATAGACAGCGCCCCAGACGCGGGTCTCGCCCGTGCCGAGCTGGGCGCGATGCGGCGCATCGGCCGTGCCATAGGCGCTGTCCTGGGCGTAGCTGCCGACATCAACGCCGCCGCCATCCGCAGTCATGGACAGGAAGGAAAGAAAGCCCTGGCCAACCGCATTGCTCACATTGGGACCGACCTGACCGGAGATTTGATCCAGGGCGTTGTTCAAGGCCGGGCCGGAAAGGCTGTAAAGCGGCGCAAACCCCGCCGGCGGCACATTGCCGGCAAGAACCGCGGCATCGATCGCGCTCACAATATTGTGCTGGTTGCCCGTGGCGTTGGACAGTTGTGGCGCCAGCGTGTTGGGGCCCAGGGTCAAATAGACGTTGTTGGCGTCGTAGTTGAGTTGGCCCCTGACAGTGAAGGGCAGGCCGGTCACGGCCGTGAACGTGCCGCTGACGCCGCCCAGCGCAGTGAGAAGCGTGTAGCGCTGACCGGTTGTGTAGGCACCCGAAGCCGGAACGACGATGACGTTGCCATTGATGCTGGCCGCGCCGCTGACGCTGGTGAGTCCGGCCGTGGTCGGCGTGATGGCGTCGAGATAACTCGCGCCCGCTACCAGCGTCAGATTGCCTGTCACGGACAAAGTCCCTGGCGTCGTGCTCGAACCCGGATTCAATGTGCCGCCGCTGGCGACAGTCGTGGCGCCCACCTTACCCGTGCCGCTTAAAGTGCCGCCATTGGCAACACTGACGGTGCCGCCAGCGATTGCACCGGTGACATTGAGCGTGCCCCCCGAAACAGTCGAGGCAGCAATTGAGGATGTACCGCTGAGTGTCCAGTTTCCCGGGCCCTGCATGTTCAATGACCTGAAATTCAGGAAGCTGCTATCTTCCGTTCCGGCACCTTGCAGAACCAAGGAATTGTTCGCACCGGCGGCGCCAAATACGTCGCCGCCGAGCGACGAGCCGGTTTGCAGCGTCAGCGTGACAGCGCTACCGCCCGACGCAAATATCGAATAGATGCCGCCGGAGATCGAGCCCGCATTGGTTATATTTGGACTGCCGGAGGTGACGGAAATTCCGTAGGTCCAGCCGCTTATGATGCCGCCGGCCTGATTTGTGACACCCGAGGACCCGAAGAGTAAAACTGCAGCATCACGAGCGCTTCGCAGCTGGCCGCTGTTGGACAGGGCCGCAGGACCGGCTGAGGAGAGAACCGCCCACCCGCCCGTAGATATCACGCCGGTATTGACGATCGCTGTCGCGCGGGAGATGCCACGGCTGCTTATATCCCCGGCGACACCCGTGATCGTTCCACTGTTCGTGACACTCAAGCTGCCACCGCCTGTTGCCAGGTCGATACCGTCGGCATTCAGCAGGTTCATGGTGCCGCTGTTTATGACTGTCCCATTGCCTTGGACCGCGACGAGCCGGATGTTGGGATCGGGCGTTGCATCCTGGGCGACAATTGTTCCCGCGTTTGTGAATTTCGTCGGGTTGGAAAGCAGAACCAGCGGCTGCCATGAAAAAATCGTATTGCGCACGCCGGTAAGAGTGCCCCTGCTGGTAACGTCCAGTGCGGTAAGAACCGTTCCGGTGCCCTGAACGGAAGCCCTGGTAAGATCCAATATGGGAGAGCCGCCGGCCGCGACGATATTCGCAGTCAAGTCGACGGTGCCAACCCCGACCAACCCCAATTTGCTGTACGGAATATTGCCGGGCGTCAGGGTCAGCTTGGCATTGTTTGCCAGGTCGTAAATTACATCGCCGAACAGGCCAGGCACGCCCAGCGCCGAGATGTTTGCGTCGGCCGAAACGAGATAGCGTAAAATATCCGTTCCGGCTCCGCCTCCTGTCACGGTGCCATTCACGCCCGCGAACTGGCCGGGCCCGGTGTTGACCAGGCTTGTCACCAGGGTGTCGTTGCCTATCCCCAGCACGATATTGCCTGTGATCACGCTTCCGGGTCGCAATGTGACGACATTCCCTGAACCGAAGGACGCGCCGAAATTCACATTTCCGTTGATGATCCCCGCATTGTCGAGCCGTGCTCCATTTCCGTTGAGCGTCCCAATATCGCCGATGACGCGGCCCGTCGGCGCGTTGATCAATTTGCCGGTGCTATCGATCGAGACGGCGAGGCCGGCCGAGGAAATCGTGCCGGTGTTGGTCAGAAAATAACCATTCAGCTCGGCACCCAATGTCAGGCCGGAGATGGTGCCACTGTTGCTTGACGGTGTCCCAACGTTGCCGAGCCCGAAAAAGCCGACACCGTTACGGGACGTGATCGTGCCGCTGTTGGTCAGAACATTGTCAAAAGCGTTTACCGCTGTCCCATCCGCTATGACCGAGCCGGAATTGGTGAAGGTCAGGTTGGCGCCAGCATTTACTGCCCCGCCAGCTCCCGTCGATGTGATGCTGCCGGTATTGACGAGGTTGAACAAACCAAAGTTGCCCGTCGTAACCGCATATTGACCGGAACTCACTGCGGATTGGATTGTGCCGTTGTTGGTCACCGATAATGTCGACGAAAAGTTGAATCCGTCATTTGCGATCGCCGGCCCGGTGGTCGTGATGGCTGTATTGTTGGCGATCTGGCCGCCGCCCGACAGCGCCCTTACAAAGAAGGTCGATGTCGGATCGGATCCGGGCGCTAACGTCAGTGTTGCGCCATTGCCGATGCCGTAAGTCACCTGGGTAAAACCCGGCGGAATCACGACTGGGGAGGTCAGCGCGGTATTGGCCGTGATGTCGATTTGGAAGGTCGCCGCCATGACTGGCAGCGCCAGTGTGAGCGCACTCGTGCCCAGGCAAAATGCTGCAACTGATCTAAAAACGCCCCGCATGCCTAGCCCCATCTTATCCGGCACGATAATGCGGTGACGATAATGGGTACAGCCCCAGCGTTGCGACACTTCATCTGACAAATAGTCAGACGATCTTCTTGACCGGTCAGCTTTTGCCGCGCAGATGCGTTTTGGCGTAGGTTTCCAGCAGGTGCCGCGTGTCCATAGCGATGTAAACCCGCTGAGCGGACAGGAGCAGATAGTCCCGTACCACCTGTACGGTGCCAAAATCGCGGTAGCAGTGGTGAGCGCGAACGTCGCTGCTGGCGCAAAGCGGACACCAGGCCCTGAAATTCGAAGAAGGAAATGGGATCGCCCGCATGCGCGGGCGATGACGGGGTGGGCGGCGGGCAAGTTGGATGGGCGGGTCAAGCCCGCCCATGGTGAGTTTTTAAGTGATCCTGAATCTCGAGCGCCGCACATCGCGGCGCGACAAGCAGCATCCGACAGCTTCCTTTCCCCTCGCGGCGAAGCCGCTGGAGGGGGAAGGTGTCGCAGCGAGGTGTTTGCACTTCTGCAAACCCGAGCTGCGACGGATGGGGGTCAACAAAAATAAGCAGGCGGCACGGACAACTCTATCAGGTTCTTCCCAGCTCCATCATTGCCGCCTGCATCATCGCCCGCGCGTAGCCGACATTGTAGACCCAACCGGTATAGCCGCCATTTTTCTGGCCCTTGTCGTTTTCCATGCTGCGGGGATGCTCGGGCATGATCAGGCGCTTGTAGTTGTTCTTGATCAGCTCCTTCATCACCGCCAGCATATTGTCGTCGCCTTCGTCGTTCCAGACTTCGACATATTTCTCGTTGGGCTTGGTCAGCTTGACGTTGCGGAAATGGCAATGGTTGATGCGGTCGCGGCTGGCGAAATATTTGGCGACTTCCACCGGATCCTCGCCCAACTCGCGGGTGACGCCGCAATCAAAGGTCAAACCGTTGCTGGGTGAATTGACGGTTTCGATCAACCGCTTCCAATCCTTGAGGGTGTTGAGCACCTGGCCCGAGCCGCGGCTCATCTTGGGCGGCGGATCGTTGGGATGGACGCACAGCCTGACGCCGGCCTTTTCCGCCACCGGCACCAGCTGTTTCAGGAAATAGGTCAGGTTTTCCCAGACCTGGTCGTAGCTCACCGCGCCTTCCGAGGGGATCGGCGGCAGGTTCTTCATGCGGTCATAGTCGAAGGTCAAAAGGCCCGAGCCGCCCCGGCCGGTAAAGACCTCCTGATAGCCTTCATTGGCGCGGTGGGGGAAGAAATCATATTCGACCACCGGCAGGCCGACCTTGCCGGCGGCGACGATGGAAGCCTTGAGCTTGTTGATCATGTCGTCGCGCCCGGGCTTGCCGTGCACGACCTTGAGGAATTCCGGCTCCATCTGGCCGTTCTTGAACCAGGGCACCATCACGATGCCGAGCTTGAGACCCTGGGTCGCCAGCAGGTCCATGCGCTTGCGGAACCAGTCTTCGGTCCAGGGCGGCGGCGGCATGTCGGGCATGTCCACGATATTGATGCCGATCTGCTTGACCTTCTTCATTTCCGATTCGGTGGGATCGGCGGAGACATACATGGTCAGCTTGGGGGTGTTGGGCCCTTCCTGCGGCATGCCGCCGACATTGGAGACCGCCGCCTGCGCCGGTCCCATCGCCCCGGCAAAAGCCGCGCCGCCCGCCGTCGCCAACAGGCCGCGGCGTGAGAATTGAAGTTTGGTCATAAGAGCCTCCCGCTTTTTGGCCGAGCCTAAAGCCTGGGCTGCGCATATGGAAGCGCTTGCGCCGCAGGGATTTTGTGACGCGAGCAGGAGCAGGGCGAAGGCCGTATAGGGGAATACGGACGAGCCCTTCGACGAACTCACGGCGCAAAAGACCGCGGCGGTCAGGCGATTTTGGGCCCGCCGGGAGGACGCAGCTGTACCGTCAGGACCAGAAGCGGCGCCGCGATGCTCAGGGCAAGGAAAGGCGCATAGGCCATGAAATGCGCCAGATTGACCTGGCCGGGCTTGGGATGGATCACCGGCAGGAAAAAGTCCCGGGCGAAAGCGATCAGGATGTAGTTCATGGCGACAAAGCGCAGGGGCGGCCAGGCCGCGCCCAGCATTTTGACCCCGCCGAACGACAAGGCCGCCAGCAGATAGGTGAAAAACAGCGCCAACAGGAAGAACAGCAACAGCCCGCCCGACAGCGGCACCCGGCCCAGCACCACGCCAAGCCAGATCACCAGCCCGACGTGCACCAGATGCGCCGAGGCGAAGGAGAGGCCGAATTCCCGGCTGCGCCCCGCCAGCGCGGTCCAGCCGGACACCGACGCCAGCGCATTGCCGGCATAGGCCAGCAGGAAGAGCAGGAAGGACCAGCGCGCCGTCAGCTCCAGCGCCAGGCGGATGCTTTTTTCGCCAAAGCCATTGAGAAGCAGCACGATCGCGGCCGTCGCCAGGGCGACGGCGATCCCGATCCAAAGCACGCGGCTTGCCATCATCGCCTGCCCTTCCCCGTTGGACCAGTCTGGCGGCGCACTGTTGACAAGGCAAGCGCGGCGGCGCGCAAATGGCGCAAACCAGACGGGGTGCGGGGATGCGGCAAATATTGGCGACACTGGCGATTTTTGCTTTTTCGTCCCCGGCCTGGGCGGCGGGGGAGCAGAGCAAGGTGCTGATCGACTCCGCCGCCAATCTTGCCACCCCGGAGTGGAAAGCCGGACCGGCGGAATGGGGCGGCAAGGGCTGGAGCGTCTCGTTGCGCACCCTGCATGGCGGGCGCCAGGAAGGCGTGCAGGTGATCGAGGTCAACAATGGCGCCATGACTTTCACCATCGTGCCCACACGCGGTTTCGAAGTGTGGAAGGCGCAAGCTGGCAGCCTGCGGCTTGGCTGGGACTCGCCGGTCAAGGAGATCATCCACCCCTCTTACATCCGGCTGACCGACAATGGCGGCCAGGGCTGGGTGGCGGGGTTCGGCGGCTTGATGGTGCGCGGCGGACTGGCGTCTTTCGGATCACCCGTGCAAGACGGCACGCAGCAACTCACCCTGCACGGCCATGTCGATTACCTGCCCGCAAGCTTTGTCAGCGTCCGGTATGAGGCGTCGCCCGTGCCCCGGCTGGTGTTCCGAGGCGTGGTGGATGACGTGCAGACCTTCGGGCCGCAGCTGCGACTGGTGTCCGAAATCTCGACCGAGATCGGCAAACCGGAATTCGCCTTCGACGACACCATCACCAACCTGTCGGATGCGCCGCAGGAGATGCAGCTTCTCTATCACACCAATTTCGGCACGCCTTTGCTGGGCAAGGGCAGCGAATTCGTCGCGCCGGTGAAACAGGTGGCGCCGATGAACCCGGCCTCGGCCACGGGCGGATTGAAGGACTGGAACCGCTATGGCGGTCCGCATCCCGCGCCCTATGCCGCCAAGGTGTTCAACATGCAGCTGCAAAGCGACGCCAAGGGCGAGACCAAGGCGATGCTGAAATCAGCGGATGGCGCGCAAGGCGTGCTGATGCGCTTCGACACCCATGGCCTGCCTTATATGTCGCTGTGGAAGAATGAGATCACGCCCAAGGCGGGCTATGTCACCGGACTGGAGCCGGGCACCGGCTTTCCCAATCCACGGCCCGTGGAACGCGCCGCCGGGCGTGTGCCCAAGCTGGCCGGCGGCGGCAGCTATCACGTGCATCTGGCAATCGCGGCTTTGACCGGCAAGGCGCAGGTGGAGGACGCCGCCCGCGCCATCCAGGCCCTGGCCAAGGCGGCGCCGGTCATCTCCGAAAAGCCGACCGGGCCCTGAAGCGCGTCAGTTCCTGACCGGCTTGTCCTTGACCATGTCGAACTTGCCCAACAGGCAGGTCTGGCCGGAGCGCAGCACCTGGAGGCTTTGCTGGTTCTCGCAAATGTCCTCGTCGCCGCCCCGCAGCACCCAGACAAAACCTTCAAAGCGCAGGTCGCTGCAAATGCCTTGCAGGTGATTCACCAGCACGCGCCCGTCGCGCATCTTGAAGGTGAGCAGCTTGCCGTCCTTGGAGTCGGTGCTTTGGATGTCGCGCGACTTGACGCACATGGTGGCCGCGGCGGCGGGCGATGCGACGATGGCCAGCAACGCCATGGCGGCAAGGATGGTTTTCATAGAACCTCCAGACTGTGCCCTCGCAAGGGATATTGTCCGCCAAATTCGCCTCTATGACAAGTGTAAGAGAGGCCGGCTGGCGGAGCGGCGGGGGACAGGCTAAATTCCTTTGGCCTCAGGAAAAACAGGAACATGAGCCAGCAGTTGCAGGACCGGATTGCCGCCATTTGGGCGCAGGCGCTGGGCGTCAAAAAGGTGGCGCCGGACGACAATTTCTTCGCCTTGGGCGGTCATTCCCTGTTGGGGGTGAAGCTGATCGCCGAAATCCAGGCCAAGACCGGAATGGGCGACGACTTGAAACTGTCCGACCTGCTGGAGTTCCCCACTTTGGCGGAATTCACCGCGCACCTGGAAAGCCTGGCCGCGGCCGGCGAGGAAACCGGCAGCATTTAGAACCAGGCCGCCGTCACCAGCAGGTCGTCCTTCAAGGCATGACGTCCCCGCAATGTTTCCCCGGCCCGCACGGCGAGAAAGCCGTCCGCGTCCGGCGTGATGTGGATGTCCTCGAACACCAGCGTGCCACCCCAGGCCTTGAAGCAGGCTTCCTTGGCGCTGAAGAAAAGCGTGGCGGCCACAGCCTGGGCGGCATCGTCCAAGGACGCGAGGTAAGCCTGCTCGCTCGTGTCGAACAAACGCGGCCACAAATCCCGCGTCACCCGTCCCACGCGCTCGGCATCGATGCCGATGCGGGAAATTTGCGGGGAGCGTCCCAGCAAGGCCCCAGCATAGCCGTCGGTGTGGGTGATGCTGCCGGCAATGCCGGGCGGCCAAAGCGGGGCGCCATTCGCGCTGCGGCCGATTGCCCAGTTTCCGTGGCCCAGTTTTTCCAGCACCGCATGGCCGCAGGCCCGGCCCAGCGCGAATTCGCGCCGCCTTTTGGGCACGGAATTTTTCACCAACGCTTCCTCTTCGGGGAAGAGCCGCAGCGCTTGACCCTGGTCTTCGGTTTCCGCGCTCAGCAACTCGGGCCCGTGCAGCCTGGCCAGCAGCGATATCATGCCGGGATGGTTTCGGCGAAGACCTGAAACAGAAGCTGCGTGAAACTCTCCTGGTCGGCGGGACTGACGCAGCCCTGATAGAAATGCAGCGACACGCCCGCCTCATGCTCCATGTCGATGACATGTAGGAACAAGGGCGAGGAGCGGCGCGGCCAGTCTTGGGCCGGCAAGGTCGCGATCTCGGGCGGCCAGGACAGCGAAGCGGTGGTGTCGGGGCCCGCCTTCTTTTCGGCCCGTTCCCGCGCCGTGCCGATGGAGTAATAGTTGAACACTGCCGGAATCTTGTTGGGATAGTCGGCGACTTCGATGCCGGGCCGCACGCAATGCGGCGCCCAGAAATGCAGCGAGGGGATGCGCAGCGCCAGGGCCGCGTCATACTCCGCCATGATGCCGCGCAGGATTGTCTCGAAGTCCTGGTCCGGCATGGCGCGGACCTCGACCGCATCGGCGCAGAACATCAGGCCCACCATATTGCTCAGCTCCAGCGAGGTCCGCTTGTCGCCCAGCACCCGCAGCGGAAAGCGGTCCATCCCCGACCAGCGGGCGATGGCAATGGAAAAGACGGTGAGGAAGATATGGAAGGGCGTGACCTTCCAGCTCTCGGCCAGGGCGCGCACTCTGTCCAGCACCCGCTTGGGGATGGTGAAATTCTTCACGATACGGATGCCATTGCCCCACATCAGGGCTGCGCCGGTGCCGGGCGCCTTCATCACCGGCTGGTCGTGATACCAGCGCCGCCAATAGTCGATCAGCTGGGCGCCTTCCGGGCGTGCGAGAAAATTCCGCTCGGCCAGGGAATAGTCATTGTAGGTGGCCGACGACACCGCGCGCGGCCCGCCATGGTCCAGAATGTCGTGAATTTCCTCCAGCAGGATGTTGCGCGTTCCCGCATCGGCTATCATGTGCGCCGAAGACAGCACCGCCAGGCTTTTTCCCTCCGGCAGGGCAAAGACCTTGGCGCGGGTCAGCCACTGGCCTTCGATCCGATTCACCAGGGCGGCAAAGGCCTGCGCGTCTTTTTCCGCGGCCTGGGCGGCGGCCTGGCTGTTCAGGCCGCGCAAATCCTGCTGCTCGATGACGAAGGCTTCGGCCGGATTGAGCAGCGCCCGCAAACCATCGTCATGGGCCTGGAAGCGCACCCGCAACGCCTCATAGCGTGCGATCACCTGGCGGATGGCCGCGGTGACGTCCTCCGCGTCATGGCGGAAGGTCCCCGCCATGCCGATATTGAGGGCGACGGGCTGGCCCTCGCCCGCGCCGCCGGCAAAGGCCCGCCACATCTCCTGCGCCACCGAAGGGGTCAGCGGGCCGCTCTCGCTTCCTGCCGCCCGCAAGCCGCGCGCCGCGTTGCGTGCCTGGAGATGGGCAATGATTTCGCCGCGGCGGGACCGCAAGGCCGATTTGTCGCTGTCGGTGAGCGCGCCCTTGGGAGAGCGGTAGCGGATTTCGCCGTCCGCCAGCGACAGGAGGATATCGCGGCTTTCCAGCCCTGCCATGAGGCCGGCGACGGTCATCGGCGCGCCGGATTGCGGCTTCATGGGGTCCCTCCGCAAGGGTTATGCCATGATGGGACGCGGCGGGAAAGAATCGATTGGATTACATGGCGGCCGACAGCGCGGCCACCTGATTTTCCCACAATTCCTCATTCTCGGAATGACGCGGCGTGTAGCGGCAAAGCGCCATCACGAAAACCGGCTCGTTCGCGTCATTCGACAGCGGGACATAGAGATTTTCGGCATTGAGATATTCTTTGCCTTCAAGATGGACGCGCCCGATAAAGCGCAGCGGCACGCCGCCATCCAACACAAGATCGCAACATTCGACCCAGCGCGGCAAATGATCCGCCGGCACGACCTCGTCCAGCATCTTGCCGGTCTGGTCGCCCGCCATGGCCGTCAAGCTGGTACCGATGAGGCGCCCACGATAGCGAGAGGGATTCTTTTCGACCCGCTCAAGCACGATGAGATGGCGCAGCACGTCCTTGAGGTCGCGCAGAGTCATTTCGGACCGCCGCGGCATCGGCCGGTCGCCGGCCTTGCTGCGCCACAATTGCAGCAGCGTCTGATGCGCAGGGTCGCGAAAGGCCAGCGAGGGATCGCAGTGTTGATACCACTTTTCCCGGGCAGCCTTTTGGTTAAGCGCTTTGACGGCGGCAAGCACATCCATGAGCCAATTGTTGGCTTGCAATCCTAAATAGACGGTAAAGTGGCCGAATCACCCATTGCACCGACGGGTAAAATGCCAGGCACCAATCAGGGTGCCTGACGCGATGTCATACGATTCATGTGGCTCGGGGAATCGCTTCTGAACCTGCAGGGTTCCGCTGGCCACCCTGCAATTTCCAGAACTTTCAAGGTGGTTGACACTGATTCCCGGAGACATTGCGGGAAAGGTTACCCAGTCATTTCAGGGGACACTGTAATTGTCCTTAGTTTATCTGGGGGGCAAATCACCTTATGGTTTCGGAACCTTTAAGTTCCCCGGGATTCGTTCATGAACATGGCACAGCCCCAAAGCAAGATGGTCCCAGAGTTGGAGGCGAACCGCCACGGCAGGCACCGGCTGGACCAAATGGAGCCTCGTTTCGCCAAGCACCTTGTCATGTTCCGTCCCAATGAAGGGATTGTGCGGGACCTGCTGGCGACCGCCCGGTTGCAGATTCCCGGCCTGGCCGCCGAAGAGGAAGTGGTCAAGATCTTCCACTACAATCCCGATTTCCTGATGGCCTTGTCGCGCAAGTCCAAATACGACCCCAAGCAGCCGGTCGGTGAAGGTTTTGTCGCGATGCTGTGCCTGAACGCGCTGGGCCTGCAGCATTTTGCGCTGGGAACTTTCGATGCCAGCAAGCCCGATCCCAGGCTGCTGGCAAAACCGGGGGAACGGCCGGCCGGCGTCTATCTCTGGGCGGTGTATGCGCCGGGCTCGCTGGTGGCCGGCATGGCGCTGTTCATGGAAAAAATGAACACGCCCCTCTATGCCGGCGTCAACATCTATTCCCGACCCAATACCGAGCCGGGCATTCATTTCAATCATGTCATGGGTTTCGTCAAAGGCACCCGGATCGGCGACGTCGATGCGCCCAAGGTCTGGGTCTTCACCCGCCAGCCTCCTGTGCCGCTGTATGACAGCTATGAACCCCATTCCGGCACCAAGAACATCACCATCACCATAGCCCGCACCGTCGAAGACATGATGCGCGTCGCAGCCATCCGCGGCGCCGTCTATATCGGCGAGCAGGAATGTCCGTATGAAGAGGAATTTGACGGCAACGATTTTTCCGCCACGCATCTCATTGCCTATTCCGGCGACGAGCCGATCGGCTGCGCCCGCATTCGCTGTTTCGCGGACTTCGTGAAATTCGAGCGGGTGGCGGTGCGCAAGGAGTATCGCCACTCCCGCGCCGCGATCATCTTGACGACCGCGGGCCTGGATTTTGCGCGCGCCAAGGGCTATCGCCGCGCCTATGGCCATTCCCAGGCCCGGCTGGTGAACTTCTGGCGCCGCTGGGGCTTTGCTCCGGTCGCGGGCAAGCCGAACTTCATATTTTCCGACTTCGAATATATCGAGATCGCCGCCGAACTGGAGCCGGATCCGCAGGCCATCACCCTGGGCTCGGAGCCGTATCTTATCATCCGCCCGGAAGGGCGCTGGCATAAGCCGGGCATCCTGGAACAGTCCGCGTCACGGGCCGCCACCAGCCCATCGGTTGCCAAAAAGGCGTGATGATTAATTGCGATTCACCGAAGTTGCGGCACGCCCCGTTCAACGACCTGTGGTTGCCTGAGGGTAGCCTCTCCAGTAACTTGCCAGTGCGGGGAGAGGCGCGAGCGGGGCGCCAGCTTCTTCCTTAAGCACATCCGTCGGGGGGACGAATGGAATTCCGCAGCCTGCTTGCCGCTCTTCCGGGCAAGAAGCAGGCCATCTATGCCTATGAGCGCGGCAAGGTCATCCGCCATCCGCACGCCGAATTGCCTGACGATGTGGCGCGGGTGCGCGAAAACTTGCGCGCCTGGGGGATCAAGGCGGGAAACCGCGTGGGCATTTATGCGCCCAATTCCTATCACTGGCTGGTCCATGATTTGGCGCTGATCGAGCTGGGGGCCATCTCGGTTGCCTTCACCGACGATTTCGCCGGCAAGGTCAACCAGGCGCTGCTCGACCAGTACAATATCGCGCTGCTTTTGATCGCCAAAAGGGACGCGCGGCTGTTTCCGCAAAAGCCGGCGCATGTCGCCTTTCTGGATGCGGATAATGACACTGTCCGCGCCCTGGACCGGGCGCCTTCCGGCGATGCGGATGAGGGCGACCAGCACAGCCTGGTCTTTTCCTCCGGCTCGGCGGGCGGCCTCAAAGGGTTGGTGATCAGCCGCAAGGGCGTGGAATCCACCCTGCCGCCCATCTTCGAAGCGCTGGACGTGACATCCCGGGACAGGGTCATGCTGTTCCTGCCCATGTCCAACTTCCAGCAGCGCAACATGTGCTATGGGGCGCTGTGGTACGATTTCGACGTCGTCATCACCGACTATACGCAGCTCTTCGCCGCGATGCCGGCGCTCAATCCCACCATCCTGGTGGGGCCGCCGGTGTTGTACCAGATGTTCCATGCGGAATATCAAAAATATCCCAGCTGGAAAAAAGCGCTTTGGACGGGTTTGAGCACATTGCTGGCGCTGCTGCCTTCGCCTTCGCTGCGCCAGGAGATGGCCCGTGTGCTGTTTCGCGATTTCTACAAGCAGTTCGGCGGCAGGATCCGCTTGCTGGCCACCGGCATGGCGCCGATCCGCCGCAACCTGGGCAAATTCTTCGAACGCCTGCAGCTGCCCTTGTGCGAATCCTATGGCATGGTGGAGGCTGGCTCGCTCACCTTCCGGCCCGCCGGCTCCAGGGAATATGGTTCGGTCGGGAAGTTGCTGAAGGGGGTGAACCTGTCCTTCACGCCGGACAATGAAATCATCGTCAACCGCGAAACGCCGATGACCTTGCGCTATTTCCAATGCGCAGAAGGCGAGAATGAGCGCACTTTCATTGCGCCCGGCCGCATCGCCACCGGCGATGTGGGACGGCTGGACGCGAATGGCTATCTTTTCCTGATGGGCCGCAAGAAGGAGCTGCTGATTACGTCCGGCGGGCTCAAGGTCCATCCCGAGACCATCGAGCAGGAGCTGAACAACAGCCCTGACGTCGCGCATTCGGTGATCTTCCTGAAGCCGCATGCGACGCATTTGACCTGCGTGGTGGACCTGGCCCCGCCCGGCGACGAAGCCGCCCGCCTGCGGGTCAAGGAATTCGCCAACCGCCTGCCCTCGGCCAAAAAGGCGGCGCAATATGTGGAAGTGATCTTCGCGGATCAGCCCTTCACCGCCCAGAACGGCATGCTGCGTCCCAATTTGAAGATCGACCGCAAGGCGATCGCGGCGCGCTATATCCGCTGATATCCGCTATTCGACCAGCGACATCACGCTATGGGGCTTTGTCCTGTGGCATAGCCAGACCGCGCCGATGGCCAGAACGCACAGCCAGGCCGAGATGGTGAACATGTCCACCGAAGCCAACAGATAGGCCTGGCCCGTCATGGCGCGGGTCACCGCCGCCTTGGCGCCCAGGTCGGGCAGGCCCATTTCGTGCAAAGACTGCAAGGCGCCATTGAGCGCCGGCGCGAAGCCGCTGGTGAGGTCGGTCATATGGCCTTGATGCATCGCCGCCCGCCGGTCCCAAAAGGTCGTCACCAGCGAGACGGAAAAACCGGCCGCGATGATGCGGGCGAAATTCGCCAGGCCCAGGGCGGCGGGGTTTCGCGCCGCCGGCACGCTGTCCAGCAGGATGCTGATGGTGGCGATGAAATAAGAGCCCGAGGATATGCCCTGGACCATCAGCGGCCAGGCAATGTCCCAGAAGCCGGCATCCGCCGTCAGGCTGGCGCGCATCCAATAGGAGACGGCGGAGGCGGCGAAAGCGATGGTGGCGATCCATCGGGCGTCGATGCGGGCCATCAGCATGGCCGCCAGCGGCGTCACCAGCACGGCAATGATGCCGGTGGGGGCCGACACCAATCCCGCCCAGGTCGCGGTATAGCCCAGCTGGGTCTGGAGCCAGAGCGGGATCAGCAGCATGTTGGCCAGGAATATCCCGTTGCTCAGGCAAAAGACGAAGGTGCCGAGCGCGAAATTGCGGTCGCGGAACAGGGAGAGATCGACGATGGGGTGCTCTTCCGTCAGCTCCCACAGCAGGAAGGCGACAAAGCCCAGCAGCGAGATCACCGCCAGGGTGATGATCCAGGGCGATTCAAACCAGTCGGCATTCTTGCCGGTGTCCAGCATCACCTGCAGCGCGCCCGCCCAGATCACCAGCAGGCCCAGGCCCACCATGTCGATCGGCAGTTTGCGCAGGACGCTTTCCCGGCTCTTGAGGCCGGCCCAGCACAGGCCGGTCACCATCAGGCCCACCGGCACATTGATCAGGAAGATCCACCCCCAATGCCAGGAGTCGGAGATATAGCCGCCCAGGATCGGGCCGCAGATCGGCGCCACCAGGGTGGTGATCGAGCCGATCGCCAGGGCGGTGGTGCGTTGTTGGCGGGGAAAGATCGCCAGCAGCAGGGCTTGCGAGCCAGGAATGATCGGGCCCGACAGCGCGCCTTGCAGGGTGCGGAAGAAGACCAGCGATTCCAGGCTCCAGGCGATGCCGCACAGAAAGGAGGTCACGGTGAAACCCAGCATCGACAGCACGAACACGCGGACCACGCCATAGCGGCTCATCAGCCAGCCGGTGATGGGCACGGCAATGCCATTGGCCACCACAAAGGAGGTGATGATCCAGGTGGACTGGTCGGTGGAGGCGCCGAGATTTCCCGCGATGGTGGGCAGGGAGACATTGGCGATGGTGGTGTCGAGCACCTGGGTGAAGGTGCCCATGGCCAGCGCAAAGGCGGTCAGGGCCAAGGCAAGGCCCTTGAGCGGCGCTTGCGGTTCCTCGCCTGGCGCGCCGCCCATCAGCGCGTCCGCGCCGCCGGATTGCCTGCGCTGCGTCTCACCGCCTGGTGACGGCGCGGCCTGGCGCGCGCTTGGCGTTTCTGCACCGGCGCCGCCTGCTGCGCCAGGCTGGGCATGGTCTCGCTGTTGGCGGCCAGGATTTTCTTCACCACGGCATCGACCTGGGCGTCGACATCGTCGGCGACATTGCCGCGCATCACCCCCACCGGCGCCGCATCGGCGGCGCGGGGGCCGGTTTGATCGCGCACATCCACCCTGGCGGTGACGCTGAGGCCGATGCGCAGTGGATTTTCCTTCAACTCACCCGCGTCGAGCGCGATGCGCACCGGCACGCGCTGCACGATCTTGATCCAGTTGCCGCTGGCATTCTGCGGCGGCAGGATGGAAAAGGCGCTGCCCGAGCCGGCGCCCAGCCCCGCCACCTTGCCATGATAGACGACCTTGGAGCCGTAAATGTCGGTGGTGACCTCGACCGGCTGGCCGATCCGCACCCGGGCCAATTGCACTTCCTTGAAATTGGCATCGATCCAGACATTGGACAGCGGCACCACCGCCATAAGCGGCGCGCCGGCATTGACCCGCTGGCCGACCTGGACCGTGCGCTGGGCGATCACGCCATCCACCGGCGCCACGATCTTCATATGCGCCAACACGATTGCGGCAGCCCGCAATTGCGCTTCCGCCGCCAGCACATCGGGATTGTGCGCCACATCCACACCGGCAATGCCCGATTGCGCCTGGGCCAGGCCGCCACGGGCCGAATTCACCGCCGCTTCCGCCGCCTGGACGGCGTCGCGGGCATGGCCCAATTCCTCGCCCGACACCGCGCCCGCCAGCGCCGCCTGGCGTCGCTGATAATCGGCCTTGGCCTGGGCCAAAGTGACTTCGGCCTGCTGCAATTGCGCCGCATAGGAATCGGCGCTGGCGAACGTGCCGCGCACGGCGCGCGCGGCGCGCGCCAGATTGGCTTCGGCGGCGCGCATATTCACTGCCGCCACCGACGGATCCATTTCGATCAGCAATTGGCCCTGATGCACCTGCTGGGTGTTGTCGGCATACAGCGCAGTGACGGTGGCGTTCTCCCGGCTGGTGACCGAAACGATATTGCCGGCGACATAGGCATCGTCGGTGGATTCGCTGTAGCGGCCCGACAGCAGCCACCAGCCGCCATAGACCAAGGCGGCAAGCAGGACCACGACGCCGAACACCAGAAAACCGGTGCGGCGGCGTTCGGCCCTTTGCGCGCTATCTGCGGTCATGTCGCTCATGGCGTGCCGTCCTGCTTCGGATTGGCGCTGACCTTCACGGCGCCCACCGAATCACCCTGGGCCGGATTGTAGCCGCCGCCGGCCGCAAGCAGCAGCGCAACCCGCTGGTTGGCGGCTTCCGCCACCAAGCCTGCCATCTGGCGGCGCGCCTCCAGCAGGGTCGCTTCGGCGGTGAGCATGGGAATCTGGCCCGACAGCCCCAGGCGATAGCGTTCCCTGGCCAGGTCGAAGGCGCGTTCGGCGCTTTCCAGCGCCAGTCTTTGCTGCTGCTGCTGGTCGCCCAGGCTCGCCACCTCGGTCAAGGCGTCGGCGGTCTGGCGCACTGCCCGCACCACCGCGCCATTGTAATCGGCTATGGCCCCATCCAGGTCGGCCGTGGCGGCGGCATATTGCGCGCGGAGCCGGCCGGCGTCGAATACCGGCAAATGGATCGCGGGGCCCACTCCGGCGGTGAGCGCATCGCCGCGGAACAGGTTCTCAAAGCCGATGGCCTGGAAGCCCAAGGCGGCGGTGAGGTCGATATTGGGATAGAAATCGGCATGCGCCGCCTCCCGCCCCGCCATCGCGGCTCGCACGCGCATCTGCGCCGCCACAATGTCGGGCCGGCGCGACAAAAGATCGGCCGGCAGATGCTGGGGCAAGGGCAAGCCATTCTCCACCGCCAAAGCGGGCCGCACGATGCCGGCATAGGCGTCGGCGCCGCGCCCGATCAAGGCGGCGATGGCATGCACGCCGATATCGCGCTGGGCTTCGGTGCGGCGCATCTCCATCCGGGCCGTGGCCAACAGCGCCTTGGCCTGTTCCAGCGAGGCCTCGTTTTCCAGCCCCGATTTCACGCGGCTTTGGGTCAGGTCGAGGATCGTCTGGCGCTCGTCCAGGGTCTGGCGCGCGATGTCGATATTCTGCCAGGCCAGCAGCAAAGCGACATAGGATTGGGCGAACTGTCCCGCCAGCGCCAGCCGCGCCGCCTGCGCGTCCAGGCCGGCCGCCTCGCGCACATTGTGTGCCCGCTCGATCAGCGCGGCCTGCCGGCCCCAGAAATCCAGCGACCAGCGCATGCGGGCCTGGATATCGCCCACCCATTGCCAGGTGCCGCCATAACGCTGGGGATAGACGAACTGCTTGCTGACCAGCTGCCCCGTGTCGGTGCCGTCGATATTGATGTTGGGATATTTCAGGCTTTCGGCCGCCGACACTTCGGCTTGCGCGGCGCGGATGCGCGCCAGCGCGCTTTGCAAAGTGGGATTGCTGTCGAGCAGTTGGGCGACCAGGCGATCGAATTGCGGATCGCCAAACGCCTTCCACCACTCGTCCGCCGGACGCGGCGCCGCCTCGCTGCCAAGTCCCAGGCTGACAGGCGCGATCTCGGTCTGCGATGGCGTGGTCGCGGGTGCCCGGACACAGCCGATCAGCGGCAGTGCCAGAAGCAAGGCGGCGACCTGGCTCTTGTTCAATCTCGTCCCCGGGATGCGTCGGGTGTCAGCATCCCCTGATTCGTCTTTTGTTAAGGTTAACCGAGCAGGCGCCAGAGACCCAAGGCGGCGCTTTGGCCGGGGCCGAGAAAATCATGTAACTTACTGAAATTACTGATGTTTTTCCTTGCGCAGCCGGTCCGCGACCGCAATGGCGGCAAAGATGAAGACCAGGCAGAGCGGAATCAGGGCCACCGCCTTAAAGGATTGCGAGGCCGCCGCGGTCAATATGTCGTGCAGCTGGGCGCCTTGCGCCTTGGCCGCAAGATTGGCATCGCCATGTGCCGCCGCCAGCTTGGCCCGGTCGTAGATTCCACCCAACCAGGGCAGCACGACATAGGTGGACAGCGCACCCGCCGAACCCATCATGCCGAACACCATGGTGCCGCTGCGCGGATAGCGTTCGGCCACTGTCGCCAGCATGGTGGGCCAGAAATAACAGACGCCGAAGCCCCAGCCGGTCGCCGCCACCAGGGCGCTGAGGGGATCATGCGCGAAGCTGAGGGCATAGAGACCGACGGTGGCGAAGACCGCGGAAAAGATCAGCAGCCCGACATTGGACAGGCGCTTGACCAGCGGGCCGGCGAAATGGCGCATCACGAACATCAGCCCGCTGACATAGGCCAGCAGCAGAATCCCGCGCATGCCCACGATCTGGGACAGCGCCACATCCACCCATTGCCCAGGCGCGAACTCCGTGGAGGCGGTGAACATCATCAGCACCACCCAGATGAAGATGGTGGGATTTTGCAAGGTGGCCTTGATCATCTCGCCCGGAGTCACCGGCGCGTCGGTGGACAGGCTGACATCGGGAAGCTTTTCGGTGAGCGCCATCACGCCGAACACCACACATAGCAGCGCCAGCGGCACCAGCATCAGGCGCCAGGGCAGATTCATCTGGTCGCCGAACAATCCGATCAACGAGCCCGCCACCACGCCCGCCGGATACCAGGCATGCAGGATGGAAAGCCGGCTCACCCGGTCTTCCGGATAAAGCGCGCTGGTCAGGGGATTGATCACCGTTTCCACCAGGCCCCAGCCCAGGCCCTGCACGGTCATGCCGATCAACAACCCGGTGTAAGGCGACACGCCCAGCGAACCGGCGAAAGCGACCAGGGCGAAACCCGCCACCAGCAGCGCCGCGGCTGCCGCCAAAGCGCGTCCGAAACCGATCCGCGCCAGCACCGCGCTGACCAGGAACAAGGTGATGGCGAAGCCGGCAAAGGCCGCGCCCAGCACGGTGCCGATCATCTCGCCGGCGCGCGCCGGATCCAGTGCGTCGAGATAGTCGCTGCGCATATGCACCGCCGTCGCGGCGCGCAGGGACACCGCCGCGCCCGCCGTGAACAAGGCCAGCAAGGCCAAAACGAACAAGCGTCCGCGCTGAAATCCGTCAGGGCTTGCGATTTTTGTCATTATTTTTGCGACCGGTTTTCCCGGGCCTCCCTTGCGCCGACCCTAGCATGGGCTCACCGCATTCCGTAAAGTCACGCCATGCCCCTGCACCCCCAAGCGGCGCTGGCCATTCAGCGCGCCGGCGACCTGCCCACCGATCTGTCGCCCTCCGAACTGCGCGTCGCCTATGAGCGCCAGCGCCTGACTTTGCTGGCGCCTAAGCCGGCGGTCGCGGAAGCGTTTGAGCTTTTCATTCCCAGCGATTTCGGTCCCATTCCGGCGCGCTTCTATCGCGCCCGCAAAGGCAAGGGTCCTTGTCCGCTGCTGGTCTATTTTCATGGCGGCGGTTTCATGCTGGGGACGCTGGCGCTGTACGACACGACCTGCCGCCGGCTGGCGGTGCAAGGCGATTGCGCGGTGCTGTCGGTGCATTACCGCCTGGCGCCTGAGACGCAATTTCCCGGCGCGGTGCAGGACGCCTATGCCGCCACGCGCTGGGCCAGCGACCGGGCCGGGCTGCTGAATATCGATCCCGGCAAGATCGCGGTGGGTGGCGACAGCGCCGGCGGCAACCTGGCCGCAGTGGTGGCACAGATGGCGCAGGATTCGAAAGATTTCCAAGTCGCGCTGCAGGTGCTGATCTATCCCATGACCGACCAGAGCCGCGACTATCCGTCTTATCAGCGCAACGCCAAAGGCTACATGCTGACCACCGCGGCCTTGTACTGGTTCATGGACAATTACATTCCCGACCCTGAGGACCGCAAAAGCCCGCTGGCCTCGCCCATGCTGCGCGACAGTTTGGCGGGACTGCCGCCGGCGCTGGTCATCAGCGCGGAATTCGATCCGCTGGTGGATGAAAACCAGGCCTATGCCGAAAGATTGAAGGAGGCGGGCGTACCGACCGACTATGTCTGCTTTCCCGGCATGATCCATCCCTTCTTCACTTTGGGAGGGGTGGTGGAAGACTCCGCCAAGGCGGAAGCGTTGGTCGCAGCGGCGCTCAAGAAGCTGGCCTGAGATGAAATTCCGCTTCGTCTTGCTGGCCCTGATTGTCGCGTTGCCCGTTCAGGCGCGCGATTTTTCCAGCAGCGTCAGCGAAAGCGCCGGGATCATTCATCTGCGCCCCGAATTCAAGGTGCCGGAGGAACCGAACCAGCTTTTCTATGTCCAGCGTTCGCCCAATGCCAACACCGTGGTCTATGCCGCCAGGCTGGATGCGCAAGGCAATCCCGATTCCCGCACCCCGGTGGAAGGTTTCTGGCGCAAGTTCAATATCGACGGCAGCCGCCAGCCGCTGAACTTCATCGAGCGCATGATGGCCTATGGCGTGAAGCTGAGTCCGCGCAAAAGCGGCCAGCCTGTCACCTTCACCATCGCGGCATTGCCGCAGCGGCTGCTGACCTTGTCGATGGATGCCCAGCACCATCCCCAGGCCACCATGACGGTGGGCGGGCGGACCGTGAAGCTGGTCTATGTCTATCTCCAGGTGGTGGAAGGCGGCTTGATGCCGGAAGTGCCGTCGCTGGATATTTTCGGTATCGACACTGCCAGCGGCAAGGCCGTGCACGAGCATCTTATTCAGAAGTAGAGTCTGCATAATGGGGCGTGTCGCCCAGCCGAGTCCCCAAGCCGCGCTTCTGCTGGATTTTGTGCAAGATCCAGATCACGCCCAGGATCATCAGGATCGGCGCCAGCCAGCCGGCGAAAAACGGCGCCATATAGCCGAATTCGCCCATCAGCTGGAACGCCTTGGAGGCGAAGTGGGCGAGATAGCCCGCCAATAGCACGCCGACCAGCGCGACCCAGCGCGTCTGGAAGGCAAAATAGAGCATCGCCAAAGAGGCGCCGATCAGCGCCATGGTCACGGTCAGCAGCGCTTCGCCGAAAATCAGCTGCCGCCGGGTTTTGTAACCATTCAGGTCTCGCGACATGATCCGCGCCCCGGCCAGTGCGTCCAGATCGCCCAGCCGCAGATATTGCGGCGACAGGCCCAGGTTTCGCAGCCACAATTCGTCCAGCTGCATGGAAATTTCGCGCGTTTGAAAAGGCGCTTCCGCCTCTTCGCGGCCGGCGCTGGTGCTGAGCACATTGCCGGGCTCGGCGGCGTTGGCGTGCCAGACACGCCCGTCTTCCAGCTGCCAGCGTTCCTTGGACAAGGGCGTGGCCGAGGCCGCATTGTCGACTTCGGCCAAATGGCCCTCGCTATCCAGCTTGTAGACCGTGACATTGTGCAGCTTCAAAGGCGGGCCATATTCGATATCGGCGCGCAGCAGGCCGTCGGGGAGCGCCATCCAGTGGCTGCCTCCGCTTTGGCTGCGGTCCAGCCGGATGCCTTCCCGTCCCAGTCTTTCGGCGATCTGCACATGGATGGCGGCCGGCCGCAGCCAGGCATCCATCGCGAACAACAGTGTCCCCATCACCAGGCCCGCCAGCACCGCCGGCATCAGGCACAGCAGCGGCGAGCGGCCGCTGTTCCAGATCAGCAGACGCTCGCGGGATTCGGTGAAGGCGCTCTCGCTCCACACCACGCCCAGGAAGGTGGCGAAGGGAACGAAAGGCGGCAGCAGGTCAGGCAGCCGCAACGCGGCCAGGCGCGCGATGGCGAACACCACGTGAAATGGATCGCCGCTGAACAAGGGCACTTGCGGCCAAAGATCGATGGTCAGCGCGATGGTCATCAGGGCCGCGATCACCATCATGACGTGGCGCAGATAGGCGCCCAGCATGTAGCGCGTGTAAAGCCCCAGCGGGGCGAAATGGATGGGACGCGCGCCGCCTTTGTTCATGACCGCGCCAGTTGCGGACGCACGAATTCGCTGTGGCGCCAGACGATCAGGGTGAAGACGGCCCAGGCCGTTCCGGCATAGAGCGCCAGGACCGGCAGCAGCGCGCCCGCCACGCTGACCGGCGCGGTCGAAATGATCACCCATTCGCACAACAGGTTCACCGACATCAAAGCCAGGCAGGTCAGCGGCAAGGCCAGCCAGTTGGTCATGCGCGTGGTCAGGGCCACGCCCAGCAGCGCCACCAGCGGCGCCAGGAAGGACAGCAGGCTGCGGGAAAAGCGCTCGGCCAACAGGCGCATCTGTGCGGCCCTGGCGTCCTTGTCGTGATTATCCGGCACGAACAGCTGCTCGAAAATGGTCTGCTCGGCCGTGTTGCTGGACCGCGCCGTGAAGGGCAGCAGCTGCTCCACCATCATCAGCTGGCTCATATTGCGCACATTCATGGTGACCGGCGGCGTGTCTTTGAGGATGTCGGTGCAGCCGCGGCATTTGAGCGGATCGATGCGGGTCGACTGGCCGTTCGCATTCGGCATGGGATGGGCGTCGGCGAAAGTATGGGAGGTGAAATCGTTGAGATTGAGCACGATCCGGCCGTTCAGGTCGGGGCCATCCAGCCGCGCCTGGGCCGCGGTGACCACGCGCGAGGTATGCGGCGCGACCTGCTGGTAGACGAAGAGCGTGCGATCCCTGCCCTGGCCCGCCGGCTTCTTCTGCGGCGCCGGCGATGCGCCACTGGCGTCGATCACCGGCACGCCATTGCCCGGATTCGCCTGGGGTGGCGGCGCGCCGCCCACCACATGGTCCATGGCATAGGCGACGTAAGAGGGGAAATAATAGAATTCGTTCTTGGCCACGCCCTTTCTCAGCGAGCGCAGTTCGGAACTGAACAGGATCGCGCGCTGGGCATAGCGCGACATCGGATCGGCCAGGCCGGAGCCGACGGTGCTGATGACCTGTCCGGCCAGCGCCACGATGAAAATCAGCGCCGCCAATTGATAGGGCCCCAGCCCCGAACCGAACAACACCAGCAGTTCGCGGTTTTCGCGCATGCGCAGGAGCATCAAATAGGAGGCCATCAAGATCGCCACCGCCAGCGCCAGGTCGAAAATCTCGGTCGAGGTGCAGACCAGCACCAAGGCAATGCCCGCCAGGTCCGCCTCATGGCGCACCGCCTCGCGGAACACCGGGGTGAAATGCTCGGCCAGGAAGATGGCTTCGATCAGGACGATCACCGCCAAAGCGCGGAAGGCCAGGCCGGCAAAAAAGCCGCGCGCATAATCGCCGCGCAGGAAATTGGCCAGGGTCAGCCGCAAGCCCGACTCCGGCGCTGTTTCCAGGGGCAGCACGGTCAAAGCCGGAATTCCTGGCCCAGATAGACGCGGCGCACATCCTGGTGGCCGACAATCTCGTCGACGCCGCCCTCGGCCAGCACCCGGCCGCTTTCGATAACATAGGCGCGATCCACGATGCCCAGCAATTCGCGCGCCTTGTGATCGGTGATCAAGACGCCGATGTCGCGGTCCGCCAGGTAATGGATCATCTTCCCGATCTCGTCCGTGGCGTGGGGATCCACGCCGGCAAAAGGTTCGTCCAGCATGGCGAAGCTGGGCTCGCAGGCAAGCGTGATGGCGATCTCGCAGCGGCGGCGCTGGCCGCCGGACAGGTTGCCCACCCGGCTCTTGCGGACTTCGCCCAGGCGGAACTCCTCGACCAATTCCTCCATCTTCGCCTTGCGCGCCGGCGCGTCCAGCCGCGCTTCCAACACCAGGGTGATGTTCTGCTCCACGCTCAGCCCGCGCGGCACGAAAGGCGCCTGCGGCAGGTAAGCGATACCGAAACGCGCGCGGTCGTAAAACGGCATCGCCGTGACGTCATGGCCATCCAGGGTGATCTGGCCGGCATCGGGCGTCAGCATCCCCGTCAACATCTGGAAGGTCGTGGTCTTGCCGGCGCCATTGGGTCCCAGCAGTCCCACCACCTCGCCGCGGTCCAGACGCAGCGTGACATTTTCAATCACCCGGCGCCCGGCGAAAGACTTCACCAGATGCTGTGCAGAAAGCATGGCTTGCTCTTCGAATCTATGAGGGGAGGCGCCCGCGCCTGTTCCCTGCCGAATCAGTTCCGGCGGCGATTTGGCCCTTTTGGGGATACTATGACGCAGGGTTTGGCCTGTACAGGCGAGCCACGGAACCGCGTCGAGTTTGAATAAATGCTACCGATTGTTACGTGTCGGGCCCGTGTGAAATACGGAAATACAGGCTGTTAGAGTCTCTCCGTTGTGAATTCGGTATCAATTCTCCTCGAGAATAAGGCTGTTTTTAAGGGCAAATATAGGGACTTACCGTGATGGCGAAGGTTGTGGCATAACCATTTCGGGTTATGCTCCGCACAGTCGGCCATCCGGGCCAAGGGGCACGAGTTAAAAGATACCACCGAGGGGCAATGACGACCCATTCCGCGGCCGCCGAACAAAAGGCCATTTTGGTTGAGACGGAACAGCCCGAACGCAAAAGCGTCGTGGACGATTTTGCCGGTTACCGGGCGTTGCGTCGCCGCGCCGAAGAGATCGAAGGCGCCGGACTGGAAAACCCCTTCTTCCAGCCGCGCGACGGCGTCAGCCACAGCGTCATTCGCCGCAACGAAAAAAGCCTGGTCAGTTTTTCGGGCTACAATTACCTGGGCCTGAACGGCCATCCCGCCGTCACCGCCGCCGCCAAGAATGCCATCGACAAATATGGCACCAGCGCCTCGGCCAGCCGCATCGTCGCGGGACAGATCGAATTGCATGGCGAGCTTGAGCGCAGGCTGGCGGAATTCCTGGGCACCGAGGACGCGCTGATCTTCATCAGCGGCTATCTCACCAATGTGAGCGTGATCTCCCATTTGCTGGCCCGGCCCGATGCGGTGATCTACGACTCCGGCGCCCATAACAGCATCATCACCGGCGCGCGGCTCTCCGGCGCCAAGACCTTCACCTATCCCAATGGCGATTGGCACGGCTTGGACGCGCTGCTGAAGAAAGAGCGCGCCGGCTTTCGCCGCGGCCTGATCGTGGCCGAAGGCGTCTACAGCATGGACGGCCAGATCCTGGACCTGAAGCGCGCCGTGGAGATCAAGAAGCGCCATGACGTGCTGCTGATGGTCGACGAGGCCCATTCCTTCGGCGTGGTGGGCAAGACCGGCCGCGGCGTCTGCGAGGAAGCCGGCATGCCGGTGGACAGCATCGATGTCTATATGGGCACTTTGAGCAAGACCCTGGCCTCCAGCGGCGGCTATATCGCCGGCGACCGCGGGCTGATCGAATATATGCGCTATATGTGCCCCGGGCTGATCTTCAGCGTCGGCCTGTCGCCCGCCGACACCGCGGCCGCCATGGCGGCGCTGGACATTCTGGAGCGCGAGCCGCATCGCCCCCGCCGCCTGCGCGAGCGCGCCAAATTCTTCCGCCAGGTGGCCCGTGAAAACGGCTTGACCATCTGCGGCGACGAGGAATCGCCGGTCGCGTCCCTGATCGTGGGCGACGACAAGCTGGCCATGCTTCTGTCGCAGACCCTGCTGGAACGCGGCATCGAGGTGCAGCCCATCATGCGCCCGGCAGTGTCCGCCACCACGGCGCGGTTGCGCTTCTTCCTTACCGCCAACCATACCGAGGAACAGATCCTGGAGACTGTCCCGGTGGTGGCCCAGGAATTGGAAAAGCTGCGCCGCATGGCCGGCTGACCGTGGCGTCGTGACGTCACGGCCGGGCATTGGCAGCCGCCCTTTGCGGGTCGCCCTGGTAACAAGCTCCTACAATTTCATCGCTGACGGCGTGGCGCTGACGCTCAACCGCCTGGTCGCTTATCTGGAACGCCAGGGCGTGCAGGTGCTGGTGTTTGCGCCAGTGGCGGACAAGCCTGCCTTTGTCCATCAGGGCACACTGGTGCCGGTGCCATCCATTCCCCTGCCCGGCCGCCCGGATTACCGGCTGGCGCTGGGCATGGCGGGAAATGCGAAAAGGCAGCTGCTGGATTTTGCGCCCGACATCATCCACCTCGCGGTGCCGGACCTGCTGGGACGGGCCGCTCTCTCCTTGGCCAAGGCGCACGATATTCCGGCGGTCGCCTCCTACCACACCCGCTACGAGACCTATCTCAAGCATTACTGGTATACCGCGCCGTTGGAAGGATGGCTGAAGCGCAGGCTGCGCGGCTTTTATGGCGCGTGCCGCGAAGTTTATGTGCCGTCCGATTCCGTGCGCGAGACGCTGCTCGCCGATGGCTTGCGGGACAATTTCAAGCCCTGGCCGCGCGGCATCGACACGGCGCGCTTTGCGCCGGGCAAGCGCAGCACCGCCTGGCGCGCCCGCAATGGCATCGGCGGGGACGAGCTGGTGATCCTGCATGTCTCGCGCCTGGTGCGGGAAAAGCGGCTGGACACGCTGACCAGGGCGCTGAACCAGCTGCGCCTGCCTCACCGCGTGGTGATTGTGGGCGATGGCCCGGACCGCGACTATGTTGGCCGCGAATTGCCCCATGCGATCTTCACCGGCTTTCTGGATGGCGACGAACTGGCGGCCGCCTATGCGTCCAGCGACATCTTCGTCTTTCCCAGCGACAGTGAAAGTTTCGGCAATGTCACCTTGGAGGCCATGGCTTCGGGCCTTCCTTGCGTCTGCGCCGACGCCACGGGCAGCGCGTCCCTGGTGGTGGCGGGTGAAACCGGCTTTCTGGCGCATGCCGATGACGCGGACGGCTTTGCGCGCCATATCACCAGTCTGGCGGCGGACAGCGGTTTGCGCCGGGGGATGGGCGAGGCCGCCCGGGCGCGAAGCCTGAATTTCTCCTGGGAGGAGACCTTGGCGCGGATGCTGGGCTATTATCGCGCGCTGCTGGCCGGGACTGATTCGTGAAAATCGTAGACGTTTGCGAATTCTATTCGCCCACGGGCGGCGGGGTGCGGCGCTATATCAACCAGAAGCTGGCGCTGGCGGGCAAGTTCGGCCACGAACTCACCATCATCGCGCCCGGCGCTGAAACCCGCATGGAGGCGGCGCGCGGGGGCACCATCGCCTGGATCAAGAGCCCGCATCTGCCGTTCGACCGCAACTACCGCATGTTCTGGAATCACCAGCAGGTGTGGCGGACCCTGGATCGCATCCAGCCCGACCTGGTGGAAGGTTCGTCGCCCTGGCGCGGCGGCTGGCTGGCGGCGCGCTGGCCCGGCAAGGCGGTGAAAGTCTTTTTCATGCATGCCGATCCGGTGGCGGTCTATCCCCAGACCTTCCTGGGCGGCTTGCTGGGACCGGAGCGCGTCGACCGGCTGTTCGGCTTTTTCTGGCGCTATCTCAACCGCCTGAACAGCAATTATGACGCTGCCATCGTCACCAATCCGGCGCTCAAGGAACGCTTCGCCGGTTTCGGCCTGGAAAATATCGAAGTCGCGCCCTTCGGCGTGGAGCGGGGACACTTCTCGCCCGACTTTCATGATGCGACCGCGCGGCGCGAGATGCTGGCGACCTGCGGCTTGGACGCCGACGCCAAGCTGTTGATCGCGGTGGGCCGCCATCATCCCGAAAAGCGGCTGCGCACCATCATCCAGGCGGTCAGCCGGGCGCAGAGGGACCGCAAGATCGGACTCTACATCGCGGGCGACGGCTTTCTGCGCGCCTCGGTGGAGCGCTGGGCGCTCAGTGCGCGCAATGTCTATGTCGCGGGCCAGATCAATGACGCCGACCAGCTTGCCACGGTGATGGCCAGCGCCGATGCGCTGATCCACGGCTCGGCGGCGGAAACCTTCGGCCTGGTCTTGGCGGAAGCGTTATGTTCGGGCACGCCCCTGATCATCCCCGATTCCGGCGCCTCGGCCACATTCGCCGGACCGGGCTATGCCGAGACCTATCATGCCGGCAATGCGGCCGACGGCGCCCAGGCGATCTTGCGGCTGCTGTCGGGGGATCGCGCCACCCAGTCGCGCGCCGCCCTGGCGGCCGCCAACGCCCAGGTGTTCACCGTGGAACAGCATTTTGAAAAGCTGTTCGAGATCTACGAGCGGATCGTTGCGGAACGCGCGACGAGCAAGCTGTCGAACCAGTCGAGATAGGCTTTGGCCCGCGCCTCGGGCTCGAATTGCGCGGCAAGCTTGCGCAGGCCTTCCGGATCCCGCGCCTGGTCGCAGACCGCCAAAAGCGCCGTGGCCAGATCGGCGGGATCGCGGGACGCCACGATCCTTCCGCTTTCCGGCGTCTTGAGCAGGTCCTCCAGGAGATAGGAACAGTCGGTGCTCACCACGGGCACATTCATCGCCAGCGCTTCCACCGCCACCGCGGGCCCGCCTTCATAGCGCGAGGTGATCAGCAGGGCATCGGCCGAAGCCAGATGCACTTCTATCTCGGAGACATGTCCCATCAGGGTGATCTGCTTTTCCAGCTTCCAGGCACCGATCTGCCGCTCGAGGTCGGCAAGCAGGCTGCCCTCGCCCAGCATGGTGAGATGCACAGAGGTGCCCGCCGCCAACACGGTCCTGAGCGCCAGCATCGGATCCTTTTGCTGCTCCAGCCGGCCGATCCAAAGAAGATGGCGGCGGCGCTCGCGTCGCTTGTGTTCGGTCCGCGGGCGGATATAGGCGGGGTCGTGCAAGGTGACGATATTGCGCCCGGGCATCATCCTTTCCAGCTCCCGCGCCAGGCCGGAATTCATCGCGGCAAATCCGTCCACCGATCCGGTCACATGCCGGAACACCGCCCGGGCAAAAGGGATGGCTTGCGGCAGCGGCGGATTGGAGATTTTCAAGACGATGGCGGGGCGTGGATCGGCCTTGCGCAACCTGTTTGCCAGCAAGGCGTGATAATTGCCGGGCAGGAAGATCACATCGGGCCGCAACACCGCCACGCGCCGGCCCATGGCGCGCGCCAGGCGCAAGCGGGAAAAAAGCCCCCGCCGCACCGGCGGAGCCAGCTCCTCTACCTTCACATTTGCGGAGACCTTGTCGCGCAGGCCACCTTCAAGGCTGCCGCACAGGATGGTGACGTCCCGGCCGGCCTGTTTCCAGCTGGCCGCCAGGCCCAAGGCGATGCGCTCGGTGCCGCCGCGAGAAAAATCATGCAGGCAAATGAGAATTCGCTGCGCGGTCATGACGGACGCCCGGACGATTGGCGTTCAAAGATCCAGATGGTCTCATCCAGGCTGTCATGGATGTGAATCGCGGGCCAGACTCCGTCATAGTGCGCGGTGTGGGCAAGCCTGTAGCCGGCCTTTCCTTCCACCAGCCGCGCAAAATAAGCGCGCGCATCCCGGTTGCCAAAATCGGCTTGCTGCAGCTGGGAATAAATATGGCCGGCGCCCAACGGGATTTCAGGGCGCAAATAGCGCTCGGCCCATTTGGCATTCACCACCACAAAGCGGGCATCGCGCGGCGCGCTGAAAGGCGCGCGCACTTCGCGCACACCAGGCAGGGGATTGCGCACGCTCAAATCGCCCTGCCCGATCCGCGTGACCTGGGCGGCGGATGGGAAGCGTGGCAGAAAGCAATTCTGGCCATAGGTCTCGATCGTATTACCCTTCGCGTGGGCTTGCAGCCACGCTTCCGCGTCATAGCGGGGATCGAACAGGAAGGCGGCATTGATTGCGACGGCCTGGTGCAACGCCCATAGGGCCGTCGCGGCCAGGAAAAGGCGCGCCGGCATGCGCGCAAAGGTACCGGGCGCGAAGGCCAGGGCTTCGGCGGCAATACCGATATAGACGCAAGCGAGCACGGCCTGGGGCAGCAGGAACCTGTCATCGCTGCGCAACGCCACCAGATTGAAGCACAGGGTAAATGACAGAATGCAGAGCGCCGGCAGAAACCCCGCCACGCGCAACCGCTCACGGCTACGGCGCGCATGCAGGACGAGGCCTGACAGAGCCAAAGTCATCGCCAGCAGACCGTAAGCCCCGCCAAAATGGCGGGCCATGTCGCCCAGCAAGGCCAGCCAGCCGGTAGGTCCGCGCAGATATTCCGCATAGCCGCCGCTGGCCGGACCGGCGAGGAAGGCGATCCGGCGAAGAAAGCCTGTCGGGTTGGTGATCGCGCCATCCACCAGCAGCAAAAGCAGCAGCGCAACCGCGATGGCCGGAAGCAGGCTGCGAAAAATCCTGCCGGCATGGGCGCGCGGCCAGCTTTCCAGCGCGAACCAGGCGAGCAGAAAAACCGGAAGACTGAGCAGGAACAGCGCATAGGCCTGGTCCTTGGTGGCGATGCTGGCGGCGGCGAACATGGCCGCGGGCCAGAACAGCTTGGGCTGCTGCTCCGTCACCGCGCGCATGCTCCACAACAGCGCCAGCGCCCCCCAAAAGAGATTGGGCACGTCCAGGTTGGCGACCTGGCCATAATAAGTCAGGCCGAAATTCAAGGCGCAGGCTCCGGCGGCAAACAGGCCGGCACGGCGTCCGGCCACCAACCGTGCCATTTCACCCACGGCCCAGATGATGCCCAGCGACATCGCCAGGCTGACCAGCCGCCCCACCACGGCAAAGAAGGTCATGTAAGCGGGCTTGGTGAATTCGCCGATCACATCGGCCTGGTGAAAGGATGGCACATGCAGCAGCGCGGCCACCACGCCAGGCGCCGACAGGATCGCCAGCAGGAAAGCGTGCAGCGGCGGATAGGTGAAATAGGAGCCCGGCTTGTAGGTCAGCGCCAAAGCGGTGAGGAAATTGCGCGGCGCAAAGCCGTCATCGTCCCAGCCATCCGAGGCCGGCAGGCCCCAGAACAATCCGGCCAGGCGCAACCCCGCGGCGACTGTCAAAATCCAGACCAGCGGATGACGCAGAATTGCGCGCATCACAGCGCCTTCCTGTCCAGGACCCAGGCAAATGTCGCCACGCTTGCCGCCAGCACCAGGTCGGCGGCCGCCAGGATCACCAGCACCGTCGCCACCGGGGTCATCGCGATATTGGTCATGCCCGCGGCCGCCATGCCGGCGCCCACGAAAATCAAGTCCCTGTTGGGCACCAAAGGCAGCCGCGTCACCACCAGCCTGAGCGCCACGAATTGCAGGCATGCCACCGCCGTGGGCAAGGCGCCGGACAATTGCCAAAGGCCGAACTCCACCGCCAGCACCAGCGCCGCGCGGCCGAAATGAATCGCGAAGGTGGCCGCGATCTGGCCTTTGGTCAGCGCCGTCAGCTTGCGATGGCCCAGAACCAGAGCGGCACAAAGGATCAGGGGCACCGAGCCGAGCAGGAGAAAAAGCCAACCATGGACATTGAGGCTGGCGGGTATTTTCAACCCGCCCACCGCCAGCAGCGCCAGCAGCATCAGATAGACCATGACCAGTCCTGCGCCGCCCGACAGCAGATTGGAGTCCTTGATGCCATGCACCAGCATGCCGGGCTTGAGCTTCAGCCGCGCCTGTGCCCAGAAAAAGAAGAAGGCCTCGCCGGAATAATCCAGCATGAAGGTGTTGAGCAGGCGTTTGCGCAAGATCACCGCCATGGGAGGCGTGTTCGCACCGCCCCACAGGTTGCGATAGACCAGATAGTCGCCAAAGGGCTGCAGGAAGAATTGCAGCACCAGCAAAATGTAGAAGCCCGGATTGCCGGGGCGCGCCGTCCAGATTTCGCCCCAGCCCAGCTCGGTCAGGCGGCGGCCAATGATCACCAGCAGCGCGGCGGGAATGCCCCAGCGCAGCAGCTGCACGACAAGCCGGCCGGCGCGGCTGGCGGCAAGCCGCGCCACCAGGCCGGACGGAGGGCCGAGATCTGGCTCCGGCGTCATACGCGCGACACCATCCAACGCACCAGCGCGCGGGGCAGAAGATCGGTCAAGCCACGCAGGGCGCGGAATTGCCAGGGCACGACTATGACACGTGCCCCCAAAGCGATATCGCGCGCGATGATCCTGGCGGCCTTGTCGGCATCCATCAAAAATGGCTTGGGCTCAGTGACCTGGCGGCTCATCGGCGTATCGATGAATCCCGGCGACACCAAGGTGACCATCACGCCAAATTTTTTCATGCGCAGGCCCAGCGCCTCGGCAAAAAGCCGCAGGCCCGCTTTGCTGGCGGCATAAGTGGGCGCCATCGGCAATGGATAGGATTCCGTTATCGAGCCGACCAGCACGATCTGGCCGCGGCCCCGCTTGGCCATGGCGCCGGCCAGCGCGTTGGCGCCGGCGACGGGGGCCACGAAATTAACTTCCGCGATGGCCTGCGCCACCTGGGGTGCTTCCGCGAATTCGCCCTTGGCGATGGTGCCACCCAATCCGGCATTGAAGATCGCCAGGTCGATCGGTGTCTGGACATCGGCGGCCGAAAGCCTGGCGACGAAACCCGCCGCGTCGCGCAGGTCGAAGGATTGGGTGGCGGCCTTTGCGCCCAAAGCGCGGCACTGGGCAGCCGTCTCGTTCAGCCGGGCCTCATCGCGACCCCATAACAGAACCGTAACCCCGAAGCGCGCATAGGCCTGCGCGTGCGCCCGCGCCAAAGCGGCGCCGATGCCGCTGGATGCGCCGGTAATCAGGATGGTTCTTGGTCTCATGAGGGGCGCGGCTCGCGGCGCAAAATGCGGCAATTGCTTCCTATCAAATCGGGACCTCCGAGGCTATGGTGCCCGCCTTTGGCCGGGGACGTGGTGTGAGCGAGACTGTGCGAATCGTCCCGGTGGAAACCAAGGCGCAGTGGCGCGACTTCCATCATCTGCCATTCAAAATCTATCGCGACGATCCAAACTGGGTCGCGCCGCTGCTGCTGGAGCGCCATTTCCATTTCCAGCCCAAGCACAATCCCTTTTTCCAGCACGCCCGCGCCGCCTTTTTCCTGGCCTATCGCGGACGGGAGCCGGTGGGTCGCATCACCGCCCAGGTCGACAAGCTGGTGCAGGAGCGCTATCCCGGCACCGGCCATTTCGGCTTTATCGAGAGCATCGACGACCAGGAAGTGTTCGACGCCCTGCTTCAGGCCGCCGAAGACTGGCTGCGCCAACAAGGCATGACCAAGGCCATCGGGCCGGTGAGCTTTTCCCTTTGGGACCAGCCGGGCCTGCTGGTGGACGGTTTCGACACCCCGCCCTATGTGATGATGAACCATCACCGGCCTTACTATCAGGGGCGCATCACCGCCCATGGCTATCGCAAGGTCGAAGACCTGATCGCCTATCGTTATGGCCCGCAAGCTTCGCTCAATCAGTGGGACAAGTTGATGGCGCGCGCCATGCGGGGCGGCGAAGTGACATTGCGCAACATCCATATGGACGGGCGCTTCAAGGACGAAGTCGCCATGCTGCTGGACATCATAAACGATGCCTGGTCGGACAATTGGGGCTATGTGCCCATGACCAAGGCGGAGATCGACGACCTGGCCGGCATTCTCAAGCTGCTGTTGCGCCCCGGCGATGTGGCGATCGCGGAATATCAGGGCAAGCCGGCGGCCTTCACCGCCATCTTTCCCAATCTCAACGAAGCCATCCGCGACATGAATGGAAGGCTGTTTCCCTTCAACTGGATCAAGCTGCTGTGGCGGATGAAAGTGAAGCGGCCGAAAACGGCGCGCATGCCGATGATGGGGGTGCGCAAGTCGCTGCAAGCCACGCCCATCGGCGCGGCCTTGGCCTTGTCGGTGATCCGCTCGGTGCGCGAGTTCAATTTTTCCAATGGCGTGGAGGACAGCGAATTGTCCTGGATCCTGGAGCGCAATGATCGCGTGCGCCATGTAATCGAGATGGTGGGCGGCGTGCCCTACAAGACCTACCGGCTGTTCGAGAAGGCGATTTGAGGTTCGCGCTCGCTATTCAAATTCAAACCGTGTCATGGCCCACCGGAGTGTGGGCCATCCAGTTGGGTTCGCTATTCTCTGGAAAGCGAAGCGCGGACTTCATCTGGATGGCCCGCATTTGCGGGCCATGACAGTAACAATTTCTATTTTGGAATCGACCCTTAAAAAGAGTCCGGATCGAAGCCGTGGATGGCGCAGACCCGCTTGGCGATCTTGCGGAATTTCGGATTGTGATGGCCCCGCGCCGTGCCGGTCTCGTCCTGGTAGAGATGGATCATCTCATGCGCCATGGTGGAGATCAGCAGGTCGGTCGACTTGACCAGGCCGGCGGAGATGGCGATCTCGCTGAACCCGTCATCGCCCTGCGCCTTGCGGTGGCGGCCGCGGAAATGGCCGTAGCGGTCCTTGGCGCCCAGCACGCGAAACATCACCTGGTCGGCATGCGGCAAATCCCAGCTGCAAAAGGGCGGACTGACGCGCAGATATTCATACGCGCCTTCCAGCATTTCAGGGGTCAGGGTCAGCTTGGTCATGGGATGGGGATAGTCGAGCCGAAAAAGCTTACCGCGTCCAGAACCAAAGAGAGCGCGACGGGGCGTCGCGGGCCAAAAAAACCCTGATTTTACTGGGTTTTTTCAGGCGCTCCGTGTACGGAAACGGGCGTTATAAAATGTCAGAAATCCGTCCCGGAAAGCGGGGATTTTTCGCCGGAAAGCGGCGGCCGGGCCTCTCCTCCCGGGCCCCCTCTCAAGGAGTTGGGCCCACCCCCCGCCCCGGCCTAAGCGCTAGTGGAAGGGGTGCCGGGGCGGGGCGGCTTCGGGGCGGCCTGGCAGGCCCTCGGGGGGCGGGGGCGCCGGGCGGCCAAAGGGCGGGAACCGCCGCTATCGGTTCCCGGAACAGGCCGCTATAAGGGCGCCGCAAAAACACAGCCCGGTGGGGAAATAGCGCATGAATCACGATCGTATGACGGTGCTGCAGGCGATGATGGACCAGGGCATGATCCCGGTCTTTTTCCATCCCGACACCGAAGTCTGCCTGAAGGTGATCCAGGCTTGCGCCAATGGCGGCGCCAAATGCATCGAGTTCACCAATCGCGGCGACTTCGCGGCCCAGACCTTCCTGGAAGTCGCGCGCCATTTCGCCAAGGCCGACCCCAGCGTGATCATGGGTGTTGGCTCGGTGGTGGACGCCCCGACAGCGGGCCTGTTCATCGCCAATGGCGCCAAGTTCGTGGTGGGGCCGATCCTCAATGCCGATGTGGCCAAAGTCTGCAACCGCCGCAAAATTCCCTACAGCCCCGGCTGCGGCTCGGCTTCGGAAATTTCCGCCGCCGAGGAATTGGGCTGCGAGATCGTCAAGGTGTTTCCCGGCTCCAGCGTCGGCGGTCCGGAATTCGTCAAGAATGTGCTGGGCCCCATGCCCTGGACCCGCATCATGCCCACCGGCGGGGTGGACGCGTCGGAGGAGTCGTTGAAGAAGTGGTTCGGCGCCGGCATCGTCGCCTGCGGCATCGGCTCCAACCTCATCACCAAGGACTTGCTGGCGGCCAAGGATTATGCCGGCATCGAAAAGAAGGTGGCCGAGACCATCGCCCTCATCAAGCGCATCCGGGGAAAGTAAGCCATGAGCGACGTGTTGAAGATCCGCCCCGCCGCGGACGTGAAATGGGATTGCGTCTCGTTCGGCGAGATCATGCTGCGCTTCGATCCCGGCTTTGGCCGCGTGCGCACCGCCCGCCAGTTCCAGGTGTGGGAAGGCGGCGGCGAGTACAATGTCGCCCGCGCCATGCGCAAATGCTGGGGCAAGCGCGCCAGCGTCGTCACCGCCTTGCCCAAGAACGATCTGGGCTGGCTGGTAGAGGATTTCATCTGCCAGGGCGGCGTCGACACCTCGCACATCATCTGGCGAGACTTTGACGGCCTGGGCCGCAACACCCGCGTCGGCCTCAACTTCACGGAAAAGGGCTTCGGCATCCGCGCCGCCTTGGGCTGCTCGGACCGCGGCCATAGCGCCGCCTCCCAGATCAGGCCGGGCGAAGTCAACTGGGAAAAGCTGTTCGGCGAGGAAGGCGTGCGCTGGTTCCACACCGGCGGCATTTTCGCGGCGCTGGCCCCCAACACCTCCGAAGCGGTGATCGAGGCGGTGGAATGCGCGCGCAAGCACGGCACCATCGTGTCCTATGACCTGAATTACCGCGCCAGCCTGTGGAAGAGCCAGGGCGGCAAGGAGGGTGCGCAAAAGATCAACCGCCACATCGCGCAATATGTCGATGTGATGATCGGCAATGAGGAAGATTTCACCGCCTGTCTCGGATTCGAGGTCGAGGGTCTGGACGAGCATATCTCGGCCATCGATCCCGCGAACTTCAAGAAGATGATCGCCACCGCGGTCAAGCAGTTCCCCAATTTCAAGGTCGCGGCAACCACCTTGCGCAATGCCAAGACCGCCAGCGTCAATGACTGGTCCGCCATCCTTTATGCCGGCGGGGAATTCTATCAGTCGATGATGCGGGAGAATCTGGAGATTTACGATCGCGTCGGCGGCGGCGATGGTTTTGCCAGCGGCCTGGCCTATGGCTTCCTGGAGGGCAAGGGACCGCAGGCGGCGGTGGAATATGGCGCGGCGCATGGCGCGCTGGCCATGACCACGCCGGGCGATACGTCCATGGTGAACGTCGCGGAAGTGGAAGCCGTGATGAAGGGGAAGGGCGCGCGGGTTATTCGGTAGGTCTGGGCTCAATTGCCGGTAAGAAAATCAAAACTTGTCATGGCCCGCGAATGCGGGCCACCCAGATGACGCCAGTGCTTCGCTTTCAGGATGATCGCAACTTCAGCTGGATGGCCCACACTCCGGTGGGCCATGACAGTTTGTTTGTGATTTCTATCGAGTACAGACCATGGTGCCTGCCTAGCGCTTGACGTACTTCACCACGGCCTTCTGCTTGACCTCGGCACTATAGACCGCGCCCTTGCCGTCGGCCCAGATGCCTTCGCCGGCGCTGGTGCCGGTGGTTTCCAAGGTCGAGTCCGGATCGGGAATGAAGTCGGTCACCACGCCGTCTTTCACGCTGCCGATGCGGATGCCGCGGTGCCAGCCGGGATTGTGGCCATAGCCATCCTTGTTGGTGGATTCGGAGTCCGTGACATACAGGATGTCATTGCGGTCGATGACGATGCCGCTGGGGCGTCCGAACTGGGTGAGCTGGCCCAGAAGCTTGCCGTCCTGGGTGAAGATCTGGATGCGATTGTTGTCGCGGTCGCCGACATACAGATTGCCTTTGGAATCCATCGCCAGGCAGTGCGGCATGCCGAACTGGCCGGGCCCGGTGCCCGATGTGCCCCATTCCTTGATGAATTTGCCATTGGCGTCGAATTTCATGACCCGCGGCGTGCCTTTGTAATTGTTGGTGTGGTTTTGCGACACGAAGATGCTGCCGTCAGGCGCAATCAGCACGGCATTGGGTTCGGTGAAACCATCAGGCGCCTTGCCGGGCACGCCGGGCTTGCCCATGGTGCGCAACAGCTTGCCGCTGGTATCGAACTCCCGCACGACATGGCCGCCCTTGGCATCCTTTGCCCCAGGCGGCACGCCATCGGTGATCCAGAGATGGTCCTTGCTGTCGATGGTGAAGCCATGGGCGAACTGCAGCAGTCCGGCGCCGAAGGATTTGACGAAGTTGCCCTTGGAGTCGAACTCCATGATGGGATCGAGCTTGCTGCCGACACAGCTGTTGGCGGCACAGCGGTCCACCACCCAGATATTGCCTTTGCTGTCACCCATCACCGCGCTGGACGAGCCCATGCTGCGGTTCGGCGGCAGTTTGAAGAAGCCGGGCACCTCCACATAATGGTTGGTCTTGGGATTGGGCTCGGCCTTGGGCTGATCCTTGGGCTGCGCCATGGCCGCCCCAAAAATCGATAAGGGCAACATCACCATGGCCGTCAGCAGGAATTTGCCGCTCATTTTTTTCTCCCTTTTTTGGGGTCGCGCTCGCCCGCGCAAGGCTCCAACTTAGGGCGACGATAGCAGGACGGTGGCGAATCCCCAGCCGGTCCCTTGCTGTATTATCCCATCCAATAAAACCAGAAATTGCGATGTTTTCATCCACTTCTTGCGAGCCAGTCGCAACAATTCGCGGGTTCCAAAGGCAAAATCGGGAAAAGGCTTGCACTGGGAAAGTCGAAGCTTTCTAATCCGCGGCAATAGCTCAAGCCTCTGGCGGGCTTATGTTTTTTCCGGGAAGGAAATGCAATGAAGATCAATCCGCAAAAATGCGTCGCCTGCGGCAACTGCACTTATGTCTGCCCCATGGGCGCCATCTATGTCGATCCGGAGCTGAAGCGCGCCACCATCAACCGCGACGAATGCGTGGAGTGCTACGCCTGCTATAACGGGCTGAGCAAAGAAGTCCTGCCGCCCTCCACCGTGCGCTTTGTGCGCCGCACCCTGGCCAATTTCCGCATCCGCTTCGAGCCGGAGCCGGATGTCTGCCCCACCACCGCCTTTGAGCCCGACAAGCTGGAATGGCCGCGGGTGGTGCGCCGCGCCTTCTCCGATCCGCGCGTGCCCCATGAATCCACCGGCGTTTCGGGCCGCGGCACCGAAGAGGTCAAGACCAACGACGTCACCGACCGCGTCGGCATCGGCCAGGTGGGCTTCACCATCGAGCTGGGCCGTCCCGGCATCGGCGCCCGTTTCCGCGACTTCCAGGAAATGTCGCGCGAACTGGCCAAGGTGGGCGTGTCCTTCGAAAAGAACAATCCCATCACCACTTTGATGAGCAACGTTGAGACCGGCGACATCCGCGAGGACATACTGAACGAAAAGGTGATGAGCGCCATCATCGAGATCAAGGTGCCGGTGGAACGCACCGAAGAGATCATTCGCATCATCTGGGACGTGGAAAAGCGCATCAAAACCCAGGTGGTGGTCGGCGTCGGCGTCCGCTGCGACGAGGAAGGCGAGGAAAAGATCGTCCTGCCGATCCTGCAGAAGCTTGGCTACAACCCGCAGCGCGCCAAAACAAACATCGGACTCGGCCGCAAGGTGATCCGCGATTTGACGAATGCCGCGCCCACCGCGATGGCCAAAGAATTGGAGACCGCATGACCAATACCCTGCACCGCTACGGCAAGTCCGAGAGCTTTTTCGACGACTACATCGTCTTTTCGCTGCCCGCCAAGAGCAAAGCCGCCGGCCAGACCGGCGACGCGCTGGCGGCACAGAAGCGCTTCATGCAGATCGCGGCGGAATACCATCCGGTCAGCCTGGGTGACGCGCTGCACGGCGGCACCTTGCGCCCCACCAAGAGCAAGAGCATTTTCGGCCATTGGGGCAAGCGCAACCGGCCGAATTTCAAGAAGGTGCTGGAAGGCATGAGCAAGGCCGGCACCATGGCGGCGGTGTTCGACAAGCGCGAAAATGCCGAAGCCTTTGTCAAGCGCATCAAGGAAGAGGATATGGGCATTTCGGTCAACATCTCCTCCTCCATCGACAATGCCAAGAATGCCTGCAAATTCGCCGGCATTCCGCGCCACTCCATTGCCTATTCGCTGGGCTTTGAGGAAGTGGGCGACAACCTGCCCGGCAAGCAGGCCATCATGCTGTCGACCATGTGCGGCCATGGCATGCTGTCCATCAACTTCGCCCAGAAGATGATGAGCTTTGTGAAGGAAAACCGCCGTACGCCCCAGGAAGCCGCCGAAGCCATGTCGCGCTTCTGCTCCTGCGGTATCTTCAACACCACACGCGCCAAGCGCATCCTGGAGGATGTGCGGGTGGGGGTGAAGTAGGGCCGATTGATTGAGTTGAATGGGCGCGCCGGATTTCGCGATCCGGCGCGTTTTTCTTTTCCCCTGATTTCATTGTCATTCCCGCGTAAGCGGGAATCCAACTTCGGGCAAAGTCTCAAGAAGTTGGATGCCCGCTTTCGCGGGCATGACAACCCTTTTGTGGGAATGGCAGAGCCAGCTAGTCACTGCAACTTCGCCGCCCCTGCTTCCGCCACGATCCGTGCTGCATCCTCCGGCAGCATATAGCGCTGGGCCACCAGCTTGTCCGCCTGGGCCTTCACCTTGGCGACATAGGCGGCGTGGCTGGGATAACGCTCTTCCAGCGAGGGGCGCGGATCGCCCTTGGTCATGCGCTCGGCCTTGGTGGCGGCGAAGGGGATATAGCCGCCAATATTGTTGCAGAAACGCCCCTTCTCGAACCCATTGGCAAAGACGTTCCAGCCGACATAGGTGCCCAGCGGGGCGCTGATCAGCGGGGAACGAATGCCGTCCAGCTCATTGCCGTCGGCATCGATGCGCGGCATCAGTTGGGGTATGGCTTTGACGATCCGCGGCGGGACCGTGGTGATGGTGCCCGACAGGTCGACCGGGTCAAAACTTTTGCCCAGATCATACTGATAGGTGGGGGAATATGCCGGCCGCGGCACGCCGGCGATCTTGGGAAAAGCCCGATTGTAGGCTGCCGGCGTGACCAGCCCGCCGGAGGCCAGCGTCGGATAGATGCTGGGCGGCGGCTCCGTGCCCTTGGTCACCCAATCCACCAGCGCGGAAAAGATCGCCTTGTTGGTGTCGGAGGCCGGATTGGGATTGGAGATCAGCACACAGGCCGCGGTCGGTGGCGTCACAAGGTCGAAGCCGCCACGGCCGCCATTGTGCGGGGCCCCGGCATTGTAATAGCGCCGCACATTGGCGGGCAGCGGGATGTCGGCCTTGGCGTCGCTGCCGACATAATCCGGGCTGGCATGCAGGTCCCAGAATTCCGTCGAGCCCATGATCTCCGCGATCTTGGGACAGGTCTTGTCCTTCAGGCAGCGGTCCAGCAGGCTGTGCTTGCCCTGCCCCCGTGCGGCATCGTCATGGCTGCTCCACCAGTTGGGGCCATCGCTGCCGAGCTCGTAAAGGCCCACCAACCCGCCGGGTGTGGCAAAGCGATGGTTCATGGACAGCATGCGCGGACCGACGATGGGGTTGAGGCCGTCAAAGACGATGCGGCCGTCTTCGGCAGTGTTGAATCCCAGGTGGATATGACTGCGCAGATAGTTGCCCGACTGGGATACGCCACGGCCGATCGCCCAGCGCACCTTGCCGGCCAGCGGATTGGCGGCGCCCTGGTCGTAACGCAGGAAGGCAATCAGGTCGCGGGTGGCGGCCAGACCGATGCCAAAGACCTTCGGATTCTTGGCGGTGAAGGCGAGGGTATAGGCCAGCGCCGGATTGAACCCGCCCTTGACGCAAAGCTGGTTCAGGTCCGGTTTACCGGGAAAAGGTGTGGCGGAGCAGTCGGCAAAGGCCCAGTCGCTCTTGGGCACTTCCTTTTGCTCACCAGGCCGGTCGTCGGACGCGCCGCTATAGAGTCGGGCGCCATCTGCCGTCGCCGCTTCAAAGGTGCGGCCGCCATAGACGCCCTGCGGCCCGCCCTTGACCGGCATGGTGGTGGTGCCGGCGGGCATGTCCATGAAACGCACCAGGGCCGGCCCGGTGACCGGCGCCGCAGGCAGATCAATGCGCTGGACGCCCGGCTTGTCGTCCAGATCGCCCTGCCAGCCGCTCAGCACATTGATATGGCCGTCGCCGATGGCGGTGGCCGCGCCCCGGCCGCGATTGGAGACGTCATAGACCAGCACACCGGACATCTCGCCGGTTGGCCGGGCAATCGCGAAGGTGGCGGTGTATTCGACTTTGCCCAGCGCGTTGCGCGGAGCCAGCTTGATGTCGTTGATGATGGCATTGTGCCTGTCAGCCGGGTCCAGCGCGCCACTGAAATGGCCTTCCAGCAGTTCATAACCGCCAGGCAAAGGCGAAATCTTTTCCACATTGAGCCTGGTGACCGCGGCCTGTGCCGGTGAAGCCAGCACGCAGGCCATCAGCAGATATCTGAGCGTCATCACCGGCCTCCCCATTTTTGGACAAGCATAGCTCAGCGGCGTTTGCGGTCCAGGGCTGCGAATTCCGCGTCCGTCAGGGTCAGGCCCGCCGCTTTGGCATTTTCCTCCAGATGGGCCACTTTGGAGGTGCCCGGAATCGGCAGCATGATCGAACTGCGCTGAAGCAGCCAGGCCAGGGCCACCTGCCCCGGCTTGGCGCCATGGGCCTTGGCGACTTTATCCAATGCCCCTCCGGGGCGGGTGAGTTCTCCATCCCCGCCCAACGGATAGTAAGGAATGAAGCCGATGCCATTGGCCTGGCAATAATCCACCACGTCGTCGCTTTCCCGGTCGGCCAGGTTGTAGCTGTTCTGCACCGTGGCGACCCGGAACACTGCCGAAGCCGCCTTGATCTCGGCCACCGATACTTCCGACAGGCCGGCGTGACGGATCACGCCCTCGTCCAGCAATTGCTTCACCGCTCCGAATTGCTCGCCCCGCGGCACTCTGGCGTCGATGCGGTGCAACTGCCACAGCCCGATCTGTTCCACGCCCAGCTGGCGGCAGCTCTTATGCGCCTGGGCGATCAGATGTTCGGGCCGGCAATTGACGTGCCACATGTTCGGCCCGCTGCGGGTGAAGCCGGCCTTGGTGGCGATCAACAATCCCTTATAGGGATGCAGCGCCTCGCGAATCAATTGTTCGGAGACATCGGGGCCATAGGAGTCGGCGGTGTCGATGAAATTGATGCCCAGCTCGGGCAGCCGCTTCAAAACACGCAAAGCCTCGGCACGGTCGCGAGGCGGGCCCCAGACGCCGGGGCCGGTGACCTGCATGGCGCCGAAGCCCAGCCGGTTGACCTCGATCTCGCCGCCGATCTTGAAGCTGGACATGCGGGTTCCTTTCAGGGATTTGGATATAGGCGCCCCTCCTTTATCATCGGGATCCGCATATGCGCCAGATAAGGGCTGATGAGCGATTTGCACAGATTGCTGGACCAGGCGACCAGGTTTCATGCTTCCGGCCAGCTCGCGGAAGCCGAGACGCTGTATGCCCGCATTTTGTCGGCCGATTCCGCAAACTTCACCGCCTTGCATTTTCTTGGTCTCCTGCGCGCCCAGCAGGGGCGCAACATGGAGGCCTTGTCCCTGATCGGGACCGCGATCCAGATCAATCCGCGCTTGGCCGCGGCGCTGACCAATCACGGCAATGTGCTGATGGCACTGGGCCGTCCCGGGGAGGCGGTCGACAGTTACGACAAAAGCCTGGCGCTTAAGGCTGACGCGGAAACGCTGACCAACAAGGCGGTGGCATTGCAGGCCCTGGGGCGTTTCGAACACGCCATCGCCGCTTATGAGGCGGTGTTGGCCGCCAATCCCGCGCATCTGCAAGCCTGGAACAATCGCGGCCAGGCGCTCCAGGAATTGGAGCGTTATCCCGACGCCCTGGAAAGCTACGACCGGGCGTTGAACATCAAGCCGGACGCCGCCAGGATCTGGACCAATCGCAGCATCACGCTTTGGAGCATGAACCAGTTCGCGCAGGCGCTGGTCAGCGCAGACCGCGCCCTGGAGATCGATCCCTGTTCAGCACCTGCCTGGAGCCATCGCGGCAATGTGTTGCGGGCTTTGGACCGGCCCGACGCCGCCATGGAAAGCTTCGACCGGGCAATCGCGCTGGACGCAAATGACGCAGACGCCCATCTCAACAAGAGTTATTGCCTGCTCCTTGCGGGACGCTGGCGGGAAGGCTGGACCCTGTTCGAATGGCGCAAGCGACTGGCTGTTCCAGTGGAAGCCAGAAGCTTTCCGCAGCCCTTATGGACGGGCAAGGAAGACGTGCACGGCAAGACCTTGTTCAGTTATGTCGGCCAAGGATTGGGAGACACCATCCAGTTTTTCCGCTACTGCGCCCTGGTCAAAGCGCGTGGCGGGCGCGTGGTCCTGGCGCCGCAAAATCCTTTGGCGCGCTTGCTGAAAACGGCCGACCCCGAGATCGAAGTGATCGACCAGAATGCGGTGCCCGCACAGTTCGACTATCATATTCCGTTGATGAGCCTTCCGCTGGCGTTCGAAACGACCGTGGAAACCATTCCCGATCCCGGTCCCTACTTGGTTGCCGAAACCGAAAGAGTGCGGGATTGGCGCGCCACGATCGGAACCAGGGGTTTCAAAATCGGGGTCGCCTGGCGAGGAAATGAGCGTGGCGTCATCCGGGGACGAAGCTTTCCGCCGGCTTTGCTTGCAAGACTTGCCAAATCGCCGGAGGTGCGATTGATCAGCCTGCAAAAGGATGCCACCGCCTCCGAATTGGAGGCGATTCATGCCGAAAGCCTGGGCCGGGATTTTGACAATGGACCCGACGCCTTCATCGACACTGCCGCTGTCATGCAGAACCTGGATCTGATCATCACCGCCGACACCTCCATCGCCCATATTGGCGGCGCGCTGGGCCGGCCGACATGGATAGTATTGAAGCATCTTCCCGACTGGCGATGGCTGTTGGGCCGGGCCGACACGCCCTGGTACCGCAGCGTGCGTTTGTTCCGCCAGCCAAGTGAAGGCGATTGGGCCGGTGCCGTGGCGCAGTTGGAACAGGCATTGATTGCGCTGCTCTAGGAACTGAGGCCGCGCGGCTCCTTGATGACCTGGCGGGTGGGCCAGGTGCGGGGCGTGTGGCCGCTGATTTCGGTGCCGGCCTCATGGCTGAAGCGCCGGTTCCAGATGGTGGCGCTGAGTGATATCAGCGCCACGGTGAAAAAGGCGGCGGTGAAATCGCCGAAGCGCGGCACCGGGTGGCCGCGCAGCACCATGGCGCCTTGCAACGCCGCCGCGCCGGCGCAGATGCCCATGGACAGCATCAGCTGCTGGAAGGTGGTGTAGAAGCTGGTGGCGGCGCCCATGCGATCCTGCTCGATCTCGTCGTAGGCGATGGTGTTGTAGCCGGTGAACTGGATGGACATGAAGAAGCCGCTGATCACCATCCAGCCGAACATCAGCGGCAGCGGCCAGCCGGGGCGGAACAGGCCGCAAATCGCATAACCGGCGCTGGCGAACAAGCCGTTGATCATCAAGGTGTCGCGAAAGCCGAAGCGGCGCAGCAGGCGCGGCGCCACCGGCTTGGCGGAGATGGAGCCCAGGGCGGTGGCCAATGTCATCATGCCCGATTGTGCCGCGGAAAGCCCGAACCCCAGCTGCATCATCAAAGGCAGGAGATAAGGATGCGCCCCCTGGGTCAGGCGGGTGATGGCGCCGGCAATCACCGAGGTTCCGAAGGTCGGAATCCGCATCAGGGAAATATCCAGGATGGGATCCTTCGCCGTGCGGGCGTGCTGAATATAGAGCGCGCCCAGCAGCGCCCCCATGGTGAGGAAGGACAATGCCAGCCGCGTCTCGCCTTCATGGCTGATCAGTTCCAGGCCGAACAGCAGCAGGCCCAGCGACAGGCTGGAATAGAAGATGCCCCGGTAATCGGTTTTTTCCGGGACCTCGCCGCGGGTGTTGGAGATGTAAAGGCTCACCAGCACGATGCCGAGCAGGCCGGTGGGCACGTTGAGATAGAAGATCCAGCGCCAGGAATGGAAGTAGGTGATAATGAGGCCGCCGACCGGAGGCCCCAATATGGGGCCCACCACGGCCGGAATCAGCACCCAGCTGGTGGCCTGAATCAGGTCGCGCTTTTCCACATTGCGCATCAGCACCAATCGGCCCACCGGCATCATCAGTGCGCCACCGATGCCTTCGACGAAACGCGCAATGACCAGGAAGGCGACATTGGGCGCGTTGGCGCAGGAAATCGCCCCCAGCAGGAAGATCACGATGGCGGTGCGGAACACGGTTCGCGCGCCGAAACGGTCGGCGATGCGGCCCGAGACCGGAATGAACACCGCCAGGCTGATGAGATAGGAGGTCAAGGCGATGGACAGGCTGGGGGCCGTCACGCCCAACTCGCGCGCCATGCTGGGCAGCGCCGTGGCCAGGACCGTGCCGTCCAGCTGCTCCATGAACATGGCGGCGCCGACGATCAGGGCAATGGTGCGAAAATGGGGTTTCCCGGCAGGGGACATGATCTGTTCCGTTTAGGCCCGGTCCGGGATGGGCGCAAGGGCGGTATGACCGGGAAACCACAGCCATTTCACGGCCTTCGCCCCGCCGCTATAAAGTCCGGCATGACTTTACAGGCCCTGTATGAAGAAGCCCTTGGCAGCCACAAGCGGGGCGATTTTGCTGCGGCCGAAATGCTCTACCGCCAGGTCTTGGCGGCCGCGCCCGCCAGTTTCGCCGCCCGCCACATGCTGGGCGTGCTGCGGGCCCAGCAGGGCGCCCTGCCCGAAGCGCTGGATCTGCTGGCGGCGGCGGTGGCGCAGAAGCCGCAGGCGCATGATGCCCAGTACAATTACGGCAATGTCCTGAAGAAATCCGGCCGGACCGACGAGGCGCTGGCGGCCTTTGACCGCGCGCTGGAACAAAAGCCCGATTACGGTGCCGCCCTGGCGGGGCGGGCCGAGTTGCGGAACCTGGAAGGCAATCACCTGCGCGATGCCGGGCGCTTTGCGGAAGCCCTGGCCTGTTACGAGCGTGCGCTTGCGGACGCCCCGGCCTATGGCGATGCCTTGAACAACCGGGCCGTGGCGCTGTGGAGCATGAACCGTTTCGAGGAGGCGCTGGCGGGTTTCGATGACGCGCTGGCCGTCAATCCCGCCTTTGTCGAGGCCCATTACAATCGCGGCAATTGCCTGCGCGACATGCGGCGGCTGGAGGAGGCGATGGCTGCTTACGACAGCGCCATCGCTTTGAATCCCGATTTTGCGCGGGCGCATAGCAACAAGGGTTTTTGCGCCCTGCTGCAGGGCGATTTCGCCCAGGGCCTGCCTTTGTATGAATGGCGCAAGCGGTTGAATCCGCCGATCGAGGCCCGGGTCTATGACCAGCCGCTCTGGACGGGGCGCGAGGAGATCAGCGGCAAGACTCTGTTCCTGTATGCCGAGCAGGGATTGGGCGACACCATCCAGCTCTATCGCTTTGTCACGCCGCTGTTGGAGCGGGGTGCCGAGGTCATTCTGTCGGCGCAGGATGGATTGCTGCGGCTGCTGGAAAGCGCCGTTCCCAAAGTGACACTGATTGGCAGCAAGACGGTGCCGGCGCGGTTCGATTATCACATCCCGCTGGCCAGCTTGCCTTTGGCGCTGGGCGTCACGGCAGGCACCATTCCCTGCAGACAGTCTTATCTCACGGCAGAACCCGAACGGGTGGCGCGCTGGCGGTCCCGGATTGGCGAAAAAGGCTTTAAAATCGGCATTTCCTGGCAGGGCGGACGGTTCGGTATCGCCAGCCGGGCCATGCCGCTGTCTTGCTTCCATGGCCTTGCGCGCCTGGACGGGGTGCGGCTGATCAGCCTGCAGAAAGGTTTTGGAGCGGAGCAGCTGGCGGACTTGCCGGTGGTGGAATCCCTGGGCGACGATTTTGATTCCGGTCCGCATGGATTCCTGGATGCCGCGGCGGTGATGGAAAGCCTGGACCTGGTCATCACCCTGGATTCGGCACTGGCGCATGTGGCGGGCGCCTTGGGACGCCCGGTCTGGGTGGCGCTGAAACACGTGCCGGACTGGCGCTGGTTTCTGGATCGCAGCGACAGTGTCTGGTATCCCAACCTGCGACTGTTCCGTCAGAAAAAGGAAGGCGATTGGGCGCCGGTTTTCGCGGAGATGGAGGCTGAGATCCGCAAATGAGCGAACCCATCGCCCCCATTCCCATGGTGCCGCTTTCCTGGGGCGAGGTGATCGACAAGATCACCATCCTGGAAATCAAGCTTGCGCGGCTCAGCGATGAGGCGGCGCGGGCCAACGTCTCCAAGGAGTTGGAACAGTTGCGCGGCATTGCGGCGCCGGCCCTGGCCCATATTCCCGCGCTGGTGGCGGAACTGAAGACGCTGAACGAGACTTTGTGGGATATCGAGGACCGCATTCGCGATCATGAGCGGTCGCAAAATTTCGATTCCGCCTTCGTGGCCTTGGCCCGCTCGGTCTATCGCACCAATGATGGGCGGGGACGGCTGAAGCGCGAGATCAGCCGGGCGCTGGGCTCAGGCCTGGTCGAGGAAAAAAGCTACCGGCCGTATTAGCGGGGCGTTAGGCGGAAGCCGGACCGCCCATTAAAAAGTGCGCTAGGCGGAAGCCGGACCGCCCATTAAAAAGTGCGTTAGGCGGAAGCCGAACCGCCCCCATAAAAAGAACCCCGGCATTGCTGCCGGGGCTCCCTGTCGTCAGTAACCGTAGCCGTAGCCGTAGCCGCGATAGCCATAGGCAGGCGGAGGCGGCGGGGGGCCGTATTCGTAACGGTCATAGTAGCGATCGTGCGATGAGGCCGCGGCGATGGCACCCAAGGCGAACAGGCCGATGCCAAGTCCGACCAGGGCCCCGGTATTGTCGTGGCCACGCCAACCGCGATTGTTCCAGCCGCCGTGATAGCCGCCGTGATAACCGCCGTGGCGGAAAGGCTGCGCGGACGCAGCGGTGGCACCCAGCAGCGACAGTGCCAGGGTACCGGCAGTCAGTGCGCTCAACAGGCGTTTCATGGTTTTGATCCTTTCATCAGCGGCGCGAACACCGCGTCGTTGAGGCGGACCATGACAGGGTCTCCATGAACGCTGTCTGAGGCCGGGATTTATCTTCGGTTCATGTGTAAGTGGCTGATTTCGCAAAAGAAAAAGGGCTCCCGTTGCCGGGAGCCCCTGTTCTTGCGCGATGCGCTTCGTCTAGTTGTTGAAGCGAACGCCGATGCGGTACATGCGGCCAATCACGTCATACAGCGTGTTGTTGGAGTTCTGCGCACCCGTATCCGGCGGACGGGTGTTGGTCGCGTTCTGTACGTTCGCATATACCTGCGTCTTGTCGCTGGCGTTCCAGTTCACGCCCACGTCCAGATACAGGACCGACGAGACCTTGTTGAAGTTGATGGTCGGGCTCTGGGTTGTCGAGGCTGGGCAGGTGCCAGGTGCGCAAACGATAGTGTTGCGGTTGGTGAACACGCCGCCGGAATACCAGCGCTCGGTCAGGTTGAAGCCCCAGACATCGTTCTGGTAGCTCTGCACTTCCTGCAGCTTCCAGTTCAACGTGTTGAAGTTGGTGTTGTACTGGCTGCTGCCGCCGCCGCCGCCCAACGAACCGGCGATCTCGATATTGCGCTGGGTTCCGGGGATGCCCGAGTCAACAATGAACTTGCTGATATGGGTTGCCAAGGACCGCAGCACGAAGTTGCCGGGGACATCATAGTCCTGCAAGTCGAACTGATAGCTCGCCTCGATGTCCATACCGTCGGTAACGATGCTACCGAAGTTGAACACCTTGGAAGCAACCGCCTGCAGCGCATTGCCCTGGGTGGAGAGACCCGGGCTCGCCAAAGACTGCGGCTGACCGTTCGCCGTGGTGATGGCATCCTGGTTGCAGAAGCTGGTCGCGCTGGTCAGGCCCTGGGTCTGGCTGAAGAAGCAGAGGTCTTCAACCTGCTGCAGGCCCAGCGCGATGATCGGACCCTTCACCGCGATGCGGTAATAGTCGACCGAAGCCTGGAAGCCGGGAATGAATTCCGGCTGCCACACCAAGCCCACTTCCGAGGTCAGGGACTTTTCCGGCTTCAGGAACGCGTTGCCGACGTTGAGCTGGCGAACCTGTTGCCCGTTGCAGGTACCGGCCGGAAGGCCATTTTGTGTGCAGAAGCGGTTGTTGACCGAACCATTCAGACCCGAGGGCGGGAAGAACAGTTCCGACAGGTTGGGGGCACGAATGTCGCGCGACTGCAACGCACGCAGGCGAACACCGGGGATCGGAGTCTCCCATGTCAGACCGACCTTCCAGGTGTTGGCGTCGCCGGCCGTGGAGTAGCGCGCATGGCGGCCACCCAGGTCGAGGTCCATCTTGCCCCAGAAGGTATCGTTCAGCAGCGGGATGCCCAATTCCACGAACACTTCGTTCACATGGAAGGTACCGCGGCCATTGTGATAGTTGCCCGCGTTCCAGGCGCCCAGACCATTACCGCTTGGACCGACGCCACCGAAGGTGGTGAGACCGCAATCGATGAAGGGATCGGTGCAAGGCATGTTGATGGTCGCAGGCGTCGAAGCCGTGATGCCGGCCGAATAAGGATCGGCACGCTGGCTGAAATGCTCTTCGCGATATTCGTAACCGGCCGCGACCGAGACCGGACCGGCCCAATCGTCGATCGGCGAACCGTTGACCGAGAAGCTGAAGGCTTCCTGGCGGACGGTCTGGATCGAGGTCGGTCCAATGGTGGTGCCGCCGGGGCCGTTCTGACCGTCAAAATAGGCGACCTGGCCCGGGGTCAGCGGCTGACCGCTGAAGGGATTGAAGGGCACGCAGCCAAAGGTCTGGGCGATGGTGTTGCGGCAGGTGATCTGACCGGCGCTGTTGAACACCGCGTCCTGCGCCAAATTGAAGCGCGACAGCTGGCCGTTGGTGGCGGCGGCTTGGCCGGCGGCGTTTGCGGCCGGAGCGCCCGACAGCGGCATGTTGAAGATCTTGACGCTGGTGTCGTTCTCGCCGTGGGTGAAATAGGATTCCCAATTCCAGTTCTTGCCGAAGGCATCGAACACGCCGTCCGCGCCCACCACCGCGCGGCGCATGGTGCGGGTAAGGAACATGATCTGGTCGGTGGGAATATTGGCCCAGTCCGAACCATAGGTGAAGGTCGAGGCTGACGGGACGTTGGTGCCGAGAGCCGACGCGCAGGCCGCCGCGAAGGCACCCGGAGTCGCGCCGCTGACGCCAAAGGCGGTGCCGCCAAAGGTCTGCCACAGATAGGCATTGTCGCAGCGCATGGTCATGCCGTTCTTGGACGAGTTGCCCTGGGCAGGAATGTTCTCGGTGCGGGCGACGCCATAGGTCAAAGTGGCGAACACTTCGGTGTCCGGCGCGATGTCATAAGACACGCGGGCATAGAGATTGCCGCGGGTCAGGGGATCGTAGAGGCCCTGGGTGAACAGCTTGGAGTCGTTCTGGTCGCCCGGATCGGAAGGCGTGCCAATGCAGGTGCCGTTGAGCGCGCCCTGCAGCGCACCGGCGGAGTTGACGAAGCAATTGCCGGCCAAGTCATACTTGAAGGGCCTGCCGTTGGAATCGAAGGTCGTATAGGCCAGCGGACCCGTCTGGATCAGGCCATAGGCGGCCTGCTGGGTGCCCTGAGTGAGGGCGACGTAGAAGGTGCGCGGATCGCCGGCCGGCGGACCGCCAGCTTGGCCGGTATCGGCGCTATAAGAGGCCGTGCCCGACTGGCGCGCCAAAGTGCGGCCGCCAATGTTGGGCTGGGCGGCATGCTGCTGCTGAACCGGATAACGCGGCAGCAGGCCGTCATTGTAATTGTATTCGCCCGCGATTTCGAAGTGACCGCGGCCACCCATGAAGCGCGTACCGGCGGCGAACTGGAACAGAGTGTTGCCCACGTCGCCATAGGTCGAAATACCCGCCTGGGCATTCGTCTTGAAGCCTTCGAACTTCTTGTCGGTGACGAAGTTGATAACGCCCGCGACAGCGTCCGAGCCCCAGGAGGCTGACGCACCGCCCGTCACCACGTCGACGCGCTGAATCAGCATCTGCGGCATCTGGCTGACGTCGACGGCGCCATTGAAGTTGCCGCCCACGACGCGCTGGCTGTCCAACAGCGTCAGGGTACGCAGGGGGGAGAGACCGCGCAGACCCAGAGAGGACAGGCCGATCAGGCCGGTGGTGGTGGAACCGGTATTGTAGCCTTCACCGGTCGAGCCCTGCAGGGCCGGCAGTTGGGTGATGGCGTCGAAGACGTTGGGCTTGGCCTGTTGTTCCAGGTCCGCCGCGCTTACCACCGTGGTGGGCGTGGGCGCATCGAAACCGGCGCTCTGCAAGCGGGTCGACGATACGACAACCTGTTCGACACCTTCCTGCGCCTGGGCCAGCGCCGTTCCAGCGCTCAGCGCCAGAATGGCGGCGCTACCGGCAAGGCGCACGCGTGTCTTGGTCAAACCATAATTCATAGGACTAGTCCCCCTGGACGGTTGTTCTAAAGGCAAAATGCCGAACTTCGCGGGTTTGGATAGCAGAGGGGGTGGTGGCATATCGAGCGATATTTCGGCGTGCATTGCGCCTTCGGGCTGAGAAGTCACATAATTGCAACGCTCAATGCTGCGACGCAGCAATCGATATCATTCAGCAGAAATCCTGGTTTGTCGGCATTATTGGCACTGCACCACCGCTGTGCACCTTGCGGGCTTGAAGAGGTTAACGGGCCGGAAGGCCTGCGGTTAACAGCGTGGAGAGCAGGTCCGTCGGCGAATCGGTTGAAGAGACTTTTTGCATTGCACCCAGATTCCAGCTGATCCCTTCCTAGCCCCCGACACGACTTGCGAGCCAGGGCAGCTTGCTATCTAGAACAAGCATGGATCCACGGGCTCTTCTCAGCCAGGCAATCGCGTTCCACCAGACCGGACGGCTGGCGGATGCCGAAAGGCTCTACCGCCAATTGATGGCGGCCGATCCGCGCGAAGCCGCCGCGCCCCACATGCTGGGCGTGGTGCGGGCCCAGCAGGGGCGCAATGGCGAGGCCTTGGAACTCATGACGGCGGCTTTGGCGCTGAAACCGGATGCGCCGGAAATTCTGTCCAATCGCGGCAATGTGCTGAAAGCGCAAGGCGCGTTGGGCGAAGCCTTGGCGAATTACGACCGGGCGTTGGCGGTCAAGCCCGACTATGCCGCCGCCTGGAACAAGCGCGCGCTGGTGCTGCGCGACTTGAAGCGGCCGGAGGAGGCTTTGCAAAGCGCGGAGAAAGCGCTGGCCCTGCAGCCCAATTCCGTCGAGGCCTGGAACACCAGCGGCATTGTGCTGGCCGATCTCGGCCGGCCGGAGGAGGCCCTGGCGCGCTATGACCACGCCTTGGCGCTGGCACCCGGCTTTCCTGATGCGCTGAACAACCGCGCCTTGAGCCTGAAAGGCCTGATGCGACTGGAAGAGGCGTTGAGCAGCGCCGAGCAGGCGCTGCGGTCGCAAGCCGATTTCGCCGAAGCCTGGAACAATCGCGGCATCATCCTGTTCGATTTGAAGCGCATGAGCGAAGCGCTGCAGAGTTACGATCAGGCGCTGGCGCTCAGGCCTGATTATCCCGACGCCTTGAACAACCGCGCCGCGGCGCTGTTCGGGCTCAAGCGGTTCGCGGATTCACTGGCCGATTGCGACCGGGCGCTGGCGCTGGACCCGGGCTTTGCCGACGCACTCTATAATAAGGGCAATGCGCTGTCGGAACTGAACCGGCCGCAAGAGGCCCTGTCCAGCCATGAGCAGGCGCTGGCGAAGGATCCCGGCCATCCCAACGCCTTGAGCGGCCTGGCCAATGCCGCCATGACCATCGGCGACTGGACGCGCACGGCGCGGCTGGCGGAAGAGCTGAAAGCTGAGGTGTTGGCGGGCAAGTCGCGCATCCAGCCCTTTGTGTTGATGGGCTATGCCGATGACAATGAACTGCAACTGCGCTGCTCGCAGAATTATGCGCGCCAGTCCGGGCCGGGGCGGCTTGCGCCGCTGTGGCAGGGCGAGCCCTACAACCATGGCAAAATCCGGCTGGCCTATCTCTCCGCCGATTTTCACGAGCATGTCACCGCCAGCCTGCTGGTGGAGATGTTCGAATGCCACGACCGCGAGCGGTTCGAGGTCATGGCGGTGTCGTTTGGACCCGATGACGGCAGTCCGATGCGGGCAAGGCTGGTCCAGGCCTTCGACCAATTCCACGATGCCCGCCAGCAAAGCGACCGCGACGTGGCGGCGATGTTGCACGCCTGGGAAACCGACATCGCCATCGATCTGGGCGGCTATACCAGCGGGGCGCGGCCGTGGGTGCTGGCGCATCGCCCCGCGCCGGTGCAGGTGAAATATATGGGCTTTCCCGGCACCTCCGGCAGCGACTTTATCGACTATATCGTTGCCGATGACCTGGTTGTGCCGGACGACCAGCAGCGTTTCTTCAGCGAGACAATTGCCGCTTTGCCCGACACGCTTTGGGTGACCGATACCCGGCGAACGGTCGCGGACACCCCCAGCCGCGCCGAAGCCGGCCTGCCGGAGCAAGGCTTTGTCTTTTGCTGCTTCAATCACAATTGGAAGATCACGCCGCCGGTGTTCGACATCTGGATGCGGTTGTTGAAACAGGTGGATGGCAGCGTGCTGTGGCTGCTGGAAGGCAATGCCAGCATTCGCGGCAATCTGGCCCGCGAGGCCGAGGCGCGCGGCGTCGATCCAGGCCGCCTGATCTTTGCCGCCCGCACAAGTTCCGAAAAACATCTGGCGCGCCAGAAACTGGCGGATCTGTTCTTGGACACCCTGCCCTACAATGCGCATACGACCGCCAGCGATGCCCTGTGGGTGGGATTGCCGCTGATCACCACGCCGGGCCGCTCTTTTCCCGCCCGCGTCGCCGCCAGCATCTTGAACGCCGCCGGCCTTGCCGAGCTGATCGCCGAGGATTTGCAGCAGTATGAAGCCCTGGCGCTGAGGCTGGCGCGTGATCCGGAAGCGCTGGCCGCCATCCGCGCGAAATTGCAGGCGACCCGCGACAGCATGCCCTTGTTCGACACCGTGCGCTTCACACGCAACCTGGAAGCGGCCTATCTGCGCATGCTGGGCCAGGCATGAGCGCGGCTGGTCAACCCATCCGGCTTTCGGTGGCGGCACCGGCCTATAATGAAGCGGCCGGGATCGAAGCGGTGATCGAGAACTGGCAGGGCTTTCTGTCCACCCAGCGGGGACTGGCGTCATACGAGATCGTAATCTGCGATGACGGCAGCACCGACCGCACCGGCGATATCCTGGATCGCCTGACCCTGTCCTGCCCCCAACTGCGTGTGCTGCATTTTGAGCGGAACCAGGGTGCGGCGGCGGCCCTGAACGCGGCCATCGCCGCAACCAGCGGCGACTGGGTGCTGCTGCTGGACAGCGACGGCCAATTCGCCATCGAAAACCTGCCTGCCATGATCGAGGCGGTGCGCGGTTCGGGGGCAAAGGCCGCCATCGGCGTGCGGCAAAAGAAAGACTCGGCCTTTGCCCAATTCGGCAGCTGGTCCAGCGGCCTGGTGTGCAATCTGCTGCATGGCAGCCGGATGCGCGATTTCAATTCCGCCTTTAAACTGGTGTGGGGGCCGAGTTTGCGCGGCTTGGGACTGGAAGCCAAAGGCATGAATTATTCCACCGAAGTGACATCCCGGCTGTTGGAGCGAGGCATCGTGCCGGTGGAGGTTGCGATCGAACACCGTCCCCGCGCCAGCGGCGCCAGCCATATGCGGCTGCTGCGCGGCGCGCTGCACCGTTTCCTGTTCGTCTGTTACATCGCCCTGCGCCAGCTGCTGCTGCGGCTGGGCATCCTGGCGCGGCCCAAACCATGAGCGCCGTTGTTCGCATCGCCTTGTTCTGCGGCGGACGGGGCAGTGCCACCATCATCCGCGCTTTGCTGCGGCGGAGCGATGTGGACCTGACATTGCTGGTCAATGCCTATGACGACGGGCTTTCGACCGGCAATTTGCGCAATTTCATTCCCGGCATGCTGGGCCCGTCGGACTTCCGCAAGAACCTGTCCTATCTGTTCGGCAATTATTCCCAGTCGCAATATGCCTTGAAAAGCCTGATGGAATATCGCCTGGCGGGCGAGCCGCAAGACTTGCGGCGCTTTGCCGAGACCGGCGATGGCAGGCTGCTGGAAGAACCGGTCAAGGGCTGGTTCGCCCAATTGGCGCCGGAAAGTTCGAACCGGATGCGCGCCCTGCTCGCGCGATTTTTCAGTCATGCGGCGGGACGCGATTTCGACTATAGCGACTGTTCCCTGGGCAATCTCGTTTTCGCGGGCGCCTATCTGGAAAAGGACAGCGATTTCAACCAGGCCGCCGCGGCGGTGGCGGAACTGGTGGGCACCAGGGCGCGGCTTTTGAACGTGGCGGAACAGCAGAACCGCGTGCTGGTGGGCCTGAAGCAGGACGGCACCTTGCTGGCCAGCGAGGCCGCGATAGTGGGGCCGCAATCGCCCTCGCCTATCACGGGCCTTTATCTGCTGGAACAGCCGCTCACCGCCGAGGACAAGGCGCAATGGGATGGCTTCGATCATGCGGCCAAGGAAAAATTCCTGGCGGCGCGCGATCGCCTGCCCCGCCTGTCAAAAGCCGCGGCCGAAGCCATCGCCGGCGCCGACATTATCCTCTATGGCCCCGGCACCCAGCATTCCTCGCTTTTTCCCAGCTATCGCATCGCCCAGGCCGCCCTTTCCGCCAGCCCGGCACCGGTCAAGGCGCTGGTGATGAATCTGGAAAGCGATCACGACATCCAGAACCTGTCCGCCAGCGAGATTGCCGAACGGGCGCTGGGTTATGGAGCGCCGCTGACCCATGTCCTGCTGCCGGAAAATCTGCAACTGCCGGCCGGCGGATTGACGGGCGATGATTGGAATGGCGTGTTGGTGCGGCGACGGCCCTTTGTCACCGCGGTGCGGCCGCATGTTCATAACGGCCATGCGGTGGCGGATTGCGTGTTGGGGCTGCTGGGGGATCGCAAACCCGCCAGTGTGGAAATCTTCGCCGACATATTGGGCCGCTCCGTCGCCAGCGAGGAACTGGTGGAGGAATTCCTGGAAACCGACTGGGGGGTTGTGAGCGCCCATCTTACTTTGAACCGCGTGGCAGCCCAGGACGCGCCGGTCAGCGTTTCGAACCTTCCCGGCCTGTTTCCCGAGATCAGCTATTTCCGCACCTGGCTGCAAAGCGGAACAAGCGATTACCTGGTGCTGATGACCGGCGATGGCGCCTACCGGTTCGCCGATGTCCAGGCCATCCTGCATCTGCTGGAGCGCCAGCAATCGCTGGGCGGGGTGTTCGGCTCGCGCACCCAAAGCCGGCGCCAGTTCATCACCTCCATCCGCGCCGCCTATGGCGAGAACCGGCTGCTTTATGCCTTGGGCAAGATGGCGGCCTTCTTCCTCAGCATGCTGTTCTATCTGCGCACCGGGGTGATCTTTTCCGATCCCCTGACGGGCTTGCGCGTGTTCCGGCGCGACGCGCTGACAGGACTTCCGCTTGTCTGGGGCGACGCGCCGCTGGCCATCGTGCGGCAGCTGATCGCAAAAGGCGTGGAAGTGGCGGAGTTGCCGGTGCTGTATCGCACCTTTTCCGGTTTCACCGACCCCAATTGGCGGGTCCGGCGCGGCTTGCGCAACCTGTCGGCCTTGTTCTGATGCGCCCTCTTGCGGTGAGAACGTGTGCCGTCATACCGGCCGCGGGCCGCGGCAGCCGGCTTGGCATGGACCGGCCCAAGATCCTGGCGCCCTTGAACGCGCGCCAGACCATCTGGTCGGTGCTTCGGGACAAGCTTGCGCCGCTGGTGGACCAAATCCATCTGGTGCTTTCGCCGGAGGGGGCGCGCGATTTTCCGCCTTTGCCGCCGGGCGTGTCGCAAAGCATTCAAGTGGAACCGACCGGGATGGGCGATGCCATTTTCGGGGCCCGCGCCCATTGGCAAGAATTCGACACCATCCTGGTGGTGTGGGGCGATCAGGTGTTTGTTTCGGACGATACGCTGCGCCGCGCTTTGGCGGCGTTGAGGGAGCCGCAGAAGCACGTGGTATTGCCCGTGACCCGCATGGCCCTTCCCTATGTCGAATATGTCTTCGAGGGGGCGATGCTGACCAAGGTCCTGCAAACGCGAGAGGGCGACCGAACCACGCCCAATGGTTATTCCGATGTGGGCACCTTCCTGCTCGGGACGCAGGATTTGGCGGCGGCCTGGAATGTTTATCTTTCGAAAGCGGCGCGCGGCGGCCAGACCGGCGAAGTGAATTTCCTGCCCTTCCTGCCCTTTTTGTCCCTGCAAGGCTGGACCGTCACGCCTTTGGAGGTCGCCGACCCAACCGAAGCGCGCGGCATCAACACGGCGGAAGACCTTTCCTTTTTTCGCGAGCGGTATAAGGACGGGTCATGACAAAGCTGCTGGTGACGGGCGGCGCCGGCTTCATCGGCAGCCATCTTGGCGAAGGACTGCTGGCGCGCGGCCACCAGGTTCGGGTGCTGGACAACCTGTCCTACGGACGCCGCGATTTCGTGCCGGCCGGGGCGGAATTGCTGGAAGGCGATATTCGCGATCTCGCCACCTGCCAACGCGCCGCGCAGGGCATGGAGGGGATATTCCATTGCGCCGCCATGTCCAGGTCCGGTCCCTCGCAGGACCAGATCGATCTCTGCACCCAATCCAACATTACCGGCACCCAGAATATGCTGCTGGCGGCGCGCAACGCCGGGGTGGGGCGCTTCGTCTATAGCGGCTCTTCCACTTTTTACGGCAGCCGGCCTGTGCCGCACCGGGAAAGCGATCCGGCCGACCTGCTCAATATTTACGGCCTGACCAAGAAAACCGGCGAAGACTATTGCCTGTTGTTCGACAAGACCTCCGGTCCGGCTTGCGTGGTGCTGCGCTATTTCAATGTCTATGGCCCGCGCCAGCCCGAGACCGGCGCCTATGCCCTGGTGCTGGGGATTTTTCTGAACCGCCTGGCCGAAGGAAAGGTTCTGGAAATCCATGGCGACGGCACGCAGCGCCGCGACTTCGTGCATGTGCGCGACGTGGTGGCGGCCAATATCTTGGCCTATGAGCAGGCCGCGAGCGACGGTGTGCGGGGCGAGATCTTCAATGTCGGCAGCGGCGAAAGCGTTTCGGTCAAGGCGCTGGCGGACATGATTTCGCCCGACCAAATCCATACCGCGCCGCGCAAGGGCGACGCCGCCGCCACCCTGGCCGATATCGCCAAGATCAAGGCCCGGCTTGGCTGGTCGCCCCACATTTCCTTGGCGGACGGCCTCAAGGAATTGATATCGCTTGCCAAGTGAACAGGGTTGCCGCTGCAGTAGCCAACCCGCAAGCTTGCCGTTATCCTGCCGCAATAAAATATACAATTTAAGGAATGACCATGCGCCGCTCACGCCTGTTGCTTTCCGCCGCCGCCGCTTTCATCGCCGCCGTCCCGCTTCTGGCGGTCGCGCAAGCGGCCAAGCCGGCGCTCTACACCGCCGACCAGGCCACTGCCGGCGCGGCGGTCTATTCCCAGGCCTGCGCCGCCTGCCATGGCGCACAGCTGGAAGGCGTGGCGGCACCGGCCTTGAAGGGCGCCAATTTTGGGGAGATGTCCACCGCCCAGGGCCTGACGGTGGATGCGCTGCTGGATGTGATCGCCAACACCATGCCGCAATCCGATCCGGGTTCTCTCAAGCCGGAAGATTATGCCGCCGTGACCGCCTATATCCTGCAGCAGAATGGTTATCCTGCCGGCAGCACCGCGCTGGCCAAGGGCGCGGCCGGGCTGAAAGACGCCAAGGTCACACCTTAGGGTCTCAGTTTAGTTGTCCAAATTCAGTAATATTGTCATGGCCCGCAAATGCGGGCCATCCAGGTGACGCCAGCGCTTCAATTTCAGACAGATCACAATCCCAACTGGATGGCCCACCGGAGTTTACACTCCGGCCGCGCCTTCGCGCGGACCGGGGTGGTGGGCCATGACAGCTTTGATTTTGGCTACTATCGAGTACTCACCCGACAGTGGATACGGAGAGACTGATGAAGAATTCCGCGCGCGCCTTGCTTGTGGCAGCGTGCCTGAGCTTGTGCGGCAGCGCGTTGGGACAGCCGCAAAGCAAGCCGGTCGGCAGTGCCGGTGAGGCCGCAGCGCCGATCGGCGGGCGGGCGGCGGAAGGAATCACCCCCATCCTCTTGGGCTCCAATCCCGCCAATCCCGGCTCGTTCCAGATGCAGCCGGTGACGCAGAAAGTCGATATCACCGATGCGATGATGCTGGACTCCGACCGCTCCGACGACTGGATCCTGCATGGCCGCACTTATGACAACCAGCGCTTCTCGCCTTTCACCGACATCGACAAGTCGAATGTGCGCCAGTTGCGGCCCACCGCCATCATCCAGACCGGCATCACCAAGACGACCGAAATGACGCCGATCGAAGTGGCCGGCGTGCTCTATCTGGAAACCGGCGACAACAATATCCAGGCCTATGACGCCATCACCGGCAAGGAGTTGTGGGCCTATTCTCCCAAGCTGGGCTATTCCAACCTGTGCTGCGGCCAGCAGGCCCGCGGCGTGGCCGTGGCTTACGGGAAAGTTTTTGCCGCGCAGCTGGACGGCCATGTCGTGGCGCTGGACGCGCGCACCGGAAAGCAGATCTGGAAGACCGAGCATGCCGACGCTTTGCCCCAGCCGGCCCATTTCTATTCCTTCACCATGGCCCCCATCGCCTTCAACGGCATGATCCTGGTGGGCAATGCCGGGGCGGAATGGCCTACGCGCGGATTCCTGGAAGCGCTGGATGCCAAGACCGGCAAGCTGGTATGGCGGTTCAATACCACGGCGGCGCCCGACCAGCCCGGCGGCGACACATGGAGCGGCGACAGCTGGAAATATGGCGGCGGTTCGGTGTGGAACACGCCTGCCATCGATGTGAAGAACAATTTGATCCTGTTCGCCACCGGCAATCCCAATCCCGACCTGGATGGCACCAGCCGCAAGGGCGACAATGCCTATACCGACTCCATTGTCGCCATCGACTCCCGCACCGGGAAGTTGAGATGGTGGTACCAGCAGGTCGCGCATGACGTATGGGACTATGATGCCTGCGCGCCGGTGGTGCTGTTCGACACGGTCGACGAGACCGGCAAAGTCGTGCCGGCGGCGGCGGAAGCGGGCAAGGTCGGCAATGTCTTCATCGTCAACCGCCTCACCGGCAAGCTGATCCGCAAATCGCCGCCGATTGTGATGGTCAACGAAAATTTCATGAAGCCGCTGACCACCACCTATCGGACGTACCTGCCCGGCAATAAGGGAGGCGCGATGTGGTCGCCCCCGGCATGGTCGCCGCAGACGCATTATTTCTACACCATGGGCGTGAACGAGGCGCACGACTTCAAGCTCACCAGGCCCCTGACCGAAGTTTACAAGCCAGGCACGCCCATTGCGGGCCAATATGCCGGCGGCGACATGGCCCTTAATCTCAACGCCCTCAAGCCCAGCGGCACCTTTACCGCGGTCGATACCGATACCGGCGCGATAGCCTGGCAGTATAAGTCCGACCGGCCCATGTATGGCGGTGTGCTGGCGACGGCCAGTGGGCTGGTGTTCGCGGGCGAGATGAATGGCGATTTCAATGCCTTTGACGCCAAGACCGGCGAGAAGCTTTGGCATTATTCCCTGGGGGCCGGCGTCTGCACGCCGCCGATCACCTATAAGATCAAGGGCGTGCAGTATGTCGCGGTGGGGGCCAGCGGTTGTCATGGCGGGGAAATCCTGATGTACAATGACGGGCGTCCCACCTTCGGCGATGCCTTCGCGATCTTCGCCCTGCCGGAAAAATAATTCTCAAAAACAACAAGGCACAACCATGGATCCCCAAACCAAAGCGACCCTGGCGGGTATTTCCACCGCCACAATCACCACCGTTCTCCTGAAAAAGGGCCTGCGCAATGTCTGGCTGCGCGGCCCCTTTCCCAAGCAGCCCAACCAGGCGCGGGTGGTGGGCACGGCCTTCACCTTGCGCTTTGTTCCGGCGCGCGAGGATTTGGCGACGCCGGCGAGCTGGGCTTCGCCCATCTCGACCCGCACCGCCATCGAGGCGATGGAAGAAGGCGTGATCGCGGTGGCCGATGCCATGGGCGTCACGGACGCGGGCATTTTCGGCGATATTCTCTGTGCCCGCATGGCCAAGCGCAAAGTCGGCGCCCTGATCACCGATGGGGTGATGCGGGACATGGAAGGCGTGCTGGCCACCGGACTGCCGGTCTGGTGCGCCGGCGCGGCGGCGCCCGCCTCGGTGGCGAGCCTGACTTTCGTCAACTGGCAGGAGCCGATTGCCTGTGGCGGTGTGGCGATTTTCCCGGGCGACACCATTGTCGCCGATGGCGATGGCGCGGTGGTGATACCGCAGGCCATGCTGGCGGAAGTGACCCAGATGGCGGCCGAGCAGGAGGAACAGGAAGCCTGGATCATCGCCGAGGTGCAAAAGGGCGTGCCGCTGCCGGGACTTTATCCGCCGAATGAGGAAACCAAGGCGCGCTATGCGGCCTGGCGGAAGAGTAAGAAGTCCTAACTCCGCAACACCAAACTCACCATGGGCGGCCTTGAGCCGCCCATCCAACTTTGCTTCAGCAAAATTGAGTTGGATGGCCGGGTTGAACCCGGCCATGGTGAGGTTGGAGCAACGCGCGCGATTACTCGTTGATAAAATCCCGCAGCCTTCCATAGCTGAGCTCGATATGCCGGCGCATGGCGGCCTCCGCCTTCGCGCCATCGCGGGCGCGAAGGCCGGCGATGATGGCATTATGCTCATGCACCGCCTCTTCCGCGATCTCGCTCCTGAAACAGGAGCGGAAGATGTGGATATGGATATGCAACCGCGCCAGGGAATCCGCGATCAAATGATTTTGCGCGCCTTGTGCGATCAGGCGGTGGAATTCAGTGTCCATGTCGGCAAAGGCGTCGTGCGAGGGCGCGCTTTCGCCGCTGGCCAGCTGGGCCATGTCGGCCTCGCCCATCATTTCGGCCGCCTTGCGGGCGGCATGCGGTTCGATCAGCAGGCGGAATTCGAACAGCTCATCCAGCTGGGCACGGTTCATGCGCGGGCTGGTGGCATAGCCGGCAAAGTGGCGCTTGCTGACCAAGCCATTGGCTTCCAGCATGGACAGCGCTTCCCGGATCGGGGTCTGGGACACGCCCAATTCCCTGGCCAGGCTGTCCACCGACACCCGGGTATCCGGCGGGATTTTCAACGACATGATGTCGGCGCGGATCCGGCGATAGACCTCCTCGGCCAGCCCGGGGGCGCGGACGATAGGGCGGTCTGCCTCGGAGGCGGCTGCGATCGGGAACTTACCCAAGGAAATGCTCGATTTTGCCATTGACCGGGCGGACTATAACCCATACGGTCCGCCGATCCTATAGGATATTTGATCTGTGCTGGTCTCTGTCGAGGACGTCCGCAAGCTGGCCGAGGGCATCCTGCTCGCCAATGGCGTGCCGGCCGACCATGCCCGGACCCAGGCGGGGCTGTTCATCGAGGCGGAGATGCGGGCCATCCCCAGCCACGGCCTGCTCAGGCTTCGCCGGGTGATCGAACGCATCCATGCCGGCCTGTCGGTGGCCGGCGCCACCGGCAAGCAGACCTGGACCGCCCGCTCTTTTCTCAGTGTCAATGGCGAGCGCGGCTTGGGGCCGGTGGTGGCCATGGCGGCGCTGGACGCCATCATTCCGCGCGCCAAGGAAGACGGCATCGCCATCGCCGCCATCCGCAACACCAATCATCTGGGCGCGCTGGCCTATTATGCCGAGCATGTCGCCGGACTGGGCCTGACCTGCATCGCGCTGACCATCTCCGAGGCGCTGGTGCATCCCTTCGGCGGCCGCAAGGCGATGATCGGAACCAATCCCATTGCCATCGGTGTGCCGTCCTCGCCGCATCCCATGGTGCTGGACATGGCCACCGGTCTGGTCTCCATGGGCAAGATACATGATCACGCCAATCGCGGCGCGCCGATCCCGCTGGGCTGGGCATTGGATGAGAAGGGCGATCCCACCACCGATGCCAGCGCCGCCAAGAAAGGCGCCATCGCCCCGTTCGGCGGCGCCAAGGGCTATGCCTTGGGGCTAGCCTTCGAAGTGCTGGTGGCCAGCCTGGCGGCATCCGCCATCGGCACCGATGTCAAAGGCACGTTGGATTCGGTGAATGTCTCCAACAAGGGCGATCTTTTCATTGTCATCGCCCCGCCGCATGCCGAGGCCGCCAAGGCTTTGGTGACCGACTATCTCGACAGCATCCGCGCCGCAGCGCCCGCCGATCCGCAACATCCGGTGCTGGCGCCGGGCGACCGCGCCCACAAGGCGCGGGCGCAATCGGAAAAGCGCGGCGTCTATCTGGACGATGGATTGTGGGCGGATTTGCAGAATCTCGCCGCGGAATCACGAAAGGAAAAAGCATCATGACTGGAATTTTCGGCGCCTTGCGCCTGCCCGCTTCGGTGATCTTTGGCTCCGGCCAGCGCGCCGCCATCGGATTGATGACGGCCCAGATCGGCAAGCGCGCCTTGATCTGCACTGACGCCCGCATGGGCGCGGATGCCCAGTTCAAGGCCATTGTCGCCGATATCGAGGCCAACGGCGTCAAGACCAAAGTCTATGACCGCACCGAGGCCGACCTGCCGATGGAAGGCATTTCCGGCTGTGTCGCCGATTGCGCGGATTTCAAGCCAGATGTCGTGCTGGGGGTCGGCGGCGGCTCCTGCATGGACATGGCCAAATGCGTGGCGGTGTTGCTGCAGCATGGGGGCAGCTTGCGGGACTATTATGGCGAGAACAAAATTCCGGGTCCGGTGGCCCCGGTGATCGCGGTGCCGACGACCTCGGGCACCGGTTCGGAAGTCACGCCGGTGGCGGTGATCGCCGATACCGAGCGCGGCACCAAAGTGGGCATTTCCAGCCCCTATCTGATCCCCCGGGTGGCGGTGTGCGATCCGGAATTGACCTTGACCTGTCCGCCCGGACTCACCGCCGTCAGCGGCGCCGATGCGCTGACTCATGCCATCGAAAGCTATACCGCGGCGCGGCGCGAAGTGACACCGGAGCTGACGGTCAAGAATGTGTTTGTGGGCAAGAATGCGTTGAGCGACACATTCGGACTGCTGGCGCTGCAGAACATCTTCGCGGCGCTGCGCACCGCGGTGAAGGACGGCAAGAATATCGAGGCACGCGAACGGATGATGCTGGCCTCGCTGGCTGCCGGCTGCGCCTTCGGCACGGCGGGCACGGCGGCGGCGCATGCCATCCAGTATCCGGTGGGCAACGAGACCCACACCCCGCATGGCATGGGCGTGGCGCTGCTGATGCCTTATGTGATGGAGTTCAATCGCCCCAATTGCGTGACGGCCTTTGCTGAAATCGGCCGCGCCATCGGCCTCAGCGGCACGGACGAGGAATTGTCCCGCAAGGTGATCGACGAAGTGGCCAAGCTGCTCAAGGACATCGGCATTCCGGTGACCTTGAAGGATCTGGGCCTGCCCGAAGACAAGCAGGACTGGACGGCGGAATCGGCCATCGGCGCCGCCCGCCTGGTCAACAACAATCCCCGCAAGCTGGATGTGGACGCCATGAAGGCGATCACCCGCGCCGCCTTTACCGGCGACCGCGCCACGCTTTCTTCCTGAACCCTGATAGAGAGAGCCATGACCAACACCGTCACCGTCCCCACCCCCAAGACCGGCCCCAAGCCCTTCCCCATTCCCACCGATCTTTGGATCGGCGGCAAATGGGTGGAAGCCGCGGGCAAGAAGCGCGTCGATGTGTTCGATCCCTCGACCGGCAAGAAAATCACCGATGTCGCCGATTGCGATGCAGGTGACGCGATCGCCGCGGTGGATGCCGCCGACAAGGCCGCGGCGGGCTGGGCCGCCACCACCCCGCGCCAGCGCGCCGAGATTTTGCGCAAATGCTATGAGAAGATCGTCGAGAATATCGAATGGCTGGCGTACCTGATCAGCCTGGAAAACGGCAAGGCGCTGCCCGATTCCCGCAGCGAAGTGCTCTATGCCGCGGAATTCTATCGCTGGTATGCCGAGGAATGCTGCCATGTGCTGGGCGAAGTCGCCACGGCGCCGGCCAGCGGCGCGCGCATCGTGGTGCAGCACCAGCCGATCGGCATCGCGCTGCTGATCACGCCCTGGAACTATCCCGCGGCGATGGCCACCCGCAAGATCGCGCCCGCTTTGGCGGCCGGCTGCACCGTGGTGTTGAAGCCCGCCACCGAAACGCCGCTCACCGCCTTTGCCGTCGCCCAGATCATGCATGACTGCGGCGTGCCGCCGGGCGTGGTGAATGTGATCACCACCTCCAAGGCCAGCGCCTTGTCCAAGGCGGTGCTGCACGACCCGCGCGTGCGCAAACTGTCCTTCACCGGCTCGACCCAGGTGGGACGCGCGCTGTTGCACGAAGCGTCAGACCAGGTGATTTCCTGCGCCATGGAGCTGGGCGGAAATGCCCCCTTCATCGTCTGCAAGGACGCCCATCTGAACGACTCGCTCGATGGCGCCATGCTGGCCAAGATGCGCAACAGCGGCGAGGCCTGCACCGCCGCCAACCGCTTTTATGTCCACAAGGATGTCTACAAGCCCTTCACCGACGGGATTGTCGACCGCATGTCCAAGATCGAGCTGGGCGAAGCGACCGATCCGGAATCGACCTTGGGCCCGATGGTGAACGAGAAATCCGTCGCGAAGATCGCCGAACTGGTGGATGACGCGGTGGCCAAGGGCGCCAAGCTGCTGTTGGGCGGCCAGCGCCTCAACCGGCCCGGCTATTACTATCCGCCCACCGTGCTGTCCGACGTCCCCGACAATGCCGACATGATGAAGGAGGAGATTTTCGGGCCGGTCGTGTCGCTGCAATCCTTCGAGGACGAGGCCGAGGCCATCCGCAAGGCCAATGACACCGAGTACGGCCTGGCGGCTTATGTCTATACCCAGGACCTCAAGCGCGGCTTGCAGATCTGCGAGAAGATCGAGTCCGGCATGCTGGGCCTCAATCGCGGCCTGATGTCAGACCCGGCGGCGCCCTTTGGCGGCGTCAAGCAGTCAGGCCTGGGCCGGGAAGGCTCGCATCACGGCCTGATCGAGTTCTGCGAGGTGAAGTATATTTCGACGAATTGGTGAACCTGCTGGTTTCCCACCAAAACTAAAGGTGTCATGGCCCACCACCCCGGTCCGCGCAACGCGCGGCCGGAGTGTAAACTCCGTGTGGGCCATCCAGTCGGGTCCGCGATGGTCTTGAAGGTAGATCGCCGGCGTCATCTGGATGGCCCGCATTTGCGGGCCATGACAATCTATTCTGAACTGAAACAGTTGCGCCCTATGACGAACAGCTCACTTCCAGATGGCACATTTCCGATGGCGGCGGCGCGGCGAAGGCCTCGTCGCCGTCATGCGTTTCAAACGGCGTGCGCAGGATGTTGAAGATCCGGTCCAGGGGCGCGGTGTGGCCCCGGTCTTCCACGGCGCGGATCGCGGTTTCCGCCACCCAGTTGCGGAGCACGAATTTGGGATTGATCCGGTCCAGGCCCGCCAGGTCTTCGCCTTGGGTGCGGACGCGATAGCGCGCCAGCCAGGCTTGCGCCTGGCTTTCCATGGGACCAAACAAGGCCAGCCATTTGGGATCGTCCCCGCTGAGATTGCGGAACGACAAGGTATAATCCGCCCGTGCCGTCGCCATCAAAGTCAGCAATTCGCCGATCATCCGGTCGTCGCCCTCTTCCTCGCGCGTGAAGCCCAGCTTGGCGCGCATCAAGGCGCGATATTTCACGCCGAAATGCTCCTCATAGCTGGTGAGCCTTTCCAGCAACTGGTCGGTGGAGATCAAATCCGACAGCGCCAGCGCCAGCGCCCGCAAATTCCAATGCGCGATCGCCGGCTGGTTGATGAAACTGTAGCGGCCCTGCTCGTCGCTATGGTTGCAGACGAATTGCGGATTGTAGGCGTCCATGAAGCCGTAGGGCCCGTAATCGATGGTCAGGCCCAGGATCGACATATTGTCGGTGTTCATCACGCCATGGCTGAAACCCACCGCCTGCCACAAGGCGATCATTTCGGCGGTGCGTTTCACCACCTCGCCGAACCAGCCCGCATAGTCGCCCGAATGTCCCGGGAAATATTCGCCGATGACATAATCGGCCAGCTGCCGCACTTGGTCTTTTTCGCCGCGATGGAAAAAATGCTCGAAATGGCCGAAGCGCACATGGCTTTGCGCCAGCCGCGCCAGCACTGCCCCGGGCTCGCGTATTTCGCGGCGCACGATTTCATTGGTGGCGACGATGGCCAGCGCCCGGCTGGTGGGAATTCCCAAAGCCGCCATCGCCTCGCTGCAGAGATATTCGCGGATGGTGGAGCGCATCACCGCGCGCCCGTCCCCGAAGCGCGAATAGGGTGTCTTGCCCGCGCCCTTGAGCTGAATGTCCCACAACTCGCCCTTGCGGTTGCGCACCTGGCCGATCAGCAGCGCGCGGCCGTCACCCAACTGGCCGGCCCAGACCCCGAACTGATGGCCGGAATAGACCATCGCCAAAGACGAGAAGCCTTCCAGCGGAAGGTGGCCCGCCACCACTTCGGCAAAGCGGGGGTCCCGGAACACGCTTGTGTCCAAGTCCAGCAGCGCCGCGGCTGCATCATTTGCGTGAATCAGCCGCGGCGTTCCGCCGACTTTCTCAGCAGGCATGGCAGTGAAGAACCGATCGCCCAGGCGGGCAAAGTGGTTCTCCACGGTTCCGGCGATGGGCAGGCGGAAGGCTTCGCTCATGCCTGATTATAACGCCAAAACTTATCCCGCCGCCTGGCGCTTCTTATCTTTGCCGCGCTTCCAATGCGGGCGGGAGCCATTGCGCTTTTTCGGCGCGTGAGGATTGTGTGCCTCCGCACCATCGCGCGGTGCGCCCGTGCCATGATGGGCGTGGCCATGCTGATGACCGCCGCCATGCTTGTGCCCGCCGCCTTTGTGGCCGTGGGGCTTGCCGTGGCCATGGCGATGGCCATGGGGACGGCGCGGTTCCTCCATTTGGCGGCGCTGCTCCTCGGTCAGTTCCGGCAGTTCATGCGGCACCACTTCGATCTTGGTGCGGATCAGTCGCTCGATGTCACGCAGGAAGGATCGTTCGGACCCGTCGCAGAAACTGACGGCAACGCCTTCGCCGCCGGCCCGCGCGGTGCGGCCGATGCGGTGCACATAGCTTTCCGGCTCGTTGGGCAGCTCGAAATTCACCACATGGGAAATATCATCAATGTCGATGCCGCGGGCGGCGATGTCGGTCGCCACCAAGACCCGCGCCTTGCCGTTGCGGAACATGTCCAGCGCCCGCTGGCGGGCATTCTGCGACTTGTTGCCATGAATGGCTTCCGCCACCACGCCGGTGCGCGACAGATGCTCGGATACGCGATTGGCGCCATGCTTGGTGCGGGTGAAGACGATCACCCGGTTCATCGCCACATCCTTGAGCAATTCGCTCAGCAGCTGGCGCTTTTGCGCCGCCGGCACGAAATAGAGCTTCTGGGTGATGCGGTCGGCGGTGCGGCCCTGGGGCGCGATCTCGATCCGCTCGGGCTGGCGCAGCATGTCATGCGTCAGCTTGACGATGTCGTCCGGCATGGTGGCGGAGAACAGCATCGACTGGCGGTCGCGCGGCAACAGCGCCACCAGCTTGCGCACGTCGCGGATGAAGCCCATGTCCAGCATGCGGTCGGCCTCATCGACGATGAAGGTCGACACGGCGTCCAGCCGCACATGTTTCTGCTGCACCAGGTCCAGCAGCCTGCCCGGCGTCGCCACCAGAATGTCCACGCCGCGCGCCATGGCGCGCACCTGGTTGTTCTGGCTTACGCCGCCCAGGATCACCGCCATCTTCAAGTTCAAGAAACGGCCATAGGTGCGAAGGCTCTGTTCGATCTGCACCGCCAGCTCGCGGGTGGGCGCCAGGATCAGGGCACGGGCCTGCTTGGCATGGGGCGGGACATGCCCGATGGACAGGTTTTGCAGCAAAGGCAGGCCAAAGGCGGCCGTCTTGCCGGTTCCGGTCTGTGCGATGCCCAAAAGATCGCGGCCCGACAGCAGGATGGGCAGGGCCCGGGCCTGGATGGGGGTGGGAGTTACATAATTCTCCGCCGCCAAGGCGCGGAGGATCGGCTCGGCAATGCCAAGCGATTGAAACGTCACGTCAGTCACAAAAGTCCTTAAAACCGTGGGAACGCGCCAAAAAGGCGCGGGTTTACGGCTGTTGCCGTCTTCCACGCACACTGGAGGGAACGGAGGTCAATACTCAGGTCCGGCGATGGCAGCGCGGGTCATGGACCCATAAAGCGCCTGGTGCGGTCGCGGCGGACGGCGGGTGTATCGGGCTCTTTGGGCCGGATGTCAAGGCATTTGCTGCGACGCAATAAGGCGAAAGTCTGACATTTCTGCCGTCAGCCCCGTTGCGGGCTGCAGGTTTCTATAGTCATCATGTCGCAGTTGCCCTCGCGGGGCCGGGACGCGGGGCGGCTTGGGGTGTCCAGCCGGCAGGGGCGAATAGCGTCGGTTCACAATGGCATATGGCAACGACAAGTCCATTTCGCAGGCTTCTGCGAAGGGCAAAGTAAAGTGGTTTAACGCCACCAAAGGGTACGGCTTCATCACTCTCGACAATGGCGGCGACGCCTTCTGTCACGCCAGCGCCTTGCAGGCGAGCGGTCACAGCGATGTGCAACCAGGCACGACGATCGTCTGCGACCTGGCGGACAGCGCGCGCGGCTTGCAGGTCGTCACCGTGCACAGCGTCGACACCTCGACGGCGGAAGCGCCGAGCCGGGGTCCGCGCCGTGACTTTGGCGGCGGCGGCGGGTATGGCGGCGGCGGATATGGCGGAGGACATCACCGCGACAATGGCCCGTCCGGGCCCATGGTCGAGGGCAAGATCAAGTTCTTCAACGACCAGAAGGGCTTTGGCTTTGTGATGCCCGACAGCGGCTCAGGCGACATCTATCTGCATGCCAGCGCGCTCCGGCGTTCCGGCGTTCAGGTGGTGGAGCCCGACCAGCGGATTCGCTATTCCACGCGCCAGGGTAACAAGGGTGTGGAAGTCGACCGGGTCGAGATTATCTAGCGCGGTCTTTTATTCCCTATTGAGCCATGCGCCGGAAGCGTTGCAGCTCCAGCCGTGCAACTGCGCGTGCCTGTGTTAGCCTGCGCGCATGCTTGAGCTTCGCCCCAATTGCGAATGTTGCAACAAGGACCTGCCTCCGGAGGCAGCGGACGCGATGATCTGCACCTATGAGTGCACCTTCTGCCGCGACTGTGTCGAAACCCACTTGAAAGGCGTTTGCCCCAACTGCGGCGGCAACCTGGTGCCTCGGCCGATCCGTCCGGCGATCAAGTTGGTCAAGGACCCGCCGTCGACGAAGCGCATCTTCAAGCCCGACTGCGCGAAGAAAGGGAACGTTGTCATTCCCGCGTAAGCGGGAAACCAACTTCGACCTACGCAACGGTGCAAAAAGTTGGATGCCCGCTTTCGCGGGCATGACACGTGTTGTTAGACCGGCAACTCTTTCGCAACGCCCGGCGCCACGTCGGGATCGTTTTCGACTTCTTTGAGCTTTTCGCGGGCCGCCGCAGCCTCGCGCTGCTTGTTCCACATCGCGGCGTAATGGCCGCCCAGTTCCAGCAATTGGGAGTGACGTCCCCGTTCGATGATCCGGCCATGGTCCAGCACCAGAATTTCATCCGCATCCACGACAGTGGAAAGCCGGTGCGCGATCACAAGCGAAGTGCGGTTGCGCGAGACCTCGTTCAGGGCGCTTTGGATTTCACGCTCGGTACCGGTATCCAGCGCGCTGGTCGCTTCGTCCAGCAACAGGATCGGCGGGTTCTTCAGGATAGTGCGGGCGATGGCGACGCGCTGCTTCTCGCCGCCCGACAATTTCAGCCCGCGCTCGCCCACCATGGCGTCATAGCCCATGGGCAGTTCCACAATGAATTTGTCGATCTGGGCCAGACGCGCCGCATCCTTGATATCGGCCTCATTGGCGCCGATGCGGCCATAGGCGATGTTGTATTTGACGGTGTCGTTGAACAGCACCGTATCCTGGGGGACGATTCCGATCACCGCGCGCAGGGATTCCTGGGTGACGTCGCGGATGTCCTGGCCGTCGATGGTCACGCTGCCGCTCTTGATGTCGTAGAAGCGGTACAGAATCCGGCTGATGGTGGATTTGCCGGCGCCCGACGGACCCACAATAGCCACCGTCTTGCCAGCCGGCACGGTGAAGCTGATGCCTTTGAGCACGATGCGTTCGGGATCATAGGCGAACACCACATTTTCGAAGCGGATCTCGCCGCCCGACACCGCGAGCGGTTTGGCGCCGGGCTTGTCCTGGACTTCCCGGGGCTGATTGAGCAGCCGGAACATGGCTTCCATATCGACCAGCCCTTGCGTGATCTCGCGATAGACCGTGCCGAGCAGGTTCAGCGGCTGGTAGAGCTGGATGACAATCAGGTTGGCGGCGACGAACTGGCCCAATTTCACCTCGCCCGACTTCACCATCATCGCAGCCAGCGCCAGCACGATCCCCTGCCCGATGGCGATGATGGCGGCCTGGCCGGTATTGAGGATGGACAGCGAGGTCTGCGACTGGATCGAGGCCTTGGAATATTTCTCCATCGAGACGTCGTAGCGCCGCGTCTCGTGCTTTTCGTTATTGAAGTATTTGACGGTCTCGAAATTCAGCAGGCTGTCCACCGCCTTGGTGTTGGCGTCGGTATCGCTCTGGTTCATTTCCCGGCGGAAGGCGACGCGCCAGCGGGTGACGGCGACCGTGAACCAGCTATAGGCCGCCACCATGACGATCGCGGTCAGCGCCACCCAGGCGTTGAAGGTGTAGAGCAGCAGTCCGGCATAGATGAGCACCTGGAAGATGATGGGGAACACCGAAAACAGGGCAAAGGACAGGATATTGTCGATGCCGCGGGTGCCGCGCTCGATGATGCGCGACAGTCCGCCGGTCTTGCGCTCCAAATGGAAACGCATCGACAGGGTGTGGACATGGGCGAAAGTTTCGACCGCCACTTCGCGCATGGCGTGGTATTGCACTTTTGCGAAAACGCCGTCGCGCAACTGGGCGAAGGCCTGCATCAACACGCGCGACAGCGCATAGGCGGCCACCAGCGCGATCACCACCCACAGCACCGCGGTTTGCGGCGTGGTACCGAACGCGTCGACAGCCGCGCCCAAAAACTGCTGCGACACGGTGGTGGCGATGATGCCCACCATCAGGAACAGGATGCTCAGCACCACCCGCCAACGCAGGTCGGGCCGGCCCTTGGGCCAGAGATAGGGCATCAGCCGCCACAAGGGCCTGAAGGATGGTGCGCCGCTGCCTTCTTCCACGGGATGGGGCATGTTTGCTACTGCCCCATGTTCCCGCCGCCAAAAGTGACAAATCCCGCAATCATGGCGATGAGGGCCACGGCACCCAAAATCCACAACCAGCGCGGCATCAAAACTCCTTGGCGAAAGGCGGCGAACCCGTTTAGGAAGTTACCCGTTTAGGAAGATGCGCGGTCGCGCGCAACCCCGTTGGTGACATGGACAAGCTGGACAACCGGAAAGTTAGCAAAAGAGCGGCGGCGGTCTGCGTTTTCTGCGGTTCGTCCTTCGGGCATGACCCCGCCTTCCGGGACGCGGCGCGCGCCATCGGTGATGGAATCGCCAAAATGGGCTATTCGCTGGTTTTCGGCGGTGGCGGACTGGGGCTGATGGGGGACGTCGCCCGCGCCGCCCTGGATGGCGGCAGCGACATTCAGGGCATCATGCCCGGCTTCCTGCAGGCGCTGGAACCGGAAGTCTCGCCCCAGGAAAAACTGATCGTCACGCCACATCTGCAGGAGCGCAAGGCGCTGATGCTGCAAATGTCGGATGCCTTTCTGGTGCTGCCGGGCGGCCTGGGGACCTTTGACGAATTTTTCGAGGTCGCAGTCGAGGCGCAGCTGCGCGTGCATGCCAAGCCGATCATCGTGGTCAATGTGAACGGCTATTTCGATGCCCTGGATGCGATGCTGCACGCCACCGTCGAGGCCGGCTTCGCCAAGGACACCATCCTCAAGCTTTATTACCTGGCCGATGGCGCGGAAGCGGCGCTGGAGATCCTGGAAGGCGCGCTCAACGCGCCGGCGCGTTCGTAATTTCATCACCAATGTCATCCCGGGTGCGGCGCAGCGTGAAACGGTGCGCCGCTAACCCGGGACCCAACTTCTTGTTCGGAGTTCGTTGCCCAAAGTTGGGTCCCGGGTCAGCAGCGCAGCACTGCGTGCTGCGCCGCGCCCGGGATGACAATATGGGAGAATGGGTCCTAAACCGCCGCTTTGTCCCGATACAGCTTATACACGATCGAATCCGTCAACGCCTCGAAGGACGCATCGACAATATTCTCCGATACGCCCACCGTGGACCAGCGATTGCCCTTGCCGTCGGCGGATTCCACCGTCACCCGGGTCACGGCCTCGGTGCCGGTGGTGAGGATACGGACCTTGAAATCCACCAGCCGCAAGTCCGCCAGGAAAGGCGAATACTTGCCCAGGTCCTTGCGCAGTGCCGCGTCCAGCGCATTGACGGGGCCGTTGCCGGAGCCGGTGCTGGTGATGCGCTCCCCGGCCACGATCAGTTCCACCACGGCGCGCGCCTGGGAGACCATCTGCTCGTCTTCGTCGCGCACACTTTCCACCGTGACGCTGTATTGCTCCACGGTGAAATAGCGGGGCAGTTTCTTTTGCTGCCGCAGCGCCAGAAGTTCAAAGGAGGCGGCGGCATCGTCATAGCTATAGCCTTCGAATTCGCGATGCTTCACGTCCTGCAGCAGGCGGGCCAAGTCGGGCTTGTCGCCTTCCATGGCCAAATTGGCTGCGACATTGGCGCGGCCCGATTGGGATGAGACCGGCATGGTGCGCTTGTTGCCCACCACTTCCGGCGGCACATGCTCATAGGTCTGCGGGCTCTTCATCACGGCGGAGACATGTAGCCCGCCCTTATGCGTGAAGGCCGACGCGCCCACATAAGGCGCATAGCGGTTGTGCGCCCGATTGAGAATTTCGTCCAGCAGGCGGGAGACGTGGGTGATTTGCGCCAGGTTTTCGCGGCTCACACCCGTTTCGAAACGTGAGGCAAACGGTTCCTTGAGCAGCAGGTTCGGCAACAGCGAGCACAGATTGGCGTTGCCGCAACGCTCGCCCAACCCGTTGAGCGTGCCCTGGACCTGGCGCGCGCCGGCCCTAATGGCGGCCAGAGACACCGCCACCGCCTGTTCGGTGTCGTTATGGGCGTGGATGCCGATGGCGGCGCGGGGGAGCTTTTCCTTCACCGCACTGACGATGGCATAAACCTCTTCCGGCATGGTGCCGCCATTGGTGTCGCACAACACGATCCATCGGGCGCCCGCTTCGTGTGCCGTGCGGATGCAGGACAAGGCATAGTCCGGATCGGATTTGTAGCCGTCGAAGAAATGCTCGGCGTCGAACAAGGGCTCGCGTTTCCGGGCAATGACCGCTTCCATTGAGCGGGCGATATTGTCGAGATTCTCTTCCGGCGAAATCTCCAGCGCCACCTTGACCTGATAGACGCTGGTCTTGCCCACCAGGCACACCGCATCGGCCGCCGCGTCCAGAACCGGCGCCAGCGATGGATCGTTGGCGGCGCTGCGCCCGGCCCGCTTGGTCATGCCGAAAGCGGTGAAACGGGCCTGTTTCAGCTTCGGGCGCTCACCGAAAAAAGCCGTATCGATTGGGTTGGCGCCCGGCCAGCCGCCTTCGATGTAATCCACGCCCAACTGGTCCAGCGCCTGGGCGATCTGGCGTTTGTCCTCGACGGAAAAATCGACGCCCTGGGTCTGGGCCCCATCGCGCAAGGTGGTGTCGAAGATGAAGAGGCGTTCGCGGGTCATCTTTTCAGTTCCCACGTCGTGCCGTCGGGCCCGTCTTTCAGCACAATGCCCTTGGCCAGCAGATCGTCGCGGATGCGATCGGATTCCTTGAAGTCCTTTCTTTTCCGGGCCGCGTTTCGATCTTCAATTGCATCAGCAATCATTGTTGCCAAAGACGTGTCGATTTTTGCGGCAATTCTGAGCTGAACATTGGAAAAGCCCAGAAAGCCCAAGCCGCCCGCCAGCGCCATCGGCTCGGCCTGATGCAGGCTGGCGATAGCCGCGGGCGTGTTGAGGTCGTCGCACAGCGCCTCGAAGAAGGCCGCATCCGGCGCGGGATCGACCAGCGGCTCGGTCACTTCATACCAGCGCTCCAGCATCTTCCAGCTTTCCTTCAAGCCGGCGATGGTGAAGTCGATCGGCTGGCGGTAATGGGTGCGCAGCATGTTGAGGCGCAGCACTTCGCCCGGCCAGTCGGCCAACAGCTCGCGGATGGTGAAGAAGTTGCCGGCGCTCTTGGCCATCTTCTCGCCTTCCACCTGCAGGAAGCCGTTATGCATCCACACCATGGCCAGCGGATGGCCATGATGGGCGCCTTCGCTTTGCGCGATCTCATTCTCATGATGGGGAAATTGCAGGTCGATGCCGCCGCCATGAATGTCGAAACTCTCGCCCAGGTAACGGCCCGCCATGGCGGAGCATTCGATGTGCCAGCCCGGGCGTCCCCGTCCCCAGGGCGAATTCCAGCCCGGCAGGCTGGCGTCCGACGGCTTCCACAACACGAAATCCATCGGGTTTTTCTTGTAAGGCGCCACTTCCACCCGCGCGCCGGCCAGCATCTCGTCCAGCGAGCGGCGCGACAGCTTGCCGTAATCCGGTTGGGAGGAAACATCGAACAGTACATGCCCCCCTTCTCCATTAGAAGAGCCCGCTTCATAGGCATGACCGGCATCGATCAACTGCCCGATCAGGGCGATCATGTCGTCGATGTGCTCGGTGGCGCGCGGCGCCACGCTGGGCGGCAGATTGCCCAGGGCCGCGACATCTTCGTCATAGATGCGGGCGGTTTCTTCGGTCAGGGCGCGGATGGAAATGCCGCGCTCTGCGGCGCGCGCATTGATCTTGTCGTCCACGTCGGTGATGTTGCGGACATAAGTGACATGGTTGTCGCCATAAAGGTGTCGCAGCAGCCGGAACAGCACGTCGAACACGATCACCGGCCGCGCATTGCCGATATGGGCGAAGTCGTAGACCGTGGGGCCGCAAACATACATCCGCACGTTTTTCCCATCGAGCGGGATGAAAGCGTCCTTGGTCTTGGTGAGCGTGTTGAACAGGCGCAGAGTCATGACGGGTCCGGGTAAAGCGGGGCGGAAGTTAGCAAATTTTGGGCGAGCACAAGGTTTTTTGCAGCGCTAGCTGCAAATCGAAATCCGGATAATGACGATCTGCTTCGTCACGCGGTTTTCCCTTCCAGACGCGCCAGAGCCCGGTCGCGCCCGATCAGGGGTAACAGTTTTTTGAGTTCGGGTCCATGCTCCAACCCTGTCAGGGCCAGCCTGAGGGGATGAAACAGCCCCCTGCCCTTGGCCCCGGTTTCCGCACTGACGGCTTTGGTCCAAACACCCCAAGTTTCCTGATCCCAGGGCTCGGCCGGCAACAGCTCCGCAGCCTTGCCCGCCAGGCCGGCATCCTCGATCACCGGTGTGACGGGACCATGGACCAGCCGCGCCATCTCGCCCACATCGGCGATCCTGGAGAGATTGGGTTTGATGGCATCCCAAAAGGCTTCGCTTGCGAGCGCGGGCGGCAGCCGGCCGGCAACCATGCTGTAGGGAATGGCGTGCAGCAGCTTGGCGTTCAATGCGGTCAATTCTTCCGGCACGAAATGCGCCGGCGCCCGGCCGATCTTGGCGAAATCGAATTCCTGCGCCAGCTCGCCCAGCGCGAGCCGCGGCTCGACCGGATCGCTGGTGCCGATCTTGGCGAGATACGAGGCCACGGCCTGCGCCTCGATCCCGTCCTGGCGCAGGCTTTCCAGCGACAGCGATCCCAGGCGCTTGGAAAGTGCTTCGCCGCTGGCGCCCACCAGCAGCGGAAAGTGCGCGAAGTTCGGCACCGGCCCGCCCAGGGCCTGGAAGATCTCAATCTGGGCGGCGGTATTGGTGACATGATCCTCGCCCCGCACCACATGGCTGATGGCCATGTCGATATCATCGGCGACCGACGGGAGCGTGTAGAGGAAGGCGCCATCGGCCCGCACCAGCACCGGATCGGACATGGTGGCCGTGTCGATCTCCACCGGCCCGCGCACCAGATCGGTCCAACTGACTTTCTTGCGCGACAGCAGGAAGCGCCAATGCGGGGTGCGGCCTTCCGCTTCCCATTTCGCCTTGTTGGCGGGATCGAGCGAGGCGCGGTTGTAGATCGGCGGCTGCTTGCGCGCCGCCTGCAGCGAACGCTGGCGTTCCAGTTCGCTTTCGGTTTCGTAGCAGGGATAGATGCGCCCAGCCGCCTGGAGCTTGTAGAAAGCCGTGCTGTAGACCTTCAGGCGATTGATCTGGCGGTCGGTGCCGTCATGGCGCAGGCCCAGCCAGTCCAGGTCGCGATAGATCGCCTCTTCGAAGGCCTTGGTGGAACGCGCCGCATCGGTATCGTCGATGCGCAACAGGAAACGGCCACCCAGCTTTTTGGCGAACAGCCAGTTCAGCAGCGCGGTGCGGGCATTACCGACATGCAGAAGGCCGGTGGGCGATGGCGCAAAACGGACGGTGACGGTCATCAGCGCGCATCCCGGAAGGCATTGGTGATGGGATAACGCCGGTCGCGGCCGAAGTGGCGGCTGCTGATCTTGACGCCTGGCGGCGCCTGGCGTCGCTTGTATTCGGAAATATACAACAGATGCTCCACCCGCTTCACGGTGGCGGGATCATAGCCGCGCGCCACCGTATCCTCGAAACTGCATTCCCGCTCGACCAGGCATTCGAGAATACCGTCCAGCACGTCATAGGGCGGCAGGGAATCCTGGTCGGTCTGGTTGGCGCGCAGTTCGGCAGTGGGCGGCTTGGTGATGATGCGTTCTGGGATCACCAGTCCGCGCGGCCCCAGCGCGCCTGCCGGAGAGTTGGCATTGCGCCAATGGGACAGGCGGAACACTTCGGTCTTGTAGATGTCCTTGAGCACATTATAGCCGCCGCACATGTCGCCATAGAGAGTGGCATAGCCCACGCTCATCTCGCTTTTGTTGCCGGTGGTCAGCACCATGGGACCGAATTTGTTGGAAATGGCCATCAGGATGACGCCACGCAGCCGCGACTGGATATTCTCTTCGGTGGTGCCGGCCTGGGTGCCGGCAAAGGGCGCCGCCAAAGTCTCGCCCATCGCCGCAACCGCACGCTCGATCTCTATGGTCTCGTAGGAGACGCCCAGCGCCTGCGCGCAGGCATCGGCATCCTCCAGGCTTTCGCGGCTGGTGTAGCGCGACGGCAGCATCACGCAGCGCACACGGTCCGCGCCCAGCGCATCCACCGCCACCGCCGCCGACAGAGCGGAATCGATGCCGCCGGACAGGCCCAGCACCACGCCTGGAAAGCGGTTCTTGTTCACATAATCGCGCAGCGCCAGCATCATGGCGTGATAGACCTGGGACGAACGGTCTTCCGCCACGAACCTTTGGCCCGGCGCGCAAACCCATTTGCCGTTTGCGTCGCGCTGCCATTCGCTGACCGTGACGCATTCCTCCCAGCCCGGCAGCGCCAGCGCGATGGCGCCGTCGGCGTTCAGGACAAAGGACGCGCCGTCATAGACCACCTCATCCTGGCCGCCGAGCTGGTTGAGATAGATCAGCGGGAGGCCGGATTCGCGTATCCGGCTTTTTGCCAATTCCAGCCGCACATCCTCCTTGCCGGCTTCGAACGGTGAGCCGTTGGGGACGCAGAGAATCTCGGCACCGGCCTGGGCCAGGGCGGCGGTGACTTCCTGTTTCCAGATGTCCTCGCAGATCGGCACGCCCAAATTCACCCCGCCCAGGCTGAGTGGCTGGGGCGAAGGACCGGGGGCGAACACGCGCTTCTCGTCGAACACGCCGTAATTGGGCAGATCGACCTTGAAACTCTTGCCTGCGATCTTGCCGCCTTCCAGCAGCAGCATGGCATTGTGGAGCTTGCCATCTTCCAGCCAGGGCGCCCCCACCAGCACCGCCGGTCCGCCGTCGCGTGTATCGCGGGCCAGTTCTTCCACCGCGGCCCGAGCGTCTTCCTGCAAGGCCGGCTTCAGCACCAGGTCTTCCGGCGAATAGCCCACCATGAAGAGTTCGGAGAACAGGACGACATCGGCATTCCCGGCCTGCTGACGGGCGCGGCGGGCGCGTCGCAAATTGCCGGCAATGTCGCCGACAACCGGATTCAACTGCGCCAAAGCAATGCGGAAACGGTCAACCATGGGCCGTTTCTAACAGGGGGAAGGGTTGCCGGACTAGCGGCGGCCGGCCGCGACCCGGGCTTGCGTGGCGGGCATGGGAACGGCGACGCCCGAGGCATCTTCGATCCACAAGGCCGTCTCCAGCGCCTGGGCCGCCTGTTCCGGCGTCACCAGCGCGTCCACCCCTGCCTTGGCGGCGGCAATGAAGCCGGCCACGGACTCGCCCAGGGGATCGCCCAATTCCAGCGCACCCAAGGGCCGCGGCGTGGTGTTCTTGACGGTGCGCGACAGGAAGTCGATTTCCACCACGCCATCGGCATAGACCGCGCGCAGGCCGCGCTTGCGCTCGCTGGCGACGCGGCTGGTTTCCAGCTTGGCGATGGCGCCACTGTCGAAACGCAGAAGGGCGAAAACCTCGTCGGCATGGGGGCCGTATTCGATCAGGCCCTCGGCCCGCACATCCACCACCTTGCCGGGCAGCAGCGTGTGCACCAGGTCGAGGTCATGGATCATCAAATCCAGCACCACCGACACGTCATCGCCGCGGCCGGTCCAGGGACCCTGGCGCCAGCAGGTGATTTCCAGCGGCATTTCCTTGAGATCCAACAGGCCGGTGCGGGCGAAGACAAAGCGTTCCTGGTGGCCGACGGAAAGAATGCGGCCGGTCTGGCGCGAGAGTTCCACCAGCTCCATCGCCTCGTCCATGGTGGTGGCGATCGGCTTTTCCACCAGCACATGGGCGCCGGCGGTCAGGAAGGCATGCACCATTTCCGCATGGGTGATGGCGGGCGAGCAGATGCTGACCAGGTCCACCTTGCCCAACAGCTCGCGCCAGTCGGCGACGACGGCGCAGCCATGATGGGCCTTGGCCTTTGCGCGCATGTCCGGATTGGGATCGGCAATGGCGAAAAGCTCGACGTCCTTGCCGCCATGGGCAAGGCTTTTGTACTTGGTGGCATGATGATGGCCGAACACACCGGCGCCGATGACGGCAGCCTTCAGCGGTCCATTTTCGGGCACGCGGCGACGAAGGAACAAAGCTGGGAAGTCCCCACTCAGGATGAGGCCGTATAAGGAACTGGGGAAGGGCCCGCCGCCAGCAAACAAATGTTGCGGCTTGTTACCATATAAGTTTCTGAAAATGCTGCCTATTTTTCGGGTGCAGAGGCCATCAAAGAAGCCAAAGCCGCCACAATGAGATAGGCCAGCATCAGGGGGGCCAGCCCGATCAGCAGTGCTCCTGTGACGTTGGCGAAGGCGCTGCAATGCAACCAGGGATAGGCCGAGCCGACAAACAGGAACTGGATTCCGACCACCGCCACGATCCCGAACAGGAAAGCCCGCAAGGTGGGACCCAGCAGTTGCGGCCGGTCGCCCGCCTCCAGCCGGATCAGCCCGGCCTGGAGTTTCAGCCGCGACGTGGCGCTGGCGAGATAGATTACGGCCAGCAGCCAGGCAAAGGCGGCGGAGAAGACGCGGCCCCCATCCATGGTGCAGCCATCCAGCGCCGCCACCAGGGCCCGTTGGCCGGGCACCACGAAATAGATCGCATTCTGCAGTGCAGTTACCGCGCCGCGATCGATATTGCCGGGGCCGACAAAGGCCTGGATCAGGAAACTGAGCACCACAAAGATGAAGAACACGGCCTCGTTGAAGGCGGGGATCAGGTGATGCGGCCTGAAATGCTTGAGCCAGGGCGTGTGCGCGGCATGGGCCGCCGACACGCCGAAGCCGCCCACGAACAACAGCCCCATGGCGATGAACAGAAGCGCGCAAATACCGATCCCCGGCAGCGACGCGGTCAGGTCCTGACCCTGCAACAAGGCCAGCCGCAGGGCATGCGCGGCGGCGAACAGGCAAAAGATGATCCAGCCTTTGGCTAAGAGACGCGCGATGCCCATGTCGTTCTCAAGCCGATGCCGCCAACCCCGATTGCTTGATCCGTTCGTCGCGGATGCCTTGCGCGATCAGGAACGCCAGTTCCAGCGCCTGGCTGGCATTGAGCCGGGGATCGCAGGCGGTCTGGTAACGGTCCTGCAGGTCGATTTCCTTCAAGCCTTGCGCCCCGCCCAGGCATTCGGTGACGTTCTGGCCGGTCATCTCGAAATGCACGCCGCCGGCATGGGTGCCCTCGGCATGATGGATGGCGAAGAAGCTGCGCACCTCTTCCAGCACCCGCTCCACCAGCCGGGTCTTGTAGCCCGACTGGAGCTTGATGGTGTTGCCATGCATGGGATCGGACGACCACACCACATGCGCGCCCTCGCGTTTCACCGCGCGCAACAGAGCGGGGAGTCTTTCCGCGATCTTGTCGGCACCGAAGCGCGCGATCAGGGTCAGCCGGCCGGGAATATTGCCGGGATTGAGGGTCGCGATCAGGCGCAACAAATCGTCCGGCTCCAGCGAAGGACCGCATTTCAGCCCGATCGGATTCTTGATGCCGCGCATGAATTCGACATGGGCGCCGTCCAGCTGGCGGGTTCGGTCGCCGATCCACAGCATATGGGCGGATGTGTCGTACCAGTCGCCGCTGGTGGAATCGACGCGGGTCATGGCCTGCTCGTAAGGCAGCAGCAGGGCTTCGTGCGAGGTATAGAATTCAGTGCCGCGCAATTGCGGCACGGAGTCCGAGGTGATGCCGCACGCCGCCATGAAATCGAGCGTTTCGGAAATACGCTGGGCGAGACCTTTATACTGTTCGCCGGCCGGCGAGTCCGCGATGAAGCCCAACATCCAACGATGGACATTGTGCAGGTCGGCATAGCCGCCTTGCGCGAAGGCGCGCAGCAGATTGAGGGTCGCGGCCGATTGCGCGATCCCCATCAACAGGCGCTGCGGGTCGGGAATGCGCGCTTCGGGCGTGAATTCGCCGCTGTTGATATTGTCGCCGCGATAGGAGGGCAACGTCACGCCCGCCCGCGTTTCGAAATCGTCTGAGCGCGGCTTGGCGAACTGGCCGGCGATGCGGCCCACTTTCACCACCGGCACGCCGGCGGCAAAGGTCAGCACCACCGCCATCTGCAGCAGCACGCGGAAGGTGTCGCGGATATTGTCGGGATGGAATTCGGCGAAGCTTTCGGCGCAGTCGCCACCCTGCAGCAGGAAAGCCTTGCCTTCCGCCGCCTGGCCCAATCCGGCCATCAGATTGCGCGCCTCGCCGGCGAACACCAACGGGGGATGGGTCTTAAGCTGCGCCAGGACGCGGTCCAGCGCCGCCTTGTCCGGATAGTCCGGCATCTGGCGCGCTTGTTTGTCCTGCCAACTCTGCGGGGTCCAGCTTTGGGCCACGCTATGCTCCTCGATCAAAAACAAGGGGGTGGATATAGGCCATCAATCGCCAGTTTACCAGACGCGAAACAAGCGGGTATGACCTGCGCAGCGGACCCAAAAAGCCTTTCAACCCTAATGGGTTAGACGGGAAGATCGGCGGGGCTCTTGCTGTAGCTCTTGGTCCGCATCGTAACCAGCTCCTCCGCCGCGGTGGGGTGGAGCGCGATGGTGCTGTCGAAATCCTTTTTGGTGGCCCCCATTTTCAGGCACACGGCCACCACCTGGATGATCTCCGACGCGTGATCGCCGAAAATGTGGCAACCCAGGACCTTGTCAGTCTTTGCGTCCACAATCAGCTTCATCAGGGTCCGCACCGGCCGGCCGCCCAGGGTGTGCAGCAACGGCCGGAAGGTGGATTTGTAGACATCGATGGCATGGCCCTGCATCAGCGCTTTGGCCTCGGTCAGGCCGACCGCCCCCAGTTCGGGGGTGGTGAACACGGCACTGGGTACATGGACGTGATCGGGACTGGTGGGGTTGTTCTTGAAAGCGGTTTCCACAAAACACATCGCTTCATGGATTGCCACCGGAGTCAGCTGCAACCGGTCGGTGACATCGCCGATGGCGAAGATATGCGGCGCGCTGGTTCGGGAATAGGCATCGACCTTCACCTCGCCGCGCTTGCCCAACTCCACGCCGGCCTTTTCCACATGGAGCGCCGCGGTGTTGGGCATGCGCCCGATCGCCAGCATTATCTGGTCGCATTCGATCACCGCGCCCTTGTTGGTTTCGGCATGCAGCCGGCCGCCGCGCTTTTCCACCTTGGTGAATTCGCAGCCCAGCAGCACCTCCAGCCCGCGCTGCTGCATCGAGGCGCACAGGGCATCGCGCATGTCGTCGTCGAAACCGCGCAAGGGTTTTTCGCCGCGATAGAGCAGCGAGACGTGACTGCCCAATCCGTGAAAGATATGGGCGAACTCCAAGGCGATATAGCCGCCGCCGGCGATCAGGATGCGCTTGGGCAGTTCCTTCAGGTGAAAGGCCTCGTCGGAGGTGATGCAGAGATTGCCGCCGGGAATGACGTGGCTGGTTCCCATTTCACGGGTGGGACGGTTGCCGGTGGCGATCAGGATCTTTTCCGCCGTGACGCGCTTGCCGGAATTGAGCAGCAGCAAAGTGTGCGGGTCCTCGAACACCGCACGGTCCTGGAAGATGGTGACGCCGGCCTTTTGGAGATTCTCGGTATAGATATTCTCCAGCCGCGCGATCTCGCGATCCTTGTTGGCGATCAAGGTCGGCCAGTCGAAGCGCGCCTGGCCGAAATCCCAGCCATAGCCCGCGGCGTCCTGGACATTCTCGGAAAACTGGCTGGCATAGACCAGCAGCTTTTTGGGAATGCAGCCGCGGATGACGCAGGTGCCGCCCATGCGCCATTCCTCGGCCAGCGCCACGCGCGCGCCGGCCAGGGACGCCATGCGGCTGGCGCGGACGCCGCCGGAACCGCCGCCGATGACAAACAAGTCGTAGTCGAAGCTGCTCATGCCCGCTCTATGACTTCGACCTCACCGGGACCGGCGATAAGCAAAGTCGTGGCGATGCCGATGAAAAGGCCATGGTCCACCACGCCCGGGACGGCGGAAATGATGGAGGCGAGTTTCGGCGCATTCTGGATGGAGCCGAAAGCTATGTCGTAAATCACATTGCCGCTGTCGGTCTTGAACACCACGCCGTCGCGCTGGCGCAAGGTCAGCGCCGTGCGGGTATAGCCCGCCTCGTCCATCGCCCCGCTCAGCCGCGCGGCGATGGATTTGTGGCCGAACTCGACAATCTCGACCGGCAGGGGAAATTTCCCCAGCCGCGGCACCAGCTTGGATTCGTCGGCGATCACGATCATCCGGCGCGAGGCCGCCGCCACGATTTTTTCCCGGAGCAACATGCCGCCGCCGCCCTTGATCAAATTGAGGTCGCGGTCGGCCTCGTCGGCGCCGTCCACCGTCAGGTCCAGCGGTGCCAGGTCGTCCAGCGCCGCCAACGTCATCCCTAGCTTGCGGGCCAGCGCCGCGGTGCGCTCCGAGGTGGGCACGCACAGCAGCTTCTCCCCGCCCCGCACCCGGGGCGCCAACAGTTCGACAAACAGTTCGGCGGTCGAGCCGGAACCCAGGCCCAGCTTCATGCCGTCTTGGACATATTCCAGCGCCTTGGCGGCGACGGCGCGTTTGAGGGCGTTCTGGTCGGTCATGGCGCTATCAATAGCTGAAATCTCAAAATTCACCATGGCCGGCCTCCGAGCCGGCCATCCAACTTTGCCTGGAACACCAGTTGGATGGGCGGGTCAAGCCCGCCCAGGGTGAGTTTGATTTGGAATTTCGCCTATGCGATTTGGATCACACGGCAGCGCTGGCACAGCGGATAGGTCGACAGGAAGCCGGCGATCGCCGCCTGCATCCCGGTGAAAGATGGCCCATAGAGATAAAGGGCGGTCTCTGTCGGCCCGGACCAGTAGCTGAAGATCCGGCCCGCATCTCCCATCAGGCGATTGAATTCCGAATAGACAAAATTGATGTCACTCTCTTTGTAAACTTCGTCGGGCAGATCGGTGCCGTTCAGGTAGACTGCCAACCCTTCATTCCGGCCGAATGCCAAGTCTGGCCGCGCACCCGAGAATTTCAGCTTGGAGCCCTTTGGCGCACCCAGCCCTTCCAGCGACTCGATAATTTTGGCGAGCGTGGGATCGTTGAGATCATTCACTTCTATCTCAATATCGCAGAAATCGATTTCGCCGGTTTTAGACTGCATGGTGCCGCCACCGTCGATGTGGCCGATCCCCGACTTCTGCAGCAACTCATCCAGGGGATCTTCGAAAATGGATCCTCGGTCCATGGGCATGACGCGGGCGTTCAATTGGGCGGTGATGTTGGGCATCTGCGACCCTCATGGGGAACACGCCTGACTCTATTCGACTGTCACACTTTTCGCCAGATTCCGCGGCTGGTCGACGTCGGTGCCCTTTGCAATGGCCGCATAATAAGCCAGCAGCTGCACCGGCATCGCGTAGAGCAGCGGCGTAATGAACGCGTTGGTCTGGGGCACTTCGATCGAAGCCCAGACCTTGCCGGCCTTGGCGATGCCGTTCTTGTCAGAGATCAGCAGCACCTTGCCGCCGCGCGCCATCACTTCCTGCATGTTGGAAATGGTCTTCTCGAAATGCCCGTCATGCGGCGCCAGCACGATGATCGGCACCGCCTCGTCGATCAGGGCGATGGGGCCGTGCTTCATCTCGCCGGCGGCATAGCCTTCGGCATGGATGTAGGAAATCTCCTTCAGCTTCAGCGCGCCTTCCAGCGCCAGGGGGAAGCTTGCACCACGGCCCATATAGAGCACGTCGCGCGCCTTGGCGATTTCTTCGGCCACCTGCTTGACCATGGCTTCCTGCTTGAGGAATTCCGCCATATGGCGCGGCGTCTGCAGCAGCGAGGCGCAAAGCTGCTTCTCATCGCTTTCGTTCAGATTGCCGCGCGCCACGCCGGCCGCGATGGCGAAGGACGCCAGCGCCGCCAGCTGGCAGGTAAAGGCCTTGGTCGAGGCGACGCCGATCTCGGGGCCCGCATAGGTGGGCAGCACGATGTCCGCCTCGCGGGCGATGCTGGACTCCGCCACATTCACCACCGCCAAAGTGGTCTGGCCCCTGGCCTTGGCGTCGCGCAGCGCCGCCAAGGTGTCGGCGGTTTCGCCCGACTGGGACACCTTTCCAGCACATTGGGATCCTAAGCTTAGAATTCCACGTGGACAAGTTGTCGC
>JADMIO010792705.1_pt1 | contig 87439 bp, 95 predicted proteins | sample 8958161 | NCBI WGS metagenome assembly JADMIO01 (sample SAMN16585339, study PRJNA669376) | soil metagenome | isolation source: Crop rotation soil | place: USA: Cullars Rotation, Alabama | collected 2011 | reverse complement strand
AGCCGCGCCCGGCGCCTCGGCTGCGCGCGCTACGGGCGCCGGTGGCGGCATGGGCCCGCGAATATCTTCCTGCACGATCTCGTCGTCAGCGGCCGCATCAGGCGAATCCGGCACACGCACCGGGAACGGCCGCATCTCGCGGATGTGGCGCTCAATCTGTTCTGCCGATTGTCGGTTGATGACGATGTGCTCGCCTTCGACGTGGAGATGTGCGTCGTCAGCGCCGTTCTGTACGCGGAAAACGAAGACATCGTTGCGCGCGACTTGCCCGGCAGCCACCGCGACTTGTTCGGGACGCAGGTGCAAGCGCCCCGCGAGCATCTCGCGCGTTGGCCGCATGAACGGCGCGTCGACGCGGAACGGCGTGTCGTTAGCGATGCGCCATGACATGCCGCCGTCGGGAATGGGCTGCCCTGTCGCCGTCATGTGATCGTATCCGGCTGTGAACACGTCTGCGACGACGTCGGCGCGCATGACGTCCGGCGGGCGCGGGGGAAGCCAGATGACGATGGCCACGATCGCCACGAACGCCGACGCAAGCGCCAGCGCGACCAGCAGGCCGAGATAAGCGGCGATGGGCATGCCGCCCGCGCGGCCGCTGCCGATCATGGCGCGGGCTTAACGGCGAACAGGTAGCCTTCGCCACGCACGGTGCGGATGATGTCGATGCCGCCCGGGCGTTCGAGCTTGCGGCGCAAACGGCTCACTTGCACGTCGACGGCGCGATCGAACACGTCGGAATCGTTGTCGAAGGCGTAGTCCAGCAATTGCTCGCGCGACAGCACCCGCTGCGGACGCTCCACGAACGCGCGCAGCAAACGGAATTCACCGGCGGAGAGCGGAATGACGATGCCGTCCGGATCGTTGAGCTCGCGGCGCGGAATGTCGAGCCGGAAACCGGCGAACTTGATGGACTCACCAGCCGGAGCCGTGTCGGTTTCCTTCGCACGCCGCAGCACAGCGCGCGCACGCGCCACCAGCTCACGTGGGTTGCAGGGCTTGGCGAGATAATCGTCCGCGCCGATTTCCAGACCAACAATACGATCCGCATCGTCGCCAAGGGCGGACAGCATGATAATCGGCGGGCGTCCTTTCCCCGAGAGCCGCTTGCATGCGGAGAGGCCGTCTTCGCCCGGCATCATCAGATCGAGCACGATCAGGTCTGCGCCTTTGCTGTCGAGGGCGCGCTCCATCGCCGGCACATCGCCTGCGGAGCTGGCGGCAAAACCCGCACGCTCGAACACCTCAACCAGCCCTTCGCGGATGGCGGGGTCGTCATCGACGATCAAGACACGCGGCGGCTGGGTCGTTTCGGACATGGCGAGCATGGTAGGCGGAGCGCCCCGTTTGCGACAGGCTTTGCTCCCGTCAGGCCCGTTCTGACCTAGCCCACGCGTGTTTCGCCAATGTTTCAGCGCTGACGTACAGGGGAAACGTGGCGCGCCCATGGTCTGCGCCGTCATCCGCCCGCTCCGGGCCAATGAGGGGTAATTCACCATGAGACTGGCATTAGCCATGGGCGTCGCGCTCGCTGCCATGACGATGGCTGCGCATGCGCAAGACCGCGTTTTCATTCGGCACGGCGGACCGGGCCACATGATGGGCGAGATCGACGCCAATCACGATGGTTGGGTCACGCGCCAAGAAGCCAGCGCCGCCGCCGATCGCGCGTTCGACCAGATGGATTCAAATCACGACGGTAAGCTGGATGAGAACGATCGTCCGGCGCGCGGACATGACGTTGTGATGCGCATGGGGCCTGACGGCGGACCCGATGGTCCCGTTGGCGCCGGTTGCACACGTACCGTGGATCCGCCGAACGCTGCGGCGGGCGCGGATCGCACAGTGACGATCACCTGCAACAACGATGGAAACCAAACGCGCCGAGTCTTCGTTACGCGCGACCACGACGACGATGGGGACGCACACGCCGAACACGGCGATGGCGACCGGCAAGTCGAAACGCAAGTCATCATTCGCGGACCGGATGGCGCCATGGGCCCGCCAGGTGTCCCGCCGGTTCCCGGCGTACCGCCGATGCCCCCGATGCCGCCCATGCCGCCGCATCCGCCGATGTTCATGATGTTCTTGGCCAACAGCGACGAGTACGACCGCAATCACGACGGCGCGCTGTCGCGCGACGAATTCCGCGCCCAGCAGCTGGCGTTCTTCGACGCGTCGGACGGCAACCATGACGGCCGTATCCGCTTCGAGCCGCCGCCGGAGCCGCCTGCCCCGCCAACCCCGCCCGAACCGCCCGCACCCCCGCGGTAAGGCTGGAAAATGGCCCCGGTTGCGTCTCGTGACCGGGGTCACGGCGGGCCTTGCATCCAATCGCTAGGTTGGCTGCATCAAGGTTTCAGACACCAACTTTTGGAGAGCAGACCATGTTTAAGTTGATCAGCTTCGCGGCGGCGCTGGCGCTGATTGCACCGGTCATGCTCGCCACCATGCACCAAGCCGCTTTGATCGTCGCCTGATCCCCCCAAACCCGCCTGCGACGGTCAATTAAGGAAGGCGCGAACTTCACGGTTCGCGCCTTTTCCTATGGGCGATTGTTAACGCGCAAAATCGCGCGTTGCGCACGAAGATTTTTTCGAGAACGCATCCAAACCTGCATGCGCGCGCATCCCTCATACGAACTCAGAAAAAACTCAGAGGGAAATGAAATGTTGAAGCTCAAGGCCCAAGCTGCCGCGTTCAAGGCGCTTTCGATCGCCGCCGCCGTCGTGCTGTTTGCACCGGTTGCATATTCCGCGCTCGTGCTCGCGGCGCGCATCGTCGCTTAATCTCTTCGCACGGCGGTGGAGACAAAAACGCGGAGCTTCGGCTCCGCGTTTTTTGCTGTGCGCGCATGAGCAAAACTTCAGCTCGCGACGGCCTTCATCTCACGCATCCAATTGCGGGGCGGCGCGCATCTCTTGATCAGAAGCGCAGTCAACACCGGACCAGGGCAAGACCGATGACCAAATTCTACACCTTCACCGCAGCCTTCGGGCTTTTCGTTCCCGCCGCTTACGTGGTCCTCGCGCAAGCAGCCCTTATCGTCGCCTGACTCCCCTCCCGGCGACGTCATGAAGGCGCAGATGCTTCCTCCCGGCATCTGCGCCTTTTCATTTGCGATAGACGATCAGTCCCGATCGGAACGCGGCGTCACAACTGCGGGCCAAGCAAACAGCGCAGCGATGATCAATGCGTAGGGCGTGAGCGCGAATATGGCGGAGGGATCAAACATCCCATCCAAACGAAATGGCGCCGCCCGCGTTCCGCAGGCTGCTTCGGGAACATCAGCTGTGTCCGCAGTCACAGCCTCGAAGCCGCGACACGCCTATGTTGCTCTCATCGAGATCAGATCGTCGTCAAAGACCCCACCCGCCCATACGGCGACGATTTAAACGGAAGCGCGGACCTCAGGTCCGCGCTTTTCGCTTTAGCCGGTATTGCGGATACGCACGCGCACGCGGGCGCTTTGGCCGTCCGCATCGACGACGCTCACATCGTAGAAGCCCGGCGCCGTCGGGCGCCAAATGGCGCGCCCGCTTGTGGGCTCGAGATCCACGCGTTCGCCTTCCGCGTACCACGTCAAGGGCGGCCGCCCGCCGCGCGCGGACAACGAGAGTCCGCGCGCGTTGCGGCTATAGTCGAGCACGAGCACTTGCGCATTGGCGGGCGGGAAAAGAATCGAGAGCTCTTCGCGGTCGCTGTGCTCCAGATGCGCAAGGGCCGGCGCCGGCGCGTCGTGTCGATCTTCGGGGCGCGGGCGGTCTTGCGGCACGCCGAGCAAATCAAACGCGTCGAACAAGATGGGCAAAGCAGCGTCTCGTCCGGTCACACCCGGCCGCGGCGCGCCGTCAGGACGCCCCACCCACACACCGATTGCGTAGCCATTGGCGACACCAACCGACCACGCGTCGCGGAAGCCGTAGGACGTGCCCGTCTTGAACGCGACCTCCGGCGCGTTTTGCGCCACCTCCGCCGGGACCCGCCCAGCCGGATGCGGCGAACGCGAGAGGATATCGAGCACGCGCTCAGCCGTGTTGGTGCGCACGAAGCGATGCGGGAGCGCAAAGCCAGCGCCGTCCGCGTTCGTGCTCAGCGGCAAAGCTTGCCCGCCATCGCCAAGTGCGGCGTAAAGATCGGTGAGATCCTCTAGCGTAATGCCGACGCCGCCGAGGGCCAGCGCCAATCCCGGCTCCGCATCGGCGCGGCGCGGCATACGCACATCGGCGCCGGCGTCGGTGAGCGCGGCGTAGAAGCGATTGGCGCCGATGTGATCGAGCGTCGCCACCGCCGGCAGATTGAGCGAGTGTTGCAGTGCGTCCTCGAGCGTAACTTCGCCATGGAAGCGGCGATCGAAGTTTTCCGGCATATAGCCGCCGAACCGTCGAGGCGCGTCGCGAACAAGCGTTTCAGGCGCGGCGATGCCTTCATCGAACGCGATCGCATAAAGGAACGGTTTCAGCGCAGACCCGGGCGAGCGGATCGCGCGCGTCATGTCGATGTAGCCGCCGGCGCGATCGAAGCTCACGCCGCCGACCCGCGCGCGCACGGCATGACTGCGCGCGTCGACGGCGATGATGGCGACCTGCGTGTCGCGGTCCAGGGACGCCGCGCTGCGGCGCGCGAGGTCCTCCAGATCGTGCTGCAGGCGGCCGTCGATGGAGGAGCGGATGACGCTCTCGCCGCGATTGGCGGCCACAAGCTCCGCGGCGGCGTGCGGCGCCGAATACGCGAAAGGCGCGCGTGCGGGCACTGCGCTTTGCTTACCCTCAGCCGCGCGCTCGCGCGTGATGAGATGGGCGTCCGCCATCATATCGAGCACGTGATCACGCGCGGCGCGGGCGATTTGCGCGCGGCGGTCGGGGCGTCGCGCTTCCGGCGCCTGCGGCAGCGCGATCAGCAGCGCCATCTCAGAATCATCGAGCCATTGCGGGTCGCGCTGGAAGTAGGCGCGGCTTGCTGCGCGCACGCCCTCCAGGTTGCCGCCGTACGGCGCCAGCGTGAGATAGGCTGATAGTATCTCGCGCTTCGACATGCGCCGCTCGATCTGCAGCGCGCGGATGATCTCGATCAGCTTGGATTGGATCGTACGCGGCCGCGGCTCCAACAGGCGCGCCAGCTGCATGGTGATGGTCGAGCCGCCCTGGGTGACACGCCGCGAACGAATGTAGGAAACGCTGGCGCGCGCCAACGCGATCGGGTCGACGCCTGGATGCCACCAGAAGCGCGCGTCCTCGATGGCGACCAGCCGGCGCTGAAACTCCGGATCGATTTCATCCAGCCGCGCTTCAAGCCGCCACGTGCCCTGCCGCGTCGTGAACGCCATCAGCCATTGGCCGTTGCGATCGAGCACAACAGGTGAAACTTCGTGGATGCGCTCAAGCGGCGGCGGAAACGCGATGTCGAGCGCGAACAGCGACAGCATCACCGCGATAATGCCGGTAGCGACGCGCTTGCCGCGCTCGCTTAGCGGCAACGCCATGCGCGGTCCGCGCTTGGTGGGGCGAGACGTCAGCATGGGCTTGGACCGCCGCCGTCTCGCCGGCGAGAACGCCGACGGTCCAAGTTTTTAGCCTCCGCGCGGCGCGATGGTGATCGTGCCGTTTGCTGTGCGCGCCATCACGCCTGGACGATACATGTCCTCGACCTGCGCTGCGGGCAGCGTGTAGCGGCCCGGCGTCACCGCGCGCGCCATGTAGGCGTAGCGGAAGCTCGAGTGCAGGTTCGCCGAGGCGACGTAGCGATCGTCGCGCGCTTCGCTGATGTTGGCGTAGCTGATCTCGCCGATCCAGGCGAACGGCCCGTTGTGCGTCGAACCATCCGGTTGCTGGGCTTGCGCGCCATCCTCGGGCCCGAGCGTGCTTTCGATCTCAAGGCCCGCGGGCAAGAGATCGACGAGCACGGTCGGGAAATTCCGCGCGCCGTCGGGCTGACCGGATACGACAACGATCACGCGATCGCCTTGGCGGATGTTGTTCAGATCGGCCGCCGTCCCATCCAAGCGGAAGACACGTTTATCGATGGAGTAGCCTGCCGACATCGCCGGCGGCGCCGTCAACGGCGGGCCGTATACCGAGAGCGAACGCCAGACCACGCCGCGGCCGTTGTTGCGGAAGAGCAAGCCCGCAACCAGCTGCTGCGCACTCACCATCACGCGGCGATCGGCCATTTGCTGACCATTCATCGACACGTTCACCGGCCCCGCCCGCGCCAACAAAGCATTTTCGGCGAGCAGCAATTGGGCTTGCTCCTGCGTTGTCAGGTTGTCGGCATCGGGCGCGTCGCGCTCGAGCCGAACGCGCAAGCGATTGACGACATCCGTCTCGCCCGCTTCCGCCGCCAAGGCCAGAACACCCGCCTCGTCGCGCAATGGCGTTTGGTACCAGTCGCCGACATTGCGATAGCCGAGCGCCTGCTCCGCCATCTGGAACGCGTGCCGCGCGCGTGCGCGGTCGCCCAAGCGCGCCAGCGCCGCGGCGATTTGCGCGCGGGCCAGCGGCGAAGGTTCAGCGGCAAGGCGCGCGTCGTGGAAGTAACGCACTTGGCCAATGTCGGCTTCGCCGGCGCGCGCCAGCACGTAGAGCGCATACGCCGCCGAACGCGAACGCAGCAGCTCGGTCGTGTCGTTGGAGCCCGGCCAGCGGTAGACCTCCGAGTCGTAACTTACCGAGCCGAAGTCGGTGAGCCGGGCGACGTGCCGCAACGCTGCATAAGCTTGCTGCATCGGCTGACGCGGCACGGGCATGCCCGCTTGCTGCGCGCGCCACAGGAAGTCGGTGACATACGCACCAAGCCACGGCGTCGCCGAAGCATCGCCGGCGTGCCAGAGGCCGAAGGCGCCGTCAGGCCCTTGGCGATCCAGCAGGTCGGTTACTGCGTCTTGCACGCGCCGCGTGATCCGCGGATCGCGTGTGCGCGACGCTTCCGATGCGAGCGTATTGTAGTAGAGCAGCGGCATCGATACCGACGTCATCTGCTCCGAGCAGCCGTACGGATAACGATAGAGCGCATCCAAGAGCGGCGCAGGGTCGAGCCCCGCCAAACTCGAGAACGAGATCGTCGCTTGTCCGCTTGGCGCAAAACCGGCCAGCGCGTCGCTCGGCGCACGCCAACTGACGCCCGCGTTCTGAGGTTCAGTCGTCACTTGCGTGATGGGCATGAACGGCGCACGCGACTGGATGTCGTAGCTTCGTTCGACTGGCGCAAAACCCTGCGGGCCTTCCAATCGCAACGTGATCTGCCCGACACCCAGTGGCCCGCCGGTGATCGGGATGAGCGCGGTTTGTCGCGAACCGCGGTTCAGCGTGAACCGCCGCGGCTGCGATTGAACGCGCGCCGTGTCCGAGCCGCCGACGGTGACGACGTACGACCCGTTCGGTCCTTCGACGTTATCGATGTTGAGCGCGCCCTGCGCCTGATCGCCCGGGGCCAGGAAGCGCGGCAGGATGAGTTCAGCCACGACCGGATCGCGGATGACCATCTCTTCCGCATCCTGCCCAAGGGCGGTCTCGCTCCACGCCACGGCCATGAGCCGGAGCGTGCCGTTGAAGTCCGGCACATCGATGGGAATATCGACGCGGCCATTACGCACTTCATAAATGTCCGACACGAGTGCGATGGTCTTCGTCGGCACCACCGTCAGCCCTTCTCCGCCGATGGAGTCGCCACCTTGGCGCGCGGTCGCCGGTGCGCCGAGGTTTGGATTGAGCAAACGCCCATAGTCATCGCGCACGTCGACGCCCAGCGCGCGACGGCCGAAGAAATAGTCGACCGGGTTCGGGCTCTCATAGCGCGTGATGTTGAGAATGCCCTCATCGACCAGGGCGATGGCGACATGCACGCGCTCTCCGCCGGGCGCGTTGCGCACGGTCACTGGCACGGTGATATGCGTGCGCGGGCGAACGTTGCGGAGGCCCTCCCCTGCGTGCACCTGCAGGGTGCGATTGCCCATGTCGAGCGGCACGTAGGCGACGCCGACGGCTCGGCGCGGCACCGGCAAGTTCACCGGATCGCGCGGCGTCATCACTGTAACAAGCACGTAGGCGCCCGAGCCCCACTCCGCCGTCACCGGCAGATCGATGTTCGCGCCTTCCGTGCCGACATGCACCATGCGTGTGGAGATCACGCGATCGGTGGCGACAACAATTTGTGCTTCGCCCGCATACGGCGGACGGATTTGCACGCGCGCACGTCCACCAGCGCGTACCGGTTCTGTCGGCGGCACGACGCTCACCATGTCGGGGGTCTGTTCGTCTTCGGCCGGGCCACCCCAGCCGACGCCGAAGCGCGCGGTCGCTTGCGCGCCGGTGCGGTCGTCGCGAACGATCAGACGATACGAGCCATCGCGCAGGCCGTCTTTGGCGATGCGCAATGGCTGATTGCCCTCGATGTTCACGGTCGCGCCATCGACGGGGATGTCGCGGCCAGTACGACGCCAGCGCCAATTGCCGCCGTCGAGGTACCAATCGTACGACCAATCTTCGCGCACGATCTGCCAGGTGATGCCTTGGATGCCGATGCGTTGGCCAAGCGCGTTCACAGCAACCGCATCGAACGCAACGCGCTCGCCCGCGCCGGCGCGGCGGTTTTCGAATTGCGGCTTCAGACCGAGATACACATCACGCAGCCGCACCGGGAGCGTGAAGCCCTCACGCACCATGCGCCCGCCCGGATCGGCGACGCTGGCGACGATGCGCGCCCGCAGCGGCAACGTCGTGTCGGGCTCATCCGTCAAACGGAGCATGAGATCGGCGTGGCCCGTGCCGTCGGTCACCGTGCCCGGCAATTGGATCAAGCGTTCGTCGAAGCTCTCGTCCGCGTTGCCCCAGGTGTAGCCGGCGAACGCCGGTTGCGGGAACGGATTGGGGTCGACCATCAGCCGGCCTTCGGCTTCGACAGCAAGCCCGCCGCCCGGTGCGCCATAGAGGAAGTCGGCTTGCAGCGAGATCGCCTGGTTGCCGCCGTGACGGAGAATGACGTTGCGCGCGCGCAGCTGCTCCTCAGTCGGATTGAACTGAACGCGCAGCCGTTGCGGCACGAAGTCTTCAACTGACCAGCTCACCGAACCGGCGACGGCGTCTTGGCCGTCGACCAGCAAATCCGCACGCCATTGGCCGCGCGGCGACGAGCGCTGCAGATCGATGTTCTTGGCGATGGCGCCGCCGTCAACCGCTTCGGTCATGCGAATGCGGCGGGCTTCGGTGCCGTTCGGCCGATAGATGACCAGCGTAGACTCGCGATTGGCGATCGCGCGGCCGACGTGATCGCGCATCAAGCCGATGAGGCGCACGCGTTCGCCGGGGCGATAGATGCCCCGCTCGGTGTAGAGATACGCATCGATGTCGCTAGGCGCGCGCCGCCCGTCGACGCCGCGATCGGAGAGATCGAGCGCAGGGCGCTGCAAATCTTGCGCGGCGAAATCACCTTGCGCGCCGTACGCCATGACGTAGCGCGCCCGCGCCGGACCATCGCCATTGACGATCGCATCAGCGAAATGCACGCGGCCGTCGCCATCGGTGCGGACGCGCGCGAGCTCTTCGTTATTTTCTGCGATCAGCGTCAGGTTGACGTTCGCCAGCGGACGCGCCGTGCGCAGCGAACGCACGATGACGTCAAGTCCGGTGGCGCCCTGGAAGCTCTGGATCGCCATATCGGTGTAGAGAATCCAGCGGTAGGACGAGGCGACGGCGTTCTCGTCCTCGCTTTCGCCGGTGCTGTGCTGCCCCGCGCTCGGCGACGCATCCTTCACCTTCACAACGTAAGCGCCGGGCCTCAGATCGTGCAGCGCGGCGCCTAACGCGAACACAGTGGTGATCGCGGTGTTGCGGCGGTTGCCGATATTGATGTCGATGGTTCCGTGATAAACGCTTGTGCCGACGTTTTGGCCGGCGCTGTTGAAGTCCCAGTAATTCCAGCCACCCTCTTCGTTCTGACCGCTTTGATCGAGCTGGTATTGCGAGAGAATGCGGTCGTTGACGCGCAACACTTCGACATCAAGCCGCGAAACGTTGACCGTCTCCAGCGCGATGCCGTCGGCTTCCGCGCGCGGCAATATCATGCCGCCCCCGGCGAACCCAACATAAGCCGGGCGATCGCCGAATGTGAGCGCGAAGGTTTCGTCGTATTCGGTCTTGTCGCCGTTCGCGGCTGGCAGACCTTGCTTCACCGTGACCTGGCGCTCCGGCTCAAACGGAATGCCGCTGAGGCACAACAGCTTGCCGGAAACATCGGTGTGATACTGGATCGCCGGATCGATGGTGATGAAGTCGGCATAGTGGATCGACGGATCAGTCGAGAGATTTTCCGAGAACTCCAAGCAGGCGCGCGGCTCGGTTTGGTTCATCTCAGTGCGCAGCCGCACGAACGCCATGCCTTGCACACTGCTCTCACCCGCCCGCGGCGCGCTGGCCGCGCGTGCGGGGCCAGCAGTGCCGGTCGTCCCCAGCGACGAAAACTCAAATGCCGGCGCTCCGGCGGAAACACGGCCCAAGACCGCCCCGCTCCATAGGCCGACCAGCAAGGCCAGCGATGTCGCCAACACCGTGGAGCGGTGGCCCACCAAGAAGTCGCGCGCGGGCGCTGCCCACGCCCAGTTCCACTTGCGAGGGTCGAGGCGCTCTCCGAGCGCTTTCCAATCGAAGGCCATGTCCGCGCGTCTCCCGTCCGCCTGGATAAGCCCATGCTTGCCCGAGGCTCGCGCGACCCGCAAGCGACCATGAAATTCCGGCAAAGTGTTGTCTGTCGCTGCTGTTGCGGGCGGCGCGTCGACGTGCTTTCACAGGCGACAACAAAAATGACGCGAGCGGCGCCTTTGAGCGTCGCGACGTGGGAGGCACGGAATGAACGACGCCGCGAAACCCGGCTTTCCAGCCATGTCCATTGAGCAGGCGCACGCGCTGCTGACGCAGCCCGGCTCGATGTTCGAAACCGGCGAAGAGACCATCCACGGCGTCCGCACCAAGATCTGGAAGAATGCGCCCCCGACGCTACGGCATGTCTTCGACCTGGCCGCCGCTTTCGCCCCGCGCGACCACATGGTGCTGGACGATGAACGGGCGACCGTCGGCACGACACGCGCCACTGCCATCGCCTTCGCGCGCCGTCTGATCGACGACGGCGTCAAGCCAGGCGATCGCGTCGCCATCATCATGCGCAACATCCCGGAATGGCCGGTGACGTTTTGGGGCGCGGTGTTGGCGGGGGCTATCGTCACGCCGCTGAACGCTTGGTGGACGGGGCCTGAACTAGAATACGGATTACAGGATTCCGGCTCTTCGATCGTCGTGGTGGACATCGAGCGCTACGAGCGCATTCGCGAACACCTGCCGAATTGCAAAGACGTGCGCAAAGTCTATGTGGCGCGCGCCAAGGAAGAGATCGCCGACCCGCTGGTGCCGCGCCTGGAAAGCGCCATCGGCCCGGTGCCGTCGTGGAGTTCACATGGCGCCGGCAACACGATGACCTCGCCGGACGAATTGGTGATGCGCGGGCCGGATGACGACGTTGCGATTTTCTACACCTCAGGCACCACCGGTAAGCCCAAGGGCGCGGTGATCTCGCACCGCAATATTATCTCCAACATGTTCAATGCGGCGTCTGCGCAAGCGCGCGCCTTCCTGCGCCGCGGGGAGGCGCCGCCTGCGCCCGATCCGACGCTGCCGCAAAAGTCCTTCCTGATCTCGGTGCCCTTCTTTCACGCCACCGGCTGCTTCGCGGTGATGATCCCGGCGATGATGGGCGGGCATAAGCTCGTCATGATGCGGCGCTGGAACGCGGACGAAGCTTTGCCGCTCATGCAAAAAGAGCGCGTCACCAATTTCGGCGGCGTGCCGACGATTGCGTGGCAAGTGATCGAACACCCTCGTGTTGATGAGTACGATCTTTCGGCCGTTGAAGGCGTCTCCTACGGCGGCGCGCCGGCGGCGCCCGAACTCGTGAACCGCATTCTCGCGAAATTCCCGAAAGCATTGCCCGGCCAAGGATGGGGCATGACCGAAACGTCGGCAACCGCCTCTACCAACAGCGCGGAAGATTATCAGCGCAAACCTGCGAGCTGTGGCGTCGCCTCCGCGAGCGGTGAAGCTAAGATCATGTCACTCGATGGCAAGCCGCTGCCGATCGGCGAAGTCGGCGAGCTTTGGTACCGAGGTCCGATCGTCGTGCGCGGCTATTGGAATAAGCCGGAAGCCACCGCCGAGACTTTCGTCGATGGTTGGATCAAGACGGGCGATCTGGCGAAGATCGACGACGAAGGCTTCATCTACATCGTCGACCGCGCCAAGGACATGCTGATCCGCGGCGGCGAAAACATCTACTGCGTCGAGGTCGAGAATGCGCTCTACGATCATCCCGCGGTGATGGACGCGGCCGTCGTCGGCAAACCGCACAAGGTGCTCGGCGAAGAACCGATCGCGGTCGTGCATCTGAAACCAAACACGAAGGCGACGGAGGAAGAGCTCCGCCACCACGTCGCGCAAAAGCTCGCGGCTTTCAAGGTGCCGGTCGAAGTGATCTTCTGGCCCGAAACGCTGCCGCGCAACGCCAACGGCAAGATCGTCAAGACGGAGCTGAAGAAGCGTCTGGCGACGGTTGAGTTCTGATCGCTCTTGAAATGGCCGCCTCAGCGCGCGAAATCATGAGCCAAGGAGAGCGAGGCCCATGACCAAAATCGTCTACGAGATCATCAAGCACGACGGCGGTTGGGCGTTCAAATTGGGCGACACGATCTCCGAGACGTTCCGCAGCCATGATGCGGCCTACGCCGCAGCGCGCCGCGTCGCCATCGAGCAAATGCGCCCCGGCGAAACCGCCGGCATTAGCTGGGAAGACGAACGCGGCCGCTGGCACGATGAAGTGTCGTCCGGCGATGACCGGCCCGACGTTGATGTGCGCGACGGCGACTGACCCGTGCTCTACCCATTCCCGGGGCGATGCAAAGCATCGAGCCCGGGACCCATAAACACGACTCAACAAAACAATACCCTCAAGCGTCGCCGCTTCATTCTGCGCGCATTGGCGTTTATGGGTCCCGGACTTGGCCTTCGGCCAATCCGGGAATGGGTGTGATGCAAGACTTTCGCAAATGGGCGGTGAAGGCCGCGGAATGGAGCGTCGACTATCGCGCGCGCGTGCGCGATTTGCCGGTTCGACCGAAGGTCGAGCCCGGCGACATCGCCAAGCAGATTGCGGCGTCGCCTCCCGAGAACGCGGAAGCGTTCGAAGCGATCTTCGCGGACTTCGAAAACATCATCGCGCCGGGCATGACCAATTGGCAGAGCCCGCACTTCTTTGCCTACTTCGCCTCGAACTCTGCGCCGGAATCGCTGATCGCTGAGCAACTCGCGAGCGCGATCAACGCGGTGTGCATGCTGTGGCAGACGTCGCCGGCGGCGACGGAGCTTGAGACCAGGGCGATCGATTGGCTGCGGCAGGCGTTCGGCTTGCCGGCGGAATTCCGCGGCTGCATCCAGGATACGGCGACGACAGCAACTCTGGCCGCCGTTCTCGTCATGCGCGAACGCGCGCTTGGCTTCACCGGCAATCAAACCGGCCTCTCCGGCGCGCCGCGCCTGCGCATCTATTGTTCAGCGGAAGCGCATTCTTCGATCGATCGTGCCATCTGGTTCTCCGGCATCGGCGCCGACAATCTCGTGCGCATTCCGATCAAAGGCCCGCTGCGCGGCGCTGATCCAGACGCGCTGCGTCAACTCATCCGCAACGACATCGCTGCGGGCTTCAAACCCGCTGGCATAATCGCCAATGTCGGCGCCACTGGCGTTGGCGCGAGCGACCCTGTTGGCGAGCTCGTCGCCGTTGCGCGGGAGCACAATCTGTATCTGCACCTCGACGCCGCTTGGGCGGGCTCGGCGATGATCTGTCCGGAGTTTCGCGAGCTATGGGCAGGCGCCGAGGGCGCGGACTCCATCGTTGTAAACCCGCACAAATGGCTCGGCGCGCAAATTCACTGCACCGCGCATTTCGTACGCGATCCTTCCCTGCTCACGCGCACGCTCGCCTCACGGCCCGATTATCTGCACACGGTCGGGCGCGACGAGATCGTCAATTACAGCGAATGGGGCATTCCGCTTGGCAGGCAATTTCGCGCGCTGAAGCTCTGGTTCTTGCTGCGCGCGTACGGTCTCGAAGGCTTGCGCGCGATGATCCGCAATCACGTCGCTTGGTCGCGCGAGCTTTGCGACAAGCTACGCGCCGCAGAGGGTTTCGAGATTGCCAGCGAGCCGATTTTGTCTCTCTGGGCGTTCCGCTACGCGCCGAAAGGCGCCGCCGATCTCGACGCGTTAAATCTCCAGCTCGTCGAAGCCATCAACAGCGACGGCCGCATCTATCTCACGCAGACGCGCCTCGACGGCAAAGTCGTCATTCGCTTCCAGTGCGGCCAGTTCCAATGCACGCGCGACGACGTGATGAGCGCCTACGACGTCATCACGGAAATCGCAGCGAAGCTCTAAGCGCTTTCAACCCGCGTAAGGAACGCCCGCGTCGCTGCAATCGTGGCTTCGGGCTGGTCAATCAGCTTGCAGTGGCCCGAGCCAGCAATGACCGCGACCTCCGCATGCGGGCTCTTAGCCGCGTATTCGCGCGAAGCGCCTTCAGTGCAAGTGTCGAATTCACCGGAAATGTAGAGCAGCGGAATGGTGATCCGATGCAGATCATTCTCGCGCTCGAAGTCGCGCAGATTTCCCGTGAGACTGAACTCGGATTGCCCGTCCATCGCCAGATACGATTCCATGCCGATGCCGGCCATGGTGCGGTCCCAATAGGGCTGCGTGTCGGGCGTGATGTGGCGCGCAATGTGTTGCGCGGTGAACTCTTCGTCCGCAGCGTGATAGCCGGGCGTGTCGTAATTGTTGGTGCGCTCCGCTTCATGCACGGCGGCTTGGTGTTCCGGCGTGAGCTGATCGATCATGGGGCGTGTGTCAGCGATGTAACGGCGCACGCTCATCACCGGGCCATCGAACGTGGCGCTCTTCACACCTTGCTGCGTGCGATCGATCAGATAATCCGCACCCAGCATCGTACCCCACGAAGAACCGTAATAGTGCATCTCCGTGAGATTGAGCCCAGCGCGCACGGCAGCGAGCTCATCGAGGAAACGCGCACGCGTCCAAAGCTGCGCGCCCGTCGGTTTGTCGGAGCGGCCGCAGCCGAGTTGATCCCAGAAATAAACCGGGCGTTCGTCGCCGAGACCCTTGATCGGCTCGATGTAGTCACTCGGAAATCCCGGCCCGCCGTGCACGGCGAGCACTGGCGTTTTCGTCCCAGCCCCGAACTTCCGCCAAACAACGCTGCCGCCCGGCACATTGATGCGGCCTTCGCCGGTTTGCGCGATCTGCGCCCACGCCGGCCCGGCGGGCGGCGCGGCTTTCGTTTGCGGCTGTTGCCCGCATGCGGCGAGCGCAGCGGCGCCAAAAAGCGCGGAACGGCGTGTGACGATCATCGATCCCTCCCCTTATCCGGCACTCTACGCGCCAAGCCGGGGCGTGGATCAACTCAATTATTGCAGGTGCGCTTCGACGAACCAGAGGTCTTTGTCGATCGAGCGCGACACGCCGGTGAAGAGATCGGCGGTATCCTTGTCGCCCGCCTCGTCCGCTGCATCGATCGCTTCACGCGCCAGCTTTCCGTAGGCCGAGAGGCGGTCCGCCAGCGCCGTCAGATGCTCTTTGTCCTGCATCGTCTCCGTCGGGTACGGCTTCAGGTTTGTCGCTTTCACCACCACTGCCGACGTCCCATGCGCGGCGCCGCCAAGCGCCACGGCGCGCTCGGCGATATCATCCGCGAACGTATCGACGCGCGCTTGGATTTGATCGAACAGCTCATGCAGCGCGATGAACGTCGGGCCCTTCACGTTCCAATGCGCCTGTTTCACCGCGAGGCGGAGATCGATCGTGTCAGCGAGGCGCGCGTTCAGGAGCGCGACCATTGCTTTGCGGGTGTTGTCGGGGAGGTCGTTGCGCGTCTTGTCCATGATGCTGCCCTCGCGTTTCGATGTCGACTATGTGGGCCGAAGAGCGCGTCGCGGCAATCCGGAGCGCCATAGATTTTAGCCCAAGCCGCGATTGCCTCCGCCTATAACGTCGCCAGCCAATCGATGATCAGCCCGGTCGTGACATCCGGCGCTTCCTGCTGCGTCCAATGCCCTATGCCCGGCAGAATGTGAAAGCCGCGAATGTCGGTCGCGTTGGCGCGCATACGCGCTTCGGCCGCCGCGCTATCGCCGCCGAACATCTTCAGCACCAGATCGCGATCGCCGCACACAAAGAGCGACGGCTGATGCACAGCCGTATCCGCCACCTTCTGCATCATCGCGAAATCGCGGTCGTTGTTGCGATAGCGATTGAGGGGCCCACGGAAGCCCGAACCTTCGAACTCGTGCACGAAATAGTCGATGTCATCGTTCGAGAGCCACGGCGGAAACGGGTCGGGATCGGTCATGCCTGTCAGCAGATCGTCGCCGTGCTTCTTCTCGCGACCGCCCCAGGCTTCGCCGCTATCGCCGCCGCCGGCATAGTAGAGCTTGCGCAGGCCGCTGCGCACGTCGGCCTCGAACGCGGCTTCGGCGACGCCTTCTTCTTTGAAGTAGTTCATGTAGAAGAAGCGGCCCTGATCGGTGAACATCACTTTGATGATCTGATCGAGCGACACCGGCGGCACGCCGGTGTAGGGCACCGATAGCCCCGCAACCGCACGCACCTTGTCCGGATGCAACACCGCCGTGTGCCACGCGATCGGCGCGCCCCAATCGTGACCGATCACCACCGCCCGCTTGCCCGGCGAAAGCGCATCGATCACGCCGGCGACATCACCCGTCAGCGCTTCCATCGAATAGGCTTCAACCGGGTGCGGCTTGTCGCTGCCGCCATAGCCGCGCACATCGATCGCGCACGCGGTGAAGCCAGCCGCTGCCAGTGGCGCCATTTGGTGGCGCCACGAATACCAACTCTCCGGAAATCCATGCACCATGACGACGAGCGGCCCCTCGCCCTGCACGGCTGCGCGCAGCTTGACGCCGTTCGTCTCGATGGTGCGGAAATCAGGGAGTTTCATGCTGCAAGTCACTCGGCAAGTTCGGTTGTTCCAGAATACTGCGATAATTCGCCCAGCGCGCGTTCGCGTCGGCGCCGCCGCGATTGGCGAAGTTGCGCACGACTTCGAGCCCACTCGAATAATTGATGATGTACGAGCGATAGTGATCGGCAAACTCAAGCGACTTCGCCGCGCGCTCGGGTGAACTCAACGCATAGTGTTGCAGCAGCTCGACCGCCCGTTCGCGGGTGATCGCGCCGTCGAGATATTGCGCTTCGATCGTGCGTGAGGCGCCCGCAAGCTCCTGCGTCGCGTTGCGCAGATTGTCGTTGATCTCCGCCGTCGCCGGATCGAGGTGCGCGAGCGGAAAGAGCGTTGAGCGTTCGAACTCCAGCCGCTCATTGCCCGGGAATGCGAGCTCGATGCCGTAGTTGCCGCCGCCTTCGTTCAGCGGACCCTGCGGCGAGTAAAGCGGCATGATCGAGTATTCGACCCAGCCGCGATCCCGATACAGCTTCTCCGCGTAGATCCCCTGCACATGATGGCCCGGATAGCCTTCATGACATCCGTAACCGATGGCTGAATCGATGCGGAACGGTAGATCGGTATTCACCTGAATCAAGCTGTGATTGTTGCCGCGATACCAATTGTAAGCGCCCCACGGCTGGTTGGTGACGAACTCCATTTCGAAGTTCTCGTTCTGCGGCAAAGGAATGTGCGCCAGCGTGCGGCGGCGGCATTCGGCAATGCCGGCGCGCATCACCGCTTCGCGGTATTGCGGCGCGACGATGAAACGGTCCGACACGGCAGCAACGCGATCCGCCAGCGAGCCACGCCCGGGAAACATCGTCTCCAAACGCGCAATGATCGGATCGTAGTGCTCCAGCGGCAAAATTTCCGGCGTGAGATCGAAGAGCTTCTGTGCTTCCTGAACGAACGGCACGCGCGTGCCGCTCATCATGTCGAGCCGGAAGCGAGCGCTGGCGACGTAGGCGGCCAGCGCACGCGCCCGGCGCTTCACCAGCGGATCGTGCGCCTGCTGTTCAGCTGTTTCGATTTGCGCATGCAGCGCATCGACCGCCGTTTTCAGCGCCGCGATGTCGCGCGGATGCGCTTCGGCTTCGGTCTTCCATTCCGGCGGCCCGTAATAGCTGTCGATGTAGCCGTCCTCGTGCGTGCCGATCTCAAGCGACAGGCGCACATATTGCTCGGCCATCGGATTGAGGTTCGGCTCGGGCGGCCGCGCACACGCTGTCACAGCCAGCGCGAAAAGAAGACCAGCGAGAAAACGCATCCCACACTCCGTGATGTTGTTCGTAGCAGGCTTTAGGACCGCGCGCGCGGGCGCCGCAACGTCAAAGCGATCAACACGCCTCAAGTTGCGTCCTGTTCGATGGCGTCGGCGGCTTCCTCGTTGCCCGCTTCGCCTTTCTTGCGCGGGCGCACGTAAGGCTCCGGTTCCGGCGTCTGCATGTTGCCGCGCATGAGTGAGCGTCCGGCCTGCAAGCCGCCGGCGAGTTGCAGCTCGAAGCGTTCGGCATCGCGGTCGCGCACTTCTTCGATCGTCTCGGCGACATCCATGTCCGAATAACCCATGTCGCGGAGCACCGCCGCGCCGAACGAAAGCGCGGATTCAAAGGTTTCGCGGATCTGATAGTCGGCGCCGGCTTTGACGAGCCTCAGCGAATGTCCGCGATCGAAGGCGCGCGCGAACACCTTTGCGTGCGGAAACTCGGACTTCACCAGCGCGACAATGCGGTCTGTCGTTTCCGGCTTGTCCGTGCAGACGAGCACCGCTTCCGCCGTCGCCGCGCCCGAAGCGCGCAGCACATCGAGGCGCGTGCCATCGCCGTAGTAGATCTTGAATCCGAAATTCGCCGCCGCTTGAATCATCTCGACGTCGGTCTCGATCAGCGACATGTCGACCCCGCGCGCGAGCAGCGCTTGGCTCACCACTTGCGCGAAGCGGCCGAACCCCACGAACAAAACCCGCCCATGCAGATCGCGCGCGTCCTCGACACCTTCGCGCGAGGGCTCCGGCGTGGGCGTCAGGCGGCGCTGCACGATGACCACAACAGGCGCCAGCGCCATCGAGAGAATGACGACGGCGCTCATGATCGACGAAAGGCGGGCGTCAAGGACGCCGGCGGCGAGCGCAGCGCCGTAGAGTACGAACGCGAACTCGCCGCCTTGCGCAAAATGCGCCGCGCGTTGCACGGCTTCGCGATGATCAGCTTTGAAAACGCGGGCGACGGCGTAGACGGCGACGCCCTGCGTCGCCATGAAAGTGACCACTCCGAGGGCAATGAGCGGCCAGTTCTGCATCACCACCGGCACGTTGAGCGACATGCCGACGCTCATGAAGAACAGGCCCAGCAAAATGCCGCGGAACGGCTCGACGTCGGTTTCAAGCTGATGCCGGAAGGACGATTCCGAGAGCAGCACGCCGGCGAGGAACGCGCCCATCGCCATCGACAGCCCGCCCCACTCCATCACCAGCGCCGCGCCGAGCACGACAAGCAGTGCCGCCGCCGTCATCACTTCACGCGCGCCGGCGCGCGCCAGCAATTGAAAGAGCGGATTGAGCAGCCAACGGCCCGCGGCCAATACCGCGGCGACGGACGCGAGCGCTAACGCTGCGCTTTGCCAGGCCGGCCGCGTATGCTCGACCGCGCCGCCGTGCATCGCTGACAGCGCCGCGACCAGCGCCAGGAGCGGCACGATCGCCAAATCCTCGAACAGCAAGATCGCGACCGCGCGCTGCCCGGCGGGCGAGGCGCTCTCGCCGATGTCATCCATCATCTTCATGATGACGGCGGTCGAAGAAAGCGCGAAGCCGAACGCAGCGATAAGCGCCGCTTGCGGCGCCAAACCGAACAGCACCCCAACGGCGGTCAGCAGTCCCGCACAGGCGAGCACGTGCGCGAGGCCCAAGCCAAAGATATCCTTGCGCAGCGACCAAAGTTTCGCCGGCCGCGTCTCCAGGCCGATAATGAAGAGGAACATGACGACGCCGAACTCGGCGACGCCGAGGATCGCTTCCGGATCGTTGATGACGCGCAGTCCATACGGGCCGATGATCAACCCCGCCGCGAGGTAGCCAAGCACCGAGCCCAGACCCAGCCTGAGAAAGATCGGCGCGGCAACGACACCCGCTGCTAACAGCGCAACTGCGTGCCCCAAACCGAGGCCGCCGGCGGATTCTATAGTCATCTCAATGTCCCAGGCTTTTGCGCGCTTTCCACATGGCGCCTTCTGTCACGGCTTTGAACCCCTTCTCTCGGCTCGAATCGTCTATGTTCGGCGTTTCCCCGTCACGGAGCGCGCGATGATCGAGAACACGAAGCTGACGGCGCTTGTCGCCTCGCGCATTTGCCACGACATGGTCGAGCCAATGAGCGCGATCATCCAGGGCCTTGAGATGATCAAGGACGGGGAAGGAAAGCCCGATCCGGATGCGCTTTCCTTGCTTGACCACGGCGTCGGCAAAGCGTGGGCGAAGCTTGAGTTCTTCCGCTTCGCCATGGCGGGCGCGACGGCGGAGGGCGACTCCACGCTTGAGGAAGGCCACGCGGTTGCGGACAAATTGTACTCCGTGCTGAAGGCGGATCTCGTGTGGAACGCGCCGGAAGTGGCGATGCCGCGGCCGGCAGTGCGAGTGATCGTCAATCTGTTGCTGATCGCCAACGAATGCCTGCCGCGGGGCGGCAAGGTTGAGATCACGGCTGAGAAGTACGGCGACGGCGGACAGGTTATCGTCACCGCTGCCGGCCCGCGCGCCAAGCTGAAGGAAGCCACCAGCCTCGCCCTGCGCGGCGAAGGCGACGAGCTCACCGGCCACACCATCCAGCCGACGCTCACCGGTTTGCTGGCGAAACAAGGCGGCGTTGAGCTCTCGGCAAAAGAGAGTGAAGAGAAGGTAGAGTTGATCGCCCGCTCACCGTCTTTCAAACTGTAGTTCCGAAAACGCAACATTAACCGCAGCGCCGCACTGTCGGAAATCTATCCGACGGAGCATTATTCATGAGACGCTGCCTTGTCGTCGACGACAGCCGCGTAATCCGCAAAGTCGCGCGCCGCATTCTCGAAGACATGCGCTTCGAGATCGAAGAAGCCGCCGACGGCCTTGAAGCGCTGCAAGCGTGCAGACGGCATATGCCGGACGCGATCCTGCTCGATTGGACCATGCCGGTGATGAGCGGCATCGACTTCTTGAAACAGCTCCGCCAAGAGCCCGGCGGCGACAAGCCGACTGTTGTTTTCTGCACCACAGAGAACGACGTCGAGCGCATCTCCGAAGCGCTGAAAGCCGGCGCTGACGAGTACATGATGAAGCCGTTCGACGGTGACATTCTCCAATCCAAGTTCGCCGAAGCCGGCCTCGTCTGATGCTGAACGACGCCGAATTCGCGCTCATCGCCCGCGAAGTGAAGACGCGCTCCGGCGCGGTGCTCTCGCGCGAAATGAGCGGCGCCATTGAGATAAGACTGCAGCCGCTCTCGCGCCGCGAAGGCTTCGGCTCGGTCAGCGAGCTGATTTCCGCAGCGCGCATCAAAGCTGACGGTTCTTTGTGGGCCGGCGTTGCAGACTACCTCGTCCAAAGCGACACGCGCTTCTTCCGTGACCGCGCGCAGTTCGCGCATCTGAACGCCGTGCTGCTGCCCGAGGCGATGAAGCGGCGCGGACATGAGCGCGTGCGCGTTTGGTCCGCCGCGTGCGGCACAGGCCAAGAAGCGTATTCCATCGCCATGATGATTGAGGCGATGCGCGCGGAAGGCCTGAACCCGGCGGTTGAGATTGTTGCGACTGATCTTTCTGAACGTCTCCTCGATAAAGCCAGAAGCGGCCTCTACACGCAGTTTGAAGTCCAGCGCGGACTACCTATTCGCAAGCTCATCGCCCACTTTGAAAAGTCCGGCGATTTGTGGCGCATCTCCGACCGCCTGCGCGCGGGCGTGAAGTTCGACCAGCACAATCTGATGAAGCACCCGGGCGGCCTCGGCCAGTTCGACATCATCATTCTCGCCCACACGCTCGGCGCCTTCGATCTCGAGACGCGCGGCGCGATGCTCGATCGCTTGACTGACGCGCTTGCGCCCGACGGCATCATCCTGCTCGGCGAAGGCGAGACGCTGCCGCAGACGTGCGAGACGCTTCAGCTCGAAAACGGCGTTGTCCGGCGCACGAGTGCGAAAAGGGCCGCGGCTTAGACTCCTCCACGCTTTTCATTTGTAGAGTTTCCCATTCTCATCCCACGACAGCTGCGGCAGCGGCGTTTCGAGCGCGTCTGCGCCTAGGCGGCCGGCGACGATGTCGCGAATGCGCACGCGTGCATCGTGCTCTTCAATCGGCCCGTTCGGATGCGGCGCGAGCGGCGGCGGCGTCTCGCCGCGCGTTAGCGCTTCTTCGTACGCAAAGGCTTCGCGCTCCCAGGCGTTGACGACATTGTGCTTCTGCGCGAAGCGCGTGATGCGCACGCGCAATTCTTCGCGCAAACGCTCCTCCTCTTCCGGATCGTTCGCCGGCGCCGGCAACGCCGCCAGCTTTTCCGCCGCGACCGCCATGCGCTCGGCGGTTTTGCTCCAGCGCTCGGCGGCGGCGAGGTCTTCGCGGCGCGCGGCGAGGTGTGCGTGCTTCAGCGCTTCGCGCGCCTCTTTGCGTGTGTTTTCGTAGGACATGCGTTCTCCTTGTTGCGGCAAAGCCGCCAAAAAAGTCGGAGAGCGGGACGCGGTGAACCACGCCAAAAACTCACGCTCTAAAGCAGAGCGTTCCAGACGCAGATCACCGCGTCCCGTGATTGGTTTCTATCAGCTTGGCTCCACGAGGTCTTTCACTCGCTTGGCTCACTTTGCCGACAGCGTGCAGGTCGCGCCGTTCAACGCGAGTCTGGTTTTTCTTCCTGCGGTTTGTGAGCGGTTGCTCTCCCGCAGGCTTCTGCTTCGGTGGTCTGAAGCTTCACGCTCAATCACATCGCTCATCGCACTTGGTTGAACAGGGATCCAAACTGCCCTCCAGCGGAGCGATGGGGGCATTGTAGGTGCGTGTGAACGCGGTCGGATATCTTTCGCCCCTCCCCTTCATGGGGAGGGGTCGGGGGTGGGGTGAAACGCAGCTTTTTCCTGAAAGAACGCCGCCGCTACCCCCATCCCCGACCCTTCCCCACAAGGGGGAAGGGCGATGATAGCGCAGCGCTCTATCCCCGCATCACGGCAACCTGCCCCAATCCTTTGGCCAGAGCGGTTGCGGCTCGCTGCCGCCTCGGGAGCGGAGCGGCCAGGCGGCGACGGCGTGGGCGTTCTTTGCGCCGCAGCGGCAGCGGATGCGTTTGGGAATGTCTTCGATCAGCGTCTCGGGCCCGAACAGACGGCGCGACGCCGCCGGGCCTTCTGTGGAAGCACGCCTTGCAATGAACGAACACGCCTTCAGCGCCGCGCGGCCGCTTCGATTGTCTTGCGCACCATCGGTCCGCGCCTCCCCTACCGGCGCGAACCCATGCGGGTGGGAGGTGGGGAGGGGCGGCGAGCGGTTCGTCTACACTCGCTTCTTGGACTTATTGTCGGACGAAACCTGCTCTACTTCGCCCGGCCCTATCAGACTCACCGAAACGCACCATGCGGCGAGCGTTTCATTTTTTTCGTTGAGCAGTGAAAATATGACGTCGCCCGGATGAGGAACCACAAAACCGCTAACCTCTCCCATGGATCGGGCAACAGGACTTTCGGAGAAAAAGAATTCTAACGGACCATCAACCAAGATGATGTCGCCGAGTTTAGCTTCGACCCTGTAGTTCAATTCTTTGACGTCGGAGTCCTTGCGAACGAAACTGCTTACAACACTGAGCCTGGGAATGACGGCCGGAAACGTCGCAGACTCCCAAGACTCTAAGACCTGGAAAAGGCTGATTCTGTTCGTTCGGTAATCGATCGCCGTGCTCTCACACACCGTAAATAAGCAAAGGTGCATCTCACTCACCCTTCGAACTAAGCTTCGCTGTGGTGCTTGAAGCAACATTGCCCTTTCGAGCAGCTGCAACCAATGGCGGCCGCGTCATTTCCAATTTGCTCAGCGACGTAGGACTCGTTGTCAGCAGGATCGCGCGAGCAATTGTCGAAAACCATTCGCCAAAGGACCCGCTAAAGCGCTCCGCTTCCTTGACCGCCGTCAAATCATTCTTTGAGCCGAGCGCGACAAGCAAAACAAACGGCATCACTGTCTGATCAAGCGTCTCTTCGGAACTTGATTTTCGAATAGAAAGCTCGTGCAAGATTTCCTCGCTCGAACGCGATCGCGCGATTTGAGTCACGGCAGCGTCTTGCTTCAAGTTTCGCAGAACGTACAGCGGCGTATTGGCCAGCGAGTATACACTCTTAGCGTTCTCGAGGCTGAGAGATTGGGTCCAGCTCATTCTACGCAACTATTCTAAAATATCGCACGTCGGTGGAGAGGTAAGGACACTCGCTAAAGAGATGTATCACTTCGTGGCACATCCCCCATTTGCTCAGGACCACAGGCCCCTTTTCGGACTTGTTTATGACCACCCCGGAGTGCTCGGGGTCACCTTCCGGTGAATAATACACTGCCACGTCTCCCGGTAGGACATCGGCGCGTTCTATCCTTTGGTACTCATCCTCCTTAAGGATCAGCTGAACGATCGAAGGCTTCGAAATACCGGTCCTTCGCGCGGCAAAGGTCAGCCCGTGACAATTGTACGTGGCGCAAGGACCAACGGGTCGATGAAATCCATTTGGATACTGTTTTTTGTGATCAGCGACTTGTAGCCTGACGCCGTCGTCAGCTGACCGACGATCCATATGGTTTTCGACATCCGACTTTGCACGAGTCTGCAACTGCAACTTCTCGGTCAGCGTCAAGAAGCCTGCCATCTCCACCCCCGATGGGACCGCTACCTGAAGTTTAGCCCACTGGCAACGCCCTACCCCCCCGTCATCCCTTCTCCGTCCTGCTCTTGCACGTCGCGTTCGACGCGCAGCGCGGTGAGTTGGTTGCGTTGGCGGCGGAGCACTTGGAAGCGATAGCCGTGGAAGGCGAAGCGCTGGCCGGGGTCGGGGATGGCTTGGGCTTCGTGGATGACGAGGCCGGCGATGGTGACGGCTTCCTCGTCGGGCAGATCCCAATTCATGGCGCGGTTCAGATCGCGGATCGGCACGGCGCCGTCGACATTGACGCTGCCGTCGGGCTGGGGGCGCACGCCCTGCACGGCGATGTCGTGCTCGTCTTTGATGTCGCCGACGATCTCTTCGAGAATATCCTCAAGCGTGACGAGCCCCATCAGCGCGCCGTATTCGTCCACCACCAGCGCGAAGTGTTCGCGCCGGCGCAGGAATTGCGCGAGCTGATCCTCGGCGCTCGTCGTCACCGGCACGAACCAGGGCGTGCGCAGAATGTCGGCGACGCTGAAGCCGTCGCGGCCGTGCTCGGAAATGGCGCGCAGGAGATCGCGCGCGTGCAGAACGCCGACGATGTTCTCGGGATTGTCGCGGTAAAGCGGCAGGCGCGTGTGGGCGCTGGCTTGCGCTTGGGCGAGGATTTCGCGCGTGGGCAAGTCGGCGTCGAGCATCTTGATGGCTTTGCGGTGGATCATCACGTCGGCGACCGAAAGATCGCCGAGATCGAGCGCGCCGACGACGCGGTCGCGCACGCCGGCGTCGAGCCCGCCATGCTCGGCCGATTGCTCGACCAGGCCTTCGATCTCGACGTCGGTGAGGATCTCGACGTGCGGGGCTTCCTTGACGCCGAACGCGCGCAGGATGCCGCGGCTCGCATTGTTCAAGAGCCAGTTGAGCGGCCAGAAGAGAACGAACGCGCCGTGCAGCGGATAGGAAATCCAGAGCGACACCGGTTCGGGATTGCGGATGGCGAAGGTTTTCGGCACCTGCTCGCCAATGACGATGTGCAGCGACGAGAAGATGAGAAAGCCAAGCGCGAAAGCGATGAAATGCACCGTCGCCGCGGAGAGCCCGATCGGTTCGAGGATTGGCAGCAGGATCGCCGCGACCGTGGGCTCCCCTACCCAGCCCAAGCCGAGCGAGGCCATGGTGATGCCAAGCTGGCAGCAGGCGAGGTAGGCCTCGACGTTCTTCAGCATGCGCTGGGTGAGATGCGCGCCGAATCTGTTTTCGTCCGCCAGCGCGTTGATGCGAAAGCCGCGGCTCTTCACCAGCGCAAACTCGGCGGCGACGAAGAAAGCGTTCGCGGCCAGCAGGAAGAACGCGAGAAATAAGTTCAGCGTGACGTTCATGAAGTCGCTTCTGTGAGCAGCGCGCGAATGGCGGCGGGGTCGGCGGCTTTCTGCACGAAGGCTTTGCCAATGGCGCGCGCGAGGATGAGCGTGATGTGGCCGGCTTCGGCTTTCTTGTCGCCGGCCATCAGGGCGAGGAGCTTGTCGGGATCGTAAGGCGCGCCGGGGAGACGGCGGAGATCGGTGACGAGACCGGCGCTTTCAAGATGCGCGCGGACGCGGGCGGTGTCTTCGGCGCTGCAGAGATTGAGCTTGGCGGAAAGCTGGAACGCCAGCGCTATGCCGGCGGCGACGGCTTCGCCGTGCAAGAGCGCACCGTCATTGTTGGCGTGTGCTTCGAGCCCGTGCGCGAAAGTGTGGCCCAGATTGAGCAGCGCGCGATCGCCCTGCTCGGTTTCGTCGGCTTCGACGACGCGGGCTTTGAATCGGATCGCTGTGGCGATGGCGTGCGCGAGCGCTTGCGGTTCGAGCGCGAGCACGGCGGCCGAGTTGGCTTCGCACCATTGGAAGAATGCCGCGTCGCCGATGAGGCCGACCTTGGCGATCTCGGCGTAGCCCGCGCGCAGTTCGCGCTCAGGCAGCGTGGCGAGCACGTCTTGATCGGCGATGACGAGCTTGGGCTGATGGATGAGGCCGATGAGGTTTTTGCCTTCGGCGACATCGATCGCTGTCTTGCCGCCGACGCTGGAATCCACCTGCGCCAGCAGTGTCGTCGGGATCTGCACAAAATCGACGCCGCGTTTGACGAGGCCGGCAGCGAGCCCTGCGAGATCGCCGATGACGCCGCCGCCGAAGGCGATGACCAGGTCTTTGCGGTTGATGCCCGCGTGCAGCAACTGTCGAAGCGTGAGTTCGAGTGTCTCGAAACTCTTGCTTCCCTCGCCTGGCGCGAGCGTGATGGTCCAGTTTTTCAGACCAGCTGAATCGAGCGCTTGCACAAGCGCATCGCGATGCAGCCGCGCGACGTTCTGATCGGTGATGATGAACACGCGCTTGGTCGGCGCGAACGGCGCGATGAGGTCGCCGGCGCGCGCGATGAGATTGTGATCGGCGCGCACGTCGTAACTGCGGGCGGCGAGGGAGATTGGGATTAGGGTCATGCTTCGCCCACGTGCGCTTTCAGCGCCGCGATGATCGCCAGCACGGCTGTGTTGTGGGGGCCGGCGCCGGTTTCGATGGTGATGTCGGCTTCGGCGTAGATGGGTTCGCGTTCGCTGAGCAAGCGGCGCATTACCGCTTGCGGATCATCCTCTTTCAGCAACGGCCGCGTGTCGCGTTTGCTGACGCGCCTCATCAGCACGTCGAGCGGCGCTTTCAGCCAGATGGAAATCGCCCGCTCCTTCATCAGCGCGCGCGTGCGCGGATCGATGAAGGCCCCGCCGCCGGTGGCGAGCACGTGCGGCGGCCCATCGAGCAGACGCGAGATGACTTGGCGTTCGCCGCGGCGGAATTCGCATTCGCCGCGCTCCGCGAAAATATCTTCGATGCTGCGCCCGGCAGCGGAGACGATCTCCTCGTCAGCGTCGGCGAACGGCAAGTGCAGCGCGGCGGCGAGACGGCGCCCGACCGTCGTCTTGCCCGCGCCCATCAGCCCGACCAATGCAACCGTCCGGTCCGGCGCGAGCCCTTCGGCGGCCCGGCGCAACTCGGCGGCGGCATCCGCGCGCTCACCGATATCGTTGCTTTCCGGCCCGGACACGAATCACCTCAAAACGTCCGAGCGAGGTTAACCACAGCACGGACTGGAACTTCGCCACATTTTGGGGGCAATCTCGCCCGCTCGCAATGGCAGGGGCTTCTTTCGGCGATGTATCGACATAGACGACGCCGCTCTTCGTTCTCCCGGCGCATGCCGCCACAGCTGCGCTATGCGGGCATCGGCGCGGCTGTGCTGCTAGTGATCGGTCTTTTCATCTTCTTCATTCGCCAGGCCGACGTGCTGGCGCCTACGCCGCACGAGATCAGCGTCAACACGCCGATTGGGGAACAGCACTAAGATGGCATCTCGTTTTCTGGCGGCTGTTGCGGCGTTCAGCGCATTAACCCCGATTGCGTTCGCGCAAGACGAGAAACAACCCACGCCCATCATGCAGCAGCAGAATGATGCGCCGGTGACGACGGCCGCGCCTGCTGAACCACAAACGCCAGCGCCGCGCGGTTCGTTGCCTGCGCCTGTAGAGCAACAGCAACTCAGTCAGCTCGATGCGTGGAGCGTCAGCGCGCTTTCGCGCGCCAATGGCGCCTTGCCGCCGGATTTGTGGAGCCACAGCGATCCCGCTGCGCTCGCCGTCGTGCTCGACCGCCTGCCGGCCGTTTACGATTCACGTGCGTCGCAGCTCCTGGCGCAACGCGTGCTGTTCTCCGGCGGCGCAGCGCCGGCAGGCGATGCGACGCTGGCGGCGCGCAAGCGCTTTGAGGCGTTGGGCAAGATGGGCGCTGCCGATGAGTTGGCGACCATGGTGTCAGGCGCCGGCGACGCGCAGAACGACCTCGGCATCGCGATGTTTGCAGCGCAAGCGGAACTGGCGCGCGGGCGGCGCGCGGAAGCCTGCGCGCGCGGACGCAATGCCGATGGCGGCGCAACGCCGCCCGCTTTCCTACTGCGGCTGCGCGCGTATTGCGCCGCTGTGACGGGCGATCGCGCAGCATCAGATTTGGCGTTGGAAGTGGCGCGCTCACAGAATGCAGCCGATCCTTGGTACACGGCGGCGATCGCCGCAGCAGCGGGGGCGCCGGGCGCGCGTCCCCCGGCGGCGCGTTACGACAACAGCCTTGCTGCGCAAATCTCCATCGCCGGCAATTTGCGGCCCGCCGCGAATGCGCTGAACGATTCTTCGACTTTGGCTTTGCTCGCGGTCGCCCGCAACGACCAGGCGCCTCAGCCGCAACGCGCGCAAGCCGCGGCGCTGGCGTTCCGGCGCGGCGCGCTTTCGGCGAACGAGACACGGACGATCTTGCAAGCCACGCCGGCGACGGCGACGACGGGCCTGCCATCGATCGTGGTGGCGCTGCGCCAATCGGCGGCGGCGCAGCCTGGTTCAGCGGAAGCCATCGCGCCTATCGCCAACGTGTTGCGGGCGGCGTCAGCGCCAGCGGACTTCGTGGCGGCGGCGCGGTTCTTCCGCCAAGAGATCACCAACGCCCAAACGGCGCCCGACGCTGCGAGCGCGATGTTGTTTGCGCGCGCGGCACTGCTGGTGGGCGACATCAACGCGGGACAGCGCCTCACGGCCAGCGCGCGTCAGGCCGGTGCGGATGAAGCAGCGTTGGCGCCGCTCGACGCCGCGCTCGCCGCCCTCGCCGGCGTGCGCAACGATGCCGGCGGCCAAGCACTGCAGCGGCGCATCGACAACGCCGGCCGCAACCCGCGCGCCGCCGCACGCGACGCTACCATTCTCGCCGCGCTGGGCGCGCCGGTCGGCGGCGAAGCTTCGGCGTTCCTGTTGGCGAACCCGCCGCAAGGCGGCGCGCGCGCGGATTCGGGTGCGATGCTCTCGCTCGGCGCCGCAGTCGAGCGCGGCGCCGTGGGCGAAGGGGCGTTGCTGGCTGTGGTGGCCGCGGGCCAAGCCGGTCCTGCGAGACTGGATGCGGAATCGTTGGATCGCGTGATCCGCGCTCTGCGTGGGCTTGGGCTTGAAACCGACGCTCGGCGCATCGCCGCGGAAGCTATTCTGGCTGGACCACCGCCGGCCCCGGCCGCCCCGGCAGCGCCAACGCCGCGCCGTTAGGCGCTTCTTGCCACTAACAGTTCTTAAGCCCTGACGCGGTTATAGTGGCGGCGTGAGCGATTCAGCGTTCGTCGAGGCTTTTCTGGAGATGCTCTCCGCCGAGCGCGGGGCGCGGCCGAACACGCTCGAGGCGTATGCGCGCGATCTCGATGATGCGCGCATGCACGTGAAGGGCGGTTTGGCCGGTGCGCGTCACGAAGCGGTCGAAGCTTATGTCGCGGGCATGGCGCAGCGCGGCTTGTCGGCGGCGACGATGCGGCGGCGGATTTCCGCGTTGCGGCAATTCTATCGTTTTGCGCTGAGCGAAAACGTGCGCGCCGACGATCCGACCTCGCGGCTTGATGCGCCGAAGCGCGCGCGCGCACTGCCGAAGACGCTCTCGGCGGCGGAAATCGAGCGGCTGATCGATGCGGCGGAAACGCCGCGCGACAAGGCGCTGATCGAATTGCTCTATGGCGCCGGGTTGCGCGTCAGCGAATTGGTGTCGCTGCCTTTGCGCGCCGCGCCGAAGCCCGGCCAGGAGCACATGATTGTCGAGGGCAAAGGCGGCAAGGAACGTCTCGTCGCGTTGGGACGCCCTGCCCTGGCTGCCCTTGGGATGCACCTCGAAGCGCGGGTCGCCGCCTTGCCCAAGGCCGAAGCGCAGCGCGAACGCGCGCAGCGTTGGCTCTTTCCTTCTTCAAGCGCCGCCGACGGCAAGCTCACGCGCCGGCGCGTGGCGCAGATTTTGGAAGCGGCGGCGGCGAAGGCAAGCGTCGATCCGGCGCGCGTCTCGCCGCATGTGCTGCGGCACGCGTTCGCAACGCATCTGGTGGAAGGCGGCGCCGATCTGCGCACGGTGCAGACCCTGCTGGGCCATGCCGACATCGCCACGACGCAAATCTACACCCATGTCGCCGAGGGCCGGCTGAAAACGCTGGTGCAGACCAAGCACCCGCTGGCGAAACGTAAGTAGTTGCGGCGGCGCGCCGTCAGTGCGATGGACGCGCATGAGCACCATGTCCTCGTCTCCCGGCGACGAACCGGGCCGGCTGTCGGCGATCATCGTCTACGCGCTGTTCTTGCTGAGCATTCCGAGCGCGGCGATTTTCGCGCTGCTCGGGGTGATTGTGGCGCTGGCGGCGAAGGACGGCGCGGGGCCGCTGGCGCGCTCGCACCTGAACGATCAGATCCGGATCTGGTTCATCGCGTTCTGGTGGGCGATCGGCATCGCACTGCTCGGCGTGATCGGCGCCATTCTGACGCTGGTGTTGATCGGGTTTCCGATCCTGTGGATTTGCGGCGTGCTCGGCTTCTGCGTGATGGTGTGGTTCACGATCAAGAGCCTGCTTGGACTCATGGCGCTCTTGGACAACCGCCCGCGCTAAGCGTGGCTGTCGGCGAAGCTGACGTCGCGGCGGGCGCTTACGGTCATGACGATGAAGCCGGAAACGAAATCGATCGCCGTGAACAGCATGATCAGCGCGAATTCGATGGTGCCGAACGCGGCATGCAGCAAGAACACCACCAGCGCGCCGGTGAAAAGCAGAAACGCCAAGCCATTCTCGAACAGCGCCCAGCGCGAGGTCGAGGTTGATTTGACGATCTCGATGAAAAGCATCAGGCCGGCGAATAAGACGATCGCCGCGCCGCGCGTGATTTCAAACAGCGCCCCGCTCGGCAGTAAGAACGAGACGAAATTCTGCGCGAGCCCTGCAGGAACTTCATTCTGGGCCATGGTGAGCGTGACGGCCGCGTAGAGAAGCGCCGGCAGCAGCAACAGCGGAATCGAGCGGAAGACCTGGGTCATGGCCGTTGAACTTGGGAACAGGGGCCGGTGTTCCGGTTTGCGATCGCCGCGGCGCAGACTAAACGGGTCGCATTGCGGCGGAGGCGATCCATGCAGGCGTGGCTGGTATTGGCGTTGGCGGGCGTGGCCGAAATCGGCTGGGTGATCGGGCTCAAATACTCCGATGGCTTTTCGAAGCTTGTTCCTTCGGCTTTCACCGTGATTTCGCTCACGGCTTCGATGTTGCTGCTGGGCTGGGCGGCGAAGACGCTGCCGATCGGCACGGCCTACGCAGTCTGGACCGGCATTGGCGCCGTGGGTGCAACGGTCGCCGGCGTGGTGCTGTTTGGCGAGAGCGCCAACGCGATGCGGCTCGCCTGCATTGGCCTCATCATCGCCGGTGTTGTCGGGCTGAAGTTCTCGTCGCCTGGCTGAGCGGACTTGTGGGCATGCGCGGCAAGCGTCTAATGGGCGCTGACCGGGGAGCCGTTTCTTGCCGCTGATCAAACGCAAGCACACGACGCTTAAAGCCTACGTGCATGATTGGCTCGAGCCCGACACGCCCGGCCAGATCAATTTCTTTTCCGGCCTCATCATCGCGCTCGTGCTCATCAGCCTGACGGCGCTCGCGCTGGAGACTGAGGCGATCCGGCCAGACACGCCGTTCGATCCATCGATGCGTCCCCTGCTCGCCGACATCAATCTTTTCGTGGTGTGGGCGTTCGCGATCGAGTTTGCGCTGCGATTCTGGTCGGAGGGCGAAGAGCCGAAACATAGTGGCCTAATCGGGCGGCTGCGCTTCCTCGCCAACCCGGTGACGATCGCCGACGTGCTGGCGTTTCTGCCTGAGCTCATCGTCGTTCTGTTCTTTCCGCACTTGCACGGCGGCTGGCTGGCGGCGTTGCGCGCGCTGCGCCTCTTCCGGCTGGCGAAGCTTGCGCGCTACCTGCCGGCGTTCGCGATTGTCGGCGCCGCGGTAAAGCGCGCGTCGGCGCCGCTGGTGGCTTCGCTCTGCGTGGCGGGCGCGCAGCTCTACATCGCGGCAATGCTCTTGTATTTCATCGAGGGCGACTCGAAGCCCGAGCAATTCGGCTCGATCACACGCTCGCTCTGGTGGGCGATCGTGACGCTGACGACTGTGGGCTACGGCGACGTCTATCCCTCAACCGTACTCGGCCGTATCGCCGCGGGCCTGGTGGCCCTAGCCGGCGTCGGCATTGTCGCCATGCCGACGGGTATCCTCGCCTCTGCGTTTGCGGAAGAATTCCGCGAGCGCCACGAAAGACGGCAAGCAAAGCTGATCGCCGCAGCCGTACTCGAAGCGGAAGCGAAGAAGGAACAGGAAGCGGCGGAGTAAGGCCGTTAGTTCGGCAAATCGTGAGCCGGGATCGCCGCCGCTTCATCCGCCGTAAGCCGCGTGAGCGTGCGGCCGATCAGCGGCTGCGAAAAGCCCTGCGGGTCTCTCAGGCGCAAATTGAGGTCGAGCGCGGAACAAACCCACGGCCCGCTATGCGAGTCGTTCACGAGGAAGCGATCCGAAGTTTTGTGCACGCGCGTGCCGGGCGCCAGTTCCAAACGGTAAATGTTGTTCGGGCGCACATGCAGATAGAGCACGTTGCCGTTCCCAGGTGCGCTCCAGCCATCCCAATTGCCGCTGAAGAAGCAGCCGTCGCGCGATGTGGCGGACTCCTGCGCGCTGGCCGCGTTGATGGCGGTAACACTGAGGAGGGCGGCGAGCAGAAGGCGGCGCATGATCTTCTCCAGCGAAGCTTTGTATTAAATCAGATTGGCGAGCCGGGCCAATAACGCAAGTTGAGACCCTGTGATTTGATGTCCCCGAGGGACACATGAGCGTGAGGCCATCGGGGTATTGCGGCGCCACATCGGCCTAGCCGATGGCTCTTCATCAATAGAGCAGATGCGGCGCGCGTTCTTGCGCCCAGGCTTGTTCGTCGGGCTTGGTGAGTGCGTCGAGATCGGCGGGCGTGGCGTTGGAATCGTCGACCCATTGGCGCAGCAGCGGCGAGCCGTTGATGATGTCGATGGCGAGATGGCCGGCGGTGTATTCATATTTGAAATCCATGCCGCGCCAGAGATCGTAGTCGGGATAGAGGCGGCGGATGGCTTTGAAGCCGAGCGCTTGCAAGCGCCAAGGCTTGAAGGCTTCGTGATTGTAGTAAGCGGGATCTTCGGTGTGGATCATCACGCCGCTGCAGAGCTGCTTCATGTGCTTGTGAAACGTCGGCTCAAACCAGCAATCGCGCAGACGGCAGCCTTCGAGCCAGTGCGGCGCGAGCTTTTGCATTTCAGCGATGACTGCGCGCGCATCGATGTCGGGCGCGCCGAAAAGTTCGAGCGGGCGCGTGGTGCCCCGCCCTTCTGAGAGTGTCGCGCCTTCGAGCATCACTGTGCCGGCGTAGGCGCGCGCCATCATCAGGTTGGGCGCGTTGGGGCTTGGGTTGACCCAGGTGCGCTCGCCTTGCGGCCAGCCGTAGCCGGGTGCGCCGTTGGGCCAGCCTTCCATTTTGATGACGCGATAAGCGACGTCGAGTTTGTAGTGCGCGATGAACCAGTGACCGAGTTCGCCGAGTGTCAGGCCGTGGCGCATCGGCATGGGGCCGGCGCCGACGAAGCTTTCGTAGCCGGGGCGCAGCGTAAGGCCTTCGATGGGACGGCCGATCGGGTTGGGGCGATCGAGAACCCACACTTCCTTGCCGTTCGCGGCGGCCGCTTCGAGCACGTAGAGCAGCGTGGTGATGAAGGTGTAGATGCGGCAACCGAGATCCTGCATGTCGATGAGGATCACGTCGAAGGTGGAGAGCATTTGCCCGGTGGGGCGGCGGCTGTCGCCGTAAAGGGAAAACACCGGCACGCCGTGCACCGGATCGTTGTAGTCCGGGCTTTCGATCATGTTGTCTTGCTTGTCGCCGCGCATGCCGTGCTGCGGACCGAACGCGGCGCTGATGCGGATGTCGCCAGTGGCGGCGAGCGCATCGAGCGCGTGAGTGAGATCGGGCGTGACGGAGGCCGGATGCGCGAGCAGCGCGACGCGCTTGCCGGCAAGCGGCGCGCGGAGCGCTTTGTCTTCAAGCAGACGATCGAGACCGAATTTCATGGGGCGAGCTCATACGCGAAGGAATCGGCGTGGTGGAAGTCTGGTTTGCCGGGCGGGTGTTTGAGCGCCCAGTAGGATTTGGCGCCGCTGGTTTCTTCGATGACGGCGGAGAGCGCGAGGCGCCAGGGCAGGTACTGGTCGGGGCCGCGCAAATCTGGCGCCGCTCGAAGATCGAAGACATCGCCAACGCGTAGAATCTCAAAAGGCGGAGTAATGTGGTCTTCGGCAACGCGCATGCCGGATCGATAGTCGTCGAAACGATAGCTCGCCCAGTCGCCCATCGGCCCAAAGTTGAATTCGAGATAGGCGGGCCGATCAGCGACACGAACGAAGGCCTCAAAACATGTATGCCGCCACAGTTCGTCGGTGCGTTCAAAGTTTGTGCGTGCTGGCCACGCGACGAGGTCAAGGTTGCCCGTGACCACATAGTTCAGCGCAAGCCAGCCACCGTGTCGCTGCACATCAACGTCGATGGACTGGACCGCCGCGCAAGGCGTGTCCGGGTGACAGGTGAGCGCGAGCCGCATCGCGGCACTCTAGCCGCGATGCGGGTTAATGCGGCGTGGAAAAATCAGCGCCCTGCCCCGCGTTTAGTTCGAGGCCGTCCGCATCTGTGGCGCTTGCGACAAGTTGAGCCTTCCGCGGTCGGCGATGTGGCCGTTGACCATCGCGCCTTCGATCAATTCGGTTCCGGAAAGCGCGAAAACGCGGTTGCCGATGAACAAAGCGCGGGTGTTGCCATACCAATCGACGCAGCTGACCTCGCAATGATAAGCGGGATCGACGGCGTTTTGCGTGGCCAGCAATTCGCCGGCGGGTGCGAGATGGCCATCGGCGCTGACGCCGAGATAGCTCACGTCAGAGGCGTCGCTGCGGAACCACCAGCGGCCGCTTTGCTTGACGCGAATGGTGGTGGGCAGGCCCATGAGGCCATTGTCGTCTTGGCCGACAAGCGCGTTGAAGGCTTGGCTGCGGCCTTCGGTTTCGTAACGGCCTTGCAGCAAGCGGGTGTCGACGAGACGCGGGCGCGAGCCTAGGTCGATCAGCGAGACGTTGAGCCCTGCGTCGGTGCGATAGCCGGTGATGATGGCGCGCGAGCCGGCGCGTTCGATGCGCAGGATGTTGTGCGGCGCATTGATGATGGTGGGCGACGATGGCCGCGCAACCGGCACCGCGACGACGCGCGCCGTGAGCGGTTCGTCAATGCGCTCTGGCGGATACGAGCTGTAGCTTTGGCGCGCGCCGTAGAGGACGTGATTGTCGGTGAAGCGCACTTCGTACTGCGCGCCGTCGGGTCTCGGTTCTTCGACGAAAGCGCGCGCGGGCGCGGCCTGCGGCGTGACGCTGAAAGAATCGAGCGGCGCGTGGAAATAGCGAACCTCGGGGGCGCCGCCGTGCTGGCACGCAATGGAATCCCAAGAGACCAGCGCACGGAATTCAGTGGCCGAGGCATCAAGCGCCATTTGCGTCGAAGGCTGGCCGCGCGCGTGCAGGGCGCGCGGCTGGCCCCCATCGAGCGGCACGCGGAAGATGGTCGCGGCAGGAACGCGGTTGTCGGGCGTGCAGACAAAGTCGCTGTCCTCCGTGACCCAGAGAAAAATGTCCGAGGTCGAGACGAAAAATTCGCGGTCATGAGGGCCGACGAACGCGGTCGTGTGGCAATCAAGTTCGTCGCCGCTGTGGAGATCGCCGAGCGGACAGACTGAAACCGAGTGCACGAAAGGCGCGTCTGTGCGTTGCACTGGCTTATAGATGTCATTTGCATCGAACAGCGGGACACCGCGCGTGGTGACCGCTTCTTGGCGCGCGTCGTCACGCAGCCAGCGGCGGATCACCGGCCAGCGCATGGCGTGGCTGACGTCGATGTTGCGAAGATCGAGCGGCGTGTAGATGACGAGATTGCCGTTGACGAGACGCGTCGCGTAATTCTGCACGTCGTAATAGTCGTTCGAGGTGATGTAGTACGCGGTCTCGCGGGTGAGGCGGCCGTTATCATCGATGGTGAAGACGGTGATGACCGAAGCGTGCTGCGCATAGGAATAGCCAGTCACCAGCACGCGATTGCCGGAGATCAGAAGCTCGTCGTACCACATGTCGGCGCGCGCGTTGGTGTAGACGTTCGTGCGTCCGACGAGCGCCATGCCGGGTTGACCGTTCGGACGCGTGTCGGCGACGAACAAGCGGCCGTCCTGCAGCATCACCAGGAAGTGGCCGACCATTTTGACGATGCCGCCCTCGTCCACGCCGCGCGTTTGCACGTTGGTGATGGAGCTGGGTTCGGCGGCGCTATCTGCAACGCCGCGGCTGACGCTGCCGGTGACGACGACGGGCGAAGCGACTTGCGCAGGCGGCGCTGCGGTCTGACTTGCTCCCGGCGGTGGCGGCGGCGGCGGCGGTGGCGGCATGGGCATCGCGAGATCGGGCGTCGCGAAGCCGCTTCCGCCGTAGCGCCTGCCGTTGATGGTCTGGAACTGGCGCACATAGCGCATGAACTCGGCTTCGGAGTTGAAGCGTTCGAGTCTCGACCATACGGGCGGATTGTGCGCGGGCGCCTTATCCGTTTGCGCAGCGGCCGAACCGACAAGCGCCAGGCTCGCAAGCCCGACCAACCAGCGCATCTTCATCCCAATCCCTCCGCATCGCGATCACTTACTAGAAGTGTGACAGCAATGCGGAGGAAATTGCGACCTCAATCAAAATGGGTTGATGCCGCCGTGACGCGAATAGTGCAGGTAACCGATGTTGGCGCCCAAGCGGAAGCCGACGCCGGCGCGCATCGGGGCCAGCGTTATATTGTTCGCGCGCTGATAGTTCACGCCGACGCCGCCGATGAAATAGGCGGAGCCATCGACGCCAGGGAAGCGCTGGAAGAGCTGGCTGGCGTCACGCATGTTGTAGACGAGCGTGAAAGTCTTCGCGGCATTGCCGCCGGTGTCGAAGCCAACTGACGGTCCGCGCCAATAGCAGCGCGTCAGATTGTTGTTGTGCCGCAGATGCAGCCAGCCGTTGCCGTAGCGCAGACCGACGCCGATCGCGGCGGAGCCTTCGTTGCCGGTGATGTAGCCGTTGGGCCGGCCGAGATCGTGGAAGACGTGGGCGACGACAGTCGCAACGCCTTGTGCGCCGGCGCCGAAGAACCGTTCAGCGGCAGCGACAATGTCGCCCTCTGCATAGGTGTCGCGATCGCCGCGGCCATTGTTTTGCGCCAAAGCGGCGCCGGGCATCAGCGCGCCCGCAGCCAAACCGAGCGCCAAAGCGCGGCGTGACAATTCATCAGACATTGGATTTTCTGCCTCCGAAAGAAGCTCCGCCTGATGGTATCTGAGCGCCGCCCCGGCTGAGCGCAAGGTGAATGGCGGCGCAGGCGAATGGTTTCGTCCGGCGCCTCACATTTTCGTGGCCGGGCCAAAGCGCCGCGGGCGGTGGGCCGCAATTCAGTTGAGTTCGGCGTGGGCGGGGTCTCTATGCGTCAGGGTTTAAGACGGAGGACGTCATGCGGTGGTTTCCGGTTGTCGTTGGTTTGGCGATGGCGAGTGCATGCGGGACGCTGCAGCCCTATTCGCCGGCGCCGAGACCTTTGCCCACGCGCGTGACTGTCGCGCCGCACGCAGCGCCTGCTGCAGCGCCCACGGCGGCGCCAGTTCAAGCCACGCCGCAGCGTGTCGGCGGCGAAGTGACGGCAATCAACGGTTCGAACATCACCGTGCGCGGCGCCGACGGTGCGACGTCGACGTTTGCGGTCGCCCCGGATGCAGCGATTGTGAAGACGCGGCCAATTGATGCGAGCGAAATTCACGCGGGTGATTTCGTCGCGACGGCCAACACCAACAACGCAGACGGCACCGGTACGTCGACAGAACTGCGTGTGTTTCCGCCAGGCATGCATTTGGGCGAAGGCTCGTATCCGATGGACGAGCCCAACACGACGATGACAAACGCGACCGTGGCGCGGGTTGTGAACGTCGCCGGCGGACGCCAGCTGACGGTGACGTACGGCGCTAATGCGTCGAACAATTCCGCCGCCGGCACGCGCACGATCACGCTGCCCGCCAGCATTCAGGTGGTGCAATGGTACACCGCCGCGTTGACCGATGTGCATGTCGGCGACCGCGTGCGCGGGCGCGCGCATGCGGACGCTTCAGGGGCAGTGACGGCGGACTTCGTTTTGGTGGACAGCGCGCCCGCGCACTAAGCGCACTAAGCGCGCACTCTAGCTGGCGTGGTCATCAGTCAGGTCGACAACACCAGGCATCGAGAACGTAAGCAAGTTGCGCGGCCCGTCGATCACGATGTGATATTGCATCAAGAAGGATCGGCCCAGCACGATATTGTAGCTTATGCGCTTCACCTTTGGAGCGCGTAGTTCGACGCGTTCTTTGAAGTTCAAGAGCGGGACTTCGAGAACTCCCGTATATACGGAGACGCCGACACGGCCGCCCGCGGTCTCGATCTCGCTTTGATCGACCTGCTTCAAATTTAAAGCGGCGGCGACGCTTGGGTCAATGAAAACCGCTGACGCGCCGGTGTCGATGAGAGCGTGATCGGCAAATACGGCGGCGTCTCCTTCACTGAGGGACTGGCCAATGTCGCGATGAATACGGGCGGGAATCATGAAGCCCGCGATGGTCGTTTCAGCGACGATCATCGCCTAAGCGACGACGAGCAGAAAGGGCAGCTCGACCTTCTCGGCCTGCGTCTCGCGGACCAAGAAATCGCGATCCGGGAACTTAGCCATCGCGAATTCGACCGCGACCGCAAAGCTCTCAAAATCGCCCTGCAACTTCTCGTCAAGAAATACGACCCACCGTTTGCCGAGCCGCGATTGCAGGCTGGTGGACTGGCGCTCAAACGCTGCTATTTCCTTGGACAGGTCGACCGACATTTTGTGGCCCTCCAGCGGGCCTTTCTGAGTCCCGCTAGGGTAGCACAAGGCGCTGCGTCGGTTAAGGATCGCCTAGCGGGTCATTTCGGTTCCCGCCGCGCTAAGCGCTAGGCGCGGCTTCTTCTTCGAAACGGCCGATCGCGAGGAAACGTTCGCGCCGCTGCAGGCGCAGTTCTTCTGCTGTCTTGCCGCTGAAATCGTCCAAAGCCTGCGCGACGGTCGCGCCGACACTGGCTATGGCCGCAGCGGGTTCGCGATGCGCGCCGCCGATCGGCTCTTGGATGATGCCGTCGATGACGCCGAGTTCGTCGAGATCCTGTGCGGTGATCTTCATCGCCGTCGCGGCGTCTTTGGCGCGGGCGCTGTCTTTCCAGAGAATGGACGCGGCGCCTTCAGGGCTGATCACGGAATAGATCGAGTGCTCGAGCATCAGCACGCGATTGGCGGCGGCGATGGCGATGGCGCCCCCGGAGCCTCCCTCGCCCGTGATCACCGCGACCATCGGCACGCCTAGTGTGAGGCAGCGTTCGGTTGATTTGGCGATGGCTTCGGCTTGGCCGCGCTCTTCGGCGCCGATGCCGGGATAGGCGCCGGCCGTGTCGACGAAGCTGATCACTGGCAGCGAAAACTTATCGGCGAGGTCCATCAATCGCACGGCTTTGCGATAGCCCTCAGGACGCGCCATGCCGAAATTGTGCTTCAAGCGTTCTTGCGTGGTGCGGCCCTTTTCGTGGCCGAGCACGAGCACAGGGCGGCCCAGGAATTTTCCGGTGCCGCCGAGGATTGCGGCGTCTTCGCCGTAGGTGCGGTCGCCGGAGAGTTCGATGAAATCGGTGACGAGTGCCGCGACGTAGTCGCGAAAGCGCGGACGATCGGGGTGACGGGCGACTTGGGTTTTCTGCCAGGGATCGAGCTTGGCGTAGATTTGCGCCAGCTGGCTCTCGGCCTTGGTCTTGAGGCGCGAGAGTTCGACGCCTTGGCTGATGGCGTCGGCGCCCGAGGCCTCGGCCAGGGCGGCGAGCTCCTCAATCTTGTTCTCGATCTCGGAGACCGGTTTTTCGAAGTCGAGATAGGTGCGCAAGGCAGCGTCAGTCCAACGGGCCGGCTCGCCCGGAAAGCGGGACGTATTACCCGCCGCGACCCTTGCTTCAAGGTAAAGCCCCACTTCCGCTAGCCCGATTGCGCCTTTGCCCGGCGCAGATCATGCTGCGGGCGCGAACAGAACAGGATCACCCTTGTGAGCAAGCCTCCCCGCCACTTCTTCGCGCCGCTGGCGAGCGGCGCGCCCGAACCGCTCCGGGAGCTGCCGGTGAAGCTCGAGCGCATGATCCATTTCGTGCCGGCGCATCAAGAGAAGCTGCGGGCGAAGGTCCCGGAATTGGCGGGGCAAGTCGATGTGGTGTTGGCGAACCTTGAGGACGCCATTCCTGCGAACGCCAAAGACGCCGCGCGGGCCGGCGCGATTGAAATCGGTCAACAGGTGGACTTCGGCAAAACCAACACCGGCTTTTGGGTGCGCATCAATGCGCTGAACGCGCCGTGGCATCTGGACGATGTGACGGAGCTGGTGGCGAATGTAGGCAACCAGCTCGATGTGATCATGGTGCCGAAGGTCGAGGGGCCTTGGGACATTCACTACATGGATCAGCTCTTGGCTTTGCTGGAAGCCAAGCACGGCGTGAAGCGCCCGATCCTGCTGCATGCGATTTTGGAAACGGCGCAAGGCGTGGCGAATGTCGAGGCGATCGCTGGCGCTTCGCCGCGTATGCATGGGATTTGTCTGGGACCGGCGGATCTGGCGGCGTCGCGCAAGATGAAGACGACGCGGGTTGGCGGTGGGCATCCTGGGTATCGTGTGATTTCTGATCCTACGGTGGACGGCGCGCCGCGAGAAAGCGCGCAGCAGGATCTGTGGCACTACACGTTTGCGAAAATGGTCGACGCCTGCGTGATGCATGGCATCAAGCCGATGTACGGGCCGTTCGGTGATTTCGCCGATGAAGCGGCGTGCGAACAGCAATTCCGCAACGCGTATCTAATGGGCTGCGTCGGCGCTTGGACGCTGCATCCCTCGCAAATCGCCATCGCCAAGCGCGTGTTCACGCCGGACGTGGAAGACGTGAAGCTGGCGAAACGCATGATCGACGCGATGCCGGATGGCACCGGCGTGGCGTTGGTCGACGGCAAAATGCTCGATGACGCGACGTGGAAGCAGGCGAAGGTGATCGTCGATCTAGCGCGGCTGGTGGCGGCGAAAGAGCCGGAGATGAAAGCGGCTTACGGATTCTAGCTAACGCCTTTGTGACGCGCGTAACGGGCGGCGGCGTGCGTAACCTCCATTTCAACCTGATGAAGCCGTTGCATCTCATTGTGCTCATGCTTGCGATTGGCAGCATTCTTATGCTCTCCGCGCTGATGGCGGCGCCGTGGATTTTCGGGTTCTGAAGGCGGCAACGGCGCGTGACGCGCGTAGCGATGATGCACTTTGAACCACAGGCGCTAGGGCTGCGGATCGGCGGGAAAGTCGCGGCTATCCCAACGGCCGCGCTCAACTCGCCAAAACGCTTTCGCTGTTCGCCTGATCATGACGATGAAGGTACCTATGATGGACATGAGGAAAGCGCAGAACATTGCACCCTCGGCGCCCGCTTCAGCGAAGCCCCATGCAGCGCTCACAATAATGAAGCCCCCGAGCAGCCAGTACCTGGGGACGTAAAACAGGACGATGATGGCGCCGAGAAACAGCATCACGAGCTACTGGATAGCACATTTAGCCCGACTTCTTGGCCCAGCTTGGGCCGTGTGGTTCAAAGTGCATTGTCGTGACGCGCGTCACGGCAACTTCGCGTGAGCCATCTTAGCTTCATACTTGGCTGTTCGGGGCCTCTGGGAGAGACCTCAATGTTAAGAGCACTGTTGTGCGGTTTGATCGCGGCGAGCGTGACTTATTTCACGGGCATGGCCGCCGCCATTCCGCATCTGCCCTACTGACGCGCGATAGCGCTTGCGCGGCGGCGTACCGCATGCGGAGATGGCGCGGGGGTTTTCCATGCGCCGCTTCGCCCTGGGTTTCGCCGCGTTGCTCGCGGCTTGCGCGACAGCCACTGCGCCAATCAACGCGCCGGCCGCCTCTGCGGTCGGCGCTGCGCTGTCCGAGCGCGATGTTGGCGACGACCTCATCATCCTTGCGCTCTCCGGCGGCGGCGCGCGGGCGGCTTCGTTTCACTACGGCGTTGTGCAAGCGATGCATGAGATGCGCGGGCGCGATGGGCGGCCGCTGACGGATCATATTGCGCTGATCACATCCGTTTCAGGCGGCTCGGTGTTTGCGGCGTATTACGGGCTGCATGGCGATGCGGGGCTCGACGGGTTCCGCGCGGCGTATCTGGATCGGCAATGGGACGTGCGCCGCGGCGGCTCGCCGGTGGGCGTGTTTGGCGCGCTGCGCGGCGGCGTGAACGGGCCACACCAGCTTGCGGATTGGCTGGATGCGAACGTTTATGGGCATGCGCACATGGGCGACGTGCATGTTGGGCCGCGCGTGGTGCTGAACGCGACGGACTTGTTCAACTACACGGCGTTCGCGTTCACGCCTTTGTATTTCGAGGCACTGTGCAGCGATTTGAACAGCGTGCGCGTGGGCGACGCGGTGGCTGCGTCGATGGCGGCGCCGGTGGCGTTCCGGCCGGTGTTGGCGGAGACGTATCCGGGGAGTTGCGCTGGGCCGCCGGCTTGGACGCAGCGTGTGCTCGCGGATCGCAACGCGCCGGAGAATGTGCGGGCGACGGCGCGGGCGTTTGAGAATTATCGCGGCATCGCGCCGGCGGAGCAGCGTTATCTGCATCTCTCGGATGGCGGCGTGGTCGATAATTTCGGACTACTGAGTTTGATGGTGGCGCAAGCGGCGGGGCCGGCGCCGGCGCCGCTGAGGGAAAGCGAAGCGCTGCGGGTGCGGCGCGTGTTGGTGCTGGTGATCAACGCCGAATACATCCGCCCGCGCACGTTCCAGCGGCGCGCGAGCGATGCGCTAGGCGTGGGCGAAGCGATTTACTCGCCGCTCGATGCGTCGACGGATGCTGCCAAGCGCGAGGCGGCGGATGCGTTTCGCGCTTCCCTACCCGCGTTTGCTCAGGAGCTGCGCGATTTCCGCTGTGCGCACCCGACTGATGGGCGCGGCGTGCGGTGTGATGATGTCAGCGTGGCGATGGATGTGGTGACGTTTCGCGACATGACGCCGGCGCAGTACGAGGCGCTCTATGCGACGCCGACGGATGTGTCGCTGCCGCGCGCGACGGTCGACGCGGTGATTGCGGGCGGGCGGAGCGCGATTGAGGCGAATGCGGCGTTGCGGGAGTTCAGAGCACCATAACCTCCACACCCATTCCCGGGGCAACGCGAAGCGTTGAACCCGGGACCCATGAACACGGACCAAGCCGCGAGAGACGCGAGTAGCGACTGATCAAACTTTCGACTGCCTGTGTTCATGGGTCCCGGGTTCTCGGCTGCGCCGAGCCCCGGGAATTGGTGGGAGTGTGTTGTGCTACGTGTTAGCCGCGCAGCGTTCCGCCGGTCGCTTTCATCACGGCGCTGACGATCTTCGCGGTCGCCGCTTCGATATCCGCGTCCGTCAGTGTCTTTTCGCGCGGTTGCAGCGTGACTTCGATGGCGAGGCTCTTTTTGCCGGCGCTCATGCGTTCACCGCGGTAGACGTCGAACAGCGCGACGTCGGTGATCAGCGCTTTGTCGGCGCCGAGGGCGGCGCGGACGACGTCGGCGGCGGGCGTGCCGTCGTCGACGACGAAGGCGAAGTCGCGCGTGAGCGGTTGCAGCTCAAGCTTTTCGAGCGGTGGTTTGCTTCTCCCCTTTGCGCGTGCTGCGGGCAGCGCATCGAGGAAAATCTCGAAGGCGAGCGCGGGGGTTTCGACGTTGATGGCTTTGAGCGCGCGCGGATGGATTTCGCCGAAATAGGCGACGACCTTGGGGCCGAGCTTCAACGCGCCGGTGCGGCCCGGGCGCCAGTGCGTAGGCGCTTCGCTTGATGTTTGCAGTGACGCAACGGGCGCGCCGAGGGCTTCGAGGATGAAGAGCACGTCGCGCTTCATGTCGAATATGTCGGGTTGCGGTGCGGCGCGCCAATGGCGTGGCGGACGTGCGCGCCAGACGGCGGTAAGCGTGCGTTGCTGGCCGCTGTCCTGTGTGTTGGTGTAAGCGGGGCCGGCTTCGAACAGGCGCGCATCGTCGAAGCCGCGATTGGCGTTGGCTTGCGCGGCGGCGAGGAGTTGCGGCAATGCGGTGGGGCGCATGCAATCGAGATCGCTGGCGATCGGGTTGGCGACGAGCATTTCATCACCACCGCCGCCGAACGCTTGCGCTTGCGCGCGTGAGCAGAAGCTCCAGGTGATGGCTTCGTTGTAGCCGAGCGACGCGGCGGCGCGGCGCGCGAGGCGCGTGCGGCTTTCGCCGACGCTTGCGAGCGGCGGACGGAAACCGGCGGCGCGCGGCGGCGCGTTTTCCGGCAGCTTGTCGAAGCCTTCGATGCGCGCGACTTCTTCAACGAGATCGGCGGGCCCATCGACATCGCGGCGCCAGGTCGGCGGCTGCACAATGAGCTTCTTGGAGTTCTGGCCTTCGGCGCTGGTTTCGAAGCCGAGATCCTTCAGCACGGCGCGCACGCGCGTCGGCTTCACGTCGATACCGGCGAGCGTGCGCACGCGATCGGGATCGAAGGAAATGGTCTTCGGCGGCGCGGGCGGTTCGCCGGCGACCACAATTTCGCTGGGCTCGCCGCCGCAGAGATCGAGGATAAGGCGCGTCAGGAGTTCGAGGCCCGGCACGACGAAGCCTGAGTCCACACCGCGGGCGAAGCGGTATTGCGCGTCGGTGGTGAGCGTCAGCGCGCGGCCGGTTTTGTGGGTGATGGTGGCGTCGAAATAAGCGCACTCAAGCACGACGTCGGTTGTTTCGTCCGTCACCTTCGAGAGTTCGCCGCCGATGACGCCGCCGAGCCCCTGCACGTTCGCATCGTCGGCGATGACGCACATGTCAGGCGTCACGTCATAGACGTTGCCGTTCAAGGCCATGCAGGTTTCGCCGGCGCGGCCCATGCGTGCGCGCAGCGTGCCTTTGAGTTTCGACGCGTCATAGACGTGCGCCGGGCGATTGCGGTCGTGGGTGATGAGATTGGTGATGTCGACCAACGCGCTGATCGGCTTTTGGCCGATGGCGCGCAGCTTTTGCTGCAGCCACGCGGGCGACGGGCCGTTCTTGACGCCGCGAATGACGCGGCTCGCGAACATCGGGCACGCATGCGTGTCGTCGATCGCGATTTTTTGTGGCGACGGATAACGGCCCGGTACGGGCAGCACAGGCTTCGTGAGCACTTTGCCGATTCCGGCGGCGGCGAGATCGCGGGCGATGCCGGCGACGCCGAGCCAATCGGGACGGTTGGGCGTGACTTCGATGTCGATCACTGGATCGTTCAAGTGCAGCGCTTCGGCGAGCGGCGTGCCGACTTTCAATTCGGGATCGAGTTCGAGAATGCCGTCGGCGTCAGCGTCGAGCTCAAGCTCGGCGCCGCTGCACAGCATGCCGTTGGAAACGACTCCGCGTACGGGCTTGGGTTCGAGCGTGATGCCGGAGCCTGGGATGTACGTGCCGATCGGCGCGAACGCAGTGACGAGGCCGGCGCGCGCGTTCGGTGCGCCGCAGACGATTTCCAAGTTACCGAGTTTGGTTTCGACTTGGCAGACTTGCAGCTTGTCGGCGTTCGGGTGCTTCGCGGCGCTGATGATGCGCGCGACGGTGAACGCGCCAAGTTTTTCGCCGGCGTTCTCGACGGATTCTACTTCCAGACCGGTCATGGTCATGGTTTCGACGATAGCGTCGATGCTCGCGTCGGTGGCGAGATGCTCTTTGAGCCAGGAGAGCGTGAATTTCATTGTCAGAGTCCAGGAAATTCGCGGCGCAGATCACTCATCAGCGCGGGCAGGTAAGATTGGTCAATGTCCCAGTCGAAAGAGAGTGCGGCGTTTCCCGCGCGACCGAACGGCTTGAGTGTCACATCGACTTTGATGTGCCCGCGTACGTCCAGGGCCTGAGCGGCGACGTGCAACTCACCACCAGCGGAGAGCAGGTAGGCGCTAGGCAAACCATTTTGCGCCTTTTCGATAAAAGGCCACCTTGTCACGGCGCGCCAATGCGGCCGCGTCGTTTCCGCGGACACTTTGAGAAGCTGCTGCAACGAGTCGGCAAAGCCGAATGCATACTTCGTGGGCGTGCCGACGAGTTCGACTTCGTGAGTGCCAGAGTGTGTTCCCACCTCGTACGTCAGCATCGCGGGGAAATCGGTGGCGAAATCCGCGTTTGCCGGAGCTTTGGCGTCACCGCTTGCGATCAAGCTAATGCGAGCGCCGGGCGCGCCGATGACGACGCCTTCCGCTGACATCACCCCACTCCCTGCGCCAAGCCGGGCAGCAGATACGGGCTGAAGCCGTAGTGTTTTAGCCAGCGTGTGTCGGCGGCGAAGAAGTCGCGGAGATCGGGCATGCCGTATTTGAGCATCGCCAAGCGATCGATGCCCATGCCGAAGGCGTAGCCTTGGTATTTGTCGGGATCGATGCCGCAATTCTTGAGCACGTTCGGATGCACCATGCCGCTGCCGAGGATTTCCAGCCAATCGCTGCCGGCGCCGATCTTGATGGTGCCGCCGGAGCGATCGCAGCCCACATCGACTTCCGCGCTCGGTTCGGTGAACGGGAAATGGTGCGGGCGGAAGCGCAGCTTCACGTCGTCGACTTCGAAATAAGCTTTGATCGCAGCGATCAGCACGCTTTTCAGATCGGCCATGGTCGAGGTCTCGTCGATGACGAGGCCTTCGATCTGGTGGAACATCGGCGTGTGCGTGGCGTCGCTGTCTTTGCGGAAGGTGCGGCCCATGCAGATCATGCGGATGGGCGGCTTCTGCTTCAACATGGTGCGCACTTGCACGGGGCTGGTGTGCGTGCGCAGCACTTTGCGCGCGCCATCCTCGCCCTTCGCATCGAGGAAGAAGGTGTCGTGCGTTTCGCGCGCTGGATGGTTGGGCGGGAAGTTCAAGGCCGTGAAGTTGTTGAAGTCGGTCTCGATGTCGGGCCCCTCCTCGACCGAGAAGCCCATCTCGCCGAAGATTTGCGCCAGCTCTTCCATCACTTGTGAGACGGGATGGATGGTGCCGACGCGCGGGCGCACTGGCGGCAATGTCACGTCGACCGCTTCGCTTTGCAGCTGACGATCGAGCGCGGCTTCGGCGAACGCGGCCTTCTTGGTGACGATGGCTTCGGTGACTTTGTCTTTGAGGACGTTGAGCGCGGCGCCGAAGGTCTTGCGCTCGTCGGGGCTCATCGCGCCCAGGTTTTTCATGAGCGCGGAAATGCTGCCCTGCTTGCCGAGCGCTTCCACGCGCAGCGCCTCTAATGACGCTTCGTCGTTGGCAGCGGCCGTGCGCGCGAGCAAATCGCGCTCAAGCGTTTCGAGATCATGGGTTGTCGCGTTCATTGCGATCGCCTGCTTTCAGGCCGCGCAGCGAGCGTAAGGGTGTTCCACCCTGTCCGGCCGCTTCGCGGCCACCTCCCCGCCTGCGCGGGGAGGAAACCACGTGAAGCTTACTTCAGTGCGGCTTGGGCTTGAGAGATCAGGCCCTTGAAAGCCGCGGGCTCGTTCATGGCGATGTCAGCCATGACCTTGCGGTCCAGCGTGACGCCCGCCTTGGCGAGCCCGCTGATAAATCGCGAATACGTCAGCCCCTCTTCGCGGACGGCGGCGTTGATGCGCTGAATCCAAAGCGCGCGGAAATTGCGCTTCTTCATCTTGCGGCCGCGATAAGCGTAGAGGCCGGCCTTCTCGACCGCGGCGTTGGCGGTGCGGAAGGTGTTCGAGCGACGGCCGTAATAGCCCTTCGCCTTCTTCAAAACTTTCTTGTGGCGGGCATGAGCGGTAACGCCGCCCTTAACGCGTGCCATGGGTGTTCTCCGTCAGAAATTCGGGTTGGAGCTCAGTCGAGCCCGTAAGGAATCCAGAGCTTCACGCGCTTGGCGTCCGGCTCGGCGAGCACCGAGGTGCCGCGGTTCTGACGAATGTACTTGCCCTTGTGGCTGATCAGGCGGTGGCGCTTGCCGGCGGGGCCGGTCTTCACCTTGCCCGAAGCCGTGAGCTTGAAGCGTTTTTTGACGCCGCTCTTGGTCTTCAGTTTCGGCATTTCATCCTCTTTGGATAAGGCGCCGGCCCGAAAGCCGGACGCAAAAAGGGTCGCCACGGCATGCCGTACAGGCCGGGCCACCCAAGAAGGCGGGGCAGATAGCACGGCCCCCAGCGGACCTCAAGGTAGGCGGCGGGGCGGAAACACGGCTAATCTGGCGGCCTGGAGACGCCACCGATGGTCCGGACGCCGCACTCGCTGAAAGAGGCCAAGGAAATTGTCCACGAGGAGAAGGTGAAGGTCACCTCCTCCCTCTCGGCGATCGCCGGCTCGCGCTGGCTGATGGCGATCCTGGCGACGTTCACCTTGGCGTTCGCCACCCACTCGATCTACGCGCCGACGCGACTGCCGGCGGTAAGCGGGATTTCGCTGACGACGTTTGGGTTACCGAGCGGCGTCGATTTCGGCTTCGTCGGCGAACAGGCGCAGGAAGCGGCGGCCGCCGCGCAACGCCAAGGCGCGCAAACGCGCGTCGATCAGTTCGTCACCGCGCACGAAGACCGCGTGCCGCTGGTGAACGAGATCGGCTTCGGCGTCGCGTTCGTGCTGCTGCTCGGCAATATGTGGATCATGACCAAGCGCCGGCGGTTCACGCGAGGCTAGGCATGCGGGTCGACGAGAGTCGATTGACCGCCGCCTACATGATGGCGAGCAAGCGTCACGGCACGCTTTACCTTGGATCGGCGCTCGATCTCATTGCGCGCGTTGCGGATCACAAAGCCCGCGCTGGGTCGAAGTTCGTTGCGAAGTACGGCGCGACAAAGCTCGTTTGGTTCGAGCCGTTCGCGCTCGTGACTGATGCGCGCGGGCGCGAGTACGAACTAAAGAAGTGGAAGCGCGATTGGAAAATCGAGCTGATCGAACGCAACAATCCGGATTGGTATGACCTGTATCCGATCTTGATTGGCGCAGAGATTCGCAAACCGCCAAAGTCCTGACACCACACCCATTCCCGGATTGGCGCGCAGCGCCAACTCCGGGACCCATTACCTCAGGCGGATTGAGAGTGCGCGCCGACGGTAGTCGCGAATGCTTCAACTGCCTGAGTTAATGGGTCCCGGGTTCTCGGCTGCGCCGAGCCCCGGGAATGGGTGGAGTTTTGTCTTGCGAGAGTTAGTCGCGGCGGAAGCCAAAGAGATAGGCTGGCCGCGGGCCGACTTCGTTTTCGGGCCACGAGGCGAACGGCGTTGGCTTGGCGATCGCGAACAAGACGGCGTCATGCGTGGTTTGCGTCGCCTGACCGAGCGTCATTTCCACGTCTTCGCCGGACACGTTAGCGCGCAGGCGCAGCCGCCCTGCCCACACGCAGACGACGTCCGCGGGGCAACGGCTGTCCTCCAGCACTTGCAGCGGCGTGACGGTGAGGCCGTTTCCGAGGTCAGCGGTTTCGTTGAGGCCGGCAGCGAACGCGCCCGGCGCGCGCAGCTCCGCATCGAGACGTGCGAGTTCTGCGCGGATTTGTTGGGCGACGGGCGACCCCGTCACCGGCGCAGGCGAAGGCGTCTTCTCCGGCGCGGAGGCCGCCGGCTGCGCGCAGGCCGCAAGAGCTAAAGCCGCGAATAAAAACAGACGTGGCGCATTCGGCATGACGGCCATCTCACATCATCAGGCTGAACCGCCCATGAAGGACAACTATTCAGTGGCGAGGCGGAAGTTGATGGGCAAATGCACCTTGCGACCGAGAGTCGGCACGCCATCGACTTGTGCGTCGCTGCGAAGCGACCGCGAAAGCCACAGCGCCGCCGCGCCGAATCCAGCGGCAGCTGGATCTTCCGAACTCGCCAAACACCGCAAACGCCCGTCCTCGACAATCAAACAATCCAGAACCGCACGCCCTTCCGTGTCGAAGTCCGAGGCCAGCGGCGGGTAGGCGGCGGCGAAATCAACCGCGCTCGGGCGCGCGAGCCACCGGGGATGTTCGAGCAGCTGAGCGGCGTCCAGTTCAGGTTGAGTGGCGAGTTCACTCGCAGCCACGGGCGCCGGCGGACGCGTCAGCGTCACGCGCAGATCGCACAGATTGCGCGTGCGCGTGTCGCCGCCAACCCGCGCTGTCGTCTGACGAAACGAGGCAATGGCGGAGATGACGTCGCCGTTCACGCGATACGCGCCGGCGCGAGATTGACCGGGCTGACTGAAGATATGCGAGCCGCCGGGGGTGGTCACAGGCGCTTCTGCGTCCGGCCATGGCGGTGCAGCCCCGTCCAAGGGACCGACCTGGGCTTCCACATCGCCCAGCACACCCGGAAGCGCAGCCAAACAGGCGTTAGCGTCGGTGATGCCCGAGCCGCCGCCCATGTTGATGCGCGAAACACGGCCGTCGCGAAATTCGAGAATGGCCGCGAAGAGTATGCCGTTCAAACGAAACGGCACGAGAAGCGCGGCGAGGTCGCGTGGACGATTGCCAACGCCGGGGTCCACGCGCCGGACTTCATCGAGCGTCATGCCGAGGTGGAGCGCGCCTATGGCGGCCGCCTGTTGCGCTGAGGCGGTCGCCGACAGCAAAGCAAGAGCGACGACGAGACCGAACACTGACCGCATCATCGCCCCCAACCCTGAAGCTTTAGCCGGCGCGGGGCGCCATCACCATGACGACTTGACGGCCTTCGAAGCGCGGCTCGTGTTCGACCTTGGCGATGCCGTCGAGTTCGGTGCGCATGCGATCGAGCAATTCCATGCCGAGATGGGTGTGCGCCATTTCGCGGCCACGGAAACGAAGCGTGACCTTCACCTTGTCGCCTTCTTCGAAGAAACGATGAATGGCTTTCATCTTCACTTCGTAGTCGTGGTCGTCGATGTTGGGACGAACCTTGATTTCTTTGAGTTCGATGCGCTTGGCCTTCTTGCGCGTCTCGGCCTTCTTCTTCTGCTCCTCGAACCGGTATTTTCCGTAGTCGAGAATTTTGCAGACCGGGGGCACGGATTGCGGAGCCACCTCGACCAAGTCGAGACCGGCTTCACGTGCGGCTTCGAGCGCCGCCGAGATCGGCATTTCCCCCTGCTTTTCCCCTTCGGCATCGATGAGAAGCACGCGCGGCACTCCGCGGATCTCCTCGTTCACGCGCGGCCCATCCTTGGAGGGCGGTGGCGCGGCGTACGGACGTCTGGCTATCGGGCATTCTCCTGTAGCTGTTGATAAAACACGGCAAACCGCGCCCTCGCGGACGCGGACTCACCGCCGGCAATATTGCGTGTCAAAGCCCGCGCATCAAGCGCTGCGGGCGTGTGCAAAGACCCCGCAGTTGCGGAGCTGCATCTCGACCTGCTCGACCGGCAGGTCGGCGATGACCGCAGCGGTCAGGGCCACCGCGCCGCCCGCGCCGCGCGGGGCCACCACATCGGGCTGGTTGAGCGAGGAGAGGAAAACCAGGCACGAGGCGCCGGCCGCGGCGGCGACGTGCATCAACTCGACATCGTCGCCCACCACGAACGAGGCGCGCTCGAACAGGCCGACGGCTTGGAAGAAGTCGGGGCGCGTGACCAGGTTCTTGGCGCGGGGCTCGGCCTTGGCGATGGCCGCGCCAATCGGGCGTTCATCGGGGCCGCCGAGCACGACCGGGGTCACGCCTCGTCCGGCGATCCGGCAAGCCAAGTCGAGATATTTTTCTTCCGGCCAGCGGCGGTTGGACATGGTGTCCGTGCCGCGCGGCAACAGCACCACGAAGGCGCCGCGGATGCCGAAATAGTCCGGCTGCAGTCGCGGCGGGTTGTTCAATGCGCCCCGCAGCCAGCTCAAGTCGGCCAAGAGCGGCGCGCCGTCGCTCGGCACGCCCGCGGCGGCGAGTTGACCCTCATAGCGATCGAAGACGTGCATGTGCGCACGGTTGGGATCGAGATAGGCGTTGCTCGCGCCCGCCACCGGCCCCGACCATCTCGGCGGCCAGGGACGCATGCCCTGGAAATAGTTGTTGGTGCGGTTCGACCCTTCGAGGTCGTAGATCATGTCGTACTTCGCGGTGCGGATGCGGGCGATCAGTTTGGTGATCGTCTGCGGCTCCGTCGGCTTGCCGTCGGCTTCGACGGTGTCGAAGTACGGGCATTTCTCCGCCAGTTCGCGATTGGCCTCGGTGGTCAGAAGCGTGATGCGCGCGCCGAAATGATGCTCGCGAATGCGCTTTGCCGCCGCGAGCGATTGCACGAACTCCGACGTACCGCCGAGCTGAATGACGAGCACGCGCTTGGCTGCCGCGTTTTCGTCGCTCGACGAAGACGATTTGCGCCAAGGGATCATACGGTTTCTCCGGGGATCATCATAGAACGGGCGCGCCCTCCGCCTTCTTCCCGCGCTTGCGCGCGGCTTCCGTAAGCAAGCGCTGGTAGACAGCCAATGTGGCGGTTTGCAGCGCAGCCTTCGAATAAAGCTGGGAGACGCGAAGCCGGCCGCGCCGGCCCATGGCGGCGCGCGCTTCGGAACCTGCGTCGATCATGCGTTCGATGATCGCGGCCAACGCCGTCGGCTGGCCCGGCGCCGCAAGGAACCCGGTCTCGCCTTCAACTACCGTTTCAGTGAAGCCGCCGATGTTGGAGGCGATCACGGGAACTCCCATCGCTTGCGCTTCAATTGCGCCGCGCCCGAAGGCTTCCGGTTCGATGACAGGAAAGACAGCCACGTCAGAGGCCGCGAGCGCTGCCGGCATATTCACGATGTGGCCGGCGATGGAAACCACCTCTTGCAGCGCATGCTTTTCTATCGCCGCTTTCATTTCATCGACGTAAGCGTCGCGGCCCTGCGCATCGCCCGCGAAGATGAGTTTCAGCGCGCCCGGGCGGCGTTTCTCGATCATGGCGACGGCTTCGATCAGGACGAGCTGACCTTTCCATCGTGTGAGACGCGCCGGCGCAATCATTACGCAGCGCGCGTCTTGCGGCGACGTGCGCCACCACACGCGCATCGCAGCGACTTCCGGCGCATTCACTTTGGCAGGATCGAAGACGTCGAGATCGACGCCGCGCGGAATAGTGACGAGCCGGTCGACATTGGCGACGTGATAGTGCCGGAGAATGTGCTCTTTCGTGTATTCTGAGTTGGCGATCACGACATCGCCGCGCGCCATCACCGAATTGTAGAAGCGCTTCAGCGACGAGCGCGCGTTGTAGACGCCGTGAAAAGTCGTCACGAACGGGATGCCGGTCATGCGCGCGGCGATGAGCGCGCTCCATGCCGGCGCGCGCGAACGCGCATGAATGATGTTCACACCGCGCTTCTTGGCGATACGCGCAAGCTTGAACGCGTTGGCGATAACAGTGCTTGGATTTTTGCTGGCGAGCGGGAGCTTGATCAGCTCACCGCCGGCCGCCTCGAGGTCCGGCTCGAGGCGGCCGCCGGCGCTAGCGATCAAAGCGAGCCCCCCGGCGCGGCTGATCGCCTCCGCCATTTCAAGCGTGGTCCGCTCGACGCCGCCAGCGTTTAGCTCAGGCGTGACTTGCAGAACCGAAAGTATGTGACCTTCTTGCAATGCTCTAGCGCCGCTACGAAACAGGGTCGGGTCGGCTAAACCGCTGTTTGATAACTGTTTTGCTTAACGAAGCGCTGAGATTCATGAATCCAGCGCTTTTTCGTTCGCCCCGACGTCGCGCGCCCATGCAGCAAAATCGAGGCCGCGGCGCAGCTCTTCGCAGTCGCAACACTATTGCGCCGCCGCGATGAGCCGCTCGCGTGCTGAGTGTACGGCTTGGCATTGCGAAAACGATCGGGCATCGCTGGTCGCGGCCGCGGGGGACGCGGGGAGAAAGACGTAAATCATGGGACTTGCCGCTCTTTTGCTGCCGTTCGCGCTTCTGCAGGCCCAACCCGCCGAGCCAGCGCCCGCCGTCACCGGAGGAAGCCGCTTCGATCATTGCGTGGCGCAAATTCAGACAAGCCCCGACCGCGCATACGAGGAAGGCATGGCCTGGGCGGCGGAAGCCCAGGCGCTGGGCGGGTATCGCTGTGCCGCTATGGCGCTGATCGCCGAGCCTGGCCGCGCCGACGAAGGCGCCCGGCGGCTGCAGTCGCTGGCGGTGGCGTTAAGCCCGGACCAAGCCGGGCTGCGCGCTGAGCTTTTGGACCAGGCCGGCAACGCCTGGCTGATCGCTCACGATGCGGCCCAGGCCCGCAGCGCCTTCACGCAAGCCATCTCCACGGTCGAAAGCGACCCGCAGAATTTGCCCGATCTCCTGATCGACCGCGCCACGGCCTATGCGATGGAGCGTGACTATCGCCACGCCGAGGAAGACCTCTCGCACTCGCTCGATATCCGCGCCAACGACGCCTTGGCGCTGCGCCTGCGGGCGACCGCGCGGATGCATCAGAGCGCTTTCGATCTCGCCGAGACCGATGCGCTTGCAGCAACGCGTCTAGAGCCGAATAATGTCGACAATTACCTGGTGCTTGGCCATGTGCGCGAAAGCAAACGCACAGGCACGCCGGTGGAAGAACAATAACGGCTCTCGTGGGGGGACGCGATATGAAAGCATGGCATTGGGCGGCCGCCGCAGCGGTGTCTCTGACCTTTTTCGGCACGGCAACGGCGCAGGATGCCGGCCGGCCGCATTTGGTGTCGACAATCGACGCCGCCACTTTCAGCGACCGCTTCCCTGTCGTGGCGCTGGCGCGCGGCGTCAGCGGACGTGTCGTGCTGAACTGCAACGTCGCTGCTGACGGTTCGTCGCAATGCACGTCGACCGAAGAAACGCCCGCAGGCATGGGCTTCGGCGCAGCCGCGACATCTTTGGCGCAAGGCTGGCGTTTCACGCCACGCATGGAGAACGGCCAAGCGGTCGCCGGCAACGCCCGCATTCCGATCGTCTTTCGCAACCCGGCGAGCGATTCCGTTCCGATCGCCCCGGACATTTACGTCGACGCACCGACGGGCGCTGCAAATTTGAGCGCTGCAAGCGGCGTCGATGCGTTGGCGCGTTTCTATCCGCAGCGCGCGCGGCAATCGTCAGCCAGCGGCCGCGCGTTGGTGTCTTGCGCCGTGCGCACGGGCCCGCGGCTTGAATGCGCACCTGAGCGGGAATCGCCAAGTGGTTGGGGCTTTGGCGACGCTGCGGCTTCTGCGGCCGCGGCGGAGCTTGGGCGCCAGCCACTGCATCCGGGCGATCGCACGCGCGTTGCTGTCGACTTCGCGACGCACCCGTCTGGCCTAGGCCCAACGCCCCGCCAATTCTGGGAAACCACGCCCTCAGGCGACGACGCGCTGCGTTACTATCCAGGCCGCGCGCTTGATGCGCATCGCAGCGGGCGGGCTCTGCTAAATTGCACAATCGCCGCCGATCGCACGCTCGCTAATTGCATGCTGGTCTCGGAGACGCCCCGCGATTGGGGCTTTGGCGACGGCGCCGTGCAGCTCTCGCGCCGCTATCGCCTCGCTGTCAATGAATTGGGCCGGCCAGGCCACAGCGTCGGCGATCACATCCTGATGCCGATCATTTTCTCGCTGCCGAGTTAGGCGACAGGGCGACGGAGTTTCGCCGGACCCGCGTTTCATCTTCCGTGAGGGCCTGTCTCGAACGGGAGGCGTGAAGTGAAATTGCAAGTTCTGGCGCTGAGTGCGGCGATGGCTTTGTCGGCAATGGCGAGCCCCGCCGCCGCCGAGACATTGCTGGGCGTCCGCGACGTGCGCGACCGCACGGACCGCGACACCATCTACTTGAACGGCCATCGCGAGTTTTCGCGCATCCGGCTCTGCGTTTATCGCAATCCGGTGCACTTCTACGATCTCGACGTCCGCTTCAACAATGGCGGGCATCAAGACGTCAGCGTGCGGTCGCGGATCAACGCAGGCGAATGCACGCGCTGGATCGACTTGAACGGCCGCAATCGCGACATCGCCTACGTGACGATGCTGTACGAAGAAACGAGTTGGCGGCGCGGCGCGCACGCAACGGTGCGGTTGTTCGGAGAATAGCCGCTACTGCGAGGCGATCTGGCGCAGATCCCAATCGTGGCCACGGATGTTGTCGACGCGCCATCCGTGGCCATCCCACACCATATCGTAGAGGATATCGGTTTGATCGCCGAGATTCTTGAAGCTGGCGCGAACGACGGCATGGTCGCCTTGCACGGCGCCGTCGGTGGCGACGTTCAGATCGGTGATCCGATAATCTTGCGCGCCTATGATCGGGTCGAAATCGAGATTGGGTTCGTCGCCCGCCTGCGTGCGATGCATCATGCCGTCGAGCTTGGCCCAGAGGTCGGCGGACCACGGCGCTTGATCGTGAAGCTCAGGTGAGTCCGAATCCGCGCCTTGGGTGAGGTACCGGTCGTAGATTGGGCGAATGACAAGCGCAGGATCGCCGGTCGGCGGCGCCGTGGCCGGTGCTGCCTGTGGGGCCGGTGCTTTCTGTTGCGCTGGCGGCGAGCACGCGGCGAGCGCAGCAACGCCAAAGCCAATCATCAGATCGCGTCTACGCATATGATCCCCTCTTCGCGGTCAGGATGCGGTGTGCATGGCGTGCAGCAACGCCGGCAGGCCGACCATGTAGGCGCCGCCAATCAGCAGACCGACGGGCATGCCCATGAGCGCGCCCACATAGGCGTTGCCGAGCCGCTCGCCCAAATCGAGTCCACGGCCCCAGATGCGCAGAAAAATCCCGAGGCCGCCGCCGATGAGACCGCCCAGCCCGCCATACGGGATGGCGAAGATGCAGAGCGCCACCATCCCCGCGAACGCCGCCACGGTGAGCACAAGCCTCAATCCCATCAGAAACGCCGCTCCGTCCCCTTGGCGCGCTCAGGGCGCGCGGCCGACCTTGCTCTCATGCAGGCCCGTTCCGCTTCGGGCAAGCGCTGGAGGCGCCGCAGGCCCGCGCTAGACGCGCGCTTCCGGGGACGGCCGCGCCCCGCCATTGCTCGTCGCCGGGTTCGCGGGTTGGGCGGATTGCAGCATTTGCCGGGCGGCGGCGTCGCGCGTGGCGCTGAGGCCGACGAGGCCCAATTCCTGCGGCGTCACCACCACAAGCTGGCCGGACTGCGCGAGCGCTTCGGCGATGTTCTGGCGCGTCTGCATTTCCAGCATCGTCATGATCGCCGCTGTCGAGGCTGGGTCGCGATTGACGAAAACGTCTGCGATTTGATCGAGCTGCTGCGGGCGCAGCGCCAGCACTCCCTGCGAGCGCGCCGCCGCGCGGGCTTTTTCAAGCGCCGCGATTTGTTCGGGCGTCGCCGGCGCGCCTGCGGGCAAGCCCATGGCGACCGCAAATTCGTCGGGCTGGGTGAAAGTGAAGCTCGCGGTGTGGAAGTTGACGCCGAGCGCCATGCCGGGCTCGCCCTTCTCGTCGCCGTCGGCTTCCTCCTGACGCAGTTGTTCGATGACGGCGCGTTCGACTTCGTGAATTTCCGCACGCAGCACTTCGTCTTTGCGCTTGCCCACCTCGGCGCGATAGGCGCTCTGGATTCGCGTCTCCAGCGCCGGCGCGAATTCCTGAATCTCGTAGACGTGCTTCAAGAGGTTGCGGTTGATGCTGAACTGCACGCGCGCATCGACCGTGACTTTGTGATCGTCCGCCGTAATCGCCTCGAATGGCAGCGGCGCGCAATATTGCGGGCGCAACGATAGCGAGCCGGTTTTCGGATCGAGCAACCGCACAAGCCTGCGTCCGCCAGTGGAAGAGTCGAGCGCGACGAATTCAACGCGCGGCGCGTCCGGCCCTTTGACGATGGATTCCTCGACGTCCCAAAGGATGGTTTTGCCCTTCAAGCCGCGGCGGAAGCCGCGCTCGTCTTGGGTCATGTAGGTGCGGTCGTAGCGGCCTTCGTAATAGCGGGTGGCGATGTAAGCCATGAGCGCGACCGCAAGCACGATCACGACAGCTACGCCAATCATCATCAACATACGCATCCCCCGCTGGGCTTGGGCCTCGCAGGGCGCAGTCTAGCGCGAGAGATCACAGCCGGTCAGCCTAAAACGCGCTGTTAGGGTCCTAGCGGACGCGATCCAGCGCCAGAACGCAACTGGCCATGTGCTCGTTGCGCACCACTTGGGCGCGCTGGACAATGGTGGCGGCGCGGCGGCGCACATAAGGGCCGGGACTATCGGCGCGCCAGCGATTGGGGCTCGGCAGCACGGCCGCAAGACGCGCAGCTTGCAGTGGCGTGAGATCCGCGGCCGAGACGCCGAAGCGTGCGCGCGCCGCCGCCTCAATGCCGAAATTGCCGTCGCCCCATTCGGCAGCATTCAGGTATTGCTCCATGATGCGGCGCTTCGGCCACATGAACTCCATGAGCGCCGTGAAGTAGGTCTCCAGGCCTTTGCGCACCCAGGAGCGCTCGGGCCAAAGGAACAGGTTTTTCGCGGTCTGCTGACTGATGGTGGAGCCGCCGCGCACGCGGCCGCCGTTTTCGTTGGACTCCATCGCCGTGCGGATGGCGGCGACGTCGAAGCCGTCGTGGCTGCAGAAGTTTCCATCTTCCGACGCAATCACCGAGCGGATGATGTACGGCGACATGCGCGTGATCGGCACAGGCGTGTGATGGATGGTCTGCCCTTCCGCCGCGCGCTGCATCATCAGGATGGTCGCGGGCGGATCGATGAACAGATAAGCGGCAGTCCACGTCACTGGCGCAATCACCAACGCAACGAACAGAACGCTGACCGTGGTGATGACAAGGCCAAAGCGCTTGCGGCGCTTGATGCGGCCGAGATCGAGATCGAGATTGCGCCGCGCGTCGCGTGCGCGCTTTTTGTCGCCGCGCCGCGTCGGCGTCGGCATCGGAATTTCGGCGTCGCCAAAACCCTCGTACGCGTCGGCGCCGGGCGCTTGTTGTTCGGCTTCAACGTACGGATCGTGCTCGGCATACGCCTCGTGCACCGGCTCTTGCGTCTCTTCATGCACCGGCTCGCGCGCATAGACCGGCGGCGGCGGCTCTGGTTCAGCCGGCGCTTGCGGACGTGACGGCGTGAAAATGCTTGGCGCAGGCTCTCGCTCGGGCTCAGGCGTCGCCGCTTCGACGACCGGCTCCGGTCCGGGGGGCGCCTCGATCACCGGCTCTGGTGCGGACGCTTCGATGATCGGCTCGGGCGCTGCTGCAAGCGACGGCGCTTCGGCAACGGGCTCCTCCGGCGCCGGCGGCACAACAAGAGACTCCGGCGGCGCCGGCTCTTCGGCGCGCGCTTCCGGCGGCGTTTCCTCCGGTGTTTGGTCCTCGGGTTCGTCCGGGGTCATGCGTCCCATTCCTCGCGGACGTCCAGGCCGCTTTCTTGCGCCGCGCGCGCCGATTTGAGGCGCTGGAACGCGTCCGCGTCAAGCGCGCGCTTCAACGCCGCTTCTGCCATCGCAAACCAGAGGCGAATTATCCTCAGACCCGACACCGAAACACCGCACGCGTTCGCGCGGCGGGCGTGTGGCGCCGCGTTAATGGCCGCCGGCGCGCTCGAAGTGTTCGTGTCCGTGCGGCTCGGCGCGGCCCTTGGGATCGGGATGAATGATGATGTCAGCCGTCGGAAATTCTCCGCGGATGCGCTCTTCAGCGGCGACCACGATTGCGTGTGCGGCGACGAGCGTCAGCGCCGGATCAAGCTCGGCGTGAAATTGGATGTGCAGGTAAGGCCCGCTCGTGCGCGTACGCAGATCGTGGACACGCAAAATGCGCGCATCGGATTCGGCCAGCGCCCGGATGCGCGCACGCACATCATCGGCCACCTCGCGGTCGAGCAAGTGATCGGCGGCTTCGCGCGCGACCTTGAGCGAACCGTAGGCTAGCCACGCCGCAACAAACACGGCCGCCAGAGGATCGGCCCAGGTGATGCCAAAATAGGCGCCGGCGGCGATGCCAAGCACAACCGCTATGTTGGAGGCGATGTCGCCGACATAGTGCAAGCGATCCGCGCGTGTCGCCACAGATCCCGTCTGCCGCACCGCATGCGTTTGGTAGGCGACGAGCGCCGCGGTGATGGCGATTGAAAACGCCATCACCGCCAAGCTGACGCCGCTATTGGCGATGGGCGCGGCGATTGCAAAACGCGGCGCAGCTTCGATGACAATCAGCACGCCCGATACGGCCACCAAGCCGCCTTGCAGCAAGCCGGCGAACGCTTCAGCCTTGCCGTGGCCGAAACGATGCTCGCGATCCGGCGGCGCAGCGGCATAACGGACGGCGAAGAAGGTGATGACCGACGCCGCGAGGTCGAGCGCGGAATCGGCCAGCGACGCCAGCATCGCCACCGAACCGGAAATCCACCAAGCCCACGCCTTCAGTGCGATCAGCGTCACCGCGACCGCCAGCGAGGCGCCCGCCGCGCGCGTCGTCAGGCGCGCATGGTCGTCGCTGGTCGCGGCGGCTGGAATCGCTGCGTCGTGCATGCTGTGGATATGGCGCCGCGACAGAGGCGCGTCGAGCACGTACGCCGCACCTGCGAAGCGTTTGCGACGCGCTGAAATGGCCGCTTTCGCTCGGACGCGACGCACGCCATGGTCGCGGCGGTTCGTTCTGGGAGACGCACTTGGACGTGATGACTTTGCTTTGCGCGGCGCTCCTGGGGATTGTGCAGGGCCTGACCGAGTTCCTGCCGGTTTCGTCTACGGCGCATCTGCTGCTCGGCGAGCAATTGCTGCATTTCGATGATCCCGGTCACGCGTTCGCAATCATGATTCAGCTGGGCTCGATCCTGGCGGTGATGTGGCTTTACCGGCAGCGCATTATCGACGTCATCACCGGCTTACCCACCAAGCCCGAAGCACGCCGCTTTGCGCTGATGCTGCTGGTGGCGTTTCTGCCGGTGATCCCGATCGGCATCCTCGGCAAACATTATGTGACGACGGTGCTGCAAGAGAGCGCCGTGGTGATCGCCTGGGCGCTGATCATCGGCGGCGTCATCATGCTGATCGTCGAGCGCTTCCGGCCACAGCCGACAGTCGAGGATGCGTCGCAGACGCCAGTATGGCGCGCGTTTCTTGTCGGCTTATTCCAATGCGTGGCGCTGATTCCGGGCGTCTCGCGATCGGGCGCGACGATCTATGGCGGCATGCTGGCGGGACTGGATCGCCGGGCGGCAGCGGAGTTTTCGTTCTTCCTGGCGATGCCGACCATGGCCGCCGCATTCGCCGCGGACTTTCTCGATATCAAGGACACGATCACGCCCGACCGCGCGCTCACGATCGCGGTCGGCTTCTTCTTCGCGTTTGTCTCCGCTCTTGTCGTGGTGAAACCGTTCCTGAACTACGTGACTCGCAACGGCTTCATGCCGTTCGCGGGCTATCGCATTGTGGCGGGCGGCATCGTGTTGGCGCTGTTGGCGGCGGGGCAACTGCATTGAAGACGTTTTGCACCATCGGCTACGAGCGGATGGGACAAGGCGCGTTCGTCGCTGCGTTGAAAGCGGCGAAGGTGAAGACGCTGCTGGACATTCGCGAAGTCGCCAATTCGCGGCGCGCGGGGTTTGCAAAGAAGTCGCTGTCGGCTGCGCTTGACGAGGCCGGCATCGCTTACATCCACATGAAAGCGCTTGGGACGCCGAAGCTCGGGCGCATGGCCGCTAGGCGCGGCGACACGCCGGCGATGCAAAAGATCTACAGGGCGCATCTCGCTGAGCCGGAGAGTCAGATGGCGCTCGCGGAAGCTGCCGAGATCGCGGCGAAGTCGAAGACATGCCTCATGTGCCTGGAGCACGATTGGCATGTGTGCCACCGCGCCATCGTGGCGGAGCGCTTGGAGAAGAAGGGGCTGAAAGCGCAGCACCTGGAACCGGAGATCGAGGCTTAAGCTGGTTGCCCAGCGAGCGCCGCCCTGCTTCCGGTGAACACGCTCACGATCGCCATCACCATCAGCGCGATCCAGGCGACGGCGAACGCCAAGTTCATGATGTTGGCGAAAGCGATGTGATCGTAAGCCGCCAGCGCAAAGCCCGGGAGCGGCAGCAGCAAGAGCATTCCCAAAATCGGCCGGCGCTTGGTCTCGAAGAAGCACAAGCCCGCGCAAAAGAAGGCGTGCATCGCCAGCGCGCCGAATTTGCTCCAGGCGCCGAGCTGCGATTGCACAAGCAAATCGTTGGGCGCGTCGAGCGCATGCGTGGTGCGCAACAGCGTGATGGTTTCGAGATAATCGCCCGCAAGCGCAGCAAGTGCTGCAGCAATGGCGGCGAGCGTCAGCGGGCGCACGACGCCACCGCTCAGAAACAACGCGGCGCAGATGCAGAAGAAAGAATACGTCGGAATGAAGGCGCGCGTGTCGAGCGTATTGATCGCGTCCATCGCAGTGACGGTGAGCGCATGGCACGGACTCTCGGGCGCGCCGAAGATGGTCGCGAGATCGGCGGCGTTGCGCGCCAGCTCAAACTGAACGACAGCGCCAGCGGGCATGCACACAGCGGCGGCCCTCGCTTCCGGCAGTAATGTGAACGCCACGGTAATGCCAACAGTCGCGAGGCCCGTGACCGCCGCGGCGATGGCCCACAAGCGACCGCTCACGCAGTCTGCCGCGTCTGGAATTGGCCGTACGGACGGAAGCGCCAGAGATACGTCGGCACGATCGCTTCAATGCTCTCGAGCGAGGTGACGCCGAGATCGGCGATGGTGTGCGCGTTCGGATCGGCGCCGACGACGTTGTCGCGGCGCAGCTGCGAGACTTGGTCGCCGGTGAGCGGCGGCGTGATGAAGGGACTGGCGAGCCAGCCCACCACCAAGCCAAGCGGCTGCGCAAACACGAAGGCCAGCGGCAGGAGCGGCGGATGCCGGTGGGTTTCGTTGCGCAAGAAGATCATCAGTTCACGGAATGTGTAGGTGCGCGGGCCGCCGAGTTCGTAGATGCGCCCCTGCGCATCCGGGCGCGACACCGCCGCGGCGATGGCTTCGGCCACGTCGCCTACGAAGATCGGCTGAAACTTGGTCTTGCCGCCGCCGATCAGCGGAATGCAGCCGAGCAAGCCGTTGAGCCACGGATTGCGCGCCATCGCCGCGAAGCGGTTGAAGAAATGATCCTCAGCGCCGAACACGATTGAGGGACGAATGATGGTCGCCGCAGGCGCTGCGTCGAGCACTGCGCGTTCGCCGGCGTATTTGGTCTTCGCGTAGTTCGAGCCTTTTGGCGCAGCGCCGAGCGCCGACACCTGCACGACGCGTTTGATGCCGCGCTTCGCCGCCGCTTCAGCGATTGCGCGCGCAGCGTCGACGTGGAGCGTTTCAAAATTCTGTTGCCCGCGCGAGAAGGCGACGGCGACGAGATTGATCACCGCATCTGCTTCTTCGAGAGCGGCGTCGATTGATTCCGGAAAGCGCACGTTCGCTTGCACGATCTGGATCTGGCCGACATCGCCCATCACGCGAAGATCGCCGCCCAGGTGCGGGCGGCGCATCGCCACGCGCACGCGGTAACCACGCTTCGCCAGCGCGCGCACAACTTGGCGGCCGATGAAACCGGAACCGCCGAACACCACAACCAAATCGCCGCCGCGCATGAACTCTCCCATCAGCGCACGTTCAGCATGCATGGCCGAAAGTCACAGGTCGGCCGCTGAAGGTGTGTCGAAGTTTGTCGCGGTATGAAACGCGCCGCGGAACTTGGCAATCCTTCACGAACGACACTGACGTCGCGGCTCCCGCCTGTTCCCTTGGAACGATCCCGTGCGTCAGGCTTTGCACTAGCAGGCCCGTAAGGGCCAACATTTGTGAGGAAGGAACGTATGAAGAAGCTCTTGGCCATGGCCGTCGCGGCGAGCGCGCTCGCCGTCGCAGCCCCCGCCTCTGCCCAAGCGTGGCAGAGCATCAATCAACGACAAGCCAATCTCGACTCTCGCATTGATGCGGGCGTTCGCGATGGCTCGCTCTCGCGCGCGGAAGCCACGCGTCTGCGCGGCGAGTTCAACACTCTGGTGAGACTGGAAGCCCGCTATCGCTCGAGCTACGGCCTCTCCATGTCGGAACGCGCGGATCTCGACCGGCGCTTCGACGCGTTGAGTTCGCAAATCCGCTATCAGCGCAGCGACAACGAAACCCGCCGCGGCAATGGCGGTTGGATGCCGATCAATCAGCGCCAGCGCATGCTCGATCAGCGCATCGACATGGGTCTGCGCGACGGCTCGCTCTCGCGTGTGGAAGCGGCTTCTCTGCGCGCGGAGTTCAACAACATCGCGCGGCTTGAAGCCACCTATCGCCGCAACGGCCTCACCATGGGCGAGCGTGCGGACCTTGACCGCCGTTTCGACCGGTTGAGCTATCGCGTGCAGGCGGAACGCAACGACCGCAACAATCGCTGGGGCTAAACTTCGTTAGCCTGGGCAAAAAGTGAAGCCGCCGGTGTGAAAGCGCCGGCGGCTTTGCCATATGGTGGCCGCGTTTCGAGTCGAGTCCGGAGCCGATGCCGCGAGAGCCTGTTACGCCGTTGCGTGAAACGCATGGGGCCGTGTCACGTGACGCGGAGATCATCGACGCGAAATTCACGGAAGTCGGCGGCAAGCATGCGCGTTTCTGGCGTCGCGTGCGCACGGCGATCGTCGCGCTCTTCTGGGCGGCGGTGATTGGATTTCTCATTCCACCGGTGTGGATGCTGGTGCAGCGGCTACAAGAGCAGGCCGGGGCGCGCTAGTTGTTGCCCATGCCGAAATTGATGGTCACGAGAGTAGCTCCATGCATGCGGCACCCAGCCGTTGCGTTGGGTGACCGGACCACATGCCAATGCGTGCTGTCTTGATCGATTTCGTGCGCAAAAGCATCGTCGCCGAGTTCCGCGACGATGGCGTGGTGCAGCACCTGGCCCGTCTCATCAAACCGCAGCCACAGCACAACCACACCGATATGCGATCGATCGGCCGCGGTGTCTGGATATTCTAGGGTGCGCCCTGCGGTGCGGACATCACACTGCACGCTCTCGGGCGGAAGGGTAACCTCGCGTTGGTCTGGCGCGTCCGCCGGCAAAGCGGCCTGCCCGTCCGACGTAAGCTTCACGTCAATCAACTTGCGCCAAGCAACCGCCTCCGCGTACGCGCGAACGGCCAGTGAGGGCTGATCCTGAATACGGCTCTCCTCGAAGAGCGGGAAAAGGATGCGTATCGCTTCGTGAAACAGCGCCGCCGCTTCGACGGCGCGATCGCGGCGCATGCTCCGAGATCCTGAGCCTGTCTCGCTCATGACGATCGCCGCTCCTTCTCCGGTGCGCGCGACCGCCAATCCAAAGTCATGGCCAGCCGGTGCGCCGTCGGCGTGATCGCCCGCATGGCGCCATGCCGCACGCGCGAGATCGAAGTTCTGCGTGCTCATTGCCCATGCGCCGAGCGCGGAAGCGGCAGCGTAGATTTCTGCTGGCGCCAATCCGTCGACAGCTCCAGCAAGCAACGTGTTCAATCGATCGGCGCCGGGTTGGCCCGCCGTGGCCATTTCAGCGCGGCCGAGCACGAGGCCAGCAAGGCGCGCGTCGACGCCGCTGGCGCCGCCCTGCGCCAACCGCAACGCCTGTTGCGCAGGCTCGACAGCGCCTGCCGCATCATTGTTGAGCAATCGGACGCTCGCGAGGTTGAGAGCGAGCACGGCGGTGCGTCCGCCGTCGCCGTCCCGCTGTTGCGAAGAGGTGAGCGCCCACTCGGCCTCCACCACTGCCCCCGGAATGTCGTTGCGCGCGAGCGCCGCCTGGTAGGCGCGGTAGTGTTGAATGACCGGATTGGCGGGCGGCGTTTGCGCCGCGGCTGCGCCGCCAAACAGCAGCACCAACGCGAAAACAACAAGAAGACGCATCGCCCGCTCCCTTTTGGTCCAGCCTAGAGGAAAGCCGCGAACCCGTCACCGTGGCGCGTGCATGGCCTAGGCGCTGAGGCGCGCCATTTCTTCGTCGCTGATGTCTTCGTTGGAATAGACATCCTGCACGTCATCCAGATCATCGAGCTGATCGATGAGTTTCATCAGCAGCTCTGCCGGCTCGCCCTCGATCGGCATGCTCATGTTCGGACGCCAGACGAATTTGGCGGCGGACGGTTCGCCGAACTTCTTCTTGAGCGCATCGACGACGCTCATCAGCGCATTCACTTCGCAAGTGACGACGTGCTCTTCGCCTTCGACAACGCAATCATCGGCGCCAGCTTCGATGGCGCCTTCCATCATCGTGTCTTCGTCTGCGGCAGCGAGCGGGAATTTGATTTCGCCGACGCGCTTCCAGCCGAACGAGACGGAATTGGTTTCGCCGAGATTGCCGCCGTTCTTGGCGAACGCCGCGCGCACTTCGCCGGCGGTGCGGTTTTTGTTGTCGGTCAGGCATTCGACAATGACGCCGACGCCGCCGGGGCCGAAGCCCTCGTAGCGGATTTCGTCGAGGTTCTCCGCGCCCGCGCCGCCGCCCTTGTCGATGGCGCGTTGCAGGTTGTCTTTCGGCATGTTGACAGCGCGACCGGCGGCCAACGCGCGATAGAGCCGCGGGTTGGAGTTCGGGTCAGGACCGCTCAACTTCACCGCAGCTTGAATCTCGCGCGCAATCTTGGTGAACATCTGCGCGCGTTTCTTATCCTGCCCGCCCTTGCGGTGCTGGATATTCGCGAATTTTGAATGGCCTGCCATGTGTGTATCCCTGGGGCGGGCGTCCTAGCGGGACCAGCCCGCTTTCTCAAGCGCAGAACCGCTATTGGCTTGACTTCGGCGACGCTCGCGAGCCTCCGTGACGCGGGAGCTGGGGTAGGTCATGCATCTTCGCCGCATTCGCGAGCACTTCACATCGCACAACTGGTTCGCGGTTGCCGTTGATCTGCTCATCGTTGTGCTGGGGGTTTTCCTCGGCATGCAGGTGAACAACTGGAATCAGGACCGCCTCGATCACGAACAAGGCGGCGTCTATTACGCGCGGATCATCGACGATCTCGGCACCGACAGCCGCACTTGGGAAAATCTGATTTCCTATGAAACAAGCGTGCAAGAACACGCCAAGGCCGCCCTCGCCGCGCTGCAGAACCCGCACGCGCAACTGGGGCAGCAATTCCTCATCGACGCTTATCAAGCCACGCAGATCTCGCCGCGCCCGACGACGCGTGGGGCGTATGATGAAGCGGTGTCGCGCGGCATCTTCAACCAAGTTGGTGATCTGAGGACGCGCGAACGGCTCACCAGTTATTATGTCCTCGGCGCCGGTTTCAGCGTAATCCTCGACAACGTGACGCCCTATCGTGAGCGCATGCGCCGGCAAATGCCTTGGCAATCAACGTCGGCGATCATCGCGCATTGTTCCGATGTCTTCATACCGGACAGCCACGGCACCGTCATGGTGGCTCTGCCACGGAGCTGCGATCCCGGGCTTTCAAGCGCGCAGATCGCCGCGTCGGTCGCGCAAATCCGCGCCGCGCCTGACCTGGCGCTCGATCTCAACCGGGATATCACCGACATCGAGCAGAAGCTCATCTCGCTGCGCTTGATGCTGACGACGGCGCAAGGCTTGCGGCGCGATATGACGGCGGCGCGGCGCTAACCGCGTCCGCGCAGGCCGCTAACGCGGCAGCGGATGGCTTCCTTGGGCGTGACGATCCAATCGAGTTGCGCGTCGTGCGCGCCGACGGGGACGGCGCCCATCTCCTGCTCGGCGTAAGCGAGGCCAACGGCCGCTGCACCATGTGCGCGATAGAGCGAGATGATGCGGTCGTAGTGGCCGCCGCCTTGGCCGAGGCGATTGCCGGTGCGGTCAAACGCCAGGAGCGGCACGAGGATGAGGCGCGGGGCCAAGTCGGCGCCTTTGGGTGGCGGCGCAGGCACGCCGAAGGCGTCGGCGCTCAACGCTTCGCCGGCGTCCCATGCGAGAAAGCGCGCAGGACCGGCGCGTGTTTCCATGCGCGGCAGCGCGACGGTGCGGCCGGCCTTGGCGAGTGCAGCGAGCAACGGCCGGCCATCGATCTCGCCGCCGACGGGCCAGTAGCCGCCGACGGGCGAGAGCGTCGCCAGCTCCATCGGAAAATGTTCGATCAGTTTCAGCGGCGCATCGCGCGGTTCGATCGCGGCGCGCTCGGCCCGCATCATCATGCGGGCGTCGGCCTTTTGCGCTTCGAGATTCTGATCGCTTGTCACAACACCCATCCCCGGATGCGAGCATTAGCGAGCACTCCGGGGCCCATTACCTCAGGCCGCAGAGCTTGTCCTCGATGTTCCGTGTTCATGGGTCCCGGGTTCGATGCTTCGCATCGCCCCGGGAATGGGTGGGGTTGGGCGGATCCACATGCGCCGTAAGCGATACTCATCCTCTCGAACCCTAGCATGCTAGGTGGGCGCCAGGTGCTCCAGACCACGGCCCGGAACAGAGCCAGCTCCCGAGAGAAATGATACGGTCCCAGGGATGCAAGCAACCCACGCACGCCGCAGAACCGCCCGGAGCGGAATCTAGGCGCTGAGGCCCCTTCTCTCAAGCGCGCCCTTGCGCGACACGCAGAGATGAGACGCGCCCGCGTTCGGCGGTGTCGGGCGTCTGAGCGGCGGCTTCGAGGCGCGCTTCCACGACCATGTCCGTGAGGCGCTCGATTTCGATGCGGGCTCTGGCGAGCGCCGCGCTGGTGGTCTGCGCTTCGTCCATCAGCGCCAGCGCCGTGAGAACCAGCCGGCGCATGGCGTCCGGCTCGCCGCTTAAGCCCGCCAGACGTTCGTTCAGCGCTTTCGCCAAGTCTTCGAGGCGCTTGCACTCGTGCTCAGCGCAGTCGAGGTCCAGATCGCGGTCGAGGACGTTGAGGTGCATCAGCGCATCGCCTCCTTGGCGGCGGCGTCGAACGCGCGCACGGGGCCGGCCAAAGCCGCCGCCACCGCGCCCGGATCGGCGCCGAAATCGAGCTTGTTCAGTTCGGATTCGATGGCGTCGAGCGCTTCAGCCAGGCGGCGCGCCTGCGCTGCCGTGTCGCGAACCGAAGGGGAATCGCTCGCCATTGCGACGAATTGTTACCGGGTTGTCTGATTCGTTGAAAGCAGCTCTGCCTTGCTGCGCCTGGACGCACCGGCTTGCCCCAGGTACTCACAGCCCCAAATCCAGCAACAGGAGTGCAAGACCATGACCGTGAAGGTGGCTATCAACGGGTTCGGCCGCATTGGGCGCAACATTCTGCGCGCCATCGTCGAATCCAAGCGCACCGACATTGAAGTGGTCGCCATCAACGATCTCGCGCCGGTTGAGACCAATGCCCACCTGCTGCGCTTCGACAGCGTGCATGGCCGTTTCCATGGCGAAGTGAAATCCGGTGAGGATTGGATCGATATTGGCCGGGGCAAGATCAAGGTCACGGCGATCAAGAATCCTGCCGAGCTGCCGCACAAGGATCTGGGCGTCGACATCGCCATGGAGTGCACCGGCATTTTCACGGCGCGCGACAAGGCGGCGGTGCATTTGGATGCGGGCGCCAAGCGCGTGCTGGTGTCGGCGCCGTCGGATGGCGCGGACTACACGGTGGTGCTTGGCGTCAATGACGCCGGCCTGACGAAGGACCACAAGGTCGTCTCCAACGGCTCGTGCACGACCAACTGCTTGGCGCCGGTGGCGAAGGTGCTGAACGACGCGATCGGCATTCAGCACGGCCTGATGACGACGATCCACTCGTACACGAACGACCAGCCGACGCTGGATGTCTATCACAAGGACATCTACCGCGCCCGCGCCGCGGCGCTGAACATGATCCCGACATCTACAGGCGCCGCGAAGGCGCTGGGCTTGGTGATCCCGGAACTTAAGGGCAAGCTCGATGGCATGTCGATGCGCGTGCCGACGCCGAACGTTTCCGTCGTTGATTTGAAGTTCGTGCCGAAGCGCGCGACATCGAAGGACGAGATCAACGCGGCGATCAAAGAAGCCGCCGACGGGGCGATGAAGCATGTGCTCGGCTATACGCTGGTCGCCAACGTTTCGTCAGACTTCAACGGCGATCCGCGCTCCTCGATCTTCCACATGGATCAAACCAAAGTGGTCGACGGCACGTTCGCGTCGATCCTCTCGTGGTACGACAACGAATGGGGCTTCTCGAACCGCATGAGCGATGTGGCGGTGAAGCTAGCGTCGCTGATCTAAGCGAGCGTGAAGCTCCCCGATCTCCGCCAACTCCCCGCGACAGCCAAGGCGCAGGCGTGGGGACTGGCGGTCGGGTTTGCGCTGGCGCTGTTGGCGACCGACCGCATGGGCCTCAGCGTGCCGGCGTTCTTTCTGGGCTTTGCCGGCACGTGGGCGGTTTGGGAAACATTGTTCGGGCTGAAACTGGGCGCGCGCATGACCAACACGACGCGCTGGATCGCCCTCTGCATCGCGCTGGGCCTGATGCTGCCCTGGGGCGGCTTTCTCTTCGCCTACGCCTTGAGCGCGCTGCGCGGCTGACGTTCGCGGGGCGAGAGCGCGAGCGTTAATGGCGCGCGGGTGCGCATGCTTTCCGTCCCATGATGACGAGAGGCCGCACCTACAAAATCTCCGTCGCCGCTACCGAGCTTGGTTTCGCCATTGCGACCTTCGGCTGCGGGCTTTTTAACGCGCCCGTATGGGTCGCGGGGGTGGCGGCAGCGGGCATGCTGGCTTATTGGAGCGTCACGCGGCGCACGGTTCTGAACCGCTTGCGCCTCGGGCTCTGGGCGACGGTTTCGGCCTTCGCCTCCATAACCATCATAGCCATCGTCGCCGGCGCCTACTGGCTCGGCCTCGCTGTCGGGGAAACGCTCTAAGCCATGACCAAACTCAGCATGCACGCCATCACGGCGCCCACGTATGTAACCCTGCTCAACGCGCTCAACATGTGGCTCGACAAGGCCGAAGAGTACGCGAAGGAAAAGAAGATCGACATCGACGTGTTGCTGTCGTCGCGCCTCGCGCCCGACATGCTGCCGCTGCGCAACCAGATCGGCTTCTCGACCGCTTGGGCCAAGAATTGTCAGTGCCGTCTCGCGGGCCAAACGCCGCCGGATTTTCCGGATGCGGACCTCGCCAACATGGAAGGCATTCGCGCTCGTATTGCACGCGCCATCGACATCGTGAAGTCGATCAGCGCTGCCGATCTCGACGGCGCCGAAGACCGGACGATCAACTACAATCTCGGCCCGACGATGAAGATGAGCCAATCGGGCTTGGATTATTACACCAAGATGGCGCTGCCGAACTTCTACTTCCACATGACCGCCGCTTACGCGATCCTGCGCCACAACGGCTTGGCGATCGGCAAGCAGGACTTCATGGCCGGCATGATTGAGTTGCCGAGTTAAGGCAAATGATCGCGGCGTTCGTTGTGCTGGCCACGCTCGCGTTGACGAGCGGCTTGCGCGGCGAACGTACGCTCTTGTTTCTCAAACGCATGGCGCTCAAGTGGCTCACCGTTGGCTTGATCTACGCTCTGCTGGCGGTGGAATTGTTCGGAGCGGAGATCAACGCGCCTAACCTTGGGTCCGCCGCAACCTTCCTGCTAGTTCTTGCGCTTGGCGTCTCTATCACCTGCGCCATGCTCGGATTTGTGTTTTACGTTTGGGGTCGTATCGCGCACCGAACCCCTAAGGAGAGCCCCGCGTGAGTTTCCGCCGCATCGAAGACGCGCCGAATGGCGTCACTGCTTTGGTCCGTGTCGATTTCAACGTGCCGATGCAGGATGGCGCGATTAGCGATGACACGCGGCTGCGCGCGGCGTTGCCGACGATCAAGGCGCTGACGGCGAAGGGGTGCAAAGTCGCCCTGCTCGCGCACTTTGACCGGCCGAAGGGCCAGCGCGTGCCGTCGATGTCGCTACAGCCGATCGCGGCGCCGCTGGCGAAATTGCTCGGCGCGCCGGTGGCGTTCGCCGACGATTGCGTGGGCGATGCGGCGAAGGCGGCGATCACGGCGTTGCCAGCGGGGGGCGTGATCTTATTGGAGAACACGCGCTTTCACGCCGGCGAAGAAAAGAACGATCCGGCGCTTGCCAAGCAAATGGCGGCGCTCGGCGAAATCTACGTCAACGACGCGTTCTCCGCTGCGCACCGCGCGCACGCGTCGACGGAAGGCATCGCGCACGTGCTGCCGGCTTATGCCGGCAAGCAGATGGAGCGCGAGCTGGATCACCTTGATGCGGCGCTCGGCAATCCGAAGCGGCCGGTGTTGGGGATTGTCGGCGGCGCCAAGGTTTCGACCAAGCTTGATCTCCTGAAGAACCTGATCGCCAAGTTGGACAAGCTCGCCATTGGCGGCGGCATGGCAAACACGTTCCTTTATGCGCAAGGCGTCGAGATCGGCGGCTCGTTGGCGGAAAAGGATATGGCCGACACGGCGCGCGAGATCATCGCTGCGGCGAAGGGCAAATGCGAATTGCTGCTGCCGCTCGACGTGGTGGTGGCGCGCGAAGTGAAGCCGCACGCGGAAGCGCGCATGTGCGGGCTGAAAGAGATCGAGGCCGACGAGAAGATTTTGGACGTCGGCGAAAAGACCGTGCGGCATCTGCGCGAGGCAATGAAGCATTCGCACACGCTGATCTGGAACGGCCCGCTCGGCGTGTTCGAGATGCCGCCGTTCGATCAAGGAACGGTGCTGGCGGCGCAGGCCGCGGCAGAGCTGGTGCAGGCGGGCAAACTGATCGCGGTAGCCGGCGGCGGCGACACGGTCGCGGCGCTCCATCATGCGGGCGTGGCGGATAAGATGAGTTTCGTCAGCACCGCCGGCGGCGCGTTCCTGGAATGGATGGAAGGCAAGCCGCTGCCGGGCGTTGAGGCGCTGCGGCAAACCTGACACCGCCGCAATGGTTCGCTCGCGAAACGCTGGGAACATCTGCAGCTTTGCTGGTTCTCAGACCTTGTCGTCCTAGCTACTCATCCATACGCATCCGATTCCCCGATGGATTCTGAGTAATGTCGAACTCAAATGTCATCCAATTTCCGGTTCGCAAGCGCGCGAACTCGGTAGACGTGCGCTCTGAGAAGCCCACTAATTCATCGTCGGCTCTCGATCCGGAGTCTGCTGCCCGGATGGATGCGTTGTTGGAATCTTGCGAAGAACTCGCTCGCGACATGAGCGAGGCTTCTCGAAATATTCAGCGCCTTCTCGTCAGAACGCCCTGAGCTTGGCTGCCTGCATTCTCGCACTCTGCCGCCAGCTGACTCATTAACACTCGTAGACGTTCAAACAGCTCGGCATCACGTGCGAGTTGCTCTTTGAGTTCCAAGATTCTTTCGTTCTGCGCGTATTCGAGAAACTCTTGGAGCTGTCGAACGTGCTCAGGATTCGCTTGCTTGTCGGCAAGTAGTTGTTCCAGCTGTCTGACGTGTTCGCCGACCCTTTGGACCTCGCCCCACACGTCGCCCTCAACGCCGTGATTGTTCGTTGTGTGGTGAACTGAATTGTCGAGGCTGCCGATATGTGTGCTGTTGTTCTGAATGATTTGGTTCAGGACACTTTTGATAGCCACATAGCGAAAGCTAAATGAGATCGCGGTGGCCGCACCGAAGGCAGCGAGAATGACGCCACCAATTTCGCTCCACAGAGCCCAGTGAACGTTGGCAAGGCTCCCCTGGAAATCCCGAAGGAATATCCAATGGCTGTCCGTCCCGATCTTGAGTACTCCCAAGATCGCGACGACCACCGTCAGGATCCCCAAGATCCATCTTCCGACTAGCTTGATACGATCTACGCGTCGCTTGGCGTCCTGAGCATCCATACCCGCCCCCGAGTTTTGTTGCGGCGTCGTAACTATACCAGGAGTGGTAGTTGGGGAAGGCCTCGCGCGACCCGCCCGTCCCGGGCGAACGCTTGGCAGGTCTGCATCGGCTTGCATGGCCTTTTTGAAGGGCTCGCGCTACACCCCGCCATCCACTCAGAAAACAAGGTCTTTCCAGGGGCGGGAACGTGAATCTCGATGCATTGAACACAGTCGCCAACGCCATGGTCGAGCCGGGTCGCGGGATCCTGGCGGCGGATGAATCCACCGGCACCATCAAGAAGCGCTTCGACGCTATCGGCGTCGAGAACACCGAAGAGAACCGCCGCGATTATCGGGAACTGATGTTCCGGGCCAAGGACGCCATGGCTTATGTGTCGGGCGTCATCCTGTTTGAAGAGACACTGTTTCAGAACGCTGCCGATGGTACGCCGCTCGTCGACATCATCTCAGCCGCCGGCTCGATCCCTGGGATCAAGGTCGACAAGGGCGCGAGCAAGATGGCCGGCTTCCCGAACGAGACGGTGACCAAGGGCCTCGACGGCCTCTCCAAGCGCCTGCGCGGCTATTACGAACGCGGCGCACGCTTCGCGAAATGGCGCGGCGTGATTGATATCGCTGACGGCATTCCGACCTGGGCTTGCGTGAAGTCCAACGCGCACGCCCTCGCCCGCTACGCTCGCATCTGTCAGCAAGAGAACATCGTGCCGATCGTCGAACCGGAAGTGCTGATGGATGGCGCTCACGACGTCGCGCGCTGTGATGAAGTCACGCGCTGGACGCTGCAGACGGTGTTCAACGAACTGGCCGAACAGCGGGTGGCGCTGGAAGGCCTAGTGCTGAAGCCGAACATGGTGGTTTCCGGCAAAGGCAATGTGCGCCAAGCCAGCGTTGACGAAGTCGCCGAGCGGACGATCGCGGCGCTGAAGGCGACGGTGCCGAGTGCCGTGCCGGGCATTGCGTATCTCTCCGGCGGCCAGTCGGACGAAGACGCGACGGCGCACCTTTCGCGCATGAACGAGATCGGTGGCTTCCCGTGGAAGATGACTTTCTCCTACGGCCGCGCCCTGCAAGCCGCGCCGCAGAAAGCGTGGAGCGGCAAGCGCGAAAACGTCGCCGCCGCGCAACGCGCCTTCCTGCATCGCGCGCGCATGAATGGCTTGGCGAGCAAAGGCCAGTGGAAGCCGGATCTCGAGAAGGCGGCGTAGCGCTCGAAGGTTGAGCGCGGGGCCCCTGCCCCGCATGCGCGCCGGGGGGCGCGCGCTCCAACTTGTCGACGTCTGCGCGCGTCGGGAATGACGAACGCGTCGTTATGCTTGTCGCACTTTAACCCCGCCGCCTCACGTCAACTTAATACCGCCAGCTTACTCTTCCCGCGCATTTCGGGCGCAATGGGAGCGTGCGCGTGGGTTTGGTTTCCCTGCTGTTCAGCTTCAAGGGCCGCATCAACCGCCAGCAATACTGGTTCGGCGGCATGGGCGTGGGCTTTGCCGGCGCGATGCTGATCTTTGCCGTCGTCATGATGGCGGCGCCGCTGCCGGGCTCGAAGGAGTCCGCTTCTCCGGCTGCGTTCTTGTTTCTGTTGCCGATCCTGCTGGCGATGGGCTGGGCCGGCTTGGCCATCCAATGGAAACGCTTCCACGACCGCAATCAGCCGGGCTGGATCAGCCTCGTGCCGCTCGTCTTCGCCTGGAGCATGATGCAGACGCTGGTCGGCGGCATCGTCATGCATCAGCCGGTGATGGAGGTGGCCGCCGCCATGCAAAGCCACATGCTGTTCATGTGGCTGATCAACTTCGCCTTCTTCATCAATCTCGGCTGCTTGAGCGGCACGGACGGTCCGAACAAATACGGCGACCCGCCGCGATGGTGGGGCGGCGGCGGTTCACCGAGCCCGGCGCCGCGTGCGCCGCAGCCAAAGGCGCCCGCTGCTTCGATGCCGGCCTTCCTCAATTCATCGCTCGGCAATGCTGCAAGCGCCATCGATCGCGCCATTGCTGAAGGCCCCATGGCGCTTGAACCCGCCACCGTTCCGGTGCGCGCGACGGCGCCGAGCAGCACCAATGCCTCGTTCGGCCGCGCGCCGAGCGGCGGCGGCTTCGGCAAGAAGCGCTAACTCACCACGGCCCGTAGCGGCCGCCGATCTCCGCGCGGATGTTGTCGAGGTTGCGCAGCAGACGCGGCAGCGCGTCATTGGCGACGCGCAAATCTTCATTGGCTTCGCGCCGCCGGCGGCGAAGGTCGTTGATTTGATCTTGCCGATGCTGCCGCTCCTCGTCAGTGGTCGCTTCGCGCAAGGAATTTTCCCGATCATGCAAGTCTTCGTCGATCTGGCTCCGGCGCGACTCGATGCTTGAAATGCGCGAGCGGGCATTGTCGATTTCCGACTGCGCATCGTGCACGCGTTGCCCGTCGGCGAAAGCGTAGGCGAAGTTTTCCGCAAGATCCGGCGCACACGCGCCACTGAACGAGCCGCCGTTGCGGGCGAATTGAAAGCCATGCTCCGGCGTGCAGAAAGCGCGCATGCCGTTAGCGAAGCCGCTTTCATAGGCGGCTTGGTCCGCGGAGACTCCCTTTTCGGCGCAGCTCTGAGCGCGATCGGCGAACCGATCACTGGCATTGCCCGCGGCGTCGCTATAGCCGAGCGAGCCCCAGTCGGCCGCCTGGCATTGTTCGGCGCTCATGGTTTCGCAGCTGGCCAACAACGCGCCGCCGGCGGCCAACGCCGCCGCGACAAGCAATGCTTTCAGTTTCATGACACCCACCCCTGGATCAGTCCCTTGCCTCCACGTTAGACACGTGGGCCATGAGCCGTCGAGCCCGACTTTATCTGATTACGCCGCCTGCCTTCACGCTGGAGGCGTTCACGCCTCTGCTGCGCGAAGCGCTTTCGGTGGGTGACGTCGCGGCGGTGCAGCTGCGGCTGAAGGATGTGAGCGACGCGGAGGTGTTGCGCATCGGCGCGGCGCTGAAACCGATCGTGCAAGAGGCGGTGGCGGCCTTCATCGTCAATGACCGCCCCGATCTCGCGGCCAAGCTCGATGCGGATGGCGTGCATATCGGCCAGAACGATGCAAGCTACGCAGAAGCGCGCGCGCTGATGGGACGCGAGAAGAGCGTCGGCGTCACTTGCCACAACTCGCGCGATCTCGCCTACGAAGCGGCGGCGGCCGGCGCGGACTATGTGGCGTTCGGCGCGTTCTATCCGACAGATACGAAAACGCCGACGCATTGGGCTGAGCCTGAGCTCTTGGAAATTTGGCAAGAGACGATGGAGACGCCGTGTGTCGCCATCGGCGGCATCACGGTCGACAATGCCGAACCGCTGGTGCGCGCGGGCGCAGATTTTTTAGCGGTGGCGAACGGCGTGTGGAAGCACGCGGATGGCCCACGCGCGGCGGTAGCCGCTTTTCATGCGCTGTTCGATCGATTGGCGAGCTAGTTTCCTGGGCGCACCAGGCGCGATCGGCTAACACCATGCTCGACACAGGCATAGGTCGCGTGCCCGTAGCGATCGAGCTTGCTCAACTCATCATCGTTCAGTGAGAGCCGGCACCAGGTCGAGAACGGGCCGTCCTTCAGCGTTTCGACATAGTAAGTGATGAGCACCACGCGGTCCCGGCTCGACGGCGCGACGAACTGCGAGACTATCGGGCGTTGCAGCGGATTGGTGTAGCAAACATCAGTGGGCCCGACGCCGCGTGCATCAAAATAAAGTTCTTCGCTGGTGATCTCGCCCGGACGGATGGTTCGCCGGCGCGCCGAATCCTGGACCACCAGCATCGCGCCGTCGTCCATCATGTAACAGGTGTTGTCTTCGCAGACGCTGCTGTGCGCTCGCTCCGCGCGGTGCGCGGGCGTGAGTGGCGCGTCAACGGTGAGCAGGTGCGCCACGCCACGCGAGCCAAAACACGCGAGGTGCCGCCCATCGAGCGAGATTTCGACGTGCTCGCCGGTGATGGCGTCGGGAAAATCCGCGCCGGCTGTGTTTGTAAACTCCGGCCGCACCGAAACGCCGAGCCTATCCAGCGGGCGTCCGCCCGCACTGGTCTCGGGGTTGCGGTAAAACGAGATTGTCTCCAGCGGAAACAGCTGCACCTCGGAGCCGCGCCAGACATCGAGCTGACTCAGCACGAAAGTCGTAACCGCGACGGCTGCGCTGGCGAAGGCGATGATAAGCGGCAGAGCGCCGCGAGCCTCCGGGTTGGGCTCCGGCGTTTCAGTCTTGCTGCGCTTCTCCCCCATGCGCCGCCCCCATCCTGATCAGGCTTTCGCTTGCCGCCCCGTCCATTGGTAGATGCCGAGGGTCAGGATCGCGAACAGCGCCAAGCCGACGACGATCGACATCTCGCCAATATCGGTGAGCTTGAAGGGGCTCGGGTTGTCGGTGAGCCACACCACCGTCGCGTTCAACACGCCCAGTAAGCTTTCGCCGACGATCAAGCCCGACGCCATCAGCACGCCGAAGCGCACCGCCATGGCGCCATTGGTCTTCTTCTCGACCGACTTGTTGTAAATCCAGCCGGTGATCGAGCCGATCGTGACGGCGGCGGTCGCTGACATCGGCAGATAAATGCCGATGCCGATCGCCAGCGGCGGCAGGCGCATCAGCTTCAGCTTGCCGAGAATTTCGTCGATCACGCAGAAGAACACGCCAAGCCCGACGCCGGTGAGAATGTCGCTCCACGGCAAGCTCGCGTTCAGCACGCCGCTGGCGATCGAAGAAATCAGCGTCGCTTGCGGCGCAGCGAGCGGTTGATCCATGACGGCGTCGCGATGCGGATCACCCGGGAAGCCGTTGGAGTGATTGAGCACGTTCAACACCAGCGGGATTACCAGCGAACCGGCGAGAACGCCGACGAGAAGCGCGACCTGCTGCTTCCATGGCGAAGCGCCGACGAGCTGGCCGGTTTTCAGATCCTGGAGGTTGTCGTTGGAGATCGTGGAAACGGTGAACACCACCGCCACTGCAAACAATGTAAACGCCACCATGGCCTGCGTCGCGTTCACGCCGAGCGTCGGCGCAACGAATAGCGCAAGCAAAGAAGCGCCGATCAATGTCGCCAGAATGCCGATGCCGGAGACGGGACTGTTCGAGGCGCCGATGAGCGCTGCCATGTAGCCGGCCACGGTGGCGACGAAGAAGCCGATCACGGTGGTGAAGAGAACGCCGCCGATGATCAGGAACCAAGTCATCGGTTCAAGCGGCGTGCCTTGGATGAATTGCCAGAACAGCGCGCCGGTGCCGACGAGCGAGAGCGCGCTGAGCAACACGATCCAGAAACCGGAAATATCTCGGTCCTCGTAGGCGCCGGTGGCGCCCTTCGCCGCCTTCGCAGCGCGCGCGGTTTCCAGCATGCCGCCGACCACCGGAACGACGAGCTTGATCAAGCTCCAGATCGCCGCGACGCCGATAGCGCCGGCGCCGACATAACGCACGCGGTGCCAAACAGTGTCGACAATGGTGGCGATGTCGGCGTTGGCGCCGGCGGCCATGATCGCTGGTTCGCTCCACATCGGCACGAACACGGCCCAGCACGTCAGCACGCCGACGAGCTGCGCGATGCCAACGGAGAGGCCAACGAGGTGTCCGGCGCCGAGCAGCGCCAGAGAGGGCTGGAAATCCACGCCGGTCGCCATGCCGACGCCGACGCGGAAGTATTTCGTCACCTCGGTGACGGCGATGCCGACATAGGTCAGCGCCAACATGACCGCGGAAACGATCGCGCCCCATAGCACGATCAGCGGCCCGCGATCGCGCTCGAGCGCATCGGGCGAGGCTTCATCACCGGTGGCGCCGACTTTCAGCACTTCAGCTGCGGCGACGCCTTCAGGGAATGGCAGCGTTGAATTCACCACCAGCGCGCGGCGCAGCGGGATCGAGAACATGACGCCAAGCACGCCGCCGAGAGCGCAGACCAGGAACGTCGCCCAGAACGGAAAGCCGTTCCAATAGCCGAGCATCACCAGACCCGGCAGCACGAACACGATCGACGACAGCGTGCCGCCCGCGGAAGCGACGGTTTGGACGATATTGTTTTCGCGGATGCTGCCGGTCTTGAACGCGCGCAGGATGCCCATCGAAATAACGGCGGCAGGGATCGACGACGCAATCGTCAGCGCCACCTTCAGGCCGAGATAGACGTTGGCCGCGGTGAAGATCATGGCGATCACCGCGCCGAGCAGCAGGCCGCGGATGGTGAGTTCGGAGTGCTTCATAAGCGGGCGGCCTTATTGCGCGTTGACGGTGACGGCGAACGTTTCAACGACCGCGCCGGTGCGGTCCTTCTTTTCCAAGGTCACCTCGCCGGAGCCGGCGGCGCTGACGGGAAACACGAACACCTGCCAAATCGGCGCGCCGAGGATGGGGCGCGTAGAGACGCGCGTGGGGCCGCTCAGTTGTTCGGGATCGCCCAGGAAATCGGGTTTGGAGGCGACGCTCCAGTTGGTTCCGACCGAAGGCGTGCGCTGCAGCTGAATGGCGATTGCGGCGCCGACGCTGGCGTCGACACTGCCGCCGCTCTGATCGGCGGCGACTGCGACGGCCCCGTCCGGCAGCGGCGCGGGTGCCGCGTCCTGCGCGAGGGCGGGTGTTGCCGCCAGCGCCAAGGCGGCGGCGATGATCCAAGAACGCATGACGGTTGCCCTTCCCTAAAGCTCGGCCCTCAATGGTTACTGTAGCGGCGCTTCCGCCCTTCCCGTCAACTTGCCGCCAACCATTTCGATTCACAGGATTTTTCGACCAGCTGCCGCAGCCAGCGATGCCGCCCTAGCGAAAGGGCGCGAACCTGCTTACGTCAGGACCTCGAAATTTCAGGAGCCAAGAGCGCCCAATGAACCCGTTCCGCCTCGACGACGAAGACAAAGACAAGAACCCGGCCGACGGCCGCAATGCCCCGGACGTGATTGAAAAGGCGCTGTTTCAGGCGCGCGTCGTCATGCTGACCGGCGAAGTGAACGACATCCAGGCACGCCGCGTCACCGAGCGGCTGTTCGCGCTGGCGTCGGACTCGAACAAGCCGATCACGTTCGTGATCTCCTCGCCCGGCGGCCACGTCGAAAGCGGCGACATGATCCACGACGCGATCAAGTTCGTGGACGCGCCGGTGCAGATGCTGGGCACCGGCTGGGTCGCCAGCGCGGGTGCGCTGATCTACGCCGCGGCGCCGCGCGAACTGCGCTTCTGCCTGCCGAACACGCGCTTCCTGTTGCACGAACCGCGCGGCGGCGTCGGCGGCATGGCCTCGGACGTCGAAATCCAAGCCCGCGAAATCCTGCGCATGCGCGAGCGCCTGAACAAGATTTTCGCTGATGCGTGCGGCCAGCCGCTTGAGAAGATCAAGAAGGACACCGATCGCGATCACTGGATGCAAGCTGAAGAAGCGAAGGCCTACGGCTTGGTCGGCCGGGTGGTGAAGAGCCAGAGCGAGCTGCGGTAGGCTCGCGATCCAAAGAACAACACCCATTCCCGGGGCATCGCGAAGCGATGAGCCCGGGACCCATGAACACGAACGCCGCCGCGGAGAGCGCGTCAGCGAGCGCTTCTTTGGAGATGCCTGTGTTCATGGGTTCCGGGTTCGATGCTGCGCATCGCCCCGGAAATGGGTGGAGAGATTGCAGCGCTACCCCGCCATCCGGCGCCGCACTTCGCGCGGGGTTTGGCCGAACCAGCGGCGGGCGGCGCGGGTGAAGGCGGAGGCTTCGGCGTAGCCCAGAAGCTCGGCGACCTGCGCGAGCGAGACGTTCTTCTGCGCGAGATAAGATTGCGCCAATTCGCGGCGAACGTCGTCGCGTAGCGCTTCGAAGCTCGTGTCTTCCGCTTTCAAACGCCGCTGCAGCGTGCGTTCGTGCAGCCCGAGCGCGCTGGCGAGATCGTCTTGGGTGCAATTGCCGCTGGCGCGCATCAAGCGCAGCACGATGGCGCGGGCGGCGGGGGTGACCGCGTCGTTGGCCGGCAGACGCGGGGCGACGCTTTCGAGATAATGCTCGGCGATGCGCCGGAGCTGCACGTTCTTACCGAGTTGCGGCTTGTCCAACAGCGCGCGCGCCACGGCGATGCCGGCTTCGGCGGCGCCGAAGCGGGGCAGCACGCCGAAGGCTTCGCGGTACACACTCGGCGACGAGAGAGCCTGGTGGGTGAAGCGCACTTCCTTCGGTTTGTAATCGGGGCCGCACACGGTGATCAGGAAGCGGTGGATGATGAGGACGCCGCGTTCGAACGATTGCACCTGCTTCGGCGCCCGGCGCATGCGGACGTCGAGGCAGATGAGATCGGTTTCGCCATCGAGTCTCGAGGTGGCGAGGAAGAGCGACGGGTTGTGGAAATGCAGAAAGCGCTCCGCCAGCGCCATGGCTTGGCGCGGCGTGTCGGCGTTATGCATGGCGACTGAAAGCGGGCCGAGCATGTCGGCGCCGGTGCTCGCGGCGAGGCGCATGCCGAAATCGGGGCAGTTCAACGTCTTGGCGGCGGTCTCGATCGCGGACACCAAACGCCGGTAGGAAATGTAGGAATCCGGGTCGTTCAGCGCGGCGGGGTCGATGTCGGCGTCCCGCAGCAGAGCGTCGCCATCCCCGCCGAGCTCGCTCACCACTTTGCGGAAGCCCCGCAAGGAATCAGCGCGAACGATCTCGCTCACAACGGCGTGTTCTACGCCCTTTTCGCTGTGTTTGTCGCCTGCGGATAAATTTTCGTCGCGGCCCGACAAAGCAATCAACGCGAACGCACCTTATGTCGCGCGCGCCTCCCCGAATGACAGTTTCACGACAGGTCCGATGAACAGCCGTTCCTATGCCCCCGCCTCCGCGCCGGACATCGTCGCGCGCCTGCGCGACATGCTCGACGCGAATGAAACGACGCGCCTGCTGCTCTCGCAGGGCGCGGACGCCGCCAGCGCCATCAGCGCTCACCTCGACCATTTCGACGATCACATCCGCCAGCTGATCGCCGACCTCGAAGGCCGTGGCGGCTAGACATTCCGCAAGCGGAGGGTGATGTCGCGCCGCCAACGCGCGATGTCGGGCGGGAGGGCTCTTCCCGCCCGCCGCGAAGCTCCTCCGTGCTTCGCGGCATCCTCCCCTTGCGGGATTAGCGCTGCTTAGCGAGCGGCACGCCTTGCATGCCGAACTGCGCCTGCAGCGCCGTGTTGAGCGCGGCGGTGAAGCTCTCGACGCCGAAGCGCCGCACCGTGAGCACGTGCCAGCCGCCGGCGTCTTGATACGCGGCGATTGGCGATTGCTTGAGTTTGATATCAGGCATGCTCGGCACCAGGCGTTGAAACAGTGCGAGATTGGCGTCGCGATCGAGATCAGGGCTGGCGAGAAAGATTGCGCGCAGGCGGCCTTGCGCTTGCGTGATCAAATCGAGCTCCCACTGCACGCCCTCGCCCCTGTTGGGGCACATGACCACTGCTTTCGAGGCGGCGGCGAGCCCACGCACAACATCCTGCCAACCTGTGCCCTCGCCCGGCACGAACACCCGCGCCGCGCCCAACGGCGGCGTCGGATCGCGGGGATCGCCGATGGCGATGACGGGTCCGTAGGGCGAGCCGTGTTCGAGCAGAACTTCGTCCAGCGTCCGAGAACGGCCGACACCGGCCGGCATTCGCGCGAAGAAATCGCCGCTCCGCGCTCGTAGTTTGTTTTTGTCCTGATCGAACGCGCGCAGGAACACGATGGGCGGGCGCGCATCCCACTCGCGGACGCGCTGATAAAGCGCCGTTGCGCGCTTATCGGCGATGCGCGCCAGAATGCTTCCCGCGCCGAGCAGGTTGAGAAGCAGCAACGTTGCCATGGCGCCGAAGAGAATGAGCGGATAGCTCGGGTCGGGGTTTTTGGTGGGGCTCACGAGTTCTACGGGCAGAACCAGCGCCATGAGCAAGCCCAAGTTCAGCACAGCGACGCCGAAATAAAGCAGGCTCACGAGGCGGCGCTTCTTTCCGACATAGGAGAGAAAGCCCGGCAAACCGAGATAGCGGCGGAAGGACGTAAAGAGACGCCAGATCGAGGGGCGCCAGCCGCGCACGGCGTTGAAGCTGTGGGCACGGACGGTGAATTGCCACCAGCCTTCACGCATCAGCTCGTAAGTGATGAGCAGCGCGACAATGCCGAACCCGGCGAACGCAAGCGCTTCGTCAGTCGGCAACGGTTGCGGGTTCGTTGGCGTTGTCATGTCGAAGCCCGCGAGCGTGCCGCCGGCATAAACAACTGTGAGAATAGAGAACAACAACGCCAGTAGGCCAGCGATGAAAAGCGCGAACCCGACCAAACGCCGGGGCATAACGTCGACCAAGCCTCCGGCGATCGCAACGGCGATGATGATGGGCAGGATGAAAATCGCCAGCACAATTGGAATGCCGATCGGCGCGCCAATCGCCGCGCTCACGCCGCCTTGGACAACGGAATGTACCGACGCCCCCGCGACGAGAACCAGGATGGCGAAGGTCGCCGCCACGACAAACGAGGACGCGAGCGCGCGGACGAAGCGATGGCGGATGTAGCCGTTGGCGGCGGCGTCGATGGACCGGCACGTGGTCATGCGCCGGAAACTATGGGGCGGCGGCGGCGTGCACGGAAGCTGAAATGCGTTCTGTCGCGTTCATCGAAGCGCACAGGAAAACGCCGGTCCACAACGCCAGCGACAGCGCGCCAGCAAAGCGCGCCCGCACGGCGCGGGCTTCGACGCCGTCCAGACGGACCACGCGGTGGAAGGCGAGCGCGTTGATCAGGCCCAGAAGAATGAGCGCCATTTTCGGCAGGAAGAATGTGTGGATGCCCACGGCGATGGGATCGAACAATAAGAGCACGATGCCCGTACTCATGGCGATGACGCCGCCGGCGATCGCCCACGGCAGCGCAAGGTCGGCGAGATCCTTCAACACCAACCGCTTGGCGAAGCCCATAAGCCGCAGATCGACCATCAGGATCACGCCGAACAACATCGCCGCGGCGGCGATGTGAACGAAGACCAGCAAGCGATCGACGTCTTCGTATTGGTAGAGCCACATTCGCAGATCGGTGGTCGACAACCACACGAGGAAGTTGTCGAACGCCGGAATGCTGAAATGGGTGTACGGGTTCATGGCGTAGCGGCGGCAGCCGGCTTGAGGATGTTGCGCATGGACGCGGCGCGGGCCTCGAAATCTTCGGGCGTGCCGCGCGGCGGATCGGGCGGATTGAGCGGCTCGACCATGTGCTTCAGCTCAGCCGTGAGCGAAGCCATCTGCGCCAAGCGCGGATCGCTGCCGTGATGGTTGGCGAGCAAATCACTCAGATAGAAAATGAAGCCGCGCGCATCGTGATACTCAACCAAGCTGCCGACTTGGCCAGCGATGATGGCGTTGCGGTATTCCTGCGAAGCGGAGGTGGCGATGTCGGCCGCGAGCGCCAGCGTGTAGTCGTCGGAGTTGAAACGCTCCGCTGGGATCAACGCGCGCGCGGCGTGGGCCTTTTCCATCACCGCGGCGAACGACGTCGTGTATTGCGCCGAATTGCCTTGCGCGGCGGCGAGACCTTCGAGCGCGATCAGGTCGCGATCGAACTGCACGCCGTGATGTGAGGCGATATACGGGAGCATGTCGGAATAGAGCTCGCGCACCGGGTGGCCGAAGTGCGGGAGCGCGTTGTCCTTCTGCCCCGCCAGCATCAGCGCGTTGCCGACCATTAGGTGGCCTTCCAGCAATGCCATGCGCAGGCCGAAGTCAGCGTCGGCGATCGCCTGTTGCTGAGCGGTCGGCGGCGCGGTGGCAGACGCTTTTTCCGGGGCGGACGGGCTGCACGCGGCGAGCGCGAGCAGCGCCATGGCGGCGAGGCGAAGAGCGGTTTTCATGGGCGGCATCTGTAGCGCGTCTTGAAAATGAGACGCAATCGAAGTTCCCTCGCCGGCGAATAACCTGCAGGCAAGACATTGCCGGCGCGCCCATGTTTTCAGAGGAACTTTGCGCGCCAAGCTTTGTCAGTGCGCGGTTCTGACACATCGTCGAAAGGACTAGAGCTTTTTCTTGCGCAGTGCGCCCGGCGAGGGCCGCATTTTCGCCGCGTCCGGAAATAAAAACGCATGGGTGTCCGCGCACAGCTGCGGTGCGGACGCCTCGACCTTTTTTTCAATCTCCGCCGGACGCGTAAGCGCCCGCGCGCTCAGATGAGAGACCTAGGCATGGCCGCTCGTTGGGTCGGACTGCAACGTCCGAACAAAGGAAAAGTTTCTGCTCGCGCTGCAGTTCGCAGCGTGGGCCACGCGATCCACGAATCCATGCACGCGCTCGGCGCGGTCGGCGTGTTGCTCATGGCCGCGGCGATGAATTTTGCGCTCTATCCGAACGCAATCGCTGCGGTGTTCGTCGGCCCCGCGCCGATCAGCGCGCTGATCCAGGACCAAGTTGTCGCGCCGCCACGTCCGACGCCGGCGATGGCGTTCGATGAAGAGGACGTGCACTTGCTCGCGGCCACCGCCTGGGGCGAAGCGCGCTCCGAGGGCGAGGAAGGCATGCGCGCAGTCGCGCACGTGATGGTCAACCGCGTCGGCGACCGTTTTGGCGACACGCTGAAATCTGTGATCCTGGCGCCGAAGCAGTTCTCCGCTTGGAACATCGGCGATCCGAACCGGCCGCTGGTGCAGCATCCTGAGCGCTATGCAACGGGCGGCGAAAATCTGACCACCTGGCAAACCGCGCAGCAGGTCGCGCGCGAAGTGCTGAGCGGACAATCGGTCGATCCGACGGGCGGCGCCCTCTTCTATCACACGCGCGCCGTGCACCCCTGGTGGGACCGTTACGGACAAGGCGCGAAAACCATCGGCGCGCACGTGTTCTATCGCGACGTGCCGGACCATCCGGGCCTGGTCACGCACTACGATCCTAACGCGCGGGTGCAGCAGGTTTCCGATCGCCGCGGCGGGCACCGCGCCACCGGCCCGCGC
>JADMIO010871456.1_pt1 | contig 87463 bp, 83 predicted proteins | sample 8958161 | NCBI WGS metagenome assembly JADMIO01 (sample SAMN16585339, study PRJNA669376) | soil metagenome | isolation source: Crop rotation soil | place: USA: Cullars Rotation, Alabama | collected 2011 | reverse complement strand
CGCACGCTCTCCGTCCTGCGCAAACAAGGCTGGCAGCCTAGGCGCACGGTCATGCTGGCTCTGTGGGATGGCGAGGAGTATGGACTGCTTGGCTCAACCGAGTGGGTCGAGAAGCACATGGACGATCTGGATCGATCCGGCGCGGTCTACATCAACTCCGATTCCAGCGGCCGCGGCCCGTTGGTCTCTGGTGGATCGGCATCGCTCGAGCCGTTTTTGAACGAAGTCTTGCGCGACGTTACGGATCCGGCCACTTCCAAGAGCCTGCTGGATGCGGCTCGGGATCGCGGCACGGGAAATGCCTCGAAGGCTGGAACACCCGCGGCGCGCAAGCGTGAGTATCACATCGAGTCCCTGGGATCGGGCTCCGACTACGTGCCGTTTCTGGATCACGCTGGCATCGCGAGTCTGAACCTGGGATTTGCGGCGGGCGACGGCGTGTATCACTCCATTTACGACACCCCGGCCTGGTATCAACAGTTCTCCGATGGCGATCGCACCTACAGCAAGGCGCTCACCCAGGTGATGACCATCGCGATCCTGCGCCTGGCCGACGCTCCGGTATTGCCCTTCGATTTCGATTCACTCTCGTCGAGCGTAGCCCGATGGGTGGAGGAAATTCGAAAGCAGCTTCCGCGCGGGAATACGAAAGTGGATCTCCGCCCCCTCACCGTGCAGCTTTCACGATTGACCGCAGCGGCCAAAGCGTTCGATGAGGAAATCTCCGCGTGGTCCAAGCGCGCCGCTCCCCCTACACAGGACAAACTGGCCAAGGTCGACGAATCCATCCGGAAGACCGAACGCACGCTGCTCAGTACGGACGGGCTTCCGCGCCGCGAGTGGTATCGCAGCCAGATCTACGCGCCAGGGATGCTGACCGGCTATTCATCGAAGACGCTTCCGGGTGTTCGCGAGGCAGTGGAAGCCCAGCAATGGGATGAAGCCAATCAGCAGGCTCGGAAATTGGCAGAGACGCTGCGCGCTGCGGCGGTCCAGGTGGAAGAATCGACGCGTCTGCTCAAGCAGGCTCAGTAGCCGGACCTGCCCCACGCCAGTCAACACGCTAGAATCTGGAGATGGCTGCTACGACCGCTCCGCCAACAACGGTGGTCAATCGCTGGCTGATTCCGGTCGGCGCGGTCGCCGTGCACATCTGCATCGGTTCGGTTTATGCGTGGAGTACGTTCAACCGGCCGTTCCAGGCCCTGCTTCCGAATGCTCCCCAGTGGTTCAGCCCGCCGTACACAACGTATTCGACCGCCCTGGTTTTGTTGGGACTCAGCGCCGCGTTCGGCGGTCCCTGGGTTGAGCGCCGGGGACCCCGCGCGGCTGCCACCGCGGCTGCGATCCTCTTCGGGTGCGGCCTTCTGATCGGCGGGATCGGCTTGGCGCTCCGCCAGTCGATTCTCGTGTTCCTGGGAATGGGCGTTATTGGAGGAATGGGCTGCGGACTAGGCTACATCGCGCCGGTCAGCACGCTGGTGAAGTGGTTCCCCGACCGCCGCGGCATGGCCACGGGCATGGCAATCATGGGGTTCGGCGGAGGCGCTGCGCTCGCCAGCCCGTTGAACGTCCGTTTCATGAATGCGCTCGGTGTGCCCACCGCTGTGATGACACTGGCCGCTATCTACTTCGTAGTGATGATGATTGGCGCGCGCATCCTGCGGCGTCCGCCCCAGGGATGGAAACCTGCCGGATGGCACCCCTCTGAAAAAGGCGCCGGCCAGGCGAGCATCACCCGAAACGCGGCTTTGCGCACTCCACAGTTCTACCTGCTGTGGGCCATGCTGTTTATCAACGTCACGGCGGGGATCGGAATCCTGGCGCAGGCGTCTCCCATCGTCCAGGATCTGTTTCAGAAGACTCCCGTGGAGGCCGCCACGTTCGTTCTGCTACTCAGCATCTTCAACCTGATCGGACGATTCTTTTGGGCGTCCAGCTCCGACTACCTCGGCCGCCGCAATACTTATACGATCTTTTTTGCCACCCAAATTATCCTGTTCCTTTTGATCCCCGGCATCGCCGGCCGCGGCGAGTGGCTCTACTTTCAGGCCAGCCTGTTCGTGGTGGTCAGCATGTACGGCGGAGGATTTGCGACCATCCCGGCCTTCCTGGCCGACCTGTTCGGGGCGGACAACGTGGGTGCCATTCACGGCGCGGTCCTGACCGCCTGGAGCGCTGCGGCGATCGCCGGACCCGTGATCATCACCGAGCTTTCGAATCGGGCCCGGGCGGCTCTGGCTCCCGAAGCCAGCCACGTCCATATTTACGACAGTCCGCTGCAGGTGCTGGCAGGATTGCTGGCCCTGGGCTTCGTGCTCACGCTGCTGGTAAGCCCGATCCGAAGCTCGTAACGTTTCGGGCGAACCCGGCAAAAGTACCGGACTGCCCTAAAAGTACTGGAACGCTGTTCGGTATTTAAGCCCCTAGTACCATTGGGCGAAACCGCCCCCTTGGATAGCATCATCCTAGGTTTTTATGACTCCGGCTCATGTAATGCGCGATACCTGTCACCTCGCGAACATAGCTGTGCTGATTCCGGCCTGGCAGCCGGATCAACGGCTGACGAGCCTGGTGTCGCATTTACTGGAGCTTGGTTTTGGAGCCATCGTTATCGTGAACGACGGCAGCGATTCCAGATACGACGAGGTGTTTCAACGGCTCGCCCTGAGGCCCCACGTACATGTCCTTCGTCATGACGTGAACTTGGGAAAGGGCCGCGCGCTAAAAACCGGTCTTACTTACTTCAAGCGCTGCTTCCCTGAATTTGCCGGCATCGTAACTGCGGATGCCGATGGACAGCATCGTCCCGAGGACATCCGCCACACGGCTGAAGAACTGGACGCTGAGCTTCGCAACGGACCGTCCCGAATGGTCCTGGGGTCGAGGCGCTTCAAGAATGGAGTTCCCCTGCGCAGCCGCCTGGGCAACGTGTTTACCAGGCTGATCTTCGCCATTCTCACCGGCAAGAAACTCTCCGATACGCAGTCTGGACTGCGCGGCATTCCGGCCGGACTGGTTCCCTCGCTCGTGGATCTGGAAGGCGAACGCTACGAGTATGAAATGGATGTTCTGATGCACGCGGTGAATTCCTGCGGCATACGGGAAGTTCCGATCGAGACCATCTATCTGGACGGCAACCGGTCTTCGCACTTCAGACCGCTCCAAGATTCCATGCGGATCTATTTTGTGCTGCTTCGGTTCGTGCTCTCTTCTCTGATCGCAGCCGGTATCGACTTCGTGGTGTTCGCGGCGATCTTCGCGTTAACCTCGAGCCTCATCACCAGTGTTATCGCCGGCAGAGTTAGCTCCCTGGCAAATTTCGCTCTAAACCGGCGATTCGTGTTCAAGAGTGGCGCGGGACTGACCCGAGCTGTCACCAGGTATTACCTCTTGGTTCTTGCCGTGGGTGTCGCGGCATACGGATCCATACACTTGCTCACAGGAACGCTCGGCATGAACGTGCTGGCGGCGAAGATCCTAGCGGAAACAACCTTATGGTTCGCGAGCTTTGCCATCCAGCGTACCTTCGTATTCGGGCTCAGGAAGCCTGGAAGGTTCTAATCCCGTGGTAACCCGACAACGACAGATTCTGCTCTTCGGAACCTTGCTGCTGGCGTTGCTGGCCGCCTATTCGAACCACTTCGGCAACAGCTTCCACTTCGATGACCAGCATGCGATTCTCGATAACCCGGCCATCCGCACGCCGGCGAATATCCCCGGTTTCTTCAGGGATGCGAGGACTTTCAGTCACGATCCCGCCGGACAATCCTATCGCCCTCTGGTCAGCACGTCCCTCGCTTTGGACTACTGGTTAGGCGGGGGATTGCAGCCATTCTGGTTCCACGTTTCGACGTTCGTCTGGTTCGTCGTCCAGGTGGTCCTGATGTATGCGCTGTATCTGTTCGTGCTGGAACGAACTCGCCCCGATCCCCGGAATATCTGGATCGCCTGGTTTGCGGCGGCTGTGTACGCCTTGCACCCGGTCAGCGCGGAAACCCTTAACTACATCATCCAGCGCGGCGATCTCTATGTCGCGCTCGGGATTGTTGCCGGTCTGGTGCTCTACGCCTCTAAACCAACGTGGCGCCGATATGGCTTGTACCTCCTTCCCCCGCTGGCTGCGATGTTCGCCAAACCTCCGGCCCTCGTCTTCGCCCTGTTCCTGCTGGCCTACGTAGTTCTCATCGATCGAGCCTCCCCGCTCCGCGCGATCCCCGCATTTGTGCTGAGCGCCGCCTTTCTTTTGCTCGAAAAGGTGATGACGCCGCCGACCTTCTTCCACACATCCATTACGTCGTTCGACTATTGGATCACCCAGCCGTACGTCGCGCTGCGCTACTTCCGGTCATTCTTTTTACCCCTGTATCTAAACGTCGACACTGACCTGCCCGCGCTCCACTCCTTGGCAAGTCCGCTGGTGTTGGCTGGTTTGCTCTTCTGCTCGCTGCTGATCGCGGCCGCCGTGATCACCGCCAGGAGACCCGAATGGCGGGCGGTCTCTTTCGGATTGTGGTGGTTCCTGATCGGCCTGATTCCTACCGCAGTCTATCCACTGAACGAGGTCGAGAACGATCGCCGGATGTTTCTGCCTTTCATCGGCCTGAGTCTGGCGGTCATCGCAACAGCGGCGATTCTTCTACGCCGCTATGCTGGCGCGTCCACTCGCCGATTCGCAGCGGCCGGGGGACTCATCCTCCTGGCACTCGCCTGGGGAACGTATGGACGCAACGAAGTCTGGCGGACTGATGAAGGCCTGTGGCGCGACGACATCCAGAAGAGTCCCATGAACGCCCGCGGGCACGATCATCTGGGTCATGCTTTGACCGAATTGCCGGACCGCACACCGGAGCAGATGCAGGAAGCGATCCGGGAATTCGAAGCGGCGCTGCGCATCGATCCGGATTTCGTCAACGCGCACTACAACCTGGGTGTGGCGTTCTCGAAACTTCCGGGACACCTCCCGGAAGCAATCTCGGAGTGGCGAACTGCGCTGCGCATCAACCCTAACGTCGCCAGCGCCCACTATAACCTCGGAGTCGCCCTCTCGCAGATCCCGGGACACACCGCGGAAGTGATTTCCGAGTATCAGGCGGAACTGCGGCTCCAGCCAGGATTTGCGACAGCCCACCTGAATCTCGCGATTGTCCTCGCAGGAATACCGGGGCGGCTCCCGGAAGCGATCGCGGAGTATCAGGCCGCACTGAGGATCACGCCGGATGACGCGACGGCCCACTATGGCCTGGGAGCCGCATTGTCGAAGATGCCTGGACGTTTGCCGGAGGCGATCGCCGAGTATCAGGCTGCCCTGCGGATCGAGCCGAGTTACGCGGATGCACACACGGCTCTGGGCCTCGCGCTGGCCCAGATACCGGAGCGAATGCCGGAGGCCATATCGGAATTTCAAACGGTCGCAAAACTCAGGCCTGCTTCCGCGGAGGCGCACTCGAATCTGGCGCTCGCTCTTTTGCGGGCTCCTGGCCGCTTGCCCGAAGCGATCTCGGAATTCGAAGTCGCGTTTCGGATCCGTCCTGACCCCGCGCTTCGTCAGACTCTGGACAATTTACGAGCGAACCGATGAATCGGCAGCGACAGATTCTAATGTTCGGAGGGCTGCTGCTGGCGTTGCTCGCAGCCTACGCCAACCATTTCGGCAATTCCTTTCACTTCGATGACGGGCACGCCATCATCGACAATCCGGCCATCCGTTCCCTCGCCGATGTTCCGCGCTTCTTCAGCGACGTCAGGACCTTCAGTGTCGAGCCGACGGGGCAATCCTATCGTCCTTTGGTCACTGCGTCCCTGGCGCTGGATTACGCCCTGGGCGGCGGTTTGAAACCGTTGTGGTTCCACATATCGACGTTCTTCTGGTTTATCGTGCAGCTCATCTTGATGTACGCGCTGTACCTGTACGTGCTCGAGCGGACTTTCCCCCATTCGCAGAATGTGTGGATCGCCTGGTTCGCCACGGCGATCTATGCGTTGCATCCGGCGAGCGCGGAGACGCTCAACTACATCATCCAGCGCGGCGACCTCTATGTCTCCCTGGGAATGGTTGCTGGTATCGTGCTCTACGCCGCCAAGCCGGGATGGCGGAGTTACGGGCTGTACCTGCTTCCTCCGCTCGCAGCGATGTTCGCCAAACCACCTGCAGTGACCTTCGCGCTGTTCCTGCTGGCTTACGTCCTTCTGATCGACCGCGCGAGCCCGGTTCGCGCAATTCCCGCTTTGGTTTTGGGCGCCGGCTTCCTTTGGCTCGAAAAGGCGATGACGCCGCCCAACTTCTTCCATACGTCGATCGCAACAACCGATTACTGGATCACCCAGCCATACGTCACGCTGCGATATTTCCGGTCGTTCTTTCTGCCTTTACATTTGAACGTCGATACGGATCTCCCCGCATTCCACTCCCTGGCAAACCCGCTTGCCCTGGCCGGATTCCTCTTCTGTACCGTGCTGATCGCCGCGGCCGTCGTGACCGCCCGCAGGACGGAATGGCGCGCGGTTTCTTTCGGACTGTGGTGGTTCCTGATCGGCCTGATTCCCACCGCGATCTATCCGCTGAACGAAGTGGAGAATGACCACCGCATGTTTTTGCCCTTCGTCGGGCTCAGCCTGGCTGTGGTCGGGACCCTCGGGATCATTGTGCGTCGCAGTAGCGCGGTGCAGATCCGTCGATTCGCAGCCGCGGGAGGGATCGTCCTGCTGGCCGCTTTCGCCTGGGGAACTCACGTTCGGAATGAAGTCTGGCGCACGGACGAGAGCTTATGGCGGGACGACATAGAGAAGAGCCCCAACAATGCACGCGGGCATGATCAATTGGGAGCCGCCTTGGACAAGATCCCTGGCCGCACGGCGGAAGCATTTTCGGAGTTCGAAACCGCGATCCGAGTAAACCCCGATTTCACCAACGCGCATGTGAATCTGGGAAAGGCCTTGTCCAAAATGCCGGGCCGCCTGCCCGACGCGATCCGGGAGTTTGAGACGGCTCTACGGCTTGTCCCCGACTCGGCTGAAGCGCACCAAGGCTTGGGAATCGCATTGGCCCAGACACCCGGCCGCCAGCTGGACGCGATACAGCACTTCGAAACGGTGCTGCGCATGAGGCCGAACGCCGCCGAGGCTCACATGAATTTGGGCGCAGCGCTCTCCGAGGTTCCGGGTCGGCTTCCCCAGGCGATCGCGGAGTATGAGACCGCCTTGCGCCTCCGGCCCGACTATCCAGAGGCTCGCACCAACCTGGCCAATGCCCGCGCCGCAGCCCAAGCACATCCCCGCGATCCGATCGCGGATTTGGAAGAGGCCGTACGACGCAACCCCGGATCGGCCGACGCGCACACCGCTCTCGGAATCGCGTTATCCCAGGTTCCCAAGCGCCTGCCCGAAGCGATCTCTGAATTCAGAGCCGCCGTACGACTCAACCCGAATTCCGCGGAGACGCACTCGAATCTGGGGGTCGCGCTGGCGCGGGCTCCGGGGCGTTTGCCCGAAGCGCTCTCGGAATTCGAAGCCGCTTTCAGGATTCGGCCGGACCCCGCGGTTCGCCAGACGATCGACAATCTCCGCGCCGCGGCACGGAATTGAGGGTGAAGGGTAAGATTCTAAGGTTTTTCACTGAGGTCCTCCGAGGCAGCCTACGACTAGTGCCCAAACGGGCGAGTCACGTAGGGAAACTGCCTATGCAACACCCCAACCAATCGGACGATTAAGATTTTGTGATCTCGCTGAAGCAGTCTATTGAAGACGATGCGGAACATCTACTTCGCGCTGCCTTGGATTCCTACCATGCGGCATTGAACACGGTCGGCGAAGCTGCGGTCCAGGCCTGCCCCGCCGCCGGCGAAGACCTGCAGTCGGCGCTACAGAACTTGAGTGCGGCACTGGCAAACCCCGTCTCCGAAATTGAGGTTGCCAGGATCACCGCTGCCGTTCAGGACGCCTTGAAGACCTGGGCCGAGCATGCCTTCCGGATCTTCCAGCAGAGTACCAGCGAAATCCAGGACGTCCTGCTGATGGCCGGAATGGCCGCAGAACAGGTTGGAGATCGCGACAGGCGCTACACAAAGAAATTCTCGGAATTTACCGATCGCCTCCAGGCCACTTCCAAGCTCAACGACATGAGCGCCATGCGCCTATCTTTGGGCCAACACTCGGCGGATCTCAAGAACTACGTGGCCCAAATGGTGAAGGACAGCGAGGGTACGATCGCTCAACTGCGGGCGCAAATCGCCAACTATGAATCCAAGCTGGAGGAAATGGAGCACGTGGCTTCGCAGGATCCGCTCACGGGTCTCTCGAACCGGCGCAAAGTAGAGCGCCACATCGAGACCCGTATCCGATCCGCGAAGGTGTTCAGCATCATCAGCCTCGATTTAAACGGCTTCAAGAAACTCAACGACACCTACGGTCATCTGGCGGGGGACGATCTGCTGCAACAGTTCGCCACGGAATTGAAAACCGTGTTTCGCTCCCACGATGTCATCGGACGAGTGGGCGGCGACGAGTTCATCGTGCTGGTGGATGGCGATCTCTCGGTGGCCACGGCGCGCCTGGAACGGATCCGCCGGTGGGTGAACGGCAGTTATGCCGTGAAGACGAATCCTGAGGCGCCCAAGGTGAAAGTGACCGCGGCGGCAGGCGCGGCGCAGTGGAATCCGGGTGAGACGATGCGCGATGTGCTCGGTCGCGCCGATGCTGCGATGTACGCCGATAAGCCGACGGGTTCTGGCATCCTGCAACAGACCAGTCGCTAGCGCCCGTGGTTCGGTGCACCAAACCGCAACGGCAGTGAGCGGCTATCGAATCGCAGCGCGATTCGCAAAGTCCAAGACCAGCGAGGGGAAGATCCCGAGCAGCAGCGTTCCTACCGCGGATCCGTACACGGCGATCTGAAGCAGCGCGCCGGCCGGAGGCAGAGTCTCGACGCTCTCGCCCGGCTCACGCATATACATGACCACCAGAATCCGCAGGTAGTAATAGGCAGCGACCGCACTGTTGAGCAGACCCAGCACCGTCAGCCATATTAACTGGGCATCGAGCGCGGCCTTGAAGATATAGAACTTGCCGAAGAATCCGCCGGTAAGAGGCACGCCGATCAGGCTCAACAGGAAAATAGTCAGCATCGCCGCCATACCCGGCTGCCGCTGAGCGAGGCCCGCAAAATCGTCGATGCTGACGTATCGCTCTCCCTTGCGGGAGAAATAGGTCACGACGGCGAATGCTCCGATGTTGGTAAACGCGTAGGCCGCCAGGTAGAACATCGCAGCCGCCGAACCCGTTCCTGAGTTGGCCGCTACTGCAACCAGCACATAACCCGCGTGGGCGATCGAACTGTACGCCAGCAGGCGCTTGATGTTCGATTGCATGATCGCGGCGAAGTTCCCGACCACCATTGTCGCCAGCGCGCACACCCACACCGCCGGCATCCAGCTCGAGGCCATGGGTTCCAGGCCACCCAGGAAGATGCGGATCAGCACGGCGAATGCAGCCGCCTTCGGACCCACGGTCAGGAATGCGGATACGGGAGCCGGTGCGCCCTGGTAGACGTCGGGCGCCCAGCCCTGGAACGGAGCGGCGGATATCTTAAAGGCGAGGCCGACAAAAATCAGCGCAGCCGATACGCCGATCAATGCCTCCGGCGGCGGCGTACCCGAAATCAGCGCCCTTCGGATCTCGGTCAGATTCGTGGACCCGGTGGCCCCGTACATCCAGGCCACGCCGTAGAGCAGAAATGCCGTCGCGAACGATCCCAGCAGAAAGTACTTCAGCGCCGATTCATTGTTGCGAGCGTCGTCGCGCAGGAAACCGGCCAGAATGTAGGACGCGATCGAGGAAATTTCGAGGCCGATGAAGATCATCACCAGCTCATTGGCTGTGACCATCACGCACTGCCCAACGATGCTGAACAGGACCAGTGCGTAATACTCGCCGCTTTCCTGGCCTTCCCGGCGCAGGTAATCCGTCGAGCTGAAAACCACAAGCAGGCCGACGACCACCACGAGCGTTCGGAAGAACGTCCCCATGCCATCGATCACCAGCATCCCCTGGAAAGCGGGACCGTCCTGGGCGAGCAGAGCGGCGGGCAGAGCCAGCACCAAAGCCAGAATCGCCAACATGCCTGCATTGGTCCGCCGGCCTTCGGGCCGCAGAGCCTCCAGGAACATGATCAGAATCCCGGCGACTGTCAGGATGATTTCCGGCAGAAAACGCGCATAGTCGGCGTTGGTCGGCAGGAAGTTAGCGATTGGCACGGGTGACCTCCACGGTTTGCGGAGCCGGTAGCGCCACGCGTTCTACTCTGAGCTTTTTAGTTTGTTCCAAGATGGACGCGTTCTGAACGCTGATTGAAGGCAGGAATGTCTGCGCGAAGGAGCCCATCCACACCATCAGGATCACTAGAGGAAGGATGGCTACCCATTCACGCGTCGTCAAATCGGGCATATGGTGCGAGAGCGATTCGGACGCTCTTCCAAAGAACGTGCGCTGATACAGCCACAACATGTAGCAGGCGGAGAAGATCACACCCAGCGCCGCGAAAACCGCCCATCCGAAATTCGCTGAGGCCGTTCCCTGCAGAACCAGATACTCACCGACGAAGTTGTTCAAGGTCGGGAGTCCGATCGATGCAAGGGTGGTGATCAGGAAAATAATGGACAGGTTGGGCGCAGGAGTCGCCACGCCCCCATACGCCGAAATTTCGAGCGAATGACGCCTTTCATATAAGTAGCCCACCAGGATAAAGAGTGCGCCCGTGGAGATACCGTGGTTCAGCATCTGATACACGGCGCCATCCAGTCCCTGCTGGGTGAAGGAGAAAATTCCCAAAACGACGAATCCCAAGTGGCTCACGGATGAATACGCCACCAGCTTCTTCATGTTCGGCTGCACCAGAGCGACCAGCGCGCCATAGATGATGCCGATAATCGCGAGCGCCGCGATCCATGGAGCGCAGCGTCGCGCCGCGTCCGGGAACAGGGTCACGCAGAATCGCAGGAGTCCGTACGTGCCCATCTTCAGCATCACGGACGCCAGCATGAGAGAGCCTGCTGTCGGTGCTTCCACGTGCGCGTCGGGCAGCCAAGTGTGCAGCGGGAACAACGGCACCTTGATCGCGAAGGCGAGGAAGAAAGCCAGGAACAAGAGCAATTCCGTTCCCGGGCTGAAGACCAGGCTTCCCGTCTGGATCATGCCCTGGATCTGGCCGTAATCGAACGTACCAGTGCGATTGTAGAGGAAGATGATCGCCCCCAGCATCAGCACCGAACCGGCCATCGTGAACAGGAAAAACTTAACGGCCGCATAGATGCGCCGCTCGTGTCCCCAGATGCCGATCAGGAAATACATCGGGACCAGCGATACTTCCCAGAACACGTAGAACAGGAACAGGTCCATCGCCACGAACACGCCGATGACGCCGAATTCGAGCAGCAGCAGGAAGGCGTAGTATTCCTTTACCCGCTTATCGATGTAGTTCCAAGAGACCAGTGCCGCGATGGGCGTGAGCAAGGTGGATAGCAAGACCAGCCATAAGCTCAGCCCGTCCAACGCCACGTGATAGCGGATGGGTGGATAGCTGATCCACGGAAGATCGGTGGTGAAGGTGTGGCCCGACGGATACTGAAACCAGTACGGAATCAGCAGCCCCAGCGAGACCACAAATACGCCCAGCGAAATGAGCAGCGCCGCCATGCGGCTGGACTGCTTGGGCAGGATCAGCAGGATCAGAAACCCGGCCAGCGGGAGGAACAGCACGATGTCCAGCAGTGTCATCGCACGACTCCCATGTATCCGATATACGCGATCGCCAGAACGGCTCCGGCCAACACCCATGCCGCGTAGCTGCGGATATAGCCCGACTGCGCACGCCGCAGGATACCGCCGATCCCGCGTGCCGTGGTCCCGATTCCGTTGGCCAAACCGTCGATCACTTGAACGTCAGCTACGCGCCAGAGAAGCTGTCGCGAGCCTTCGACCATGGGCTCGACTACCGTCGCGTCGTAAAACTCATCGACAAAGTATTTGTTGTAGATCAGCGTGTGGATACCCTTAAAAGTGTTCGCGAGCGACTCCGGCAGGCCGGGGGACACAACGTAGAACAGATAGGCCAGCGCAATACCGCCCAAGCCTGCGGCCGTGGCCACATATTCGAGCCAGCTCGCCGGCTCTCCTTCCTGCAGAGGGAAGATCGGTTCCAGGAAATGCGGGATGTTGATGTATCCGCCGCCGAGGCTCAGCACCGCCAGGATCGCCAGAGGGATCCACATTACGGCAGGGGATTCGTGCGGGACAGCTTCGTGTGACCCGTGACCGTGATCATCGTGACCGTGCCCATGACCGGCAGCCGGCTTGCCCTTATACTCGCCGAAGAACGTCAGGAAGAATGCACGGAATACGTAGAATGCGGTCATTCCGGCCGTGAACACGCCCACCCAATACATCCACGGCGCGTGCTCGTAGGCCGCTTCCAGAATCAGATCTTTACTGGCTGCGCCGGAGAGAAACGGAAACCCTGCGATCGCCAGACTGCCGCACAGCAGCGTGACCATCGTAATCGGGATGTATTTGCGTAAGCCACCCATGTGGCGCATGTCTTGTTCGCCCGAACAGGCGTGAATCACACTACCGGCTCCCAGGAACAACAGCGCCTTGAAGAACGCATGCGTCATCAGGTGGAAGATTCCGGCGGAAAACGCTCCGACGCCTAGGCCGACGAACATATATCCGAGCTGCGAAACAGTCGAATACGCGAAAACTTTCTTGATGTCGTTCTGCGCCAGGCCAATGGTGGCTGCGACGAACGCCGTAGTCAGCCCGACAATCGCCACGATGTCCAGTGCCCAGGGCGAGTGCAGATAAATTTGCGAGGTTCGCGCGATCATGTACACGCCCGCGGTGACCATGGTGGCGGCGTGGATCAGCGCGCTGACCGGCGTCGGACCGGCCATGGCGTCAGGAAGCCAAACGTACAACGGAATTTGCGCCGACTTACCCGTGGCGCCGACCAGCAGAAGGAGCGAGATCACGGTAAAGATCCCCGCCGTCGCTTCCACCGGCATACCTTTCACCTGCGTCATGACAGTGCTGAAGTCCAGGGTCCCGAAGTGGATCACCACCAGGAAGATGGCCAAGGCGAATCCAAAGTCGCCAATGCGGTTCACGATGAAGGCTTTGTTCCCGGCATCGGTGGCGAACTTTTCGAGGAAATAGAATCCGATCAGCAGATAGCTGCAGAGCCCCACGCCTTCCCATCCGACGAACAGCAGGAGGAAATTTGCTCCAAGCACCAGAATCAGCATGAAGAACATGAACAGATTCAGGTAGGCGAAGAAGCGGTAGTAGCCTCCTTCGTGCACCATGTAACCCGTGGCATAAATGTGGATGAGAGTTCCAACCCCGGTCACCACCATCAGCATCACGGCGGTGAGGCGGTCGATCGCGAAGTCCACGCTGATGTTCAGCGAGCCGGATTGAATCCAGGTATAGTAGTGTTCCTTATAGGTTTCTTCCAGGCCTCCGCTGAACGCGCCCAGGGTGTTGAGCGTTTTCACCACCCAGAGAAACGAAAGCAGCACGGAGCCGACCGCGATCGCATTGATCACAGGTTTTGCAAGCCGCTTGCCGAACAACCCATTGAGCAGGAAGCCCAGCAGCGGCAGAATAGGAATGAGCCAAAGTTGCTGCATGTTTGATTAGGAGCCTAGTTCTTAAGAGAACTGACCTCGTCGATCTCCAGCGTTTGCCGGTTCTTGAACACGGTAAGAATGATCGCCAGACCAACGGCGGCTTCCGCTGCCGCCACCACCATCACGAAGAAGCTGAAGATGTGACCATCCACGCGCTTCAGGACATAGGAAAACGTCACGAAGCTCAGGTTCACGGCGTTCAGCATCAGCTCGATGGACATGAACACGGTAATAATGTTGCGGCGAAGCAGAAAGCCCAACACTCCCAGCGCGAAGAGGATCGCGCTCAGCGTCAGGTACCAGGAAGGCGGAACAGCGGCGGGCAACGGTCCCAGTGGCATTTAGTCCACCTCCTTGCGTGCGAGCACGATCGCACCCAAAATCGCGATGAGAATCAGAACACTGGTCACTTCGAAGGGCAGCAGGTAGACCGTGAACAGGCTCCTGCCGATCTCCGCCGCGGTACCTCCCTGAAAGCCTCCGAAGACCACGGGAGACGACGCCGGCAGGATGCGCTGGATCGTGTAGGCGATCATCCCGAAGAACAGGAGCAGAAACGGTGCTCCCAGGTACTTGCCCAGCGGACGGACGGCCATTTTCTTTTCGGTACCCGCGTTGAGCAACATGATGACGAATACAAACAGCACCATGATGGCGCCGGCGTAGACCACCAGTTGCGCGGCCGCGATGAATTCCCCGCCCAACAGCAAATAGAGCGCCGCCAGCGCGCCCATCACGCCCACTAGCGACAAGGCGCTCGAGATCGGGTGCGTCTGCACCACCAGGTTGATGCCGCAGATCACTGCGATCGCGGCGAAAATCATGAACAGGAGAGCGTCCATATCAGGGGTAAAGGGCCACCAGAAGAGCCGTGATGAATAGATTGACCAGCGCTACGGGGAACATGAAGGTCCAGGCGAAGCGCATCAACTGATCGTAGCGGAACCGCGGCAGCGTCGCGCGGACCCAGATGAACACGAACAGGATCGCCAAGACCTTGGCAGAAAACCAGAACAGCGGCAGCAGAATCGGCTGCACCACAGGAATCAGGAACAGACCCGCTAGGCCCAGGAAGAGCACCCCGAACACCGGCAGCGTGATCCGGTCAAAAGGACGGGCTGGATTCGCGGCATGAAAGAAACACAAAATCGCGCTACCCACCAGGATCACGACCGGTATCAAGCCCGAGCCGTATTTGTCCGGAAAGATGGGATGCCAGCCGCCCAGGAACAGCAGCGTGGCAATGCAGGAGACCGTCACCATGTTCGCGTACTCAGCCATGAAGAACGATGCGAACTTCATGCTGGCGTATTCGACGTGGAAGCCCGCGACCAGCTCGTTTTCCGCCTCTGGCAGATCGAACGGAACGCGGTTGGTTTCGGCGAATCCTGCGATTAGAAACAGGATGAAACTGAAGATCTGCGGGAACGGCATCTGAAAGATGCCCCAACGCGGAATGAAGCCGAGGTAGTAGCCCTCTTGACCGTTCACGATCTCGCGCAGGCTGAGCGTGTTCAGGATCAGCAGCGGAGCGGCCAGCGCCAAAGCCATCGGCAGCTCATAGCTGATCATCTGCGCCGAGCTGCGCAGTCCGCCCATGAGCGCGTACTTATTGTTCGATGCCCAGCCCGCCAGCGCGACACCGTAAACGCCCAACCCGGAGATGCCGAAGATGAACAGCACGCCGATATTCAGGTCAGTCAGCTGCATTGCCGTGCGGATGCCGCCGACCGTGATGATCGGCCCGAATGGGATGACCGATATAGCAATAAGGGCGAACGTTACCGCGATGAATGGCGCTAAGAAATAGAAGACCTTGTTGACGTGCGACGGCAGGATATCTTCTTTCGTGATCAGCTTGATCACGTCCGCCAGCGGCTGCAGCAACCCGTGGGGTCCTACGCGGCGCGGGCCGACCCGCAACTGCACATGCGCGATGACCTTGCGCTCTATCCATTGCAGATAGGCGAGCACGTGCATAAAGACGCCCACCACGATCGCGGTTTTGATGAGACTCAGCAGGTAGTAGTTCATCGTCGGTAGAGTCCACCGGGCGATTCGATTACGGCATTGAGAATCTTGGAGTAGCGAGACATGGAACCAGAAGTAAATAATGTATCGCCCGCGGATTGAATCGAACCAGGCAAAGCCGGGACGCGGCCGTTCAGCGGCATCGTAGGCGCCGCGCCGCCTGTGTCGACCACCGGAAGCGGAACATCATAACCGTGCACGGTCTTGCGAATCTCGGCGAACATCTTGTCCGGCAGCCAGATTCCGAGGTTCAGCTTCATCTCTTTCGCGATGGAGCCCATGATCTCGAGATCCGTCTTGGTGCCCATCACCTTGACCGCCTGCTTGAGCTTCTGCAACTCGCCGCAGACGTTGGTCACCGTTCCGTTTTTCTCGTAGGCAGACGCCGCGGGCAGCACGAGATTCGCTTGCAGCGCGGTTTCCGTCATGAACAGATCCTGCACGACCACGAATGCGCTCTGCGATCCTAGCGCAGCGTTCTTAAGAGGATTCGCCCCGACCACCCACAGGACGTCCAAATCCTTCGCGGCAAGCATTTGTTGAACGCTCATGCCGCCGTCCTTGGGGATCAGGCCCATATCGAACGCGCCGCGCGAGTTCGAATAATCCACCAGACAGACGTATTTGACCGGAATCCCGAGCGAATCACCGAACGCGATTAGCTTCCGAACGCCGTCGCCCTGGATAGAATCGCCAAAGACGATGACCAGATCGCCTTCCGCTTTCAGCTTGTCGCGCAGGGATTCAACGCCACCCAATTCCCCGCCCGCCCCTACGCGAACGCTAGCAACCGCCTGGTTGTCTTCACGAACAGGTCCAGTGGTAACCGCGTAGATGTGCGCGTTGTGATGCCGGAAATTCGCCCGCGCCTGGTAGGAGAGGAAGGGATGCTGCTGGGCAAGATCGGATCCTACGACCAACACTGCCTTTGCCGTGTAGAGATCACCCGCAGTGGCCAGCGCATTATTCTTCCCGGAGAGCGCATCGAAGAAAGTCCCCAGATCGCCCGTGCGATGGTGATCGATATTCTTGGTCCCCAAACCTTGCCGCGCGAACTTCTGCAGGAAGTAATTCTCTTCGTTGGTGGTGTGGTTCGAGCCGATGACGCCGAATTTTCCGCCGCGCGCCTTCGCCGCGCCGAACTTCTCGGCCACCAGTTCGAAGGCCTTGGCCCAGGAGATCGGCTCGAATGTCTCGCCCACACGCAGCATCGGCGATTGCAGCCGTTCCGCATGCTCCACGAAATCAAACGCGTACCGGCCCTTCACGCACAGAAATTCGCCGTTGATGCCGCTCGAATCGCGATTGTTCCCGCGCATAATCTTGTCATCGCGGACGCCCAGGGTCGTGCGGCAGCCGTCGCCACAGTGCGTGCAGATCGTGCCGACGTGTTCCATCTCCCACGGCCGCGTCTGGTAGCGATAGCTCCCGCTGGTTAGTGCACCCACTGGGCAGATATCGATACAGGCGCCGCACTCGTCGCATTCCAGGTAATCGTGATGATTCGGGACGATCTCGGAGACCACGCCGCGATTCGCAACGCCCAGAGCGCCCACGCCCATTCCTTCATTGCAGACGCGCACGCAGCGGTAGCAGAGAATGCAGCGAGGCGCATCGAAAAATACCACCGGCGACCACTGCTGCTCGTCCACGTGCTGCTTCCGCTCGGTGAAGCGGCTCTCGCCCGCGCCGTAGCGAAACACCATGTCCTGCAGTTCGCACTCGCCGCCCTTGTCGCATACCGGACAATCCAACGGATGGTTCGTGAGCAGGAACTCGAGCGTCCCTTTGCGAGCCTTTTGGACGACTTCCGATTCGGTGTGCACCACCATGCCGTCGGCTACGGGAAGAGTGCATCCGACTTGCAGCTTCGGGGTTTTCTCGACTTCGACCAGGCACATGCGGCACGCTGCCTGCAGCGTTAGCCCCGGGTAATAGCAGAACGCCGGAATCTCGATGCCGTTTTCGCGCGCCACCTCAATCAGAAGGGTGCCCTTCTCGGCCTGGATGGGCTGCCCGTTAATAGTGAGATTTACGAGATCCGCCATAACTAGACCGCCACCATTTGCCGATCCTGCGCCAGCCGTTTCTCGAAATCCTCGGCGAACTTTTCGACGATGGAGATGGTCGGCATCGCCGCGGCATCGCCCAGCGCGCAGAACGTCCGGCCCAGCATGTTCTTGGAGAGTTCGCCCAGCAGCGAGATATCTTCGTGACGTCCGCCGCCATCATTGAACCTTTGTAAAATCTTCCGCAGCCAGGTTGTTCCCTCGCGGCACGGGATGCACCAGCCGCAGCTTTCGTGCGCGTAGAACCGCATGATCCTCAGCGCGACTTTCACCATGTCCGTAGTCTCGTCCATCACCACCATGCCGCCCGATCCGAGCATGCTGCCGATCTTGGCCAGCGAGTCGTAATCCATCGGGATATCGCACTCGTCAGCTTTGAGAATCGGGCAGGACGATCCACCGGGAATCACCGCCTTGAGTTTCTTGCCGCCCGGAATGCCGCCCGCGATTTCCTCGATGAACTTCATCATGGGATAGCCCAAGGGAACTTCGTAGACACCGGGCTTATTCACGTGTCCTGACACGCACAGCAGCCGCGTGCCGCCATTCTTGGGCGTTCCCAGCGCAGCGAACGCAGCGCCGCCGTCACGGATAATGGCCGGGATCGCGCTGAAGGTCTCGACGTTATTCAGAAGCGTAGGACTGGCCCACGCGCCGGCGACCGCAGGGAACGGAGGCTTCATGCGCGGGACACCACGCTTGCCTTCCAGCGAATCGAGCAGCGCGGTTTCTTCGCCGCACTCGTAGGCCCCGGCTCCCGAATGCGTATAGAGATCGAAATCGAAACCGGTTCCTAAAATGTTCTTGCCGAGATAACCCTGCGAATACGCTTCCGCGATGGCTCGATCCATGTGATCGATCAGGTAACGATATTCGCCGCGGATATAGAGGTAGCCTTTATGCGCATCCATCGCCAGGCCGGCGATCAGAATGCCCTCGATCATCTGATGCGGATCATATTCCATCAGCAGCCGGTCTTTACAGGTGCCCGGCTCGCTTTCGTCCGCATTGATCACGATGTACTTGGGCTTGGGCGAACTGCGAGGAACAAAACTCCATTTGAGCCCGGTTGGGAATCCCGCGCCGCCGCGGCCTCGCAGAGCGGAGGCCTTCACCTCTTCGATGATCGCCTCCGGCGTCATCTCGCGGGCTTTGCGGAATGCTTTGAATCCGTCGTTGGCCACATACGTAGTCAGCGTTTCTGAGTTGTCCAATCCGAAACGCTTGCTCAGGACCCGCGTTTCCAGCGGACTGGGTTCGTTATAAAGCTTCTTCGGCATCCCTTAGTGCGCCTTCCTGAGTCCGTCGATCAACTGATCCAGCTTCTCGGGTGTGACGTGATGGTGGAAATCGTAATTGATCTCGACCGCCGGCGCCCAGGAACAGGCGCCCATGCACTCGACTTCTTCGAGCGAAATCTGCCCGTCCGCGGTTACCTGCTTGTGTCCGATGCCCAGTTTCTTGCAGGCATGTTCGTACAACTCCATGCCGCCCACCAGCAGGCAGCTGATGTTGGTGCAAACCTGCACGTGAAACTTTCCCAGGGGCTTGCGGTGCAGCATCGAATAGTAGCCCACCACTTCGTCCACCTGCAGCGGCGGAACCTCGCAGCGCCGGGCAACTTCCTCGATCAGCTCCGGAGTGATCGCGCCCACCTCATCCTGCGCATAGATCAGCATGGGAACCACGGCCGATCGTTTCTTGCCTTCCGGATAGCTGGTCAGCATCTTCGCGAATTTTTGTTCGAGCTGCGGTGAAAAAGTCATCGGTCGGTATCACCCAATACGAAATCCATGCTTCCCAGCGCCGCGATGGAATCGGCGATCAGGATGCCTTCCAGCATCTTGGGCAAACCTTGCAGGTTTCCGAAACTTGGAGTGCGCATGTGCACGCGATAGGGCTTAGCCGTGCCGTCGCTCACCACATAGTAGCCGATCTCCCCACGCGGAGACTCGACACATTGATATGCTTCGCCGGCAGGAACGCGGAAGCCTTCGGTCACAATCTTGAAATGATAGATGAGCGCCTCCATCTGCGTCTTCATCTTTTCCCGCTCCGGGAGAACCACGTGCGGCGCGTCGGCCTGCCAGGCTCCTTCCGGCATCCCTTCTAGCGCCTGCGTGATGATCTTGGCGCTCTCCCGCATTTCCTGCATCCGAACGCGGTACCTGGCCCAGACATCGTTGCTGGTCTCGACGGGCACTTTGAAATCGAACTTCTCGTAGCTCGAATACGGCTCCGACTTGCGAACATCCAGGTTCACACCCGCGCCCCGCAGCATGGGACCCGTGATGCCCAAATCCAGCATGTCTTCCACCGAAATGAACCCAACGCCCTGCGTCCGCCGGATCCAGATCGGATTGGCGTTCAGCAGTTCTTCGTATTGGTCCACCTTGCTGGGGAACGCCCGGATAAACTTGCCGACCGCTTGCTGCCATCCGCGCGGGGGTTCCAGCGCCAGACCGCCGATGCGGATATAGCTGGTCATCATGCGCTGCCCGGAAAACATTTCGAAGATGCGCAGAATATCTTCACGCTCCCGGAAGCAGTAGAAGAACATGGTCATCGCGCCGATGTCGAGCGCATGCGTTCCCAGCCACACCAGGTGGCTATTCAGGCGCTGCAGCTCGGTCATCATCACGCGGGTCCACTGCGCGCGCGCCGGGATTTCAATCTGTAGAAGCTTCTCGACTGCCAGCGCGTATACCAGGTTGTTCGAAAGATTCGCCAGGTAATCGACGCGATCGGTCAGCGTCACCGCCTGCTGCCAGTTCTTCTGCTCGAACTCTTTTTCGATGCCGGTGTGCAGGAACCCGATGTCGGGCACGGCGCTGATGATGGTCTCGCCTTCGAGCTCCAGCACGATGCGCAGCACACCATGGGTCGAAGGATGCTGCGGCCCCATGTTGAGCGTCATGCGCCGGGGCGCGGACGGAGTAGCCGGAATCTCCTGAACCGCCGGGATCGTCGATGTGTGGTCTTCGAAGGAGTGCTTGATGTTGCTCATGAGTTACTCGCTGGTTCACTCACTGGGATAACTGTACTTGTACCCGTGCACCGGATAATCTTTCCGGAGCGGATACCCTTCCCAGTCGATCGGCATCAGGATGCGCACCAGATTCGGATGATTGCGGAACGTCACTCCGAACATGTCATACACTTCGCGTTCATACCAGTTCGCGGAACGCCACACGCCGGTCGCGGAATCGATCTCCGGCTTCTCTCCGCTGATCAGACATTTCAGACGCAGGCGCGTGTTTCGTTCGAGCGAATGCAGGTGATAGATAATTTCAAAGCGCGGCTCGGCCGGGTGCATATCGACGGCGGTGATGCCGCTCAGCCGGATGAATTTCTCTGAGTCCTTGAGATGCCTGCACAGATCCACGATCTGCGCGGGATCCACGATGAGCGTCGTCTCGCCGAAGGCTTCTTTGGTTTCGAGGATCGCGGGATGATTCATTACTTCGTTTCTCCCTTTTTCAGGATCGCCCAATCCAGCGCGCCCTTCTTCCACACATAGAAGAATCCCACCAGCACTACCGCGACGAAGATCAGCATCTCCACGAACCCGAAGATCTTCAGGTCGCGATACACCACGGCCCAGGGATAGAGGAACACGGCTTCGATATCGAACAGGATGAAAATCATCCCCACCAGATAGAACTTGACGCTGAACCGTTCGCGCGCCGAACCTACCGGCGCCATGCCGGATTCGTACGGCGTATCTTTCAGCGGGGAACGCGCGCGCTTTCCCAGTACCGTAGAGGCGAGAATCAGAACTGATGCCAGTCCTGCCGCAATCAGCATCTGCACTAGTACTGGAAAATAGATTTCAGGATAATTTGATGGCATCGTTCGAGTGCCGCGTGGGTGCCCCAACCGGCCCGTACACGTCAGCTAAGATCCACAACCGTAACTATTGAATATAATGACCATCGAAACGGGGTGTCAAACGCGACGCATGGAAAGTGCTGAAACAAATACGATTGAAGTTGTTGTAAACGGTGAACCCCGGCGGATCCCGGAAGGCTTTTCCCTGGATCGATTGCTGGTTTGGATGAAGATCGATCCGTCCCGCGTCGCGGTGGAACGCAACCTTGCGATCGCCCGCAAAGCCGATTGGCCGGCGACACGCATCGAGCCCGGAGACCGTCTCGAGATTGTATGGTTCGTAGGCGGAGGATAGTTCCACGACTTCGAGGGCAGCAGGCCCTATTGACTTGCCCCCCCAGTCGAGTACAATCGTTAAGATCCAAGGTAATTCATAAAGAAACGGATCGCCGCCTTCATGTTTAAATCCCGCAAAAGCCGTTCCGAAGCACAGGTCCCGGAGAGGACCTATTCGTCGAGCGAAGTAGCTGATGTTGCAGGGGTCAGCTTGCGGCAGCTGCAGTGGTGGGATGAGCGTAAGGTAGTCTCTCCCCGGCATGAGGGACACAGGCGCGTTTACGATCCGGCCGAGGTGATCGAGATCACCGTAATCGCCGAACTCCGCCGCAAGGGATTTTCGCTCCAAAAGATCCGCCGCGTCCTCCGCTTCCTTCAGCGCGAGATGGGCCGCCGCCTGGCCGAGGTCCTGCAAGGCAATGCCGACCTTCACCTGGTCACCGACGGGAAGTCCATCTACCTTGAGGATCACCAGGAGCGCATTATCGATATCCTCAAAAATGCCCGCCAACCCATGTTCCTGGTTTGCGTGAGCGATCAGGCTCGTCGCCTGGGTGAATCTGACCGCAAGCCCGCCCGCATGGAAGCCGGGGCCGCCCGGCGAGCTGCCCGAATGGGCTAGGAGTACCCTGGGGGCCGGGGCCGTTCAAACTGCTATACTGAAAGCGCTGGAGGCCTTAAGCATGGGTAAGTCTCGTCTTCGTAGCTACTTCCTGGTACCTTCCTTCATCGTCCTGTGCGCCATCGTGGCGGGAGTCATGGGCAACCGAGGTGTTTCGGCTGCTTCCCCTGCCGATGACGCCGATCAGAGTCTGAAGTCTTTTACTAAGGTCTACAACACGGTAGAGCAGAACTTCGCCGATGAAGTGAAGCCCGACAAGGGAGTCTACAAGGGCGCGATCCCCGGTATGCTCCGGACGCTTGACCCGCACTCCAATTTCTTTGACCCGCGCGATTACGCGGCGCTCCGGGAAGACCAGCGCGGCCGCTACTACGGCGTGGGAATGACCGTCCAGGCCCGCAACGGCAAGACCATCGTGATGGCGCCGTTCACAGGATCCCCCGCATATAAGGCCGGGCTCCGGCCGGGCGACGTCATCATTGAAGTCAACGACAAAAAGACGGATAACCTGAACACTACCGAAGTCGCCGACCTGTTAAAGGGTCCCCGCGGCACCAAGGTCCAGGTGAAGATCAGCCGCGAAGGCATGGACCAACCCCTGGTGTTCAACATCATCCGCGATGAGATTCCCCGCTTCAGCGTCCCGGATGCTTTCTTCGTTAAACCCGGTATCGGTTACGTGAAAGTTACCCAGTTCAACGAGAACACCAGCAAGGAACTGGACGAGAAGCTGAAGAAGCTGAACGAAAAAGAGATGCGCGGTTTGGTTCTCGACCTCCGCGAGAATCCGGGCGGCCTTCTGAATGAAGGCGTCGACGTCGCCAGCCACTTCCTCAAAAAAGGCGATCTGGTGGTCAGCCACCACGGCCGCAACTCACCGAACAAGAATTATTCGGCTCGCACGGATGGCGCCGGCAAGGACTATCCGATCGTCGTGCTGGTCAATCGCTACACTGCTTCGGCCGCCGAGATCGTCAGCGGCGCTCTGCAGGATCACGACCGCGGCTGGATCCTGGGCGAGACCACTTTCGGCAAGGGCCTGGTTCAGACCGTATTCCCGCTGAACGATAACACCGGCCTGGCGCTCACCACGGCGCACTACTATACTCCCAGCGGGCGGCTGATCCAGCGCGACTACTCGAACATTTCGTTCCTGGACTACTACACGCACTCCAATCTCGAGCAGAAGAATATGGCGGACGTGAAGATGACGGACAGCGGCCGCACCGTCTACGGCGGTGGTGGAATCACCCCCGACGAAAAGTACGAACCGGCCAAGTACAACACCTTCCAGATCGAAGTTCTCCGCAAATACGCATTCTTCAACTTCTCGGCCAGATACTTCGGCAACCGCGATTCCAAGCTGCCCAAAGGCTGGGAGCCGGGTGACGACGTCATCAACCAGTTCCGCGATTTCCTCACCAGTCAAAAGGCTGAGTTCACGCCGGCCGATTTCGCGGCGAATCGCGAGTGGGTCAAGAAAGAACTGAAGCGCGAGATGTACATCACGGCCTTTAGCCAGGATGAATCCCAGCGCGTAGCGATTGAGCAGGATCCGGAAGTCCTGCAGGCCATCGACGCCATGCCCAAGGCCAAAGCCTTGGTCGACAACGCCAAGAAGCTGCTGGTGCAGCGCATGACGCAGCAGGATCCGCGCACCGGCGTGCTCGTAAAATAGGCTCGGTTAGTCCTCAAAAGATTGCGTCCACAAATCACCGTTCTCGACGCGGGCGGGCAGTATTGTCACCTGATCGCGCGCAAAGTCCGCGATCTGGGAGTCTACGCGGAAGTCGCGCCCAGCGAAACACCTGCCTCGGAGCTGGCCGGCCGTAAAGGCGTCATCATTTCCGGCGGACCCTCCAGCGTCTACGATCCAGGAAGCCCAACCATCGACCCGCGTTTACTGCACAGCGGGATTCCCGTCCTCGGTATCTGCTACGGGCAGCAGCTCATGGCCCACATCCTCGGCGGGCGCGTCGAAAAAGGCGATCGTGGCGAGTACGGTTTCGCGCAGCTGGATCTGCTGCGCGGCAACGGAATATTTAAAGGCATCGAAGGCCGCCAGCAGGTCTGGATGAGCCACCGCGACGCGGTGCAGGCTCCCCCGCCCGGCTTCGATGTCCTGGGCAGCACCGCAACTTGTACCGTGGCGGCCATGGCATCGCCCGAACGCGGACTCTACGCCGTTCAATTCCATCCTGAAGTAGCCCACACTCCCTGCGGCGCCCAGATCCTCACCAACTTCGTGTTCGGCGCGTGCGGATGCGTCAAGGACTGGGATCCTGCGGGTCAGGTGGATGCTTTGGAAGATCAGATCCGCGCGGCGGCACACGATCGCAACGTGTTCTTCTTCGTGAGTGGTGGCGTGGATTCTACGGTTGCCTACACTCTGTGCCTGCGAGCCCTGGGGCCGGAGCGCGTGCATGGAACCTATGTCGACACCGGCCTGATGCGCCAGGGCGAGACGGATTTCGTGCGGGCCAACTTTACGCAGCTGGGCGCCAGCGCCTTTGCGGTAGAGGACGCCGCCGGGCAGTTTTTGGGCGCTCTAAAGGGCGCGGTCCAACCCGAGGAGAAGCGTCATATCATCGGCGAGGAGTTCGTCCGCGTTCAGCAGAGGATTCTGGAGTCGGACCATTTCCTGGACGGGAGCTGGGTGCTGGGCCAGGGCACCATCTATCCGGACACCATCGAATCCGGCGGAACCACCAAAGCCGAGCTCATCAAGACCCATCACAACCGCGTCGCGGGAATCCAAAAACTGATCGACGAGGGCCGCATCATTGAACCGCTCGCTTCGTTCTATAAGGACGAGGTTCGGGCGATCGGGAGGCAAATTGGTCTGCCGCCCGCCTTGCTCGACCGGCATCCGTTCCCCGGCCCGGGCCTGGCGATACGATGTTTATGCACCGCCTCTGAGGCGCGTGTGGAGAAATTGTCCGAGGGCTGGCTGCTGCCGGTTCAGACCGTCGGCGTCCAAGGCGATTCGCGAACGTACCGGGCCGTCCTGGCGATTCATGGCTTTCCCGATTCGCAAGAGGAATCCGCCAGTTTGATCAATAAGATGGAGCGGATCAATCGTGTAGTAGTTGAGGTCTGGACGGCGGGAAAAATCGGCGACATGCGAGCGAATCCGGGCTTTCTGACGGCGGAGCGGCTCACCCGATTGCGGACCGCCGATGCCATCGTCCGCAGGCTGACGCACGAGAGCGGCTTCGATCAGGCGGTCTGGCAGTTTCCCGTCGTGCTGATGCCCCTGGGCACCCCGGAACGCCCCGACTCGGTAGTCCTGCGTCCCATCGACTCAGTGGACGGCATGACCGCCAGCGTCGTCAGGATGCCCAAGGAATTGCTTGCAGAGATGGCCCGCGAGCTGAGCGCGGTTCCCGGAGTAGCGGGCGTGTTCTACGACCTCACCAACAAGCCGCCCGCCACCATCGAGTGGGAATAGTCCGGTTATTGTTTAGCTTTGCCCTTACCGGCGCCGCCCCTGCCCTGGCTTGAAGGCGGGACCAGCTTCTGCAGGCGAAGGTACACGGCCATGCTTCCGTAGCATTCCTCGTTGTGCGCGACGTTGAACCAGAGCCAGGAGACGCGCGTCCGCGGACCGCGAAACGTCTGGACCATATCGCTGCCATTCGCGGCCGTGGTTTGGTCGTACGCCGCGTCGCACATTTCAAATGAGGTCTTCAGTGCCGCCACCAGATCCGCCTTGGTGGTCTTGGATGCCGCGCCGAGCTGCTTGGTGTCGCCGGTGATGCCGCCGCAGAATTGCGCCTGCAGATCGGCCACGTGGGCCACCCACTGCCCAAAGCTGCGCTCCTCCGGCACCGGCTGGAACGCATACCCGGCATCCGGCATCTCATCCGCCGCCGCCAGAATCTTGGTCTTTCCACCCGTGTAGTTCGCCTTGAGGTCGCCAACCAGATCGAGCGGGGCTCCCCCGCCCTTGGGCTGCGCGTTCACCAGACAAGCCCCCGCAAGCGCAACGATGATCGTGAAATATCGCATGTTATTGCTTCCCTTTACCCTTGCCGTCGCCGCCACGCCCGCCGGGAGCAGCGATGGTGCCTTCATCCCAATGCTCGTCGGCCTTGCCGTCCACAAAACGCCACATATCGAAATGTGTGGTGGTGTAATTCTGTCCGGGATTGCGCGGATCGGGACGGGTGCTGACGGAAGCCACGCAGACGATATCTTTACCCTGAGTAGTCACCGCAACGATCTTGGTGCTCCAGTCCTTAGGATCTGAGGGAATCGGCCGGGGAGCATTCTTGCCGAACGCCGCCATGATCGGCGCACGTCCCGAACCGAAGGCGGGATTGTGCTGAATGTATTTCTCCGTCAGCCATTTGTCGGCTTCGTTCCAGTGTCCGTACGCCAGCAGGTCGATTACGATGTGCATCGCGGCCTGCTTGTTCTTGTTCAGCGTCTTGTCTTTGTCCTTGAAAAGAGGCGTGGGATCCGCGACCCCGACCACCGGTTCGGCCTGGCCAAACAGGTTCGCGCAGGCGATCATCATGCATAACGACGTGGATATACCGAATCGCAGTTTCATGGGTACCAGTGTATTAAATTTGCGCCGCGTTCAGGATTTCGGTAATCAGCGCGTCGTAGCTCATGCCGGAGGCGAGCGCGGCCTGCGCGAAATCCTCATCCTCGGCCAGCGACGGGTTGGGATTCGCCTCAATTACGAACACGTCGCCTTGAGGCGTGAGGCGTACGTCCACGCGTCCGAATCCCTTAATCTTGAGGACCCGATACACTTTCCGCGCCAGCTGCTTCAGGTGGTCTTCGACCCCTGCGGGCAGTTCCTTGGCCGGCCCGTTCTTGATGCCCCACTTCTCGCGATACTTCTCATTCCACTTGGCGTGGGACGTGGCGAACTTGGGCACGTCATCCGGCACCTGCTCGAAAAAGATTTCGCGCGGCGGGAAAACGGTCAGGCGGCGGTTCCCCAGGACGCTCAGGTATAACTCGCGGCCCTCAATATATTCTTCGATCAGCACATCGCACTCGAATTTCTGGTGGATGTAGCGAACGCGCTCCATCGCTTCTTCCGCCGTTCGAACGAAAGACGCTTTGGCGATGCCGTCGGACGATTCTTCGCCCACAGGCTTCACAAATGCCGGGTACTTGAAACGCTGCAGCCCTCGCACCGGACGGGCCTGATGCGAGACCACGAACCTCGGCAGACGGACGCGATGATAGGCCAGCACTTTCTTGGCAAGAGCTTTGTCCTTACACAACAGCAATCCTTCCGGACCCGCTCCCGTGTAGCGAACCTTCATCAGCTCCAGGAGCGCCGGAATGTTGGGCTCATGCGAACGGTCGTGATGGAAGGATTCGGTCAGGTTGAAGACGATGTCCGGCGCGCACGCCTTGAGTTTCTCGACGATCGTGGTGACGTTATCGAACACCGCCAGCGTTTCAACTTGATGACCCAGGCGCTGGAGACTATCGAGCACGCTCGCCTCTGTGGGCTTTTGCTGCTCGCGGAGGGACTCGGGGGTGAACTTTTCTTCCGGATCGGCTCGCTGGGCGATGTCGAACAGAACCAGAACTTTCATGACTACACGGACCTCTTGAATCTACCGGTGTAAAGGTGATTGGTCACCAGGGTCGCGAGATAGGCGGCGAGCTCGAACTGCAGCCGCACGGGATCGCGCGGCGCGGTCAATTTCAAATCCTGGCAGCGCTGAATAAGTCGCCGTACCAGCATACTCACAGTGTATTTGCGTTGACCGGTCCATTGCACGATGGATGCGATCAGCGCCGCCCGATGCTTGCGCATCATCTTCGCGGCGGATTCTCCGCCCGGCTCGCCGTTCGTAAATATCGCTCTCAGATCGGCATCGTAGAAATCCGGGAAATCCTCAGCGTAGAGCTTGCGCCGCGCCGCGTAATATTTCGCCAGCGTCGTGCGGAGCTTACTCGCCTCATAGGAACGCCGGCCCTTGGTGACCACCGGTTTCGTGCCCGCGACTTCCTGCATCACCGTGTGGATGTATTCGAGTTTCTCGAGCGCCTTCCAGCCCCTATACTTTTGTCGCCATTCTTCCGGTGCGCTCCCCAGCCACACCGCGAAGGTTTCCGAAAAATCCTCTTCCGGATGGGCCTGCGCATACCAGTTAGGCAGGTGCTGCACGAAACTCTTGCTGTAGGGCCGCGGCGTGTACGTCTCGGGGGTGTACTCGGCCTCCGGACTCCCGAAGACTTGCTGCCAGTCCTTGCGGGAGGAAAGCTTGTAGGCGTGGTCCACGGCGTGGCCGCATTCATGCCGGAGCAGCATCTGGCACCAGTCCGGCGTGCCACCCTCGATTTCCATCATCAGGTGCATCTCGAGCGTTTTCAGCCGGGGATGCGCCAGGTAGAACGGGATCGCAATCGCCGGCACACCGGCGGGTGAGAACCATTCGTCGCCCAGGTAGCAATCGGGACGAAGCGTTACGCCGCGCGCAGCCAGGTCTTCGAATAGCTGGTTGACCCGCGGTTCGAGCTCGCTGCCTTGCAAGCGGACGCCCAGATCGCAGATCCGCAGGGCGAGCAACTCCTCATCCTTCAGCGAAACCCAGGAGGGTTCCGCGCTGTTCTCCATGGGTCTATCCTAACGCGTAGAGGATGACAGCCAACAATCGGTTCCTGACGGCCGAGTGGAGAAACCTGCTGATGCTCAACTATGCGGTCCAGCCGTCGCTGCTGGCGCCGCTCGTTCCCCCGGGCACGGTCCTGGACGACTTTGAAGGAAAGACCCACGTCAGTCTGGTCGGCTTCGAGTTCAACCGGACCTGTGTACTTGGATGCACCATTCCCTTTCACCAGACGTTCGAAGAGGTGAACCTGCGTTTCTACGTTCGCCGGGGATCCAAGAGAGGCGTGGTCTTCATAAGTGAACTCGTCCCCAAATATGCGGTGGCCGCAGTGGCACGGTTGGTATTCAACGAAAACTATTCCTGCGTTCCGATGTCGCATCGAATCGAACCTGGAAAAGCGGAATACTCGTGGAAGCTGGGATCAAACCGCTGCGTGATGGAGATCGAAACCGAAGGCGAGTGCTTCGTGCCGGCCGAGGGCTCGCTAAGTCAGTTCATCACCGAACACTACTGGGGCTATACGAAGCACCGGGGCGGCGGCTGCCTTGAGTACGAGGTTCAACACGAGCCTTGGTGTGTATGGAATGGGAAACGAGCAAGCTTTTCGGGAAACGCTGAAAGACTGTATGGAGCCGAGCTTGCTCGGATCGTAACGCGGGAGCCGGATTCTGCATTTTTGGCCAAAGGATCGCCGGTGACGGTATTTAAGAGTAAGAGAATCTGCTAGTCACAGCACCCGGCCTTCGCGACACGCCTCAACCCAGATTCGATCTTCATCGGAGAGTTCGGCGCCGTGCTCGTCCAAGTACTGTTGGACGATCTCTCGGACCTTCGGGTGGCGGGCATGACCTAGTCCGTGCAGAGCCGCCCACTGGCAATTGCGATACGGTAGCTCCAGTATCCTAACAAGGGTTCGCATTACGGCTTCGAGGATCTGCTGCCGATCCGGGCTCAAGGCCGGTTCCTTATAGTCATGTGCCCAGACCTCGTGGCTGATGTAATCCCACCACATCCAATAGACGGTGTCCTTGCCGTCACCACCTAGATGCGCGACGACGTCAGTATAGACACGGTACATGGATTCGATACACCGAATCCTGAGCTTCACGTCGACCCCAGGATCGAAAAGCGTGCGCTGATACGTATACGTTGAGAAAATGGCCCACAGTCCCTGTTCGACCTGCTCCTCGGAATAGCCCTCGCGGATCGCCGTATGTTCCAGACACAGCGTTTGGAGGTGGTGCACAATCCGCGCGGGCTCTGAGATCTCGCTCCACTCGTCATAATGTGCGATTTCATCCCAGAACGCTTTGTCGTGTATCGGGCGGTCGAAAAAGAACCGAATCCACTCGGGATAGGTGAGTCGAGATGGGTCGAGAATGCGGAGTTCGTCTGGGGAATCGTCCACTTACTTCGCGGCGAGCAAAGGCTCGATGCTTTTCAGATTCGCCTTGGCGTACTGCGCCTCTTCGATATCGCCATTCAAATCGAGCATCGCGTGAAAATGCTTGGCCGCCGCGGACAGTGTCTCGAGGCTCCCATTCGCCTGCGCCAGCCGCGCGTAGCAGAGCGCCAGAGCATAGTGCGCGTAAGGATCGTTGGGATCGTACGACAGCGACTTCTGGCAGTACCCGACCGCCAGCTCAAAATGGGCCTGGTTGCGTTCCGAATCGCACAGCCCGAAATACGCGAGGCTGCGCAGGTCGCGCCACGTGTCCGTCTGCGCGGCGCGCTTCTTTTTACCCAGCCCGACCAGAAACCCGACCACGTAATAGTTCATCTGCCCGGCGAGCTTGCTGTCGAAATCGCTCAGCTTCAGATACTGGACGTATTCGCCGCCCGCATCCGGATACTGGCCACTCAGGCGAAGGCTTTCCGCCAGCCACAAATGCGGCTCGGCGACCGTAGGAGCAATCTTGATCGCCGCGCGCGCGGAATCGATCGACTGCGGATAAAGCTGCTTCATCCGGTACGCCTGGGCCTGCATATACAGAGCCGGCGCGTTGCCCTTCTCGCGCTGCGTGACGATGTTCAACTGGCGGATCGCTTCGTCCGTTCCGCCGATATCGAGCAGCATTCCCGCGAGGCTGGTCCGAGCTTCCATGTAGTCGGGATCGATCGCGATCGCCTTGCGAAACGCTGCCTCGGAGTTCTTTTCATCGAACAGCGAGTTGTAGGCGCGACCAGCATATAGCGCAGCGATGCTATACGTCCCGTCGATCTGCAGAGCCTTCTCAAACCTCGCGATGGCCTTTTTGTAGTTGTCGGCCCCGCCCTTGTTGTAGAGCTTCAGACCCTCGTCCAGCTCATCCACAGCCGCCTTGTTCCGACGGCGAACGATCACGATCTTGAGCGACACCGTCGAATCGCGGCCAGGATAAACCATCTCCTCGCGCGGACCGTCCGGTTCGTAACCCTGCTTCACGCCCTGGATCGTATGGTTGCCCGGCTTCAGACCCGGCAGCCGCAGCGGCGTGCTCTTGCTGATCACACCCTGCGAAACGCCGTCGACGAACAGCTCGACGCCGTCCATGTTGCTTTCGAAAACCAGAGTCCCATTCTTGGGAGGAGGAGCATTCGTCGACCTCAGGCTCGCTGGGATGTACGACAACCCCATCTTGGGATCGAAGCTGCCTCGATCGCTGGTGGGATTCTGCATACCCTTGGTGGCTTCGCGAACATTTGTGCGAGTGTAGTTGGCCAGCTCATCCGCGGTGACGATGCCGTCGCCATCCTCGTCCGCCGATCCTTCCAGGCCCTTGACGACGTAATAAGTGAAGATGCCGTGGCCGCCGCCCCAATCTTTGCTCTCGAAAGACCGCTCCCGATCCCGGCTGGCCGTAAGCGAGAAGATCGACCGCGAGAGATCGAGCAACGTGCGGTTATATTGCGCCGCGTCGGCGTCCGGCGTAATCGCGCCGCTATGGCAGGAATCGGTGACCAGCACCTTCCACTTGGCCTTGATCTTCGATCCCGCAACCGTTCCCAGCGTATCCATCGGATAACCGGTACCGGGAATATTCTTGGGATCCAGATCGTAGGGAGCCAGATACGCGCGCCCGCCCTGGACGAATCCGTGGCCGGCGAAATAGATGATGACGCGGTCGTCTTCTTTGGCGACCGATGGCAGCCAGCTTTCCAGCTCAAGCTTCAGATTCGCCAGCGTAGCCTTGGCGCCGGTAAGCCGATGGACATTTTCGGCGCGAAAGTTGCCGCCCTCGGGACTGATCAAAACCGAATAGATCGAATCGGCGTCGCGCTCCGAGTAATCGAGTTGCGCGCTCGCGGGAAGATTCTTGTAGCTGGCGACTCCGACAATCAGAGCATAGCCGCGCGGAATGCTGGTCGCAGCCACGGCTGGCCGGTCTTCCTCATATTTGAGATCGCGTCCCTTGGACTGCTCCGGGGATTTCGACTGCCCGAACGCAGCCAGTCCAACGACCAAGAAACTAGCGATGCGCCAGGCGGATTTCATAGATCACCGGTCCCGTTAAAGGCTGTTTCGAGGACAGCACCGTGCCGCCCTTCTCCTCGAGAAAGAGTAACTCGCGCGGAGTCGAGCCTGCTATGCCGCTCAGATTCGGCGGCAGCTTTTCTCCCGGCGCGACGGGCCGCACGCCGGCCGAGTTGTCGATGCACTCGCCGCGAGCCTTGAACACTGTATCGTCGCACCGGGGATGCATGGAAGACGGCAAGTTTGGATCGTGCGGCGGAGGCGGAGGCAATTTCTGATACCCGCCCGGCAATTCCACGGGGCTGACCAGCCAGTACATCAGGTCCTGACCCGCGGGACCTCCGATGCGGAACCATCCCTGCGTGGCCGGCACCATGTATTCCTTGCCCGCTTCGACGCGATTGTCGCTGCCGGTATCCGTGCGCGGGAACAGCAATTCGTATGTGCCTGCCGTGCCGTGATTCATCACGTACAGGTAGCCGGAGAAGTTCGTAGTCAGGCGGAAGCGCAAGCGCTCGTTGGGCGCAAACACCGTCGCCGGATTCATCGCATGCCAGCCGGAGGCGCCTTCGCGTTCTACCGTAAGGCGAATGCGCTGCGGCTCGGCTGCCGATCCTGTGACGGCCAAGGCCATCAACGCGAAACTGATTCTCGCCCGCATCACTTATGCTTTAGCGCGACGTCGACCACCAGCCGTGCGTCCGGCGAGGTGCTGGGATTGACCACATAGGCCGCATTTTCGCTCGAGTCGGATTTCTCGAACACCAGGTCGCGCGATGCCACCTGGCTGCGCAGCTTCGATACGACATTGTCGCCCACCGATGCCTGCGCAACCAGGGTTCTGCTGCCGTCTTTGTTGACCGTTCCACCCATGGAGTAGATCAGCTTGTCGAGGTCCGGCTCAGGCTGCCTCGTGAGCACGATGAACAGCTTCTCGTTGCCCGCCTGTTCATCGAATACGAATTGCCCCCGGTCGCCCGAAGGTATCTGGCGGGATTCGCCCTTGCGGACCAGATTGCTTCCACCCGCGACTTCAGCCGACGGGAACAGGAGCTTCCAGGTTCCGCTCGATCCCTGCATCACGACGTACAGATAACCGGAGGTGTTCGAATCCACGTGGAGGCGGATCCGGTCGCCTGAGCGGAAACTCGTGTCGGGATCCACTTCGTTGTATTGCCCGCTCGCGTCGCGCTTCAAAACCGCGTAGCGCAAACCGAGCGGCACGGAAGCCGTTAGCGTGTGCGTCTCGCCGGACTTCGTCGAGACCGGCTTCACCGGAGTCTTCTTGGCCGCCGCTTTGGTTTCGGCCGCCTTCGCATCGGGTAGCTTCGCCGTATCGGGCGGAGGCGTATAGAACAGCTCGCGAGCTTTCAGGACCGGCTGCCCCTGGCTCCATACTGCCGGGGATGCCAAAATCGTGAGGATCAAAAAATGTTTCATATCGGCCGCCTCCTACTATGATCGCCTGCCCGAACCTGATGCGGGATAAGGGGTTTCCCTTAGTCGTAATTTGCGCTTTCCATACATGGCTCACTGGATACCGCGCGGATAGCCGCCAAACCGGCTCATCCTAAGGTAAAGAAGAATACGACACAATAGGATATGGGCCATCGAATTGGAATTCTCACCGGCGGCGGCGACGTTCCGGGACTGAATTCGGTCATCAAGGAAGTCGTCTATCGGGGAACCGAGAACCGCTGCGAGGTGGTGGGCATCCGGCGCGGCTGGGAAGGCCTGACGCATCTCAATCCAGACGATCCAGCGACCAAGAAGCACTATATCCTGCCCCTGAATCGCACCAACACCCGTACCATCGACCGGTTTGGCGGCACCATGCTCCACTCCAGCCGCACGAATCCGGCGAAGATGAAGGAGCTGCCGGCCTTCCTGTCGCCCGAGAACTTCACCCAGAACAAGGATCGCTGGGATCTTACTCCGCACGTCCTCAAGAATCTGGAGTGGCTGAAACTCGACTATCTGATCGCCATCGGCGGCGACGACACGCTCAGCTACGCCGCCGCGCTCGATCGCGTTGGCGTCAAGGTGATCGCGATCCCCAAAACCATGGACAACGATGTCCGGAATACCGAGTACTGCATCGGTTTCTCGACGGCCATCACCCGCGCCATGGACGCGATCCAGCGCCAGCGGACTACAGTGGGATCGCACGAGCGCGTCGGCATTTTCCGCGTCTTCGGCCGCGATGCCGGCTACACGTCTTTGTACACGGCTTACGTCACTTCGATCCGCTGCTGCATCCCGGAGTACGTGGTGAATCTCGACAAGCTGATCGACCTGCTGATGGTCGAGAAGCACAACACCGAGAGCAACTACGTCCTGGTCGTGCTTTCGGAAGGCGCCAAATGGGAAGGTTACTCGGTGCAGGAGTATGGAGAGCCCGATGCATTCGGGCATCGCAAGAAAGCCAGCATCGCCGAAGCCCTCAGCACGGAAATCAGCCGCCGCACCAAGGAAGAAAGCATCGTAAGCGATCTGACCTACGATCTTCGCAGCGGCGATCCGGACTTCGTCGACAAGCTGGTCGCCGCGAATTTCGGGAATCTCGCCATGGATGCGCTGCTCGCCGGCAAGAGCGGCGTGATGGCCGCGCTCGTCGAAGGCCGCTACTCTCTGGCGGCCATTCCCGATCCCGCGCTCGGCCCTCGTAAAGTGGATGTCGCCACCATGTACAACACGGATCGCTACCGGCCCAACTACGCCAACAAGCTCGGGCTGCCGATTTTCCTGACCCGGGCGTGATTTAAAAGATCATGAGTTTACTCGACCGCTTGTGGCCGCGCCGGCCTCCCGTTAAAACAGCCGACCCTGCGACCATTCGCGCATTCTTCAACGAGGCTGCGGCAGACGAGGAGCATTATCCCTCGACCATCGATCCGCGCATCCTGCACGTCAAGGTAGTTCTCGATCACCTGGGCGATCTGAACGGCAAACGTGTCGCCGACGTTGGTTGCGGCAAAGGCCGCTTCGCCCGGATCGTGAAAGAGCGTAACCCCAACGCCTCCGTCGTCGCGCTGGATCTCGCCGAAGCGATGCTCCGGCCGATTCCCGCTGAGATCGAGCGCGTGGCCGCGAGCATGACCGCGCTGCCGCTGGCGAGCGGGGCGTTCGATGGAGCCTATGCCACGGAGTCTCTGGAGCACGCGATCGACATACCCACCGCGGTCGCCGAGCTCGCCAGAATTGTAAAGCCTGGTGGAAAGCTTGTCATCATCGACAAGAATGCCGCCGCGTGGGGACGGCTGAAGACTCCGGAGTGGGAGCAGTGGTTCGGCCGCATGGAACTGGAAAAGTTGTTAGCGCGCCACTGCCGGGAAGTCGCAAGCCAGCCGCTTTCCTATTGGGAAGACGTCGAACCCGACGGTTTGTTCCTGGTCTGGACGGCCGTAAAGTAGCGCGGGCGCAGTCCTTCAGCCTGAGCTTTACTTGAACATCTTAAACAGCCCGCCCAACGGATCGTAAAACTCGTCCACAACCCGCTCTTTGAGCGGAATAATCGCGTTGTCCGTAATCTTGATCTCTTCCGGACACACCTTCGTGCAGCACTTGGTGATGTTGCAGTATCCGATGTTGTAATCGTCCTTCAGCGCCTTCAGCCGATCGCCCGTATCCAGAGGATTCATCTCCAGCTGCGCCGTGTGAATCAGGAATCGCGGACCGATGAATTGGTCGTGCAAATTGTGATCGCGCAGAACGTGGCACACGTCCTGGCACAGGAAGCATTCGATGCACTTACGGAATTCCTGGGGACGATCGACGTCGGCCTGCTGCACGCGCCAGGTCCCATCCGGGGCATCGGGCTTGCGCGGCGTGAACTTCTGGATCGTTTTCTTTACCCGGTAATTCCACGAAACATCCGTGACCAGATCCTTCACGTGGGGGAACGTCTTCATCGGCTCGACGGTAACCGGCTGGGTTAAATCGAGCTGATTCAGCCGCGTCATGCACATCAGGCGAGGCTTCCCATTAATCTCGGCCGAACACGATCCGCACTTGCCCGCCTTGCAGTTCCAGCGTACGGCCATGTCATTGGCCTTGTCGGCCTGGATGCGATGCACCACGTCGAGCACCACCATCCCTGTTTCGTACTCGGTGGTGTAGTCGACGAACTTTCCGTTGCCCCGCTCGCCGCGCCAGATCTGGAAAGTGGCCGTGCTCATTTACTTTGCTCCTCGATGCACTTCTTCATCTCATCGGTCAGCGGGCACACCGGAATCCGCTCCACTTGGGGACGTCCGTCCGCTCCGCGCGCGATTTTCAGGTTGTACTTGCCCCACTCTGCATCTTTATCCGGATAGTCGTCTCGGAAGTGGCCACCGCGGCTCTCCTTCCGTTCGAGCGCCGCGATCGCGATCATCTCTGAAATCGACAGCATGTTTTCGAGATCGAGCGCGGTATGCCAGCCCGTGTTGTATTCGATGTTGCCCGTGATCCCGGCCTTGGCCGCTCGCGCCCGCAATGCCGTGATCTTGCCGAGCGCCTCTTGCATCTCGCTCTCCGTCCGCACGATCCCGACCAGGTTTTGCATGATGTCCTGGAGCTCGCTTTGCACCGCAAACGGATTCTCGCCCGCCGCGCCACGTTCGAACGGCGCCAGAGCAGCCTTCGCCGCCGCATCCACGTCCGCTGGGTTCACCCGTCCGGAAGCATTCGTTTTCGCGAATTTCGCGGCGTACTCGCCAGCGCGCTTGCCGAACACCAACAGATCCGAGAGCGAGTTGCCCCCAAGCCGGTTCGCGCCATGCAGTCCAGCCGCGCATTCGCCCGCGGCGAACAATCCAGGCACGGATGTCATCTGCGACTCCGGATCCACCTGAACGCCGCCCATCATGTAATGCGTGGTGGGGCCGACTTCCATCGGCTCCTGCGTGATGTCGAGATCGGCCAGCTGCTTGAACTGGTGATACATGCTGGGCAGCTTCTTCTTGATGTGTTCCACCGAATTCGGAAGCTTCTCTTTGATCCAGGCGATATCCAGGAACACGCCGCCGTGCGGGCTGCCCCGCCCTGCCTTCACTTCCCGATTGATACAGCGCGCCACGTGATCTCGCGTCAGGAGTTCCGGAGGCCGCCGGGCGCTCTTGTCGCCCTGCGTGTAGCGCCAACCTTCGTCGGGAGTGTCGGCGGTTTGCGGGCGGTAGTTCTCAGGAATATCGTCGAACATGAACCGCTTCCCGTCCTTGTTTTTCAGGACGCCGCCCTCGCCGCGCACGCCTTCCGTGACCAGAATGCCTTTGACCGAAGGAGGCCACACCATCCCCGTGGGATGAAACTGCACGAATTCCATGTCCAGCAGCGTGGCGCCGGCCTGATACGCCAAGGCTTGGCCGTCCGCCGTATATTCCCAGCTATTGCTGGTCACGCGGAAGGATCGTCCGATGCCACCGGTCGCCAACACCACCGCTTTCGCGTGGAACACCATGAAGCGGCCCTTTTCACGGTCGTAAGCAAACGCGCCCACGCACCGCTGGCCGTCGAGCAGAAGATTGACCACGGTCGTTTCGGCGAAAACCGTGATGCCCTGATGAATCCCGTGATCCTGAAGCGTGCGGATCATCTCCAGCCCGGTGCGATCGCCGACGTGCGCCAGCCGAGGATACCGGTGGCCGCCGAAGTTACGCTGGTTGATCCGGCCATCCTTGGTGCGGTCGAAGATCGCGCCCCAGGCTTCCAATTCCTGGACTCGAGCAGGCGCTTCCTTGGCGTGAATTTCGGCCATGCGGCAATTGCTCAGGTACTGGCTGCCGCGCATCGTGTCCGCGAAGTGGACGCGCCAGTTGTCGCGTTCGTCGACGTTTCCCATCGCGGCCGCCATGCCGCCTTCCGCCATCACCGTATGCGCCTTGCCCAGCAGCGACTTCGTAACCACGGCCGTCTTGACGCCTGCCGCCGACGATTCGATCGCCGCGCGCAATCCCGCGCCACCCGCCCCGATCACCAGGACGTCGAATTCATGAACCGGATACTCGGCCACCTAGAGGATCCTCCAATCCGTCCAGATATGCATCGCGCACAGCCGGATGTACAGATCCACAAAGCCCACGTAGAACATGCTGATCCAGGCCCATAGCATGTGTTTGCGATTCAGGCCGGATACGCAGTCGTAGCACGATTTCCGCATCGGGCTGGTGGACAGAACATCTTTGCGTCCGCCAATCAGGTGCCGGAACGAGTGGCACCCGAAGGTGTAAAGCCCGATCATGATCGGGTTGAGGATCAGAACAATGGAGCCTACTCCAATGCCGAACTGCGTGCCGGGACCGTTCGGGCCGTCGAACCAGAGTCCCTTCCAAGCGTCGTAAGACAGGATCACCACGAAGATGATCGCGAAGTAGAGAAAATAGCGGTGGATGTTCTGAAACAGGAGCGGCCATTTGCGTTCGCCCCAGTAAGTCTTGCGAGGCTCACCGACGGCGCAGGAGATCGGATCGGCCCACCAGGCTTTGTAGTATGCGCCGCGATAGTAGTAGCACGTGAATCGGAATCCCAGCGGAGCCCACAAGATCAGCATCGTGCCGAAGAACGGCGCATAAGAAGGCCACCATGTGGGAGCTTCCCGCGTCAGCAGAGGCGAGAACATCGGCGACAGGTAACCAGTGCCAGGGACTTCGTAGCAAGGCTGTCCGCCGCAGTTGTAGTTAATGATCGCGTAGTTCGCGTAGGCGATGAAGAGCGCGTAGCCCAGAAAAACCAGGAGCGGCTCTACCCACCATTTATCTTTTCTCTGTGTTTGACCAAACTTGGCGGTGCCGAAGCTGCCGCCTTTTAGCGGAACGTCAATCGAGGACATTCTGTCTCCGGGAGTACTTCAGGAAATTCCAGAATAGCGCCCCGGGCCATCTTTCTCAACCTGTTAACCTGCGAGAACATGGCTCGGGAGAAGATTCGGTGCTGGTGGGCGAGCGGCGATGATCCTTTGTACGCCGCCTATCACGATGAAGAATGGGGAGTTCCGCTCCATGACGACCGCAAATTGTTCGAGATGCTGCTGCTCGAAGGCTTCCAGGCCGGCCTGAGCTGGATCACGATCCTGCGCAAACGGGAGAACTTCCGAAAGGCGTTCCGAGGGTTCGACCCGGAAGTCATCGTCCGTTTCAAGAAGAGCGATCTGGAGCGCCTGATGCAGGACGCCGGAATCGTCCGCAACCGGCTCAAGATCGACGGCTCGGTTCTAAATGCCCGCGCATTTCTCGAGGCTCAAGAGGAGTTCGGATCGTTCGACCACTTCATCTGGCAGTTTACTGACGGCAAGACTCTGCGAAATCCAGGCACCCTGACCCGCGCCCAGATCCCCACCAAAACGCCGGAGTCGGATCGCATGTCGAAGGAACTCGTACGGCGCGGCTTCAAATTCGTCGGCTCGACTATCTGCTACGCGTTCATGCAGGCCGTCGGCATGGTGGACGACCACGTCGAGGGCTGCTGGAAATACAAGCGCGGGAACAGATCGACAAGCGTCAGCGACTCGATCTAGTAGGAAATTCTTGTTGAAGAACGCTGCACAGGCCTTCAGCCTGTGCTCTTCAACTGTCCGACGCACGCGGCCGATGAAAGCCGCCTAGAGGCGTCGCAGCCGCGCGACGGTTTCCAAATGATAGGTTTGCGGGAACAGGTCCACCATGGTGAGCGACTCGATCTGGTAATCCTTGAGCCCCGCCAGATCCCTGGCCAGGGTCGCCGGGTCGCAGGAGACGATCGTCATCCGCGGCGGCGCCAGGCGCTGCAGGTGAGCCACCACGTCTTTGCCCAAACCCGCGCGAGGCGGATCCGCTAAGACAAACTCGGGCGTGGTTTGCAGGCGCGCAAGATAATCTTCCACCCGCGCCTGTTCCATCGTGACCGAGAGTTGCGCGCGCTGCGCGTTGAACGCCAGATCGTGCGCCGCGCTCGATCCGGATTCGATCGCCGTCACCAAACGGAACAGCCGGGCCATGGGCAACGCGAACAAGCCCACGCCTGCGTAGAGATCCAGGGCCGACTCGCCTCCCTGTTTCGGCAGGGCGGCTTCCACCAGTTTCTCTACCAGGAATCGATTCACCTGGAAGAACGATCGCGCACTCACCCGAAAGACTCCGAACGAGGTCGAGTAGTCGATCGCCTGCTTGGATTCGCACCAGTCATAGAACCGGCGGGCCACGGAGTGTTCGGACTCGGTCACGTTGATCTGAACGTCGGTCTCGTTGGTGAAGATCTCGAGCGCTTGCACAAATCGCGGGAAACGGGGATCGCTCAAGCGCCCGCGCATCTCAGCCAGAGCCTGGTTCAGGCGCGGCGAGCTAACCGGACAATCGCCTTCCACGGGAACCAGCTCATGGGAGCGAGCCACCAAGTACCCGATCTTCCCCTCGGCAAGATGGAATTGGGCGCGGTTTCGATAGCCTAGCGGAGGCCCGCTGATCACGTCGATCTCACCCTCAAACTTAATCTTGCCGACGCGCTGGAGTTGCTCCCGAAGGATCTCTACCTTCCGCGCCAGCTGATACTCGTACGGTGCGTGCTGGTAGTGGCAGCCGCCGCAGAGCGTAAACAGCGGGCATGGAGGCTCTACGCGCTCGGGCCCAGGCGTGAGCACCTCCACCAATTGGGCATGGACGTCGTCGCCGGCATCCACGCGGACGGTTTCTCCGGTTAAAACGAATGGAGCCAGTACAACCCGGCCGTCGATTCGGGCCAAGCCCTCACCGCCATAAACCCACTTGTCGATATGAACGTCGTGATGAGACATCGTTTACGATAGGAATTCCCAGCTCAAATGAAGAAGAAACGTGTACTATCCGGCATTCAGCCTACAGGCAGTCCGCACATCGGCAACTATTTGGGGGCGCTGAAGAACTGGGCCAAGATTCAGTATGACTACGATAGCATCTACTGCATCGTCGACCTCCATGCGATCACGGTTTACCAGGACCCCAAGGAGCTCAACACCAAGATTCAGCAATTGGCGGGCATCCTGCTGGCGATCGGGATCGACAAGAAATCGCTGGTGCTCCAATCCAAAGTTCCCGAACACGCCGAGCTCGCCTGGCTGCTCACCTGCGTGACTCCCGTGGGCTGGCTGGAGCGGATGACGCAATACAAGGCGAAATCCCAGGCCCAGGAAACCATTAGCGACGGCCTGTTGCAGTACCCCGTCCTGATGGCGGCCGACATTCTCTTGTACCAGGCGGATGTCGTACCGGTTGGGGATGACCAGAAGCAGCACGTCGAGCTGACCCGCGATATCGCGCAGCGCTTCAACTCGCTCTATCCCGAGCAAGGCGAGACCTTCACCATGCCGGCGACGCATCTGCCAACTGTCGGCGCGCGCGTCATGGGCCTGGACGATCCGGAAAAGAAGATGAGCAAATCGGAGACCGGCACCGGTCATGCGATCGGCCTTCTCGACCCGCCCGATGTCATCCGCAAGAAGATTATGCGGGCCACCACGGATTCCAAACCCGGTGTCGACTTCGACGATCCCGGGGCCGGTGTGCGCAACCTGCTCGCCATCTACCAGGCGTTCACGGATTCCTCAAACGACGATATGCGCACGCGCTTTTCGGGGATGCGCTACGGCGATTTGAAGAAAGCCGTCGCCGAAGGCGTCGTCGCGGGGCTGGAACCGATCCAGCAGCGTTATCGCGAAATCACGCCAGAGGAAATTACCGAGGCTTTGAGCCTCGGCTCAGCAAATGCGACCGTGATCGCCCGCGACACTTTGCAGAAAGTAAAACGCGCCATGGGCCTGTTTACTTTCTGAAGTGGCACAGGGTTGATCCTGTGCGGCTTACCGTCCGAACCAGCGCTTACGCACGTCCCGCAGCTTGTCGGTCCAGCTCACCTTCTTGACCGCCTGCGTCTCTTCAAAACCGCCGCTCGCGCGAATTTCCGGGACGGCCGGCGGCCCGGCGTAGGGAGCCTTGGAAATCATCTTCACGCGATACCCGCTGAACGCATAGGTCTTCTTGTAGACCTGTCCATCCTTGTCTTCCAGCACCACGGAGAAAGAAGCGTCTTCACCGGATCCGGGCTGGGCCTCGATCGGGTAAAAACCCTTCACGTTCCGCTCGATATAGGCCGTCTCATAACGGCTCCGCTTCATGCTCCAGACGAACACGCGAAAGCTGTCGAAGTCCATGCCCTGCGACCCTGCCGACGTCGTCGTCCACAACCAATTGTCCTTGTCCGATCCTCCGGCCTTCCCCAGCGACAAATATCCCGTAATGACGTGCCCTTCGGCGTACTGCGCTACTTCGTCGGGAATCGACATCGAGATTTGCCGCGCCAATACCCAGCCCGCTTTTCCGTCGCGGGTGCGAACCAAGTACCAATCGTCGGTTGGAACGGGCGCCGAAGGCGTGACCGAGGGAGCCGGTTCCGGCGATTCGCCCGACAGATCCGCCGCACGGGGCCGCGAAAGGTCCGTCCAATTAGCGGGCGGCGCGGGAGCCGGTGGAGGCGGAGGTGGCGGCTCCTTACTCTGCTTGGCGGACTTCGCCGATGTTTTGCTCGCGGCCTTCGATTTGGCCTTCGGCGGTGCGGCAGCGGGCATCACCGCATTTCTCGGCGATATCCGGTGCACCAGGACTTCCACCGCGCCTCCTTCGGGGATTTGAGTAAAGCTGGGAGCTTGACGGCGGGGCGAAGTGTGCACGTTCAGGACATCGTACGTAGTCCCCTTGCCCTGCGAGGGCAGCTTGGTGGCGAATTCCGACAGCCGGTCCAGATCGCCCACCTGCTGCTGGCTCAACAGATAATTCGCATCGGTCCAGCCTTCGACGTTCTTCGACGTGCGGACCCGGACGAACCTGCGCCGCGTCTCCAGAACCTCCAGCCGCTCGCCGTGCTGCAGCGTCGCCACGGCATTCGCCCGCGGCCCGAGATCCGCCCGCAGATTGACAGTGTTGGGTCCCGCGTATGCGATTCCGATCGCGGGCGTCCGCTGCTCGACCGGCTGTTGCTTACAGGACCAGCATCCGAGCGAAATCAGCAACGCAAGGGCAAGCCGAACGCGGGTCACCGGGGTATTCAACCGATGCCGAGCTCGTCCACTTGTTCGAGCGGAGTTCCGCACTGACGGCAAATCGTCGAGAGACAGTCGCCGCAGGTCAGTGGATCCTTCACTTCCTTTTGACACCGGGGGCAATAGTAGCCTCCACTCGATCCCTTTTCTGACGCGGCGCCCACATCCCCGGTCATTGGTTCCCGGCAACCACTGCGCCCGAAACAGATGGCGGGACGTTCGCGACGATCGCGGCGCGAGCCTGCAGGAAAATATCGTACTGGCTCATCACATCGCGGAATACGGCGTCGCCCAGCATGCGATATCCAGGGCCTGTGAAGTGCACGTGATCGGCCTGGGCCATCCCGGCAGCCACCCACTTGAACATCGAGCCCTTACCGCCCATCTTGGCCCGCAGATCCCAGAACGCGCATCCGTTCGCCAGAGCAGCTTGTCTCTGTGCCTCCGCGATCACGTCGATCTTGTCCATCGTCTGCCACCCGATTTTCCGGATCTTCTGCGTCCGGTCCGGCGGCCCGACAACCAGGATGGTCGCCGTAGGCGCATCCGCCCGCAGCCGCGCAATCAAATTCGAGTACATCTCGCGATAACTCTCGAGCGTCCAGTCCTTGCGGCCGGCTTCGTTGGTTCCGTACGCCAGGACGATCAGCGCCGGATTGCGGCGCGCGATGTTGGACCGCAGCGTTTCTTCATTCCAACCCAGAACGATGGAGGCCTCCGCGCCGTTGATGCCCAGTTCCTCATAGGTGACGCCCGTGGTGTTCTCCGCCACCCAGCCGAATAGCCTTACCGGACCGCGATCCAGAGTCTCCGCTTCCACGCGATGCATGCCAGGCGTAGCTTCCAGATGGTAGTAAGCCGGACTCGCTTCGCCGTCCGTCGAAACCTGCTCCAGCGGAACACCGTTATCGTAGATCTGCAAAGTGCCGCCGCCGGGCTGCTGGTAATAGAACAGCTCAAACGCCGCGGCATTGGCGTCCAGGTAAACCGCTTCGTGGGCGCTGGCGGTGGACATACTTACTCCGCCTAAACCGTAAACGCCGTCGCCCGCGCGGCCGACCAGTCCATCCGTGTGCCATCCCCGCGTCGATCCCGACCGCACATCCATACGGCGATAGCTGTTCCAAGGACGGCCGGCCAGCGAGAATCCGCTGCCGCCGTCGCCGAATTTTTCCTGGAAGCGCGTGCGCAGGTCGCCCGTCCATTCGTCGGCTGCAGTGTGCGAATCACCGTAGTGCAGGATGCGCACCGGACCCTCTACTTCGCCTCTCTGATGGCGATAAAGCTGCTCGAAGAAAGGAATCAGGGCGGCGGCGTTTTCGACCGGAATATCGGCTCCGTCGGCTACGTTCTGGAAGACGAAGTCGTGCGCTTCGGCTCGGGTCTTCGGGGAGACGGGCAACGGCTTCACTACCTTGGAAGCGGCGACTGCCACTTTCTTCGCGGCCGTCTTAGCCTTGCTGCGCGGTTTCTTTGTCGCGCTTGAAACGTATTTCTTCTTTGCGGAACTCGTTTTTTTTGCGGAAGCCGTCTTTGAGGCGGATTTCTTGGAAGACTTCGCGGGCTGCACAGCCACTGCGACGCCCGCGGCGATGATCAAAGCCATGAAGAACTGAATGACAAGCTTCACTTCGCGGACTCCCTGATCTTTAATTGTCGCAGCTTATATTCGTTATAGCCATCCCGCAGGGACCCGTACAACAGCTCCCCCACGATCTTCGCCCCCGCCGGCATCGGATGGATGTAGTCTGAGCCGACCAGCCGTGGCTCCGCGGCGTACCACCGAGCCATAGTCCCATCCCCGCCCATCGCCTGGAAAGTGTTGAAGAAAGCCACTCCCGTCTCATCGGCAATCCCAGCCTCGATCTTCACCAAACGCGGCATGGTGGCGATGGTTTCGATCTCCCCCCGCTCATTGCGCTCGCCCCGGTCCATCGGGCTCATCAGCAGGATCGAGGATTCCGGCAGAGCCGCCTGAACCCGCTTCACAGCCGCCTTCATCTCCGCACCCCAGGTGGAATCGACGAATTTCGCAAAACCGCTTTCGTTCGTTCCGTACGCCAGCACCACCAGATCGGGCCGATAATGATTCAGCTGGGCCGACCAGTGCGGGCCGTTGAAGGCATGACTCAGCAGCGTAATGTTCGCGCCGTTCACGCCCAGACTGCTATACAGCACCCCCGGCCGGTTCTTGGTGAACTCGACTCCATACATCCGAGCCCTGCCGCTCTCGACACGTACGGTGAATTTCTTCGAGCCTTCCGGCAGGTCAAACGATTTCCATGCGGGATGCCGTTCCTCGTCCGCCGTCTCCACCCTTCCAAGTTCGACCCCGTCCGCGGCGAAGGAAAAACTGCCTCCGTCCGGCTGCGCCAGGTACGCGACCTCAGCGGTACGCTGGCCGTCTTTGACCGTAAAGTTCGCCTCCGCGCCGGGCTCGCCCTGGAAACTCGCGCCGCCCAGCCCGTGCATGCCGTCTTTGATCTGCGTGTCGCCTGCGACGTCGATCGTCCATTTCGAAGAATTCATGTCGACGCCGCGGTGAAAATACCAGGCCCACGGTTTCGCCATCAGCACAAAACCCGCGCCGCCATCCCCGAACTGCTTCTGGAACAGCGCCCGCGCATCGGAGGTGATCAGATCGCCGGTGGTCGGCGAATCGCCGTAGTGCAGCACCCGTACAGGCCCGCCCCGCAGCAGCGCCTGATAGAAGTGATCCAGCCTCTTTTGCGGATCCACCAGGTTCGGCGCCGGAGGAAGCTTTAGCCGGCGAACCGCTTCTGTCGCGATCTCCTGGGGCTTGGGAACCGGCAGATCCCATACCAGCGGGATATCACGCGGATCCAATGACACATAGTTCTTAAGCGCGGGAACCACGCGCGGCAGCAAGATCAGCGCCACGAACGTTGCCACTGCCAGTGCCGTCTTCCGCATCTAGAACCGTTGATATACGAACGGCGCGGCTCCGGTCTGCGCCACGTATTGCAGCCCGATGACCAGGGCCGCCATCGCTGCGGCTTGCGCGTAAAACGGCGCTCGGACGTATAGATCGACGCTCACGTCATACCACTTCTTGGGCCAATAGTGCGCCACCATGGCGATCGCCAAAGTGACCCACAATCCCGTTGATACGTTGGCGAAGGAAACGGTTCCCGAGCCGATCCTCGCCAGGATCGACATGGCCGTTTCAAGATTCGGAGCGCGGAAGAAGATCCAGGCAAACGCCACATAGTGCACGGTGAGCACGATGCTGGCGTATCGCCACCATCCCGTGGCGGGCTTGGGTCCCGTGCGAATCTGCCACAGCCGGACCACCACCAAACCCATTCCGTGCAAAGCGCCCCAGATCACGAAATTCCAGCTCTGTCCATGCCACAGCCCGCCCAGCACCATCGTGATCAGCAGGTTTGTATAGGTGAAAATCTTCCACTTCGAGCGCAATCCCGGGAGCGAAAAGTAGAGATAGTCACGCAACCAGTTTGATAGCGTGATGTGCCAGCGTCGCCAGAAATCGGCGATATTGTGAGCTGCATACGGCCGGTTGAAATTCGGCGGCAGCTTGATCCCCAGCAGCAGTGCCGATCCAATGGCGATATCGGTGTAGCCCGAGAAATCGTAATACAGTTGCAGCGTATACGCGTAGACCGCAATCAGGTTCTCCGCGCCCGTGTACAGATTGGGAAAATCGAAAACCCGGTTAACCAGGTTGCCGCCCAGATAATCCGCGATCATCAGCTTTTTGATCAGCCCCAGTCCAATAAGAAACAGCGCCCGGCCGCCGTCAGCCGCCTGCAGCGGATTTCGCTTCTCGAACTGCTCCAGCAGTACGGCTACCCGCGTGATCGGCCCAGCCAGGATGGTCGGGAAGAACGATACGGCCGCCAAGTGTGCCAGATAACTCTGGGTGGCTTTCGCATCGCGCCGGTACAGGTCGATGGTGTAAGTCAGGGCTTGGAAGGCGTAAAACGATAAGGTGATCGATAGCTTCCAGTTGCGCGAAAACGCGATCAGGCCGAGGTTCAGGGCAATGCTCGCCGCCACCATCAGCCGCCGCAGTACCCGGTTCGGCGTAGCTTGCAATCCCAGGCCGAGGAAGTAATCGACAGTCGAAGCCAGGGGAATGATCGCCAGGTATCTGAGGTCCCACCGGGCGTAGAAAAAGTAGTTCGCGAACAGGATCAGGCTGAGCGCGAGTGCGCGAACCCTCGACACCGACCAGTACAGGCAGAACACTCCGACCAGGAAAATGAAGTAGGTCGAAGTGGAGAGGAGCAACTCTTAGAATACAGTGCCTGTCACTTCGCCGCGTAGGTTTTACTGAACTTGTTCCTCGGATTCGTCACCGTAAACGAACCATCCGCCAGCGCCGACACTTTCAGATGCTTGCCCTGATCGTTCGCGTCCACGTTCGCGATGAAAGTGTCCGGCACGTTCGTCTCCTTGCCCCCGGCCAGCGCGAAATGCAGCTGCCACAGATCCTCCAGGCCCGGTGACGCCATCACGTTCTTCCACCCCAGAGGATCGCCGCCCTTCATGGGCCCGTTATTCATAATCGCCACCCTTGGCGCCATTCCCCAGATGGCCTTGGACGACTCGCCGCCGTGGTGGGTCGTCAGAAACAAGTCGATTTTGCCGACCTTGTTCTCCGGGCATAGCAGCGCGAGTTCTTTGTTCCAGGTGAGATCGCCCAAATCGGCGAAGCGGAACTTGCCGAAGGTGATGACCACGCCCGCCGATTGCGAATTCTCCCCCGCCTCCAGATCCGATTGCCGCTCGGCGACGCCCGCGCAATGAGGATTCGGTTCGCCCTTAACCGCGATAGCCTTGCCTCCGGCCGCCACCACCGTCACATCCAGATCTTTTACCGGGATCTTGTCGCCCGCCGCGATCACCTTGTGCTGCGCCTTCCCGAACGCCGCGGCATAAGCGCTGGGATAATCCTTGGTCTCGATGCTCGGACCATGATCCAGGAACATCGTCACCGGCAGACGGTCCAGAAGATTCGCGACGCCGCCCACGTGGTCATCGTGAAAGTGGGTGATCAGCAGGGTGTCGATCCGTTTAACGCCGGCATCCTTGGCCGCTGCGGCGATGCGTACCGTATCCCGCCCGCCGAATCCCGTGTACCCGGTATCGATCAGCAGGGACTGCCCCGAGGGCGCTACCACCAGGGTCGCCTGGCCCCCTTCGGTGTCGATGAAGTAGATGTCCAGGGTTTTTGCGCCCTGTGCCAGGCCTGCGCAAGCTGCAAATAAGCCCAATAGCCAGGTTGTGGGAACTCGCCGCATAACGTTATCGTAGCTAGTTATAGGAATGCCTTACTGTGTCCAGTGCGGGCAGACGGTCGGAAGCTCGGACCGCTTTTGCGCCAAGTGCGGCGGCCAGCAGCCGGCCGCATCCGGGACGTCTTTCGAGCCCGGCCGGGCCCACGATTTCTGGAAGAACATTTCCGACCGCAACGCCGCGCTGCTCTGCTACATCCCTTGGGTAGGCTGGATCGGAGCCATAGCGGTGTTGGCCAGCGACCGCTTCCGCACGGACAAACGCATCCGCTTTCATGCATTCCAGGGCCTGTATCTCTTTGCCGCCTGGCTCATGATCGAGTGGGTCATCGCCCCCATGCTCACGTTCCCGACTTCCACCATCGGATTCCCCTTCTACCGGTCCCTCTCACAGCTCCTGCATCTGGTGATCGTCGGCGCCTGGATCTTCATGCTGATGAAAGTCAGCAACGACCAGGACTATCGCCTGCCGGTCTTGGGCGAACTGGCCGATCGTTCCGTCAGCGAGCAGCGTCCCTAATTGTGGGGCAGGTTTTCAACCTGCGCGCCGATTTATAATCGGCTGCCAATTGGGGTTTCAAAACCGACGAGCGCGGGTTCGAAACCCGCGCGCAGGATGGAATCCTGCCCCACATGGCATACTGGAGAAATCCCCATGTCCCTGGCACCTGTCGGAATTGTCGGCTATAGCGGCTACAGCGGCGCAGAGCTCATTTCCCTGCTCTCCCGGCATCCGCACGTCGAGCCGGTGCTGCTCCAGCATCGCGATGGCGGGGACCGCCCGCAGCCTATCGGTCACGATGGACCCCGTCGGCTGCCTTGCTCGGCCGATTCTGTTCGCTCCGCAGGGTTGGCAGCGGTGTTTCTGGCCACACCTCCCGAGGTTTCCATGGAACTGGCAGGACCTATGCTCGAAGCGGGAGCCAGGGTCATCGATCTGAGCGGCGCATTCAGACTTGGGACAGCGGAGAACTACACGCGGTGGTACAAAGAGCCTCACACCAGGCCCGAACTCCTCGCCCAGGCGGTGTACGGATTGCCCGAATTCTGCCGCAGCCGGATCGCTGCCGCGCGCCTGATTTCGAATCCCGGATGCTATCCAACCGCCGCCAATCTGGCTATCAAGCCGCTGATCGAAGCGGGCGCAATCGCGCGGGAATCCGGCATCGTGTGCGACGCCAAGAGCGGAGTCAGCGGCGCCGGCCGCAAAGCCTCCCTGAAAACCAGCTTCTGTGAAGTGACTGAGAATTTTTCGGCCTATTCGATCCTCGATCACCGCCACGTCCCGGAAGTCCTGCGAACCTCGGGCCTGGAAGAATCTGAATTCAGCTTCACCGCGCAGTTGATTCCCATCCATCGCGGAATTCTGGAAACCATCTACTTTCGAGCTTCCGAAAAGATCGCCTCGGCGGATGATTTGCTCGGCATCTATCGCAGCCGCTACGGATCGGAGCCTTTTGTCCGGCTCTATTCGCCCGGCCAGGTTCCCGATCTGCAAGCCGTCGCACACACCAACTTCTGCGATATCGGCTTCAAGTTCGACCCAGCTACGCGGCGCACTGTCGTCGTGTCCGTAATCGACAATCTGGGCAAAGGCGCGGCCTCCCAGGCCATTCAGAACATGAATCTCGCCCTGGGGTATTCCGAAACCGCCGGCTTGCTCTAGAATTCTCAAATCGTGAAACTCCTCATCAAACTGGGCGGTACCCTGCTCGACACACCGGACACGCGCCAGCAATTGGCGCGCGAGATTACGGCGGCTCAAGCCGGCCATCAGATCGTTGTGGTCCACGGCGGCGGCAAACAAATGACTCGCTTCCTGGCCGAACGGGGCGTCGAAAGCCGGTTTGTGAACGGTCTTCGGGTTACAACGCCCGAAATCATTGATGCCGTCCTCAAGGTCTTCGCGGGCAGCGTCAATGCGGAACTGGTCACGGCATTTCGTGCCGTGGGCGCGCGACCCGTGGGATTAAGCGGCCTCGATGCTGGTCTAGTAGATGCCGAGTTGTTAAATCCGGAATTGGGACAAGTTGGCAAGCCCGTGCACTCAGACGCACGTTTGTTAAATCTGTTAACTGCGGAGTCGTACTTGCCCGTTGTTGCCTGCGTAGCCGGGGATGCCCAAGGCAACGTATTTAATGTGAACGCGGATCAGATGGCAGTGGCTTGCGCTGCATCATTTAACGCAAACTCTCTACTTTTTCTCACCGATGTTGAGGGTGTTCGCGACGAAAATGGAGTCATTTGTCCCGTTCTGACCCGCGATCACGCAAACATACTTATACGGGATGGAGTGGCTACCGGCGGCATGCAAGCTAAGCTGGAATCAGCGATGGACGCATTGGCTAAAGGTGTCCGCGAAGTTCTGATCGCGCCCGGCGCGCTCCCAGGCGTAGTAGGCCGCTTGCTTGCCGGGGAGTCTGCTGGAACTCGCTTAGTTTCTTAGCCGGATTTAACTGCACTTCACACCGTATTATTCGGCAATTCTCTTAAAAATATTCTTGAGAATTAGTCGAACAGTCGTACACTATATTTGGCATAAGTCCCGATAAGGGATGGCTGCGACCATGCTCGCCGCGCAAATGTTTTTTGGGTACTTGAAAATCAGGCGGGCTAGCCAGGGACGGTCACTGGAAGGAGGTGCGGCTTGAGAGCACGAACAGTGGACGTGCGCGAATCTGCCGGACAGATCCTCTGCTCTACTATTTTCCGGCGGGGCGGCCGAAAGCTTCTGGCCAAAGGTCATATCCTGAGCCAGGACGACATACGGCTCCTCGAAACGGAAGGCTTGGGCCAAGTCTGGATTACGGAACTGGAAGACGGCGAAATCGGTGAAGATGAGGCCGTCGCCAATGTTGCAACCGACACCGGATGCGGCTGCCTGGAAATCCGGCTGGCGGCAGGAGGCCGGGCCAATCTGTATGCCACCGAAGATTGCTGCGTCCTCGTAGATGAGGAATTGCTGCGCCAGGTGAACCGCACGTCCAGCGTCGCGGTCGCCACCGTCCCCAACTTCAGCTACGCGCGCAAAGAGAGCCGCATAGCCACCATCAAAAGCTCTCCCTTCGCCGTCCCACGGGCCCAACTGGAAGTAGTGATCAACATCCTGCAGCAAAGTGGCCCGATTTTGCAGGCTCGTTTTATCCGCTCCGCGGCCGTGGCGGTGCTCTATTGTGACCCGCTCAACGGGGAACGGGCCCGCCAGCTTTTCGAGCCCATCGTCCGCCAGCGTCTGGAGCATTTCGCCATCGCCCCGAGCTACGTCCTGGCGCCCACCGAAGATGAGGCCTCGGTCGCGCGGGCCATGGAGCACCTGCTCCGGACTCACCCCACAGCCATCCTGGTCGCCTCTACATCGGCCCCCGCCGGCCCCGACGACGTGGTCGGCCGGGCGATGGCCCGGGTCGGGTGCCATATCGAGCGTTACCTTGCTCCTGTCGAGCCTGGGAACCTCTTCCTGCTGGCCTACAAAGAAGACGTGCCGATCGTCTCCGCGCCCGGCTGTTACCGCTCCTCAAGGCCTAATATCCTGGATCTGGTACTGCCACCCATGCTCGCGCGATACCGGATTTCCGGATGGGAAGTCGCGAATTTGGGACACGGCGGTCTTCTCGGATAAGTGCCCCACCCTCATTGGGATCCAGCCCCGCCTGTACGGACGGGGGCAGCCAAAACTTGCGGCCCTCCGCCTTCACCCGGTAGAATCAATGAGTTTGCTATAAGGGATTTAGGGAGGGTGCATGTCGGTTGAGCAAAAGGTCAAGCAGATCATCGTCGAACAGCTCGGCGTGGATGAGGCGCAAGTCGATCCCACCGCGAGTTTCGTCGATGACCTCGGCGCCGATTCGCTGGATATCGTCGAGCTGGTGATGGCGTTCGAGGAAGCGTTCGACCTCGATATTCCCGACGAGGATGCCGAAAAGATCGGCACGGTTAAAGACGCGATCACCTACATTGAGTCCAAAAAGAAGTAGCCGGACTACGAGGTTACGGAGCCCTCTTGCAGCGTAGAGTTGTAGTTACCGGGGTCGGAATGTTGGCTTCGGTTGGAATCGGCACCGAGCCGGTCTGGCAGGCTATCCGCAGCGGACAGAGCGGGATCGGTCCGATCACCGCCTTTGACGCCAAGGATTTCAGCTGCCGCATCGCCGGCGAGGTCAAGGGATTCGATCCCGCCAATTACATCGAGAAAAAAGAAATCAAGAAGATGGGCCGGTTCATCCACCTGGCCATCGCGGCGGCGGATTTCGCGATGCAGGGCTCCGGATTCAAGGTTCCCGAGGGTGAAGAGGCCGAACGCACCGGCGTCTATATCGGCAGCGGCATCGGTGGATTCGAAGTCATCGAGCGGGAACACAAAAACCTGCTCGAAAAGGGACCCGGCCGAATCTCCCCGTTCTTTATTCCGGCCACCATCATCAATCTTGCTTCCGGCTGCGTCTCCATCCGGACGGGCGCCAAGGGGCCGAATTCGGCCACCGCCACCGCCTGCACGAGTGGAGCGCATGCCATCGGCGATTCCTTCCGCCTGATCCAGCGCGGCGATGCCGACGTCATGATCTGCGGCGGCGCTGAAGCCGCCATCACTCCCATGAGCATCGGCGGATTCGCCGCTATGCGCGCTCTTTCGCAGCGCAATGACGAGCCGGAACGCGCTTCCCGCCCCTGGGATCGCGACCGTGACGGATTCGTGGCTGGCGAAGGCTCAGGCATCCTGATTCTCGAGGAGTACGAACACGCCCTGCGCCGCGGGGCGCCCATGTTGGCCGAAATGGTCGGATACGGAATGAGCGGAGATGCGTATCACATCACCTCGCCTTCGGAAGACGGCGACGGCGGCTTTCGCGTGATGCGCAATGCCCTCAGGGACGCCGGCCTTCAAGCGGACCAGATCCAATACGTGAACGCGCACGGCACCTCGACGCCCGTGGGAGACCGCATCGAAACCACAGCCCTGAAACGCCTGTTCGGAGAGAACGCGCGAAACGTCGCCATCAGCTCCACGAAATCCATGACCGGGCATTTGCTCGGCGGCGCTGGAGGGCTCGAGGCCGGAATCACCATCATGGCGATCCGCGACCAGATCGCGCCTCCGACGATTAACTACGAGTGCCCCGATCCTGAATGCGACCTGGATTACGTTCCCAATCACGCCCGCCCCATGAAGATCGACTACGCGCTCTCGAATTCCTTCGGTTTCGGCGGCACCAATGGCTGCCTGATCTTCAAGAAGCTATGAGCCACTCACTTCGGTGTGGGGCAGGTTTTCAACCTGCGCGCCGATTTCCAATCGGCAGCTCATATTTACGCGAGCGCGGGTTACAAACCCCCGCGCAGGATACAATCCTGCCCCACTACTGATGAAAATCGCAGTCGCCATCAAGCAAGTACCCCTCCGCGACTCCCCTCTGCGAATCAATGCCGCCGGGACCTGGATCGACGAAGACAATCTCAGTTTCGAGATCAACGAGCCCGACGCCTACGCCCTCGAAGAGGCATTGCAGTTGCGCGAGAAACATGGCGGCGAAGTCATCGTAATCAGTGCCGGTCCGGCGCGGGTCGCCCAAACCATCCGCGAAGCCCTTGCCAAGGGCGCCGACCGGGGAATCCATATCGAAGCTGAAACGTTTGATACCCTGCACGTTGCGAATTCGCTGGCCGCGGCGCTCAAGACGGAAGCGCCGGATTTGATTGTCACCGGTCTCCAATCCGACGACCTGGGATATGGCCAAACCGGCGTGATCCTGGCCGAACTTCTCGGCCTGCCCAGTTCGACCATCATCATGCAGGTCGAAATCCAGCCCGGCAAAGTTCGCGTCAAGCGCGAGCTCGAAGACGGCTGGTTTCAGCACATCGAGATGCCCTTGCCCGCCGTGCTGACGATTCAAAGCGGCTTAAACAAGCTGCGCTACGCCACGCTGATGGGTATCAAGAAAGCCAAGACCAAAGAGATCAAGGTGATCACCGCGGCGGAAGCTCTCCCAGCGTCAGTGGTCATCGAAAAACTCTACGCGCCGGAAAAGAACAAGCAAGGGCAGATCTTCGATGGGGATCCGAAGGCCTCCGCCGCGAAGCTGGTAGAAAAACTGCGCTTCGAAGCGAGGGTCATTTGAGCGTTCTCGCCATTGTCGAGCAGCGCATGTCCGGCGAAGTTCTCGCCGCGGCGCAGGAATTTGGGCCGGAAGTCAAAGCCTACTCGATCGATTGCCCCTACACCGCCGACGCCTACGCAGCGGCCGTCGAAGAGCTGATCCGCAAGGTGAATCCTGAGCTGGTGGTCTTCGGGCACACCTATCAAACCCGCGATTACGCGCCGAAGGTGGCCGCGCGCTTTGGACGCGTGCTCATCAGCGACGTAATCTCCGGCAAACCGCCTCTTTTCGTCCGCCAGATGTTTCAAGGCAAGTTCAACGCCGACGTGCGCCTGACGGGGGATGGTCCGCATTTCATTTCGATCCAGGCCGGAGCGTGGCGAGGGGATGCAGTCGCACCGGCCGAAACATTTTCACCTGACCTCAGTGCCTCGCGTCTACGGCAAGTGCCGGAGGCACCCTTCAGAGAAGCTGCCCGAGCCGTGGACTTGACCGCTGCCGACATCATCGTGTCGGTGGGCCGCGGGATCAAGGAAAAGGAAAACATCCCGGTCGTCGAATCACTGGCCCAAGCGCTGGGCGCCGAGCTGGGGGCGTCCCGGCCCATCTGCGACGCAGGCTGGCTGCCCATGGACCGCCAGGTCGGCAGTTCCGGCCAGACCGTTTCACCCAAGATGTACGTTGCGGTTGGGATCTCCGGCGCGATTCAGCACCTGGTCGGCATGAAGGGCGCAAAGACGGTCGTTGCGATTAACAAGGATCCAGACGCTCCCATCTTTGAAGTCGCACACTACGGCATCGTGGGTGATCTCTTCGAGGTTGTCCCCGCCCTGGTGGAAGAACTCAAGAAAGCGAAGTAACCCCGCCCGTCAGGATGGGGCTCCACTACTCCGGGATGCCGGTGACCCGGCGCAGGATATCCATCTCTTCGGGTGAGAAATCGCCTGAGTTGTTGTTCATACGATCTCTCCGTTCCACCGGTCTCAACTGGCGCAGAAGCCGGATTTCCTGCCGGATGGCTTGCTGGCGCGCGGGACGAAGGTTCATGAAGGCCGGATACACATCCTGGAGTTCCTGACGCTGCCCCGCGGGAAGCTGCTCCAGGCGCTTGAGGCGCTGCTCCACCTGCGCCCGCCGCTCTGGAGTGAGCTGAGACAGCGCCTTTTCCCGCTCCTCCGGCGACATCTGCAGAAATCGCTCGACCGCGGGCGCCGGCAGGGGCAGCATCTTCTGTTGCTGCGCCTTCTGCTGTTTAAGCTTCTGCTGCCGGATCGCCTTCTGCCGGACGATGTTCTCCTGCGCGGATGCCGAGGGCATCATCAGAACCACAACCGCGGCAATCGTAAATAAACACCGCATCTAGAGTTACCGATCGAGCGGGACCAACAGATCCAGATCGTCCACGGCCTGGGCCACTTGTTCGATCTCTACCTTGCTTGCCTGGGTTGGAGCATCCGGCTGTCTGGGAACGTGCAGGAAAAGCACCACCGCTGCCACTGCCGCAGCAGCCGCCACCAGAGGAGCCGGACGCCAGATCCAGCGCCTCCACCATGTAGCCCGGCGAGCCTCGTCCGCCGCGATGCGTGCATACAGCCGCGCGTCAAATCCCGGAGTGACTTCAGGAGCCTCGAATTCATCCAGGCGTTCCCAGACACTCGCCAAGTCCCGGCAAGTGGGACACTCCACGCCTTCTTCGTGCTTATTCGGGCAAATCATAATTCCCTCAAAAACTAGTTACTTTCTAAGCCATGTGGGCCAGCCGGCCGCGCAGCGATTCGTAAGCCCGGAACAACAGCGACTTGATCGCGGATTCCGAACACCTTAGAACCTCCGCAATCTGCGCGTAATCCAGACCCTCGTACTTGTGCATCAGTACGGCCGCTCGCTGCTTGGCGGGCAGGGCTTCGATCGCCTGCCTCACCTCGCGAAGCTTGACCTCATGAACCATCTCTTGCTCCACGGTCTTCTGCCGGTCCGCCACCTGGCGTTCCATACCGTCGAGCGATTCTTCATCCAGGCTCTCGTGGCCTTTTTCTTTCTTCCTGTCTCGGATCGAATTCAGCGCCACATGCGTGGCGATGCGAAATAGCCAGGTTGTGAACTTCGCCGTCGGCTCGTATGTCGCCCTGCTCCGGTAAACCCGCAGGAAAACTTCCTGTGCCAGCTCCTCCGATACGGCCTGGTTTTGCACCATCCGGTACAAGAAGTGAACTACGGGTCCCCGATGCCGGTCCAACAACTGGGCGAAGCTAACGTCATCCCCTTCGCGGACCCGCAGCATTAACTGGGCGTCTCGTTCCAGGACGACAGCAGCCTCCATATCTGGGTGAACCCGAGCCTGGGGAAAAGGTTGCGCCTATTCGCCCTTAAGCGACCGGTCCATCAATTCCCGGACTGCGGCCTGGGGCGATTTATGGCCGCTCATGACCGCGTGCATCTGTTGAATAATCGGCAGATCCACGCCGAATTTCTTGCCTAGGGCCACCGCCGACCCGCAGGTTTCCACCCCTTCGGCCACCATTCGCATGGATCCAAGAATCTCACCGAGCTGGCGGCCGATCCCCAACTCCTTACCCACGTATCGGTTACGGCTTAAATCTCCACTACAGGTTAAGACCAGGTCGCCTAGTCCCGCTAAGCCCGCCAGCGTCTTCGCCTGTCCCCCCATGGCGATCGCCAGCCGGGTGATCTCCGCCAGTCCCCGGGTGATCAGGGCGGCCGTCGGATTGTGCCCCAGGTTTAACCCTTCGCAGATACCCGCTCCGATGGCGATTACGTTCTTGAGCGCCGCACCGACCTCCACCCCCACAGGGTCGGCGTTGGTGTAAAGCCGGAAGCTCGGTCCGGAGAAGGCTTCCTGGACGCAGCGGGCGGTCTCCAGGTTGGCGGAAGCCACCACTACGGCCGTCGGGTTTCCGGCCGCGACCTCACGGGCGAACGTCGGCCCGGACAGCACAGCGATCCGAGGCGTCCGGACGACCTGCTCCATCACCTCGGAGATTCGCAGCAGACTGCCCTGCTCCAGACCCTTGGTGGCGCTCACCAGGATCATGGACGGCGTCAGGTGCGGCAGCATCGCGGTGTAGAGTCCCCGCGCATGGTGCGACGGCATCACACCGAGGACGATCTCTGCGCCTTCGAGCGCCGCGGGGATCTGGTTCACCACCTGAATATTTTCGGGAAGTTTGTAGCCGGGGAGAAAAACGTCGTTTTCTCGCGAGCTCGCCATCCGCTCTGCGAGGTCCGCCTCGTGGACCCAGAGCCGCAGCGATTCGAAGCGAGGCGCCAGCACGATCGCCAGCGCCGTGCCCCAACTGCCGCCTCCGATGACCGCGAGTCTCATCACGCGCTCCAGCGGAATACGGATTCTTTCCCGGCGCGGATGCGGCGCAGATTCTCCTTGTGCCGGTACACCACGATGCCCGCGGCGATCACCGCCACGATCACTTCATTCAGCGTCGCGTGCTGGATCAGCCATACGCCCAGGGGAAACGTCGCCGCCGCAAGCACCGATCCCGCGGAGATGTACCTGGTCACCGTCACCGTGATCACGAATACGATCATCGTTGCGAGCGCCGGTATCGGCGTCAGACACAGGAATGCGCCGAAGAACGTGGCCACAGCCTTGCCGCCTTTGAATCCCAGGAAGATCGGGAACGCGTGCCCTACCATCACCGCAAGCGCGGCGTCAGCCATCCACCCGGAGGAGCCATCGGTGAGCCAACCTGCGATCCACACCGCGGCATATCCCTTGGCCATATCCAGAACCAGCGTCGCGATCCCGGCGGCGCGGCCGGCCGAACGCATCACATTCGTCGCGCCGATATTCCCGCTGCCCTCGCTACGGACATCTTTGCCGGTGACGAAATGGGTCAGCAGGTAGCCGAAAGGTATGGCGCCCAACAGATAGGCGATGAGGATTCCGAGTAGTCCGATCATGAGTTAGTCAGTGAGAATTCCTGAAGCTTAGTGTACTTTCCAGCCGCGGACAAATATAGTGCGAACGACGACGCGCGGAAAGATCCTACAGTGGAAAGCTGGAAATCGATCCGGGGAACCCGGGTGCGGGCTCTGGCTAGAGTGACGTGCGGGCTATAGGGCCGGTCTTCTGTCGCACCCCCAACGGCCTTCTCCGTAGCCGCCGCCAAAGCGGCGAGCCTTTCGTTTGGCTCCACGCGCGCGTATAGGACCCTGGAACTCCGGCCCAGGCCGCGAATCACGATATCCACCGGCGCCGGGCGTGTGACCGCGGCCAGATTGCGCTTCAACTCGTCCAGCCGTTCCTCGGGCCACTCGCCGATGAACTTTGTCGTGATGTGCAGCTTCTCTACAGGAGTCCAACGCAGACGTGCCAGGGGCCGCAGCCGGTCGAGCAAAGCCGCGAGCGTGGCTCGAATATCGGGCGGAATGTCGATTGCGGTGAAAAGGCGCAAGACCCACTAGTGTACGGCAACGGTGAGTTCTAAATTGCCGGCTGCACTAAGCCCCTTGGCCCCAAGGACTGATCTCGTGTAGGAACGCCCCAAAACCTTTCGGGAAGCTGTAGCCGGTTCGCCGGTTCACCCTCCGCCATGCCTCCCACACATTTCCAGCCAGCACGCCCGCCAGCAGGTAATAGACCACGCCGGCCCATTCGAAAAATGCAAAACTGACCACCGCGACGATCATGCCGCATACGATCTGATCGGGATACTTCGCGGGTGATGTCGGCGGATCGGTCAGGATGATGAACGCGAAAAACAGCGCTGCCTCGATGTCGGGGGTACGGAAGATTTCGACAACCGGCAGTGGATTGCTAACGAACGACGTGATGGTAAAGAGCAGGAAATACGCCCCCAGGAAAGTCAGCACCAGCGGCATCTTGTTGACCCGGTCAGTGATGTACCAGCCCGCCGCGAGCAGTAACAGCTTCACCGGTGGGGGGACGTCGGTCAGCGCGCCCCACCAGCTCTGGCCCGTGTGGAACACATAGAAGCTGGCGATCATCGCCAGCGCCGCTGGATTGAATACGTTCGCCGTGCGTGAGCGAAACAGGTACTTGGAGAGAACCGCTGCAACCGAGGTTATCGTTACGACGTACCAAGGTTCCTGCGCCCGCAGTACCATCGCCACGATCATGGCTGTGAGCACCGCTCCACTGGGAAACTCCCAACTCTTCTTTCGCAGCCGGAGGATCGCCATGTCCACGATCCCGGCGGCCAGTGTCGCGCTCCCCAACCCGGCCGCAACTGCACGGACGCCCTGGCCGCGAGCAGCCACGACGATCAAGACTGCCAGGATGATCGTGACCAGGCCCTTCGGCGTCTTGAAGAAATTCTTGATCTTACGAAACCTTGGGCTATTGAACATGAAACAGCCCTCGCGTTTCGTGCTTCTCCAACTCCGGCGTCACGATCAAACCTTCTACACCCAGGCGAGTCAGAAAAGGAATACCTTCCTCGGGACCCAGGACGAATGCAGCCGTCGCCAGGGCGTCGGCCAACATCGCCCCGGCCGCGACTACGGTGGCGCTGGCCGTCTTACCGGCTCGGGATCCAGTGCGGGGATCCAGAATGTGATCGCGCCGTTCGTAGTCGCCGGAGGTGCATACCGCCTGGTTCGACACGCGCAGGGTCGCGATCAGTTCGTGCTCGTGATCCGGACGGGGATGGCGGATTCCGACCGACCAGGGCTCGCCCTGCGGGTTTGATCCTCCCAGATACAGATCGCCTCCCGCGTCGATCGCGAAGTCCTGGAACGGTTCCAGTTCGCGGGCGGCTGCGTCCAGCGCCAACCCCTTCGCCACCGCGCCCAAGTCGAGCGTCAACGGGCGGCGAAGCGTGATGGTTCTTTTGTCGGGATCGAGTTCGACATCCCGAAAGCTGACGTCGTCATCCGGCGTGATCTGCGTACGGACCAGCTCTCCAGTGCGATGTTCCCGGTTGAAGCCGCGCGCCTCCATTTTGTATCCCACCGCCGGATCGAACGCGCCGCCGCTCTCCTCCGCCACCATCAAGGCAAACTGTACGGCTTCGTACAGGATCGCGCTGGCCGGAACCGGCACGCCTGCCCGTGCCGTCAGCCGCATCAGTTCGCTCTGCGCATCGAAACGAGTACAGCGAGCTTCGATCTCCTGAAACCATCCAAATGCACGATCGATCGCTTGATCCGCGTCGGAGTCATGGCCGGCGCGGACCACTTGAATGGTCACCAGCGTGCCCATGACGGCCTCAGAGCGTAGCGGCAATCACTTGGCCTTGCTCAGAGCCTCGGCCACCGCTCCGTAGAAGGCATCGGCGCTCTGGGTAGCGCCGGAGACATAGTCGACCTCGGGACTTTGGCGCTGGGCGACCTGCGGGGGCAACTTGTCGATGACGGAACAGGAATAGCGCGTCCGGCATTGAGAGATGGTTGCCGAGGCAATGCGTCCGCCTTCGATCACCACCGCGGCCTCGATATTGCCATGACGGGAATAGCCCCAGCCGGTATAAGTTCCGTCCTTCCAGGTCGGCGATGGAGGAGGCGGCGGAGGAGGAGCAGGAAGAACAGGAGGAGCAGGTTCTGCCGGCGCAGGCGCCACGGATAAAACAGCGGGCGGCACGGCAGTCTCGGTTTCAGTCGCAATCGCCGATGCAACCGGCGATGCAGGCTCGGGCGTCACCGCGCGTACCGGTTCTGTTTCGGTCCTGGTCGAACCAACCGGAACCACGGCTGGATGGGAAGGCCTCTCTTCGACTCGAGTGAGTACGCCCTCCGGAACTGCCGGAGTTCTTGAGATCCGTGTGTAAGGAAAGTTGGATGGCGCCGGAGCGACCGCCCGCCTCTCAGTCGCAATCTGCGCTGCAAGACGGTTTGCTGCGGATTGCGTCCGGGAATATCCCGCGACGTAAACCGTCATCACCGCCGCGCAACTGGCGGCTAAAAGCTTGTTCGTTTTCTTGCTAGACCCGGCTTGCGCCATCCTGACAATTATAGACGCCGGCCCCGCAAGTCTGCCGCCGAGTGTCGGGATCCCTAGAATCTTACGCCGACGGTCACTGGAATCAAGCTTGAATCAGTCCTGGGCGTGAAGATGTGGTGATAGCGCGCCTCGACGAAAATCTTCAAGCGGGAATCTCCCAGATTGAAGGCGAATCCCGCGCCCCCGTTCACGCCGGGCCTGAAGATATCCTCACTGCTGACCAGATCAAACCGGCCGTTCGACGGTGCGCGATATTTCGTGAGCTGGCCGTAGATGCCCGCGCCGCCGGTAATGTAAAAATCCGCTGGCCCGCGTTCGTTGATATGGACGATCGGGTCCAGGGTCAGGGCCCAATATTTCTGTGAGCCATGCCGGGCCCCTTGACTGATCAGTGTGGCGTGGTTGATCCCCATCCCGGCGGCCATGAAGTCGACCATCACTCCAACGGGTCCCTTCTGAAGACCTACTCCGCCCGCCAGGCTCCATCCAGTGTCGAGGCGAGTTCCGAGCGGATTTACCGCCGTCGCGACGCCCACACCCAGGCTCGCGGTTGGTTTCAAATCCGATCCGCCGAAATGGCGCCACTGCGCCGAAGCGGGTAGGATGGCGATCATCCCCATCGTCAGCAAAAGACAAATGCGTTGCATGTAACCTTTCTCCAGATCTTGTTTCCCCTGTCCGCAAAAGGACGTGCTAACGGCGTAGCAAATCAAATTCCATTCACTTCGCTGTTGAGGAATCTGAAGTTACGAGCCCGCCCACACCTCACACATGGCTGATAACCACCAGGCATGTTCGAGATCAGCCAGGACGTCCGAATCGTTGAACAGTTCCTTCCAGTGAGAGATCCCGCTAAAATACAGGCTATGTCTACCCCCGCCACTGCCGCGCCCGATCCGGGACGAATCTTTGAAACCCTCAACGCCTACCAGCAAACGGAAGCCTTGAAGGCAGCCATCGAACTTGATCTTTTCACTCACATTGCCGATGGCGCCTCCACCGTCACTGAGATTGCCAAACGGGCGAAAGCCTCCGAACGCGGCATACGTATTTTGTGCGACTACATGACGATTCAAGGTTTTCTCGGCAAGTCCGGCGGGACCTACTCGAATTCGCCCACCGCGCAGGTGTTCTTGAACAAGCGATCGCCTTCCTGCATCGGGTCGATGGCGTTTTTCCTGGCACACCCGCGTCTCATGGAATGCTTCCACGATATGGCAGGATCGGTGCGCAAGGGCGGCACCGTATCGCAGGGAACGCTCGCGCCTGAGGACCCGGTGTGGGTGGAATTCGCGCGCTCCATGGCTCCGTTCATGGTCGTCGTGGCGGATGCGGTAGCGAAGATCGTGGCGAAATCCGGTGAGCCGCAGAAGGTTCTCGACATCTCGGCAGGACACGGGCTGTACGGAATCATGGTCGCCAAGGCGAATCCTGCCGCTCAAGTCCATGCCGCGGATTGGGCCAATGTGTTGGAGGTCGCCCGCGAGAATGCGGACAAGTTCGGAGTCACCGACCGCTTTCACACGATTCCCGGCAGCGCGTTCGACACCAGCTTCGGCTCAGGATACGATCTGGTCCTGGTCCCCAACTTCCTGCATCACTTCGATCCGCCGACGTGCGTCAAACTGCTCCAGAAAATGCACAGCGCGATGAAACCAGGTGCGACGCTCGCGATCGTGGAATTCGTCCCCAACGAGGACCGTGTTTCCCCGCCAATGGCCGCCAGCTTTGTCATACAGATGCTGGGAGGCACCGAGGCAGGCGACGCCTATACCTTCGCAGAGCTGAGCGGGATGGTAGCCAAGGCGGGCTTCCGGGAAAGCAGCCAGCAACCGCTTCCCCCCACGCCCCAGACACTGGTTCTGGCGAAGGCCTGAGTTTGGATTTTCATCTTTACGTCCTGCGTCTCACGTTCAAGGCGCGCGATGTACTTTTGTTTCGACCCGGCAATGCGGGAAATCGCCTGCGGGGCACGTTCGGCGCGATGCTCTACGCGCTGGAGTGCGGACCAATGTTCGCGCCTGCTTCCACAGCGGGTCCCAGCGGAATCGTCGACCAGCCTCGTCCTTTCGTGTTCCGCGCCAGTCACCTGGATGGCAAGACGATCCCCGCGGGTGAAACGTTTTCCTTCGATTTCCATTGGTTCGACCTCCGGCGCGAATCGCTCGATATCGTGATTCGCGCATTCTCCCGGGTGCCGGACGCGGAGCTGGTGGACATCCAGGGCTCCGATGCTCCTCTAACGTTGTCCCTGAATCCCACGGGCGATGCCGTGAACCATGTCACGGTTCGATTCGAAACACCGACGGAGCTAAAGGCTGGAGGGGACATAGTAGAGCGCCCGGAGTTCGGAATGCTCGCGGCGCGCGTCCGCGACCGGGTCAGCACGCTACGGGAGCTTTACGATGACGGTCCCCTGGCCATCGACTTCCGCCGGTTCGGGGAACGCGCAGACCGCGTTAGAATGACCCGTTGCGACATTCACCACGTGGAATCATCCCGGCGCAGCGGCCGCACCGGCCAGACTCACTCGCTGGGAGGCTTCGTGGGAGAGGCCGATTACGAAGGCAAGCTCACCGAATTTATTCCGTTCCTCCGAGCCGCGCACTGGACCGGCGTGGGACGCCACACGGCTTGGGGAAAAGGTGAATTAACGTTGTACACTGGAGGGTCCGAAGTTTAATTCCGAGGATTAACCATGCTAAGAAAACTGCCTGTGCTCCTGTGCCTGGGCGCCCTGTGTATCTGGGCCGCCGACTTCTGGACTGCCAAGCCATTTACCGATTGGAATGAGAAAGAAGTCGCGAAGCTTCTCTCCGATTCTCCGTGGGCCGAAAAGGTGACGGTTTCCGCGGGCGTACCCGGAGGCGGCGGGATTGCCGAAACTGCCGGCGGTGGCGGGCGTGGCGGCGGTGGCGGGCGCGGAGGTGGCGGTGGTGGACGCGGGGGCGGGCCGCAGGGCGATGCAGCCACGGCCGATCCCGGAATCGAGGGGGGTGGCTTCGGCGGGGGAGGGCCCATGGGTACTGCCGTAACGCTCATCTGGCAAACCGCACTGCCTGTCAAGCAGGCCCTCGTCAAACGGCAGTACGGAGCCGAAGCCGGCACGTCGCCCGAAGCGAAAGCCAGGCTCGAACGTGCGGAACAATTCTATGTTCTTACGCTGGGCGGGATTCCCCCGATGATGCTGGGAGCGACGCAGGGTGATAAGAAAGCGGCGCTGCTCGACACCGCCATGATTACCGTGAACGGAAAGCCGCCGCTGAAGGCGATCGACCTTCAAGTCACCGGCGGCCGCGGCCCGGCTACCGTGAGTTTCCTGTTCCCCCGAACGACTACCTTCACCGTCGAGGACAAGGAAATGGAATTCTCGAGCAAATTCGACAAGACCGTCATCAAGAAAAAGTTCAAGCTCAAGGACATGGTTTTCAACGGCAAAGTTGAGATGTAGCTTTGCCCGTGCTTCCGCGGGCGTTCTATAACAGGCCGGCAATTGAGGTCGCGCGTGCGCTCCTGGGAACGGTCCTGGTGCACGGGACCACCTCCGGGCGGATCGTCGAGACCGAAGCCTACCTGGGCCTCGAAGATCGCGCAGCACATTCCTGGCGCGGCATCACGCCGCGAACAAGCGTGATGTTCGGCGAACCGGGCCATGCCTACGTCTACCTCATCTACGGCATATACGAATGCCTGAACGTGGTCGCCGAGCCGGAAGGCAGTCCGGGATGCGTCCTCATTCGAGCCCTGGAGCCGCTGGATGGAATCCCGCGCATGCGTCGGCGAAGGCCCACGGCCCGCGGCATCGAAGATTTAGCCAACGGTCCCGGGAAGCTGACGCTGGCGATGGGCATCAGCCGGCGCCATAACGGAGCGGATTTTACCAAGGGGCTGCTCACCATCCACGCACCGCGGCGCCCGGAACCCTTTACGATCGGGGTCTCGCCGCGGATCGGCATCCGGCATTGCGCTGATTGGCCCCTGCGATTCTTCATCGAGGGAAACCGATTCGTAAGCCGATGATGCTACTTTCAAAGGGTATGTTTAAACCGACCATTTTCCGCGAGTACGACATTCGAGGCATCGCGGATACTGAGCTGCTGAGCTCCGACATTGTAGACCTGGGCCGCGGCCTGGGAACGTTACTTCAGCGCAAAAGTGGCCGCTCCGTCACGTTGGGCCGCGACTGCCGACTGAGCTCGCCCCGCCTGCGCGATGCGCTCATGGAAGGTCTGATCGATTCCGGTTGCGAGGTCACCGACATCGGAGTGGTCCCCACTCCTCTGCTCTACTTTTCGGCCGTGCATCTGAACGCGGATGGCGCCGTCATGATCACCGGCAGCCACAATCCCAGCGAGTTCAACGGATTCAAGACGGTCTGCGGCCCGACCACCCTGCATGGCGAAACCATTCAGGAAGTGCGGCGTATTATCGAGGCGCGCGACTTCCTGAAGGGCCACGGCAGCGAGGCCGCCATGGATGTCATTCCGGCGTATCTGGATGAAGTTGCTCCCCAGTTCGATTTCGCGCGACGCGTGAAAGTAGTTCTCGATGCCGGAAACGGTACCGCGGGACCCGTCGCGCACCGGCTGTTCGAGCGGCTGAACTGCGAGGTGACCGAGCTGTTCTTCGATATGGACGGCCGGTTCCCCAACCACCATCCTGATCCGACGGTCCCTGCGAACCTCAAGCACCTGCAGGATGCCGTGAAGGCCAAAGGAGCCGACCTGGGCATCGCTTTCGACGGCGACTCCGACCGCATCGGCGCCGTGGATGAAAACGGCGACGTACTCTACGGCGATATGCTTCTGCTGATTTTCGGCCGCGAGATTCTCAGCCGTAAACCCGGAGCAACGATTATCGGCGAAGTGAAATGTTCGCAGTTGCTATATGACGAACTCAACCGGCTGGGCGGGAACGCAATCATGTTCAAGACCGGCCACTCGCTCATCAAAGCGAAGATGAAACAGGAGCATGCTGAACTAGCCGGGGAAATGTCGGGACACATGTTCTTCGCCGACCGGTATCTGGGATACGACGATGCATTGTACGCGGCCTGCCGGCTGGTTGAAATCGTCGCCCGCAGCGGCAAGCCGCTTTCGGCGCAGCTCGCCGGTCTGCCGAAGTTAGTATCGACGCCTGAAATCCGAGTCGACTGTCCAGACGAAGTGAAGTTTCAAGTGGTCGAAGGCGTCGCGCAGCGCTTCAAGAAGACTCACAAGGTGATCGATGTCGATGGAGTTCGTGTGCTCTTCGAACACGGTTGGGGATTGGTGCGCGCCTCGAATACCCAACCCGTTCTTGTAATGCGCTTCGAAGCCGAGAGCGCGAGCTGGCTTCAGAAATATCAGGAAGAAGTGGAAAAGGTAGTGGACGAGGCCAAAGCGGCTGTCGTCTGATTGCGCGTCCGGAGACTGACCTCCGAAAAGTACAGCCCCCGCCGACGCGCTGGCGCTAAATTCGCCGTAGTATGAGAGTGCCAGAAAGCTCTGGATAAATCCAATGAAAAAACGCCCTAGTCCTAGGACTATAGCGCCCAAATTGCTGTAGTTCTAAGGGGACTACCTTAGAAACTTGCGGAAAACCAATACGGCGTTGAGCCCCCCGAAGGCGAAGGAATTCGAGATCGCGTATTCGATTTGCGCCGGCCGGGGCGTGTTGGGCACTACATCCAGGTCGCAGGCCGGATCAGGCCCCGTGAAGTTCGCGGTCGGCGGGATCAGACCCGCCTGGAGGGCTCCGAGCGTCGCCGCCGCCTCCAACGCCCCCGCGCCCCCCAGCGCATGCCCATGCATCGATTTGGTCGAACTCACCAGCAGCTTTTGGGAATGATCGCCAAAAACAGACCGGATGGCTTCTGTTTCGGTGCAGTCGTTCGCCAGCGTCCCTGTCCCATGAGCGTTTATGTAGCCGACTGCTTCCGGAACCAGGTCCCCATCGGACAAGGCCGCGCGCATCGCCCTCGCAGCGCCCAAAGCCGAAGGCTGCGTGATGTGGTGCGCGTCGGAGGACATTCCAAAGCCTACGATCTCACCTAAGACAGTTGCCCCGCGGGCGAGCGCTCGCTCCAGCGGCTCGAGAATCAGCGCAGCAGCGCCTTCTCCAAGAATCAGCCCCCGCCGATCGAGAGAAAAGGGCCGGCAGGTATCGGGCGAAACTACGCGCATCGCTTCCCACGCCTTGAGGAATCCCATCGACAAAGGCGCTTCGCTGCCGCCCGCGATGGCGATCTCCACTTCGCCCGAGCGAACCATCCGGAACGCCTGGCCAATGGAGTGATTGGCAGAGGAGCACGCCGTCGAAACAGTGAACACCGGCCCGGTGATTCCGTATTCGAACGAAATGCGGCTGGCCCCGGCGTTGCTCATTGCCCGCGCGATGGTCAGCGGCGAAACCCTGGGCTCGCGCAACCCATAGAGATGATGGAACCCGTCGTCCTCCGTCGCCTTCCCGCCGCCCGAGCAGCCCATCACGATCGCGGTTCGTTCTCCCAGCTCGGATGAGAATTCGATGCCCGATGCCCGTACAGCTTCGCGCGCAGTCACGGCCGCGAACTGCGCGAAGCGATCGAGCATCTGCGCCTCTTTCTCTTCGAAATGCCGCAGAGGATCGTAATCCGGAACCTCGGCCGCATTCGGGAATCGCAGGGCTCCGGGTGCGACAAGCGTCAGAGGCCGAATGGCGCTGATGCCGGCGGCTAAGCCTGTCCATAGATCCTGATACGTCTGGCCGAACGCAGAAATCGCGCCGATGCCTGTAACCGCGACGCGACGCGTCATGCTTGCGTTTTGGCCGCCAGCAGCTTCTCGATTCCTTCGGCCATCTCGCGCACGGTGCGGATGCCGCGCGCCGCGTCGTCAGGAATATCCAGGTCGAATTCGCCTTCGAGCGCGAACAGGATGTTGATCCCATCCAACGAGTCGATTTTCAGTTCCTCGAAGGATTTGTCGATGGTGACGGTCTCGGGAGGAATCTTCTGCGTCTTGGCGATCACGCCGGTGACACGCGCAATTAGTTCGTCGGACATAGGACCTGGGTGAGGGTCAAGAACTGGAATCCGTGTTCCTGGAGCCTGGGGATAGTGTACTCGACTGCATCGATGGTCGCTCTGATGTCAGGTGCAGGCTGCACACCCCGTCCGTCGTGCAGGCAGATGATCGCGCCATTCGCCGCGTGGTCAATCACGCGGCTGGAAATATGCTCAGCGGGCCAACGCCAGTCCCGGCCGATAACGGTCCACATCACGCCCTGGAGTCCCAGCGCTTCCTGAGCCTGGCCGACGCCGAACCAGCGCACGCCATACGGGGCGCGAAACCAGCGCGGCTTGACGCCCGTCGTTTGCCCGATGGTCTCCTGCGCTTTTGCCATCTCCTGGTAAATGAACCTGGGCGACTTGAAGTCGAGGCGCGAGTGCGAGTCGGTATGATTCCCGAGTTCGTGGCGGCGAGCCACGACTTCGCGAGCTACATCCGGGCAGCGGCGGACGTTTTCGCCGCACATGAAGAACGTCGCGGGAACTTGATACTTGTCGAGTACTTCGAGAAGTTTTGGGGTGGACTCGCTGGGTCCGTCGTCGAAGGTGAGCGCCAGCGCGGGGCGGCTGCGATCCCCGTGATAGAAGGATTCGCCGAAAATGCTGGCGGAGCGTCCACGCACGGCGTAGCCCATGAATCCGGCTGCCGCACCGATGCCTGCTGCAACGCCGATCAACCCGCTGTGCATGCTAGCGGGCCGGCGTGAACTTGAAATCCGACACGCCGATCTCGTCGTTGCCCTGAACCAAAAATCCGAACTTGCCGTCCGCAAACTTATGATCGGGCTTGTTCCACGTGTCCAGCGTGACCCATTCCTTGTCCTTTTGAATTTTCTGGACCAAGGTGTCCGGCGAAATTTCAATCTGAATCGCCCAAGCCTTATCCTTGCTGTCCACGTTGTGCTTGTATTTGCCGTGGTCGCTGCTCTTGCCGTTCACCACATCCCGAACCGTAAGGTTGTTATCGTCTAGCTCGGACAGGACGTAGTTTTTGGAATCGACGTAATCCGTCACCCAGCGAACGCGGCCGCCGCGGAACAGAGTGCCGCCGCGCACCAGGTAGATCGCGAAGGTGTAGATGCCGGCCGAGGGCGGCTTGTACAAAAGAAACCCGCCGCCGCGGCGCCGCCAGACCCCGTTATCCTGCGGCGTCCACCCCGCTTGGCTTTCGAATCCGTCCATCGAACTGATCTGGGGCGGCGGAGGCTTGGGCGCTACGGGCTCGGGTTTCGGAGCGGGAGGCGGGGGCGGAGGAGCGGGCGGGCGCTCCGCCACCAGGGCCACATCGGTTCCGACGACGGTTATCGTTTGCCCGGCGACGAAGGTTCGCGAAAACTGTTTGGGGACGTATTTATCCCGCCGCAGGCTAATCACGTGATTGCCCGGCAGAACTCCGGCGTTCTGGAAGGACCCGTTGTCCGCTACCACGCCCAGGCTGCGTTGATCGATGACGACTTCCGCTCCGGGGGTAGCGCCCTCGATTCGCAGCGTGGCTAGCTGAGGCGTGGGTTGCAGCTTGAATTCCAGCCGGACTTCCCCGCCCTTTTTCACTTCAGCCTTTTGCGCTGGAGCGTTTTCAAATCCAGACTTCATCACTCGGACGTCGATGGTCCCGATGGTCGGAATCCGCAACTGGCCACCTTGCGTGCGGCGCAGATATTCTTTGCCGTTCAGAAATACACGAGCGTCGTTCTCGCCGGTGGATACGATCAGCATGCCGATGTTGCGGTCGGTCCTGAGGAACGCCGTCAGAGTGGGTCCGGGACCGAAGTCCTCTTTAAAGCTCCGAAGGTCTTTACCCAGAGAGATCGCGATTTCGTCTGATCCCGGCTGAAAATTCTTCAGGTCCACGCCGGCGGGACCCACGCTCTCTTCCGCTTGTCCATTCACGGCCAGCTGCCACGGACCCGAACTGGTCATCACGCGGGCGTGCCCCGCGAAGCTCGATACCAACATCGCCAGGGCGTTTTTCGTATTCACGCTTCCGCTCACCGCGGGCATTTTGGCGGGCGCGAGGTCGATGTTGAAGGACGTCTCCACATTCGGACCTGTCACGGACACCGAGTGCAGCCCAGGCGTCACTTTTTCGAACACGTATTCGCCATCCTGCAAATCCACGGCGGGCTGTTGATCGAAGACGACTTTGCCCTGTGCCAGATCGGAAAGGATTCTGACGGTCTGAGGGCGTGCTTCCAAGGTCAGGTTCAGCGTCTCGGGCCTACCGAGCACGAGGTTGACGCCGCTAGCGGCGGGCTCGTAGCCCTCGAGAAATGCCGTGATCTGGTAAACCCCGGGAGGAAGATTAAACTTGCAATCCGAAGTGCATTTGACTTCGCCATTCACGCGGATGGATGCGCCAGGAGGCGTCGTGGCGATCTGAACCGCGACGTCCGACTCGGTCAGGTTCGCAAAGTTGAGATTGCGCTTGCGCGCGATATTCACCAGCACCACGATCAGAACCACGGACAGGGCCAGCCCCACCACGACTCCCGTCCCCAGGGCGCGCCCCCATGGGCTGGGCGGGCGAACTTTCGTCGCCGGCGGCAGAGGAGGGGGAACGACGAGACCATCCGGGATGGTGGTGGGCGCGGTGACCATAGTGGGCGGTTCGATTGGAACCCGGGGAGGCGCCAAGGTCAGTCTCGTGGCGCGATCCAGAAGCAGGCGGCGGGTTGCCTCCACCGCTTTTTGGATCTCCGGATCGCCTGGATGGTTGCCGGCAACCTGTTCCAGCCTCTGGCGGATTGGCTCTAAAGCGGCCAGGTCCCCGGCCAGATCGACTTGGTGGCCGAGAGCCTTAATCTCCTCAAGAGCTTTGAGGTTTTCAGCACCCACGATGCTATCCTACACTAGCGCCGTGACTATCGCCCTCGATGCGACTCCCCTCACGGTATCCACCGGAGGCGTCGGCCGCTACACAATGGAACTGGCCCGGGCTCTCGCCGCCGAGTACCCGGACGATCAGTACTGGCTACTTTCCGATCAGCCTTTCCACACGCAACACACGGCACCCAATCTTCACAAAGGAAGCGGTCCGCAGAATTCGGCGGAGCGGAAATGGTGGCTATGGGGGCTGGATCGGGAAATGCGGCGGCGGGAGATCGACCTGTTCCATGGAACGGATTATTCCGTTCCCTACGTTTCCAGAAGGCCCAGCGTGATGACTCTGCATGATCTGAGCCCGTGGCTCGATCCGGCATGGCAGCCAAACGCATCCAGGGTGCGCCGGCGAACGCCGCGGCTGCTGCGGATGGGACTCCCCACGATGGTGATCACGCCCACAGAGGCAGTGCGGCGCGCCGCGATCGAAATGTTCAAGCTTGCGCCGGATCGGGTGGTCGCGGTGCCTCTGGCCGCAAGTGAGCTTTTTGAACCGCCGGCTTCACCAGTTCTTAATCCGCGTGGAAATCCATATTTCCTGTTTGTGGGTACACTCGAGCCGCGGAAGAATATCGCTCGATTGATCGACGCGTGGCGAGAGGTGCGAAGAACGGTTGATGTCGATTTGGTATTGGCGGGCCGGACACGCGCGGACTTCCCGGCCCTTCCGGAACAACCTGGGCTGCGGACTCTGGGAGAAGTTCCCGATTCCGATCTGCCGGGGCTCTACTCGGGCGCCCTTGCGTGCGTCTACCCATCGCTTTACGAAGGATTCGGCCTGCCTGTGCTGGAGGCGATGCAATGCGGGGCGCTGGTGATCACATCGCGCGATCCAGCCATTCTCGAAGTCAGCGGAGATGGCGCGGTGCATGTGGACGCGGAAGATACGGCTGCGCTGGCTGAGGCCATGCGCGCGGTGACCGCGAACGCAGCGGGCTTCAGCGAAGTTCGCCAAAGAGCCCTCGTGCGTGCCGCGCAGTTCAGCTGGCAGAAGACCGCTCGCCTCACTCGGGAAGTGTACGATGCCGCCACGGGCATCTTCCACAATGCTTAGGGCTACTTTTCTCACTCCTGAGGAACCTAAAATCGGTACGGGCGGAGGCGGACTGCGGTCGGCGTCGCTGCTCGCGTATCTGCAGAACAAGTATCACGTCCAGACCCTGACGTTCTCGTTACGCCCGCACTCTAAAAGTCCCGCTGCGCGCATCTGGCGGAACGCGATCCGCATGATCAAAGGGCGGCCGCCTTTGTTCGATCGTTTCTCGGGCTACGAAAATCAGCTCTCTGCGGCAATTAAGGGGCGATACGCGCTGGGCGTCGTGGAACACTTCTGGTGCGCGTCCTACGCGAGCCTACTGCGGCCGCACTGCGACAGGATCGTGCTCGATCTGCACAACATCGAAAGCCAGCTCGCGCGCACTCACGCCAGGGCCGCGCGGTGGCCCGCCTCGTGGGCGTCCGAAAAATTTGCGGATTCTTATGAGCGGCTGGAGCGCGAATGGATCCCTAGATACGATGTGATTCTGGTCGCGTCCGAGGATGACCGTCGGCGAGTGGATCATCCCGACGTTCGCGTGTTTCCGAACGCGCTGCCGGATATCGCGAGGCCGAGTGTGTCGGAGGCAGACGCGATCGTTTTCAGCGGGAATCTCGAGTACCATCCCAACGTCGAAGCCGTCCGCTGGTTCCGTAGCCAGATCTGGCCTCGTATCCGTGAACGCAACTCGGACGTCGAATGGCGATTGCTGGGGTCGAATCCCGGTGCGGTTGCGGAGTACACGGGCGGCGATTCCCGTATCCGCGTCATCGGTCCCGTGGACGATGCCGTCGCTCATCTCGCCCAAGCCAAGGTCTGTCTCGCGCCGCTGCTTTCGGGGAGCGGAACTCGATTCAAGATTCTGGAAGCCTGGGCCGCGGGACGAGCGGTGGTTTCGACCACATTAGGTGCGGAAGGACTGGGCGCGCGTGACGGCGAGCATCTTTTTTTGGCCGATAGCCCTGATGCGTTCGCGGATGCTGTGCTGCGACTGTTGAACGACGCATCGCTACGGGCTCGGCTGGGTGATGCGGGCAACACGCTCTATCGCGAGCGGTTCACGTGGACAGCCGCGTGGAGAGGGCTGGATGAGTCCGGAGGGATTTAGCGGCCTGCGAAACCGAACGCCTTGAAACTGGTTACGAACTGAATCATGACCATGTGCTCGACCTGTTCGTAAGCCGGCGTATAGTGCTTCGTGGTGTATCCCAATTTCAGCACCTGGGACGGAGTGGGTCGAAAGCCGACGGCCGCTTCATAGGATTCAGTTCCTGTGTAGCCGATGGGGCGTATATAGCCGAATCGGGCAGCCGCATACCACCGGGGAGTGAGCACGCGCCGCGCTTCCGCGTATCCCGTATGCATGTTGAACGTCGGGATCGCCTTGTAAGTCATCTGGAAATGCGACAACTCTCCGTACACGTTCCAGGGTCCACGTCCCCATTGGACGTCCAGACCATAGCCGGTGGACGGCAAGTCGCGGGGCCGAGCTTCACCGGGAAAATAAAATTCGTATTGGCGGTCGAGGTACGGACCGCGGAATGCCGACACGCCCACTCGAAATCCCTGGCGGATGGTGTAGCCCGCACCACCGGTCCAGTTCGCATACTGGTCGCGGTCGAAAACGCTGCGCGGATTCACGGGTGAGGAGTTCGTGAACTGGGCCCGCATATCGACAGGCCCGATGGTCGCATCCACTTGCGCGCCCGCAAGACCTTCGACGGCGACGCCATTGCCGTAATAGCCGTAGCCGGCAGGCACGCCCGTGAGGGGATTGCTGGCTGGATCGTAACGCAACAGGAAGGAGCCGAATGCCGAGGTCAACTGGCCGGCACGGAGCACCAGCGAACCATTCTGCCAGAATCGCGAATAGCTGAAATTCGCATTCAGGATCTGGGTCTTGATGCCGTATCCCTGAGTCGTAAATTCTTCGGGGAAATACGGCCGCGAATGGACCTGAATCGCGCCTGACACGGCCCAATGCGAATCCAGCTTCCAGGTCGGATAGAGCAGCGCCTGAAAGCCACCGGTCCAAGGTGCGCCGTCACGAGGCTGTTCCGTCAGATCGTGCGCATAGATAGACGCCGCGGTTACACTGGACCGCAGTTCAAAACCCGACTCAGCTTCCTGGGCCGAGAGGACCACGGCCATCCCCACCAGCAACGAGATTCGAAAAATCATGTCCGGCTCTCCTTTACTGCGGGCTCCTTGGAGGTCGTATCTCCTGCGCGCACCGCTGCGGCCAAGCTATGAAGGGACTCGATAATCGGTTCGTCGCTGGCCGGCTGCTTGACGATGTCACCGAGAGCGACGAATGTCCGCACCGCAACCGGGTCCAGCTGCGTTCCCGCATTTTCTTCCAGAATGCGGATGGCCCGATCGTGCGCCATCCCACGGCGATAAGGACGATCCGAGGTCATGGCGTCATAAGCGTCGGCGACTTTGACGATCCGCGCCGTGCGCGGCGTTTCTTCGCCCTTCAGCCCGCGGGGATATCCCGCGCCGTCCCAGTTTTCGTGATGCAGCTCCACAACGGGAAGGTACGGTTCGAATCCCTGTACGCACTCGAGAATCTTCCGGCCGATCACGGGATGCTGCCGGATGAGCGTTTCCTCTTCGGGAGTGAGTTTTCCGGGTTTTTGCAGCACCACATCGGAGATCCCGATCTTGCCGATGTCGTGCAGCAGCGCCCCCACGCGGATTAGCTCCAGTTCCTCCTTCGGAACATCCATGGCGCGGGCAATGGCGCAAGCGTATTCGCTCACGCGCAGACTGTGGCCGGCGGTGTAGGGATCGCGAGCGTCCAACGCGCTGGCAAGCGAGCTGACAAATTCGACATAGGCGCCCACCAACTTGGCCTGACCTTCGCGAATGGATTCGGCTGCGCGATTGAAGCTGTCCGTCAATTCCCGGATTTCGCGGCTGCCGCGCGGATCCGCGGGAAACTCCGGCAAGACTCCTGTTTTCGTGCTCTCCCGCAAACGCGCTACCACCGCGGCGAGCGGGCTGACAATCGACCGGGATGAAAAACCTCCCAAAGCGATCGCGGCGACTAACGCAGTGAATCCGGCGATGAAGAACACCCGCTGCAGCGCAGCTTGGACCGGAGCGGTGGCAGCATCCAAGCTGCGCAGGCTTCGAAGGGTGAAACCATCGTCGGATCCCCGGCTCAAGGAATTATCCAGGGGGACGGACACGAACGTTTCACCGCCGATCCGCAGTTCGCACTCGGCTTCGGGGAAACAATTGCGCAGCCCGGCTTCCACCTGGGGAGCATCCGCAGTCGGCCTAGTCATGGCGACCACAGCGCCTTCAGATAACAGAACCGCCGGCATTGCCACGGCAGAGAGATCGAACCGCTCTCCCACCGCCAGCGTCCCGACATTCTCTTGTCCCTGCGCGATGGCAACGGAGGTGACCTGGAAGATCCGTCCTTCGGCGGAGAAAAATCCTTTGGAAGGCAAACGGAGCGTCTGAAGATCCATCGCCGCAAATCCTTCCTTTCCACGGACGACCCCGGCCAAGGGTTCACCCGACGGACTCGACACGGCCAGGAAATCGAAACCCATGGTGTCGCAAATCTCGCTGAGCTGATCCTCCACAGTGCGGCGCGCCGCATCTTTCGCGCTCCGCTCGGTGGCGAGCAATTGCAATCCGGCCTTGAGCGCAGGATTCTCGGCGGCCACGCGAAGAATGCGTGTATTCCGAGCCTCACTTTGCTCGCGTTCACGCGCCAGAGTCACCTGGTTATCGCGCACGGAGGTCCGAAGTGCGTCGCGTACAGCGGAAAGCGCTGCGGTTCGCACCGCCCAGAAGCTACCCGCGAGCAGCGCCGCGAAGGGCAGAAACGACCACAGGAACGCTCGCGTGGCAAATCTCATTCGGCTCTCATCGTTCTCACCGAACCGGGCCCCGCATCTATTGACCCGCGTGATGATCGTGGTTGTCCGCGCTCTTGTTCGAGTCGGCGGCGGTGAGCTCGGCCAGAGGCACGAAGAAATCGGCGACGGAATCCTGTCCGGCGACGACCTCGATAGTCTTGCGCAGAATGCCTCCGGTCTTGTGCCATGCCACCACCGTGTATTTTCCGGGCGGCACGGCGGGCAGAACATACTGACCCTGGGCATCCACGCGAGCGGCCCATTGGTTGGGAGTCACCACAATGGTTCCAGTCATATTGGGATGCAGGTGGCAGAAGACGGCCACGATCCCCGGTTTGGCGAATGTCACCATCCGGGTCTGACCCTTGGAATAGTTACCGATGTCGAAGCTCTTGGGCTTGGACAACGAGAACACGTTATGAAAGATGGGATCGAAGTTCGGGAATGAAACCGAGGAGCCTGCGGGGATCACAACCAGGTCGGGTGAAAACCGGCGATTCTCCTGCTGCATCTCCGCTGTAACCGGTGCGGTTGTCGAAGGTCCGCCTTCGAGGTAGACGACGACGTGGGATCGCTCATAGTCCAGAGCGTTCAGTTTGGTATCGGGCTGCAGCGCGACGGCTGAGCCCCGCTGATAGAGGCCGGCGGTCGGAGTGACGTTGCGCGGGGTGAGCTTTCGCTCGATGGTGATGGTTCCCCGAACATCCGCCCCTGAAACGAGACTGGCCACCATTCCCGCGACAATTGCGCTAATGAGACTTCTAGACATCCGTATTCTTTATCGGCTCCGGATTCGGTGTACTGCGATAAGGGGTTCCTCTTAATCCGATTGGTGGTTTCTCCGTACTTCCGTTGCCCTTTCTTTTCTACGGCTTAGAGATCGGATTGTATATAATTGTGAAAATCTATCAACTAATTTCCGGAGTTGGGCGTCTAAACTCCCAAGACCTTCAAGGGAGGAGGGTGTGGTGCGGCAACTCGCGCTTTTGATGTCGGCAGTGGTGCTGGTATCGTGCGAGCGCGCGACACCAAGTAATACCGTCTCAACGCCGTCAGCTGCGGCTGCGGAACCCTCCCATAGCCAGCGCGAGATCCGGCTGACGGGAACGGTGGAAGCGATTCACTCTTCGAAGGTTATTGTTCCTCAGACCCTGGGCCAGGGCGGACAACTGACGCTGACGCGCCTGATCCCGAACGGAACCCACGTCGAGCAAGGCGACCTGATCGCGGAATTCGATCCCACCCAACAAATCGACAACGGGCTGACGGCGAAGGCGAAGTACGAAGACCTGGGTCACCAGGTGGAGCAGAAAGCCGCGCAGAATCACGCCGATCAGGAAAAGCGGATCGGGGATCTCACACAGGCGCGGGCGGACTATAGCAAAGCGCAACTGGATCTGCAAAAAGCTCCCATCCTGGCGGAGATTATGAAGCTGCAGAACGAGATCAAGGCGAATACCGCGCGCCAACACGTCGAGAGCCTGACGAAATCCAATGCCGCGCACGATCGGTCCGATGCCGCCGCGCTGCGCATTCTGGAACTGCAGCGGGACCGGCAGAAGGTCGCGCTCGAGCGCGCCCAGACAAACATCGATCGAATGGAGGTGCGGGCGCCTCTGGCCGGCATGGTGGCCCACCAGAACGTTTATCGCGGAAACTCGAACGGCCACGCGCAGGAAGGCGACCAACTATATCGGGGCCAGGCACTGGTGAGTATCTTCGATCCTTCGGCCATGCTGGTGCGCTGTTCGGTGGGCGAGCCGGACGGCGCCGCGCTGGTGCCCGGCACACTGGCGAAAGTCTATTTCGATGCGTATCCGGACTTGGCCTTGCCGGCGCATTTCGAATCGGCCAGCCCCATGGCATCCTCGGCACTGGGCAGCCCCGTCAAGACGTTTTCGGCGGTCTTCAAGCTCGATAAGACAGACCCCCGGCTGATGCCGGATCTATCCGCGGCGGTGGTGCTGGAGCCACGCCAAGCACGCGAGTCAAAGGCATCGAAATGAGCGCCCTCGGACGGAGCCTTCGCGCCTTGATGTGGCTGGCAGGCGTCGCCGCCCTCGGCGCAGCCGGCTGGGTGGGCGTCAACAAGTATCGAGGAACGCAGGCAACGGACGAACTGCCCGTCGCCCAGGCGCGCCAGGGCGAATTCCTTGCGATCATCCGCAGCCGGGGCGAGCTGCGAGCCGGCCGATCCATGCAGATCTACGCGCCGGTGGTCCCAAATCTGCGCATCGCCTGGATGGCCGCCACCGGCGAAGTCGTCGAGAAGGGCGCGCCGGTGATCCGTTTCGATTCGAGCACCGTCCAGCAGCAGCTGGTCCAAAAAGAAGCGCAGCTCGCGCAGGCGCAAGCGACGCTCGATCAGGCCGCGGCGCAGGCGCGGATCGATACGGATCATGACCAGAGCGACCTGGTGGACGCACGCTACAACGTCGAAAAATCCAGGCTGGGCACGGCGGCCAATGAATTCGTCGGCAGGATCCAGGCCGAGCAGGCGCGCATCGATCTTGGTGTCGCGGAGCAGAAACTCAAGGTACAGGAGGCGAACATCGCGCTGCATGCGGCGTCCCATGCGGCACGGATGGCTTCGCTCACCCGCCAGCGCGATCAGGCGAAAGCGGATGTCGAACTGACAAAGTCCCGGATGGCGAAGATGGAAATTACCGCTCCACTGGGCGGAGTGATCGTGTTCGTTTCGAACTACAATCAGGGGCCGCTCAACGCCAAGCCGTTTAAGGTCGGCGACAGCGTGTATTCCGGAATGAATCTGGCGGAAATCCCGGACATGACTTCGCTGGCGATGGACGCCAAGGTGGAGGAAACCGACCGCGGGCGCATCTCTTTGGGAAAAGACGTGCGGGTCCGCGTGGACGCCCTGCCGGAGCTGGACATACAGGCCACCATTACTCAAATCTCTCCACTGGCGGAGTTGAGCACCGACTATCCGCCCACGCGAAGCTTCCGCGCGTATGCGTCGCTCCCGAAACCAGATTCACGGTTACGCCCGGGGATGAACGGCGGAATGGACATCGTGATCGACCGCCTGCCGAACGCCATCAGCATTCCCGCCAAGGCGGTGTTCACGCGCGACGGGAAGCCGGTTGTCTTCGTAGGAGAACACGGCGTGTATCACCCCGTGGTGGTCCAGCTGCTGGCGCGCAATCCTGATGAGGTCGCCGTGTCCGGGATTCCAGCGGGAACCATGGTTGCCCTCACGGATCCCGAAAAGAAGGAAGCTAAGAAGTGAGATTCAGGAAGTGAAGAAGCGGATCCTCATTTCAACGGCAGTCATCGCGGTCCTGGCGGCATTGGCCTGGGGCGGTATGCGGGTGATTCAATTGACCGCGCCCGAGGACCGCAATGAAATCCCCACGACCAAGGTCCGTAAGGGAAAGGTCACCATCACGGTTTCAGCGCGCGGCGAATTGCAGGGCGGAAATTCGGAGGTGCTCACTGCCCCGATGGTCGGCGGCGATCTCCCGATCACCTCGCTGCGGGAGCCGGGTGAGATGGTGAAGCCCGGAGACATCGTGGTGGAGTTCGACACCACGGCGCAGGAATTCAGTCTGCGCGAGGCTCAGGCGGATCTGGCGGAAGCGGAGCAGCAAGTGATCAAGGCGGAAGCGGATGCGGAGGCCTCGCTCGAAGAAGCGCGCTACCAGGCTGTTTCGGCCGCCGCCGATGTGAAGCTCGCGGAACTGGAAGTGCGTAAGAATCCGATTCTGGCTTCCATCCCGGCGCGGCAGAACGACATTGCTCTGGATGTGGCGAAGAACAAGCAGCTGCAAGCTGAAAGGGACTTCAAGAACAAAACCGCGACGGCCGGAGCGGGAATCGCGATTCAAAAAGCGGCCGTTGATAAATCGCGGGTACTGGCGGAGCAGGCACAGCGCCAGATCGAGAGCATGGTCCTGAAGGCCAAAACAGCCGGATACGTGGCCATCCAGCAGAACAGCAACCAGAATAATCTCTACTACGGCCAGCAATTGCCGGAGTATCATGTCGGCGATGCGTCGCGCTCGGGCCAAGCCGTGGCCCAGATTCCCGATATGAGCAATTGGGAAGTCAGCGCCAGCATTCCGGAGCTCGATCGAGGACACCTGGATGCCGGCCAGAAGGTCACGATCCGCGCGGCGGCGATTCCGGGGCGCGAGTTTCGCGGCCATGTGAAAAGCCTCGGTGGCACCTCCGGTTCGGCATGGGACCGGCGTTTCGAATGCCGCATCGCGCTGGATGAGACGGGTCCCGAGCTGCGGCCGGGCATGACGTCGAACATCCTGATTACGGTCGAAGCATTGAACGACGTTTTGTGGGTGCCGTCGCAAGCACTATTCGAAAGCGACGGACGCGCATTCGTCTACTTGCGCACGCCCCAAGGGTTTGTCCCACATGATGTGCAACTGGTACGCCGCAGCGAGAGTCAGGCCGTCGTCACAGGGATCGCCGAAGGCGAACTGGTGGCTATGTCCAATCCCGACCAGAGCAAGGCTGCCAAAGCGGAAGACAAGGGCGGCGTAATGAAGGCACTCACCAAATGATCCTGCTCTCGGACCTGGGCCAGGCGTTCGGAAACCTGCGGGCGCAAAAGACACGAACGTTTCTGACTGCCATCGGGATCGTGTTCGGCGTCGGTTCGGTGATCGGCATGATGGCGATTGGAGCCGGCGCGCGAGAGGAATCGCTGCGCTTCATCGAACAGCTCGGTGTGCGCAACATCCTGATCGATTCACGGCCAGCCATGAGCCAGGAAGAGCTGCAGCAGCGCCGGCGATCCTCCCCGGGACTCTCCGAACGGGACGTCCGGATTCTGCAGGCCAATATCGAAGCTGTCGAGCTGCTCTCGGCGCGGCGAACCCTGCATCCGACCGCCGCGCTGCCAAAACCGGCGCGCGACGTGCCGGAGCTGTACGGGGTCCGCCCGTCTTACAGCGAGATCCACAGTCTGCAATTCGCCGAGGGCCGGTTTTTCGACGCTTCCGACGACGACCGCAGCGCCCTGGTGTGCGTGCTGGGAGAGGGCGCCAAGGTGAACCTCCTTGGTTACGATCCGGCCGTCGGGAAATTCGTGAAGGTCAATGATACTTGGCTCGAAGTGGTGGGCGTCCTCAAGGAACAACTGATGGCCGGCTCGCAGAGCAGCGGCGGAGCGATGCAGGACGTCAACAATATCATCTACGTTCCCATTAATACGTTTCAGTATCGTTACTGGGATCGCAGCGCCAACATGCGCGACGAATTGGACGGCATCGAGCTGCGGCTTCGTCCTGAAGCCGACAGCATCGAGGTGGCCAAGGTCGTGACCGCGGTCCTGAACTCGACGCATCACAACACGCAGGACTTCACGGTGACGATCCCGGCGGCGCTGCTCGCGCAGCAACAGCGCACGCAAAAAATCTTTACCTATGTGATGGTCGCGATCGCGGCGATTTCCTTGTTGGTGGGCGGCATCGGCATCATGAACATCGTATTGGCGACGGTGCTCGAGAGGACCAGGGAGATCGGCATCCGGCGTTCGGTAGGCGCGCGCCGTTGGGATATCGTGCGCCAGTTCATGACGGAATCGGTCCTGATTTCCGCGGGAGGAGGACTGCTGGGGATCGCTTTCGGGTTCTTCCTGGCCTGGCTGATCGCGCGAACCGCGGAGTGGAAGACCATTGTGACCACGGTATCGGTCGTGGTGGCGTTTGGGGTTTCCGTGGCCGTGGGTGTGCTGTTCGGCGTATACCCGGCGGTAAAGGCCTCGCGAATTAATCCAATCGAAGCACTACGATACGAGTAGGTGCGGTATCCTCAAGGTGTCGGATGCTGAAGCGATTCCTGTGGTGCACAATCTGGATTTTGAGTGTCGTGCTGGTCTGTGCATCGCTGGACTCAACACCCGATCCGCCGGCCCTCGATCCACACGCGAGAATCGTCAAGATCGTTACGCCGAATAACGGGCCGCAGAGCCCGGACAGCCACTTTGAGTACGACAACTCGCCCGGCCTGATTGCTGTACAGACGAGCGTCATCCTCCTAGATACGGATCCGCAGCGTCCGATCGCGATTCTCGCCGAGACGCGACAAGCGACCGATACCTCACCTCCGGCCTAACATCAGGCTTTTGTGAAACGAATGATGCTGGCAGCAGTCCCTTCCATGGGGACTCAACCGGCGTCATAGGTGAAGTTTCCGAGACAAGGAAAGAACTGAGTGAAGACTTCGGATATTGTCAAGGCTTGGGGCAGGATTTTGAACGGGGAGCGTCCTTCCCTTTCGATCGAAATCACGCGGGAGTGTCCGCTGCGGTGTCCTGGCTGCTACGCGTACGAAGATGGGCATCTTGGCGGCGGAGGGATCACTCTGCGCGGCCTTCGCGACCGGAAGGGGCAGGAACTGATCGACGGCGTGCTGGAGGTGGTCGACCGTCTGAGACCATTGCATCTGTCAATCGTAGGCGGCGACCCGCTGGTGCGGTATCGCGAGCTCGAAACCATGGTTCCGCTTCTGCTCGAACGTGGCATTCACGTCCAACTGGTAACCAGCGCCTTCCGGCCGATGGCTCCGGTCTGGGCCACGTATCCCCACATGAACATCGTGGTGTCGATCGACGGTCTCCAGCCTGAGCACGACGTCCGCCGCGCGCCGGCGACGTACGATCGAATTCTGAAGAATATTGCGGACCAGAAGATCACCATCCACTGCACCGTGACCGGCCAGATGATGAAGCGCCCGGGTTATTTGCGGGAGTTCCTGGAATTCTGGACTCCGCGGCCCGAGATCCACAAGGTCTGGTTCAGTCTGTTCACGCCGCAGGTGGGCGACCAGCTTCCGGAAATTCTGGAACCGCATGAGCGCCGGCAGGTCATCGCGGACATGCTGGAGCTGCGCAAGCAATTTCCCAAGCTGGATATGCCCGAGGGGATGATCCGGCAGTTCGCCGCACCGCCTCATAGTCCCGAGGATTGCGTTTTCGCGCTCACCACGCAGACCATCTCGGCGGACCTCGAAACCAAGATCGTTCCCTGCCAATTTGGCGGGAAACCGGATTGCTCCCAATGCGGGTGTATTGCCTCCATGGGACTGGCGGCTGTCGCTGCGCATAAACTAGGAGGGTTCATTCCGGTGGGAGCCATCTTCCGGACGTCTGTTAAGATCGGCCAGGCTCGCTCCAAGCGAACGGAAGAGCCGCCGGCAGTTTCGGAGAGGCTGAGAGTGCTGCCTTAAGAGTGTGACATGGAGCAGGACATGATCAAGAATGTTTCGGTGAACGAAGACCTGAGCCCGCTGCTGGACTTGGCCGGGCGAGTCGGCCGCAATCCGCTTCTCACACAGGCGAGCACCGGAAACATCTCGCTCAAGCTCGATGGCGCACTGTGGATCAAAGCATCGGGCAAATGGCTGGCAGACGCGAGCGGCGGGAAAATCCTGATCCCGCTGGACCTGGCGGGAGTCCACGCGAGTATCCGGCAAAATATCGATCCCGCGGAACTCTATCCCCACGCGTCGATCGAGACGGCCATGCATGTGACGCTGCCGCATCCGGTGGTTCTGCACGTACACTCGGTCAACACCATCGCGTGGGCAGTGCGGGAAGATGCAATCGCGCAACTGGAAACGCGCCTGGCGGGCCTGCGCTGGCAGTGGATTCCCTACGTCGCATCGGGTCTGCCTCTGGCTCGGGAAATTCAAAGGGTGCTATCCGTCCATCCAGAGACCGACGTCCTAATCCTGGGAAACCACGGACTTGTGCTCGGCGGCAAGGACTGTGAAGCGACCGAGAAGCTTCTGGAGGAAATCGAGCGGCGGCTGCTGATCGTGCCGCGCCAGGCGCACCCCGCGGATTATGCTTTGCTCGCGGAACTTGCGGCGGATTCGGCCTGGGAGTTGCCCGACGACGATTGGATCCACGGACTCGCGACGGATTCGGTAACGCGAAAGGTCCTGGAGGGAGGTTTTCTGTATCCCTGCCAGGCGATGTTCTCCGGCGCCAGGACGCCGGAACTGTTCCACGCGGTACACGATCCCGAGGTGGCCGATTTCTCCGGATACGCCGGACGGCCGTTCGTGATCATCAAAGGCCGAGGAGTGGTGCTTAGCCCCTCCATGACTCCTGCCGAAACCGCGATGCTAAGCGGTCTGGCGCAGGTGGTGCAGCGGATTGGCACTGCTACGCCGGTTCGATACCTGTCCGAAGACGAAGTCGCCGCCAGTTCGAGCACCGCGGCGTACCGGTATCGCGAACTCGCCAACGCCAGCCACTAATCGCTTCGCACTCTTTGCGGGCTAGCTAAAGCCTCACTTACGATTCAGCGTCACTACCCTCCAGAGCGGCTGATCTTTTTCAGACGGATCCGGAGCATACTCCTGGCTGGTTTTTCCGGGATCGTAATCGCGCCAGAGCCAGGGGAGCGATTCCGGCAACTCCGCCGAGCCTTGCGCCTGGTTATGCGTACCCACTCCGAACGAGAAATGGTAGTCGTAGCCTTGCATCTTCAGCGAATTCGCCATCTCGATATTCGCCATCGGCAGACTTCCGGGGCGATTCTCCAGATCGTCGGCGCCGTCCTGCATCCAGACCCGGATGTTGTGTTTCGGTTCCTTGCGCACGAGGATCGGATACTCGGCGCCGCCCACCGGATGGGTGGAGGTTGATTGGATGGCGAAGTAGGCGGCAATCCAGGTCAGAGCCCTGGAGAACTCACCGGGATTGCGATAGGCCGCGTTGAAGGCGCAGATGCCTCCCGAGCTTAGCCCTGTCGTGGCGCGGCTGTATCCGTCCTGGCGCAGCTTCACCTGCTTACCGACCTCGGGAAGGATTTCCTCCAGCAGATAACGCGTGTAGGTGTCGTCCATCGTGTCGTATTGGACCGACCTCTGATTGCTCGCCGGACCGTCGCCGGGCTGGACGAAAATACTCGCCAGCAGTGGAATCTTCTTTTGCGCGAAGAGATTGTCGAGCGTCTCGAGCACTCTCCACTTTGTCGGACGCGGACCAGTGAACTGTTGACCGTCATTCCATATTTGGACCGGCAAGGGAGTCTGTCCGTCCCATTGCGCGGGAACGTAATACCAGACGTTGGCTTTCATACCGGCGTAGATTTTGCTTTCGAGCACCATTGGACCGGTCAGCTTCCCCTCGGGCACCCCGGCGCGAGCATAGCTGTCGGGACCATACGCGGGCAGATCATTGGCGCCCCCGAACGGCTTGCCATCGACGATCCAAGTGTATTTGTAGGACGTGCCGGTTGGGAGTTTCCCCTCGTAGATCCACAGACCTCCGGCTTGGACTGTGGGCAGAGGCGCATTTTCGTTGATTTGCAGCCGCGGCTGATTGTTAGTCGCGACTGCGAAGACGAATTCGCCGAGCTCACCAGCTGCCGCCCTACCCTTCTGGATATTCTCCTCGCCGAGCGTATCGCGCAGAGCCTGTTCCAGCGCGGCAGGCGATTCACGACCGGGCGACTTCGCCATTTCGATCAACTTGGCGGTGGGCACCTTTTCGGCTGATACGATGCCAGCCGTTAACAGGATGGCCGCAAGCAGTCGCATGGAAACCTCTCTTTCGCAACGAATTATAGCCGGTTTGGACCCCACAACAGGCGGCGCTTTCCAGGAATTTGTTAACATCGTCAGTTGCCCCCGGCACTGAGGAGATCTATATGGAAACCGCTACACAACCCGTTACCGATGTGAAAACAGACGCCGCCCCGGAGATGATTTCGGCCGGCCAGATCGTCGCCAAGATGCTCAAGCAGGAAGGCATCCAGCACATCTTCACCATTTCCGGCGGGCATATCGTCGACATTTATAACGGCTGCATCGATGAAGGGATCGAGATCATCGACGTGCGGCATGAGCAGGTCGCGGCGCACGCAGCCGATGCCTATGCGCGCATCACGGGACTAGGTTGTGCGGTCGTAACCGCTGGCCCCGGCACAACGGATGCGGTCACCGGCATGGCGAACGCCTACCGCGCGGAAAGCCCGATGCTGCTGATCGGCGGCAACTCGCCGCTCAAGCAATACCGGATGGGCGGATTGCAGGAGCTGCGCCACACCGAGATGATGACCCCCATCAGCAAGTTTGCGTCGCTGGTGATGACCACGGATCGCACCGCGGAGATGATGGGCATCGCGTTCCGGGAAATGTACAACGGCGCGCCCGGACCGGGCTTCCTCGAAATCCCGCATGACGTGATGGACGGCAAAGTCGAGGCGTCGAAAGTTCGCTATCCCAAGAACTATCGCGTGAAGGGATCCGATGGCGGAGCGCCGGATTTCATCGGCGATCCCAAGATCGTGCAGCAGGTGGCCGACCTGCTGGCCAACGCCGAACGTCCTGTGGCGCTCTTCGGCACGCAGGCGCGGACCTGCCGCGCGCATGACGCGATCGACCGATTCTCCAAGCACTTCAATATTCCGATCTATGTGAATGGGTCGGCTCGTGGAACGCTTCCACGCAATCATTCCCACGCATTCATGCCGTCCCGCAAGACCGCGTTCGATAACGCGGATGTGATCCTGCTGGCGGGCACGCCTCTCGATTTCCGCATCTTTCCAGCACATTGGGATCCTAAGCTTAGAATTCCACGTGGACAAGTTGTCGCGGCCGCTTCTATAGTGTCACCTAAATACTAGTGACTCCAGCGTAACTGGACTGGCCACAGTTAGGCCGCAAATGTAATCACACTGGCTCACCT
>JADMIO012752747.1_pt1 | contig 87477 bp, 53 predicted proteins | sample 8958161 | NCBI WGS metagenome assembly JADMIO01 (sample SAMN16585339, study PRJNA669376) | soil metagenome | isolation source: Crop rotation soil | place: USA: Cullars Rotation, Alabama | collected 2011 | reverse complement strand
CCGCGACTTCAAGTCACGTGAATTCCAAGCTTCGGATCCCACTGTGCTGGAAAGTGCAAGCCCCGAATATCGGATGGATCATCGACAACTCCGATCCGAGTTCGCCCAAGTTCACCCAGACCGCCGGACCAAGCATATATAATCCCGCGAGCTACACGGCTTCTCTCCGGCATACTAATCAGGACGAAATCTAAAGGAGCCGAGCGTATAACGTCGATTTCAATGCCGCCTACCGATTTGCTCAGGCCCGCAACCTGACGGTGAAAAGCGGGTTTGCCTTTGAGCGACGGGAAAACGACCGGGTATCCAGAAACTCGCGTCAGTGGAATCGTGTGCCCGGCGCCCCGCCGTTGCCCAATCAACGGATCATGGTTACAAACTTTGACGAGCGGCAAGGTGGTCGCATCCCGGTCATTGATCCCCTCGCGACGAGCATGGAACTGGCAAATCCTGCCTTATGGCAGGAAGATATTTACTATAACGAAGTCCAACGACTGAGTCAGACCAAGTATTTTGCCGAACAGGTTTTCGCCGGCTACGCGATGCTGCGCGGCAGCGTGGGTCACCTCGGATTTTTGGGGGGCGTTAGAACGGAGGACACCGTAGTGACGACGCGAGGAAATGTGGCCCGCGTGCCGGCCACCGCGGCGCAAATTCCCGATCCCGTCGCCCGGGCGCGTTATGATTGGAGCACGCGGGTCAGGGACAAAGGAGGCTACACGCGCTCGTTTCCAAGTGTACATTTCACCTACGATATCACGAAGGACTTCAAGGCTCGAGCGAGCTGGTCGACCGGGTTCGGCCGACCCAACCCCACCGACCTGACGCCCAACGCAACGATTAACAACACTGCGCGTAGCGTTACCGTTGCCAACCCCGGACTGGGTCCTCAGCACTCCACCAACGTCGATTTAAGTGCGGGTTACTTCCTCCACCCCGCCGGGCTGCTCACCATTGGGTATTTTACGAAAAGCATCGAAGACTACATCCTCACCACCCAGGTCGGCACGGTGGCCTCGGGGCCTGGCAACGGCTTTAGTGGCGATTACGTGGGTTACGACATCTTTACCCGCGCAAATGCCGGCACCGCGAAAGTCAAGGGATGGGAGATCGACTATCGGCAGCAACTGACGTTTTTGCCTGGAGCCTTGAAAGGGTTCGAGATCGCAGGCAACTATACCCGGATATCGGCGAGCGGAGATTTTGGCGGAACGACGTCAAAAGGCACCAGCGAGGTCCCAGAATTTGTGCCGCAAGTCGTAAACCTAAGTGTCGCCTACAACTACCGACGATTTGGAACGCGCGTAACCTACAACTATACCGACCACTGGCTGGTGACGGATAGTCCCACGCCGGCACTGCGCATCTACCAAGGCGAACTGGAAACAGTACTGCTGAACTTATCCTACCGGATCCGACCCGCGGCGACTTTCTCCGTCGATGTTACCAACGTCCTCGGCGAGAGGCGTAGCCGGTACCAATACATTTCTTCTCGCACGCGGCAGATATGGGCGCCGAATGTCACCATTAGTTTTGGAGTAAGCGGAAACTTTTGAGGTGGCACAGGCATTCATGTCCATGAAAGAAATGACTATTGGTTTGGCCCTGCTCCTGTGGCCGGTGGCAGCGTGGAGTGAAACCGTGACCGCGCATCGGGACATCCCTTATGCGATGCCGAAGAGAGTGCGACAGACTCTGGATGTTTACACGGGATCGGCTCAGAAAGATCCGGCGAGCGCCCGTCCTGTCGTTATCTGGATCCATGGCGGAGGATGGCAGCAAGGGGACAAGAGTACTCTGGCCGGCGTGAAAGGCCGGCCGGAACAGCACCCGCTAAAGCCAAAGCTATTCGTGGATGCGGGCTATGTATTCGTCGCCATGAACTACCGGTTCATTCCTGAAGTCTCGATACAGGACATGGCGGGCGACGTGGCCAAAGCGATCGGCTGGGTTTATCACAACGCGCGAGAATATGGTGGCAATCCGGACGCGCTGTTTGTGTTGGGGCATTCAGCGGGGGCGCAATTGGCGGCATTGGTGTGTACGGACGCCAGGTATTTAGGTGCCGAGCAGTTGTCATTGGGAAACATACGCGGATGCGTGCCGCTCGATGGCGATACCTACTTCCCCGCGTTGCAAATTTACGCGCCGCCGCAAAACGAAGTAAACTATAGGAAGAAGTTTCCCGCCGGATTCGACATCGAGCTGTCGTCAGTGGTTCAGGTCTACCGCAACAAGAATATACCGCCATTTCTGTTGATTCATATTGCAGACGACCCCAAGAGCGGCACGGCCATACAGGCTCAGGTGCTGGCGAAGAGTCTTCACGATGTCGGCGTATCGGCCGAGTTGCTGGCAATAGCCGGAAAGACCCATGTGACCCTTCAGGCCGATATGGGCTCACCTCACGATCCGACGAGCGAAGCCATCCTTGCTTTCGTAAGAAGAAATACCCCGGCTCGATAGACGGCCGAAAACGCCTGGAACCCCAGCGTGTTTCCAGCTCAGCTGATCAAACCAGATGCAACCACCAACGGCATTATCCCGACGTCATTTCATCGGCAGCGCCACTCTGGCCGCCGCCGGCGCTGCCTTGTCCGCCCTGCCGGCTCTAGATGCGGCGGAGAGCGCGAAAACCACCCGCGTCATGGCTCGCGTGCCCGGGAAATTTCCCCTTCGCCTTCGCCAATGCCGTAAGCCCGTCCCGAGTGGGCTCGCGTATGAGCCGGTTTACAGCGAGGTTCAATGGGAGGTCTCGGAGACAGCGATTATCATTTGCGACATGTGGATCGAGCATCCCTGCAGAATGGCGGCGCAACGGGTGGCCACGATAGCGCCCTTGTTGAACCAGGTTGTTTCCGCCGCGCGCGATCACGGTGCTTTGATCGTCCACGCGCCAAGCGAAGGCCCTAAATTTTACGAAGGGACGAATTTCCGGCGCCGCGCCACCTCCGCCCCTGCGGTCAAAGCTCCCGTAGCCATCCGGTCCCGCAATGAATGCGAGCCGGAGCGGGAACCAAATCTTCCCGTCGTCACCAACAATCGCGTCGACAACCCACCGGGCCCGAGCGGTTGCGATGATCCCGAGGTCCAGTCCAGGGGCACTCCCGACCGGCACCAGCATCCCGCGCTCAGGATGACCGGCTTCGACGCGGTCAGCGATAGCGGCCAGGAGATCTTCAATCTGTTCACTCAGGAGGGAATCAAGAATGTGGTGCTCACCGGCGTGCATACGAACATGTGCGTTCTGGGCCGCTCATTTGGCATCCGGCAGTGGGTTCATCTCGGGTTCAACGTCGCGCTCTGTCGCGACATGACCGATGCTCTCTATGATCCCCGCGATCCACCGTTCGTGAGCCACGCTCGCGGCACCGAACTGATCATCGAACACATCGAGAAATATTGGTGCCCTTCGATCCTCAGCGAGTCGCTTTGCCGGGTCGTGCCGGGATCGGACAACCCCGCAAGCTCCGTCAACCCCTCATGAGGTCGCGCCACTGGCTTGGTGCCGTTTCGGCCTGGGCATTTCTCTTATTCGTCCATGGCGCCCTCGCTGCCGACTCGAACGCAAAGCGGCCTAATGTCCTCTTTATTGCGATCGATGATCTGAACGATTGGATCGGGCCGCTCCGCGGGCACGCGCAAGTCAAAACCCCGAACATCGACCGGCTGGCCCGGCGGGGCGTCGTGTTTACCAATGCGCATTGCGCGGCCCCGATCTGTAATCCGTCGCGCGCGGCGGTGTTCACCGGCCGCCAGCCTTTCGAGACGGGCGTGTATTACAACGACGTGAACATTCGGACGGTGCAGCCGGGGCTCGTGCTGCTGCCCGAGCATTTCAAGCAGGCCGGGTACCGCACGTTTGGGACGGGAAAGCTGCTGCATCATAATACGCCCGGAGTGTTCGACGAACATTTCCATCCTGAGCAGCAATGGAGTCCGTTTACGCCGGCTCAAGCCGAGTATACCGAGGCCGAACTGCCGAGCAAAGCGACGGACACACCGCGCCATGTCACGACGCTGAAAGGCCGGACGGTGACGCTCCCGTTCAATGGCATGCCGAGCGACCGCGCACCAACTTCGCGGCGCGGCGAGACCTTTGACTGGGGTCCGGTGGACGTGGACGATGCGGACATGCATGATGGCCAGATTGCGGACTGGGCAGGAGCCCGGCTCCGGAGCGCCCAGCGTGCGCCCATCTTTCTCGGCGTGGGATTTTTCCGGCCGCACATCCCGCTTTTTGCGCCGAGGAAGTACTTCGATCTCTATGCCGGGATGAACATCAAACTTCCCGACGTGAAGGCCGACGATCTGGACGATCTGAGCTCCACCGCGCGACGCTGGGCGCTGCATCCGGATACGGCCGGCGCCCACGCCACCGTCGTGAAGCATGGCCAGTGGCAGGCGGCGGTGACGGCCTATCTCGCATGTATTTCATTTGTGGATGCGCAGGTCGGGAAACTCCTCGATGCTCTCGACGCGGGACCGGGCGCTGGGAACACCATCATTGTACTTTGGGGCGACCATGGCTGGCATCTCGGCGAGAAGGAGCATTGGGGCAAATGGACCGGCTGGCAGCGTGCGACGCACACCCCATTGATCATCGTGCCCACCGCGAGCGCATCGGGCACGGAGTTCAAACGCGGTGTCTCGTGCGGTGAACCCGTCAGTTTGCTGGACCTTTATCCCACGCTAATCGAACTCTGCGGACTGCCCTCGCGCGCGGGCCTTGCCGGCGTGTCGTTGGCACCGCTGCTGCAAAATCCGGGCGCGGACACAGGTCGTCATGTACTGACCACCTTCAATCCGGGGAACTATTCCGTGAGCGGCAAGCGCTGGCACTATATTCATTATGCCGACGGGGCGGAGGAACTCTACGACTCCATCAACGACCCGCAGGAGTGGAACAATCTGTCCGGTCAACCCGAAGCGCGGCGTACGTTGCAAGAAATGGCGCGGCATCTTCCGCAAGGCTCGCCAGCTCCATCGCCAAACGGTCCTCGCGGTGAGCGGGCGGCGCGATGATGCGATAGAATGGGACGCAAAGCTCTGCCTGTTTGCCGCGGCATCGCGGTGTGGTTCCAATCCAGTTGCGAAATGAAGAAGACAACCAAATGAATCCACGCGAATTTTTCATCAACGCCTCCGAGTACGGGTTGCCGACGCGGGACGAACTGGTGGCCTATCGAATTTGGGACAACCATTTCCACGGATTCGCGTCGCCGCAGCCCATCGAGCAGTATGAACGCAACAACTACTACGTGGAGCGAATGGGCATCGAGATGTCAGTGGCGCAGGAGATTGGGGGGACGCTGCTCGAGCCATTTGCGCCGTACCCGCCTGACGCGGAAATCCTGAGAATCCTCGAGCGAGACAAGGACCGGCTGTGCGGACGCACACCGATTGATCCGACATTTCCGGACGAAAGTTGCGCCAAGATCGAGAAGTGGATTCGCAATGGTCCATGCATAGCCATCAAGTATCCGGGCGGCGCCAAGAAGGGCGTGCGCTGCAATCATCCCAACAATGATCCCATCATGCGCCTCGCCGCGGAACTGGACGTCCATGTCTATATACATACGTGGCTCCAGGTCGGCGGCACGCCGCGGCAGCCAGGCGGAGGCAACGGCGAGTCAGAAGCAACACCGATGGATCTGGTCAAGCTGGCGCAACGCTTTCCCCAGGTTCAATTCATCTGCGGCCATACCGGCGGCGATTGGGAACTGGGAATCCGCACGGTGCGGCCCTACAAGAACGTGCTCGTCGAATATTCCGGCTCGGATCCCCATTCCGGCATGGTCGAATATGGAATCAAGGAGCTGGGCGAGGACCGGCTGGTATTTGGCGGGCACGGCCCCAGCCGCAGTTATGCGACCGAAATGGGCAAGGTGCTGGACGCCGATATTACGCGAGCTCAGCGCATGAAGGTTTTCGGTGGCAATCTGCGGAGGATTTCAGCCGCCGCCTTCCGCCAAAAAAGACGAAAAATCGAAGTGTGATCGGCTGACCAAAAACTCGGCCACGTTGCCGCCACTGCCCCACGAATTGCTCCAAACGTTTTTATCCAGGCCAACCTCGCTCCAAAGGAAAATTATCATGCCTCCGATCCGTATCCTAATTCTGGTACTAAGCGCGACTGCGGCGATCGCTTGCGCCAATGCAGCCGAAGAGGTGCCGTTTTCGCCGATTCGCGTCAGCGTGGCCGGAAGGCTGCGCCTGCAACTGCGCGATCAGAAGGAGGTGGCGCCCAAAAGCGGGCAGTTCGAGACCCGCGTCCGCACGGCGGAGTGGAATGTCGCTGAAACAGCCATCATCGTGTGCGACATGTGGGAAGACCATCCCTGCAAAATGGCGGCGCATCGCGTGGACGTGATGGCGCCGGAAATGAACCGCGTGATCTCGGCCGCGCGTTCGCTCGGCGTGCAGATTATCCATGCGCCGAGTGGCGGCATGCCGCACTATGATGCGACGCCACAGCGTCAGCGGATCAAGGCGGCCCCCGCGGTCAAGCCGCCGGTGCCGCTCGAGAAATGGTGCTACCTGGATCCGGCGCACGAGGCCGACTACCCGATTCCCTACACGAAAGGCCGGGAGGATTGCGACGATCCCGTCCTGTCGCTGGATACGAATACCAGCAAGCGCCAGCATCCGGCCATCAAGATTGTCGGATTCGACGTCGTCAGCGACCAGGGAGACGAGATATTCAATTTCATCGAGCAGCTGGGGATCAGGAACGTGATCATCATGGGCGTGCACGTGCAGTATTGCGTGCTGGGGCGGCCGTTCGGCATCCGGCAGATGGTGCGGCTGGGCAAGAACGTCGCCCTTTGTCGCGATCTGACCGACGCGCTCTACAATCCGCTGACCCCTCCGTTCGTCAGCCACGATCGCGGCACGGAACTGGCGATCGAGCATGTGGAAAAATACTGGTGTCCGTCTATCGCGAGCGCCGATCTGCTGCATGTTGTTCCCGGCAGCGCGACTCCTATCACCCGGACGGCAACCAGGTGAGGACGGCGCACCGTTCGTAATACGGAATAAGATACGGCACACACGTTCCATCATCGGCGGCGACTCGTCCCAGCCGTGTTCGACGTTTCACGCTCGCCGGCTGCGAGATGGCAAATTTCATCGCGGAAACCGCCGCCGGCGGAAGTGGTTTTGCCGGCCCGCCCGGTTGGGTTGGCAGCATCAATATAGTGCAAACCTTCGCGCCCTTTTGATCGAAAATACCAGCCGAGTTGTTGGAGGATCGCCGCCCCGTTTCCAATTTACGCGGCCCTCGCTGCCGCGACTTATTATTGCGGCGCTGGTCTGCGGAGCAATATTCGGCGCGCTCCTCCCGGCGCCGGCCTCGGCCCTCGGTGGAGCGGCGCGTCTGTTTGTCCGGCTGTTGCAATTGCTGGTGGCACCGCTCGTTTTTTCCACCCTCGCGGTGGGCATTGCGCGAACCGCCAGAGCCTCATCGCTCCGCCGTTTGGGGCTCGGAGCCGTCATTTATTTCATCCTGGCTCCGTTGGTCGCAGTTCTTCTCGGGCTGGCGGCGGGGAATCTGGTCCAGTTTGCCCTTCCCGTGATGCCCGAAACCTCACAGCCGCCTCTGCTGCCCCAAGCCGAAGGTACCCTTTTCATAGATACGCTCGTGCCCACGTCGATCATAGGCGCGATGGCAGCGAACAATCTGCTTGGGGTGGTATTCTTTACCGTGATGTTCGCGCTGGCTCTGCGGTCGCTTCGCGACGAAACGGGCGCGCCTCTTATCCAATTCCTGGAAGCACTTGCTGCGGTCATGTTGAAGTTGACCGCGAGCGTGATGTGGGTGGCTCCAATTGGGGTATTCGCCGCGGTAGCCGCAGCGGTGGCCAACACCGGCTGGTCGAGGCTGCTCGCGTTTCTCGCCCTGCTCGTGGTGTGCTACGTGGCGCTGCTTGTATTCGGCGCCGTGTTGTTGGTTGTTTCGAGCCGGGTCGGACGGTTCAGTGCCATCGCTTTTCTGCGCGCCACCGGCGGCGCCATCCTGCTGGCGTTCTCGACCGCGAGCAGCGCCGCCGCGTTGCCGGGCGCAATCGAGGCGCTCGAGCGCTGGGGCGCTTCCCGCCGCGCGACTGCATTCCTGCTGCCGCTCGGATTTAGTTTCAACCTGACGGGCACGGCGCTGTATCTGCCGCTCGGCGTGCTTTTCTGGGCGGGGTTGAACGGCGTGCCGTTGAACTGGGCCAGCCAGTTGAAGCTCGGGCTTTCGGTATTTTTTCTCATCCGTGGGCTGCCTCCAATTCCACGCGGCCTCTTTCTCGTGCTCGGCGGAATTCTGGCCCAGTTCGGCCTGCCGCCGGAAGGCGTTGTGATCATGCTCGGTATCGATCCGCTGCTCGATATGGCCCGAACCGGCGTCAACCTCGGCGGCAACTGCCTGATGACCGCAACCCTCACGCGATTCGATCTCGACCGGGCGGAGGTTCGGACGGACCAGCGGTAAGATGAGGAGCATCCTCGCCATCACGTGCCTCGACCACGCCACAAGTCGGGCGAGAGTCGCGATGCCGGACGCGGCCGGAAGTAGATCGACACTTTGGATACGACATCGAATTTGAATTGGTGGCGCGCAAAGTCACCGCAGCGTTTCTGGCATGGATCGACCTGATCGAGGCAAAGATCCGGGCGCGATGATCACACCGATGTCGGGGACGCCTCGTAATTCATGGTGGCCGGCGGCCGTGGGGAAATCCAAGCTGAACCCATTCATACTCCAATGACGATCACTACGAACCGCTATGTCTTCCTGTTCGCGGGTCTGCTCGCATCCGCAGCTGCTCTGGCTGCGGAACCCCTGGTGGTGGATGTCTGGCCGGGCAAGCCCGCCGGCGATGTGGGAATCGCGGGCGAGGAATACGCACGCATGCGCGAATCGGCGGTCCACAAAACCCCGACGAAGGTGTTGACGAATGTCACCAAGCCGACGCTCACGATCTACTCGCCGCCAAAGGACAAGAACACGGGCACGGCGATGTTGATTTGCCCGGGCGGCGGCTATCACAATTTGTTCTGGGAACTCGAGGGTGAGGAGGTCGCCGCCTGGTTGAACTCGCAAGGCATGACGGGAATCATCTTGAAGTACCGCTGCCCGCGGCGTCCGGGCGATGTCAAGGGCGCGGCACCGCTGGGTCCACAGCTCGACGCGCAACGGGCCGTGAGCCTGGTGCGAGGCCGGGCTTCCGAATGGGGCATTGATCCGGGTCGCATCGGGATCGTCGGTTTCTCGGCGGGCGGTCACCTTGCCGTGGCCACAGCGACGAAATTCGAGAAGCGGCTGTATGCGGCGAGTGATGAAATCGACCAGGTGAGCTGCCGGCCGGATTTCGCGGTTGCCTGCTACTCGGGTTATCTGAAGGCCGGGGACGGTGATGATATTCCGGATACGATCGCGATTCCCGCGACGACACCGCCAATCATGCTGGTCCACTCCTCCGACGACAAGGTCAGCCACCCGGAGAACAGCGTGTTCATGTACCTGGCGCTCCAGCAGGCCGGCATACGCTCAGAACTGCACATTTATAGCAGCGGCAACCATGGTTTCGGGGTGCGCGAGAATGACAAGCTTCCCTCGAGTTGGCCGCGGCTCTGCATCAAGTGGCTCGAAAGCAATGCGCTGCTGAAGTGAGCGATCGCGCGGCGAACCTGATGATTATCGAAGCCGAGAAGGCCGGCCTTATCGATGCGACTTGGGTACGATGCCGCCGCCATCCAGCTATTGAACCTCGATGACGAACTCTTGGGTTGCAGTGCTGAACGATGTCACCGCTGGTAACGCAAACTCCCATGTCGTTGGAAGCAGCCGCGCATGGTCGCCGAGAGCGGCTGACGACAGTGTCGTACCCGAGTTGTTCAAGGCGGCATAAGGACACTCCGTTTTCCGCACCGCGCTTGAAAGTTCGCTTCGCCTTACCAGGCTGCGCTCGTCGAGCCGAACTATTCTCTTACTCGACTCCTCCTCCGGTAGACGGAGGCAGGTGCTTCGACGCGCGAATCGCCTGCTCCCACGCCATTCGCTTCGCGGTCATTTCTCGCGCGCGCTTGGGTTGCTGAGCCGCAAGGTCGTGCTGCTCGGAAGGATCTTGCGCGAGATTGTAGAGTTCCGACTCCACCAGCTTCCACGGCCCTTCGCGCACGCCCCACCGTGTTTTGCCTTTGGCATCCGGCGGGCTCTCCCACACCAGCATGCGCGGAGGCAGCGCCTCCCGATGCAGGACGACGCCGGCCAGACTTACGCCGTCCAAGGCGTTCGGACCGTTGCGCGCCGGAAGCGGAACACCCGCGAGCTCGAGAGCCGTCGGCACCCAATCCATCGTGACGGCTGTTTCCGCGGTGACGGCGTTAGGCGCGATCTTTCCCGGCCACCAGGCGATCGCAGGCACGCGATGCCCTCCTTCGTAGGCTGACCCCTTCGCCCCACGAAAGGGCCCGTTGGAACTGATGCGCGTGGGCGTCCCTTGGTAAGGGTACATCGTGTATCCACCATTGTCTGACATGAATATCACCAGCGTGTTCTTCTCCAGCCCCTGCCGTCGAAGAGCCCCCACAATGCGACCAACGCCTTCGTCGATCTCCTCGATCATCTTCTGGACCACCGCGCCCACCTCCTCGCTCGAGTGCGGTCCGACCTTGGCGACGACGCCGGCCTTTCCGACCTCTTTGCCCTCTTCCCGCTGGGGCAGGTCGCCGTCCTCTGCGTCTTGCCATGGAAAATGAATGCCATTGTACGGCACATAGAGGAAGAACGGTCCGACCGCATGGCGCCCGATGAAATCAATAGCGTCATCCGTGATGACAGTCGTGGTGTAGCCCGGCTGAAATTCCAGGACGTCATTGTGCCACCAGTCCGGCTCACCATATCGCGTCAGCTTGCTGAAATAATCGCCGCATCCGCACGTGAGCCCGCGGAATTCGTCGAACCCGTGCCGTACGGGATTGGCGGCGACGTTCTTGCCAAGGTGCCATTTTCCGAAATGCCGGTCGCATAGCCGGCATTGTGCAGGTACGTCGCAACCGTAATCTCGTTGCGGTTGTGCTCGGCCGCGATGCCGAGATCCTGCCAGCCCTTGAAGTTGAAGCGGTGGTTAAACGCTTTTTCCAATCCGAGCCGGAGCGGATAGCGGCCGGTCATAAGCGCACCGCGCGTCGGCGTGCAAACCGGGCCACTGCTGTGAAAATCGGTGAAGCGCAGGCCTTCGTGGGCGAGTTGATCCAAATTCGGCGTTTTCGCCCGGCCACCCCAGACGCCGCCCAGATCGCCATAACCCAAATCATCGGCAAGAATGATGACAATATTCGGGCGCAGCGCCGCTGGCGAGGCGGCGGCCATGGCTGAAAGGGAGAGGCAACCCACGAGACAAGCGATCGCAGTGAACTGACTTCGAATTCGGCGCGGTCGGCTGATTAATGGCGTATTCATCATTTTTGCTCTGTCTTCAATTGAGCCAGCAGCCATGCGTGATTCACTCACGGGTTGACATCCGCGTTGCTCGCCGCGGCGCGAGCCCGAAAAACCTGGGCGCCGGAAGCGGCATCAGCCGCCTGCGCCAGGTTCATCAGCGAAACCAGCGCCAGTAGGAAGAGTAACCTGCGTGCAAGCATGACGAGGAGGGGTAAGCGAAACGCGACACAACGGGCAACGCTCACCGAGCCTTTTTCTTTTTCTTGATGGTGGGGGCGGCGTCCGGCGCGTAGTCGGGGTTACGTTCCGAAGGCAACTTGGCATGCGTGCGATCGAGCCATTGGAGCAAGTCTCCGAGGAGTTCGTCGCGCCGCGTGAAGTTCGTCATCGCGAGATCGTGATGCTCGCCGATGTCCTCCCGCACATTGTACAATTCGACCGCATGGTTCTCGGCGAGACGCGATTGCCCGCCGTCGAGCAGCCACTCCTCGTGGTAGAGGTGCAGCTTCCAGTCACCCTTATGGATCACGCTCACCGGTCGCGTGCGAAACACGGGGTCGCGCCCCCGGGTGACGGGACTGTCCAGGTACCCGGGAAAGTGCCAGAAAATCGCCCGCCGGCCGAGCGCGCCAGCCTGCCGGAACAGCGGCGCCAGACTCTCGCCGTCCAGGATCTTGCCGGCGGGAACCTGCCCGCCCGCCACGTCGAGAAAGGTGGGATATAGATCCTGATTGATCACGGGAACATCGCACGACGTTCCGGGCGTCACGACACCTGGCCAGCGTACGATGAAGGGTTCGCGGATGCCGCCCTCGTAATAGCAGCCTTTCTTCCCGCGCAACGGTTCCTGCAGCGAGTTGCCTCCGTTGTCGCTCGTGAAGATGACCAGGGTCTTCCGCTCGAGTCCCAGCTCCGCAAGCTTGTCCAGAAGAAGTCCGACGCCGTCGTCGAGATCGTAGGTGCAGGCCGCGTACAGGGGATCCTTGTGAATTGTCCCCGGTTTCTTCGCGCGAAATTTCGCGAGAGACGACTCCCGCGCCTGCTGGGCCGTGTGAATCGCGTAGTGCGACATGTACGCGAAGAACGGCCGGTCGCGGTTCTTTTCCATGAATTCACCGACAGCCCGCGTCATGGAATAGATTCCCTTTGGGTTGGGCGACGCTCCGGCCTCGCCGGCCCAAGCGTGGTGGGACTCGTACACGACGTCGAAACCCTGATCTCCGGGCAGGGTACCCCGGCCCGACTCCAAATGCCACTTGCCAAAAATTCCCGTGACATACCCCGCCCGCTTCAGCGCCCCCGCCATCGTCGTGTTCTCCGGCGCCAGACTTTCGTGATTCGGGATCGGCACCATGCGCATCAAGTTCTTTGGCCCGCGATCCGTGCTGCCCACGGCGTACACCTCGTGTCGTGGCGTATACTGTCCCGACAGCAGGCAAGCCCGGCTCGGCGCGCAATTGCCTGCGCCCGCATAAGCCGTGGTGAACACCATGCCCTGCTTCGCCAGGCGGTCGATGTTGGGCGTCTCGTGAAAATCCGAGCCTTGGTAACCGACATCGTTCCAGCCCAAGTCATCGGCAAAAATAAGGAGGATGTTCGGACGCTCAGCGCTCGCCGGCGCGGTGGCTGCCGCCGAAACGTCGACCGGCGCGAGCGCGCCGATCGCCAACATCATAAGTGCCGCGAGCAATGCGGCGGGATCGATTTTCAGGGGGAGTATCACGGACTGGGTGGGTTCACGAAAGCGGCGCGCGTCGATGGAATTCCGCGGACATACGGACCAGTGGCTCCGCCGGCTGAGACCGATGTTGGGCGCGCGGAAAACCCTCGCGATCCATTTTCTGTGTTATGCTATCATTTTTTTCGGCTTCCGTTCGTGGCGGGATGATGCGTCGATCGCAGCATGCCTCTCGCCGCGCGGCGCGGCGAAAAAGCTGATGGACCGCGGGCTATCGGGCTCGCCATTACCGAATGGATCGATGCCGGGGTCGACTACGGATACTCGGGCGCTGCTATACCAACCGCATCGCGTCCCTCTGCGCGATCACGCGTTCGTCAGCGCGCGACTCGGCCTCCGAAAAGATGGCCGGCGGGTTAGAAACGTCCGCTGATCCCGGCCTTGATTTCCGGACTGAATTTGTCCGCGCCGCGCTTGCGGCCCGGAATGTAGATGTAGGGTGACCCGCCGAGAGAGTCTCCCAGAATGTTCACGACGTCCGCAAAGAACGTCAGCCGCGGATTAAGGGTGTACGCCAGATTAAAGTTCACGCTGCGCTTGCCATAGTTGTAGAGTTGCAGGGCCGGATTGGCGTTGAGCGCACCGACCGAACGGCCCTGGAAATTCTCGAGCACGCGGACCGTCCAGCGGTATTGGATGTACGAAATTCCGGCGCTGCCGGTCATGGGAATAAAGTTCGGAACGTGTGCGTTGGTGAGCGTGACCTTTCCGCCAAAATCTCCCTTCGTGTGCAGCCACGTCGTGTTGGCATATACGCCAAAGCCGCGCCAGAAACCTGGCAGATTGGTGAACTGTTGCTGATAGTTGACCTCGATACCTTTGATGTTCTCGAAGCCGCCGTTGAGCTGCGTATTCAGCATGTAACCGACATAGTCGCCATTGAACCCGTTGTCCGCGCCCGGTCCAATCACACCCGCGTTGGTCGAGAAGATGAAGTCCTTTATCTTCTTCTCGAAGACCCCGACCGAAAACATCCCGGCGGGTTTGAAATAGTATTCCAGCGTGACATCGAAATTCCGGGCGCGCTGTGGTTTTAACGATGTGTTGTTGGCAGTCACGACTTGGGTCGTGTCGTTAACGGAATTGTTGGGAATAATCGTATCGAAACTCGGCCGTCCAATGCCCGTGGAGTAGCTCGCCCGGGCCAGCAGTCGCTCGGTGATTTCGTAGCGAAAATGGATGCCCGGAAAGTAATTCCGGTACGTCGCGCGGTTGGTGACGCGGTTGCCGTATTCCGCCTGGGTGCGCCGCAGGTTTTCTGCTTCCGTGACCGTTCCCACAAAGGCGGCGCGCCGCGCCTTCTCCTCCGGCGAAATGAACTGAAACGTGCCAGTGCCTTCCACGCGAGTTTCCTCCACGCGCACACCGGCGAGAATCCCGAGCCGGTTAATTTGCGTATGCCCCTGGAAATATGCGGCGTAGACTCCCTCCGATGCGTTGCGGTCACTCGTGAGGCGACTGCGGAGCGTCGTGACGTTGTTGATGGTGTAGTTCTGCGGGTTTGTCTTCCACTCGTTGACCACGGTCGGGATATGGAAGAAGTGCACGCTGGGCATCGAGCCGCGCAGAGCCTCCGGCTGATAGGTATAGCTCTGATCGAAGAACCGGCCGAGCGCCGCCCCGCCCGGGCCAACATAGGTGTACGTGGCCGGCTGACTGACAACCTTGGGAACTTGGTCGCGAAAACGAAAGCCGCCCTGCAAGTAACTCGGATAGCTCGTAGCCAAATCGTGCCGCAGGTTGGCTTGGCCGCCGATCAACGTCTCGCGTTTCTTGTCGTCCGTAAAGCCAACGGAAGGGAACGTCATGCTCGCAGGGTTCGTAATGTCCGGGCCGCTAATCTGCACGAAAGTCGCCCCCGCCGGATCGTCGATGGTCGAGCTACGATCGAAACGGAAGCCGACTCCCGTGACCTGCGGGGTGAGGTTAGTACGCTTTTCATAACCTTTCGAGGGTGAGTAGTTGAAATCGTAGTTGAGCTTGCCCCACGCCAGCTTCTGGTCGCCACCCCAGTGCAGGTTGTAGGTCCGCACACCCCGCCAGCGATCCACCTGGGCCAATCCATAGGTGATGTTGGTCGTGTTGGTGACGAACTCGGTCCAACCGGGCAGCACGCGCGTGTCGTTTACACCGGAGAAGGAGTTGCGCCGGCGAAACAGACGATCATGAACGCCCGAGTACATGAAATTAAGATACATGGTCGACCGTTCATTGAATCGATAGTCGATGCGTGCGCCGATCCCGCCCCGCTTATGCTCGAAATAGTCCTCGCCTGCGGAGGACAGAGTGAAATACGCCGGCTTGGTCGTATCGAGCGTGGCTTGCCACGCACCGAAGATCGTGTCGCGCGGATTGCTGGCCCAACTGTAATTGGCGGAGATCACCACGCCGATGTTCCGGTCGCGACCGAAGAGATCCGAGTACATGACGCTGCCCTGCGGCCGCAGTGTCTTGCGCGCGGTGCCGTACGTGCCGCCGATTTGGTAGGTTGCCAGACGCCCTTTCTGGTTGAATGCGCTCTTCGTCTTCAGGTTGACGCTGCCACCAATCGAGTCCGCGTCCATGTCCGGCGTCGGAGCCTTCGTGACCTCGATGGTGTCGATGAAGTCGGCGGGAATCGTGTCGATTTCGAACGACCGATCGAGCCCGGCCCGCGTGCCGCCGTTGCCGCTGCGCGTGCCGTCGACCGTGACGGAATTGAGTGCCGAATCGACTCCGCGGATTTTCACGAACGTGGCCTGGCCCTCCAACACATCGGCGCTCACGCCGGGCACGCGCATGAGAAAGTTGCCGATGTTTTCGTCCGGCACGTTGCCGAACGCATCGGAGGAAAGCACGTTTTTCACGTTGCTGGCGTTCCGTTGTAGTTGAACCGCGAGCGCATTCCCTTCGCGTTCGCCGCTCACGACGAACTTTTCCATTTTGTACGCCTCTGAGGTCAGCGCGAAGTCCATCGCGGCAACGCGGCCGGGCTCGACGCTCACCCCGATCGTTTGCGCATCCATGCCGGTGTACGACACCGTCAGCTCGTAACTTTGGGCGGGCACCTGGTCGAAGCTGAACCTTCCATCGCGTGAAGTGAGCGTCGTCCGGCCCGAAGGCTGCAGAGTCACGGTTGCGCCTTCGAGGTAGGCGTCGGTGGCGGCGTTACGCACGCGGCCGGAAATCGTTCCTCCGGCCGAAGCGTCGGCGGCCGCGAGCACGTTGAGCGACGTGGCAGCGAAAGAAATAACGAACGCCGCGAAGCGGATAATGCATGGGTGGAAGTTCATGGTCAGAGAGGCAACGAATGGCGCCGAGGTGGCATATCGGAGCAACGGGTTTTCGCTCGGTGCTCTCGAACGGAGGTTCCTGCGGGCCGGAGCAGCGAACGAGTCGGTGCGGCGAACCTCAAAGCCTTTTCGTTGTTATGTTATCATCCCAGGGGATCTCCGCCCGCCGCGTACCTTGAGCGATGACTGGACGGCAACACACACCGACCGTCATTCCCCGCGCGATGGCGCGTTCCTTCGCGAAAGCCAACACGGCAACGGTGACCGGCCCGTTCAGCGCGCTGATCCGCCGGAAAACAACGTTCGCAGTTATCATAACATGTGGTCGCACACAAAAAATATTGAAGTGCGCAACGCGCGTCGCGTTGTTTCGTGGACACGGTGTTCGCACCGACCCCAGCAGCCGACTCGCTGCCGCCGCTTTTCTTCTATGCCCCTCCCGTCGCACACCGAACGCCATTCTCCCTAGCAATGAAATCGATCACCGCCGCCTTCTCCACCGTCCTGCTTTCCGTCGTCCTGTGCCGCGCGGCCTCGAGCGTGATCGCCGCGACCTCGCTCCCCGACTTCGGGCTGCAACCGCCTCGCGTCATCACGAATCCAGGTTCGGAATACGCCCGCAAGGAGCGCGGTTCGCAGGGTGTGGCCGGGATCGAACGCAGTCCCAAGGGCCGTTTGTGGGCGACGTGGTACACGGCCAAAGGCACGCGGGGCGTGGAAAACCCGAACAGTTACGTCACCCTTGCCACCAGCGCCGACGACGGTCGCACATGGCAGGAGCCGAAGATGATTATCCAAGCGCGCCGCTTCGTGCACACGTATGACCCATGCCTGTGGCTCGATCCGACCGGGCGGCTGTGGTTCTTCTGGGCGCAGAGCGCCGGGATGCAGGATGGTCGCATGGGTGTGTGGACGATCGTCACCAGCGAACCAGAAGCGGAGAACCCCCGCTGGTCGGAGCCGCGGCGCCTCGCGAACGGCATCATGCTGAACAAACCCACCGTGCTGAAGAATGGCGATTGGCTCCTCCCGATCGGAATGTGGCGCGACAACACGGGGCTGCCGAACATCAGTTGGAAAGACGAGGAGCTCGCGCCTTATACGCAGGCCATGCTATCTCACGATCTCGGCGACGAACGCGGCTCCAACGTATATCGCTCGCGCGACCAAGGCCGAACCTTTGAACGCATCGGGCAGGTGCGAATTTATCCGACGCGCTCCGATGAGCATATGATCATCGAGCGGCGCGACGGCAGTCTCTGGATGCTCGTGCGCACGACCTGGGGCATCGGGCAGAGCACATCGACGGACGGCGGCATGACATGGACCCCGGGCACGAAATACATGGAGGCAAAGAATGTTGCCGGGCGCCGATTTTTCATCCGCCGATTGCAGTCGGGCGCGCTTCTCATGGTGCGCAACAACGGCCCTACGCCCGCGCGCACGCACCTGACGGCATTCGTCTCGGACGATGACGGAGTATCGTGGAAAGGCGGGCTGTTGCTCGACGAAGGCGAATCGTCCTACCCCGATGGAACTCAGGCGGCGGACGGCAGGCTGTACGTGATTTACGATCACCAACGTTACACGCTCAACAAGGAGGGGAAGAAGGGCATCGGTGGCGTGTTCATGTCCGTCTTTCGCGAGGACGACGTCCGCGCCGGCCGGGCGCAGAGCGACGCAGCGCGGCTGAATGTCGTCATCAGCCGCCTGCAATAACCCGTGCGGCGCAGAGAAAAGCCATGGGAATACCGGGATGGATTCGGGCCCTGCGATAAGTCGTGAAATCGAGTCCACGTTTCATCGCGACTCCGGCGTTCGGTGGATTGGGGCTTCAATGCGGAGAGGCTGTTCAGGATCAATGCTCAGCCATTGCGGCAGCCGAGGATCGAGTTGCACCGCGGCTTCCTTTCCCGCCGAAGTCGAGCCGACGCGCACAAGCCAAAAACCCTCTTCCGATCGTTTGCCGTCCACGACCAGTCGGCTGATGCCCACGTTGCCGGTATTGAAGTTCGCGATTTCACGTCCTGCCGGGGACAAAAGGGCGCCGGTAATACCGGCGATCGTTGCCTCATTTGCCGAAGCGAGGTTGCCGCTGACGAACATCGACACCGCGTGGCGCAACTGTGGAAATTCCGCGGCTGATCGCGACATCTGGTACATTGTTCGATATTCTTTTTCCTCATGCTCTCACTTCATCAGGCCCGTTTCTCTCGCCTCTTGTCCGGCCGAATCCTCGCTGCCGTTTCGTGTTTCACCGTGCCTGCCGCAATCAACCCTGTCTTGGCGGCTGAGCGCGAACGCGCAAAGCCATCCTCGCCATTCAAAGTCACGACCACGCCTGCGACCGCCGCCCATGGCCCCGTCGTGAAAGTCGAGACCACAGGTAAGGTTAGCAATCGCTTCCAATCATTCGATACGGAGGATGACACCACGTTCGACTTGACCGGCGCCTACATCGGCGGGTCGGCGGAACACCCGCTGCGCAGCCCATTCACGGTGGGGGAACAGGAACGCCCGCCAAAGACGATCCGCGTTGTTGGCGGCGTGATCGAAGGCGGAATCCCACGCGAATGGGGCTGGTACCTATCGCATGCGTTTGGCGGCGCGGGACTCTATATCGTCACGAACGGACTTCAGATTGTCGACGGCGCGCGAATTCACAATGTTGAGGATGGCTGGCACCCGCGCGAGACCCCGAGCTTCAAGCTGCGCGCGTATCCAAACACCGGTCGATTCTTGATGCGGAACTGCTACATGACGGGCATTCGAGACGACTGCATCGAGAATGACGAATTCATGCCGGGCGCCATCGAGGATTCGCTGTTCGATGGCGTCCATTGCTTCATCTCCGAGCAGAACGAGACGCAGGCAGGCTTGTTTCGACCCAAGGTCGAAACGATCGGTCCGACCGAGGACCGTGACATCAATCTCACCCGCGCCCTCGTGCGACTGACAATCACGAATGGAAACGAGAAAGGAACTGGCAAGTTATTCAAGCTGCTCGGCCGGGAGTCACCCGTTCATCACTTCAACATCACCGACTGTGTGTTCGCGACGGATGCGCCGCCCCGACAGGGTGGTTGGCAGTCGCAGCGAATTCCGCCGGACGCGACCTTCCAAGGCACGAACTACCTTCTTTGGTTGGGCCAGCCTGGCGCGTATGGCGGACAAGTTCCACCGCAGGTCAAATTCCTCGAGGGGCAGCCCGCGAAGGATAAATGGCAGGAGGTGCGCAATGCGTGGCTCGTCGCCCACGGTTATGAACCACGCTCGCCGAACGACTGGAATCCGATGGAGGCGCCGGTCAAAGCGCCGCGGCGCGCGACGCCGAAGTGACGAGTTTCGCGCACCGCACGAACTCGGTTCAGGGCCCGGCAACGTGACCGCCGCGCGCGAAGCTTCCGCCTCTGCGGGCTTTGGCCTTCGTCACTGCCGTTGGACTTTTGTCCTGCTTGCGTCCACCCCGATCCGAATCCAGTTTTTGGACACCCGGGCTGAGCCGCTCGAAATTTGCGGCGGCAGCTGAACCTGAAAAGTGACAGATAGGCGATCGGCGAAGCGTCTGCGGACAATCTGCTCACACTCGATTGCCGCCCGCGTCGGCAACACGCCGTTCCGCATCAGCCGCCCTCCGTCGTGAGCCCGAATTCCTCGATCGGATATGACGACACCTCGATGTCCTCCTTATTCGTGGCGTAAATCACCCACAGCTTTCCGTCATGTTCGATGGCGTGCGAATACTGAAAGCTGTGCGAACCCTTGGCGCCGCCTTTGAAGCGGAGCGCCGGCGCGTGCTTGCGCAACGCCAGCGGGTGGGAAAATGTCCACCCATCGCGACTAAAGGTGATGACCAGCGGATCACGGGGATTTTCGCCCAATGCCTTCGGATTGCTGATCAGGTAATACCACCCGTTCGACAGCCGTCCCGCCATGTTCTTGCTCGCGGCATCCGGATAATTGGTCTTCACCGGGATGGTCCACGTACCGCCGGCATCGTAACTGATCGTATGATACAGACGGCGGGTGTAACCCTGGTCGCGAATGATGAGGTGAACGATGCCCTGCGGATCCACATAGGCACTGGTCTCGCTCATCCGGTAATCCGGCAACGGGCCGGGCAGACGGCTTATCTCGAACCGGTCCGTGCCGGCGGGCGCCAGCGCCGTGTAGATGAGCGCACGCGTGTCGCGCCAGACGAAAAAGTCGCGCCCCTCGATGCGCAGCGGAGGAAAATAAACCACGCCACCCTCCCGAACCACGCGTTCTTCCCGCCAATCACTTCCGGTCCACCCGAAACGGACCAACCGTGCATCGGCCCACGGTCCACCCGGCGGTTCGTTGCCGCGGTTCAGCGACCCGAGCGCCAACAATCGACCGCCCTCGACGTAAATACCGCTCGCCATCCACCGCCAGGCGCCGGTTTCCCCATCCGGGTCTGGCGCGAGCACGCGCGAGTCGGACCAATGCAGCCCGTCGACGCTCGTTGCATAACGGATTAATTGGCTCCGGCTGTCTTCGTCGATGCGACCCGATGACCATACGGCCCAAAACTTCCCGTCGTGGTGTGCAATGAAGGAGTGAAGATTGAACTGCCAGCCACTTTGTTCGGCGCGATAAACCAGGGCATGCTTCCCTTTTGCCTGCGACAATTCCATCGGAGATGACAGCAACTCCGGATCCAGCAGCAGCCGCGATGGGTCGCGGGTTTCGCCTGGCGGAAGCTCCGCCCAACGGCTGGACCGGCTGAAAAGCGCGTGTTGCAGCGGACGACTCACCTCGGATCCGATCCGCTCGATTGCCAACGCGCTCAACTCTCCGCTTGTTCCTCGCGCCCGAGGTCCAAGGGTGAGCAGCGCGCCATATAAATCCGCGACCTCGCTACCCTCGGCGCGCATGGCTCTGCGCGCGGCGTCGTTGGCCAGCACGGTTGCCGCTTCGTCATTTTGCTTTGGATACGAACACCACACCACCGGGACATTTCTTGCCTGCAACGAGTGCACGATTGCCTGCAACGTCCGCGCAAAGTCATCCGCGTCCTGAGCCCCAGGCGCCAGGCAAAGAACCACGACGTGCCACGGCCTGACCTTGAAACATTCCTCAATCACCGCATTTGCCGACGCAGCGGTGGGCCCAATGGTCGCGGGGCGAAAGAAACTCGCCTGATCGGCCCAATGCGCCTGCAAATATTCCGCGACGGTTGGCGTGAGCATCTCGCCGACCAACAGGACAGCCGCACGATTCCGCACCTCCTTTGCATACGAAATGATACGCGATTGATTAGACTCTGCGGCGGTGATCGTGCCGCGGGGTATCAGAATCAAGGCCGTAACCAGGATGGGCATCGCCGCCGCCAACCGTTCTCTCAGTTTCATAAACGTGCCTCCGCCGCTTGAGCAGAAATTTCCGTCGCTGGCCGTTGCCGACGGGTCCAGATCGTCAGCCCGGCAAGATCGCGGCGCGTCACCGCCAGGACCTTCGCGGCGATCCAGCAGGTGGCGAACATCACGACATTACTGAGGATGGACGTATAGTAGGAATTAAAAAGCCTCGGCGCGACATTCATCTGAGCCAGCGCCGCGTAGCCGGTGAACGCCATCGTCGCGCCGATGCCGACCAGCACGCTTCGCGCGTCCCCCGCGCGGGTAAGAATGCCGAAGAGGAACGCGCCCGAAATTCCGCCCCCAACGAGTGCCAGCAGGATGATCGACATCTCCATCATCGTCGCCGCGCTCGAATGGTACAGCAGCCATGCTCCCACCGCCATCGCCGCCGCCATTACCAACGAAGACCACCGTCCGACGCGGAGATAGTGGGCGTCTGTCCGGTCACGCGCGAGATACAATCGATACAGATCGTTCACCCACACCATCCCCGACGCGTTGATGCTGCTGCTCAATGCACCCATCGCCGCCGCGAGCGCCGCTGCAATGACGAGTCCGGCAATACCGGGTGGCAGGACCGTCACGATGAAATGCGGAAAAATGTCCTCTGCCCTGCGATCGGATGCCAGCACAGCCGCCGCCACCTCCGAAGGAAAATGGCGGTAATACACCCACAGGCACGTGCCTAGGAACATGAAGGTCGTCCAAATCGGCAGCGCACCCACCCCGAGCACGACCATCGACTTGCGGGCTTCCGCGGCGGACTTGGCCGAACACCAGCGCTGGACCGTATCCTGATCCAACTGACCCGCGACATATTGGGCCGCGCCGACCAGCACGAGCATGAACGCCGTTTTTTCTGTGAGCGAAAATCCCGCGCCTATCGGTTCAAGGCGTCCCGACAGCGGATTCAAATCATGAAACGATATCTTTCCCGCGGCCCACGCTTCGTTGACCACGTGGAAAACCCCGCCGGGAACAGCGCTGGCCACGACCGCCACGCAGACGATGGCACCCAGCATCAATACGGCCGTTTGCAGCACATCGGCCCAAACGACCGCTTCGAAGCCACCCTTCACGGTGTAGAGCGCGGTCGTCGCGGCGGCGAGCAGGATGCACGACACTGGCGGCAGGCCGGTGAGCGATGATAGCATCACGGCGAGCAAATAGGTGATCGTCGCCGTCCGCACCAGTTGCGCGAGAATGTACACGCCGGCAGCATACGCCGAGACGGACGGCCCAAAGCGCAATGACAGGTAGTGATAGGCGGACCGAACACGTCCGCCGCGGAAGAACGGAATGAAAATCAAGCCGGCCAGCGTCACGACAAAGGGAAAGGCGAGATTCGGCAGCAGGCGGACCCACGCCGTCTTGAAGCTATCAGCCGGATACGCGATGAACGTCACCGAACTGATCGTGGACCCGATGAAGCTCAGCCCGATCACCCAGCCGGGAAAGTTGCGCGCTCCGAGAAAATAGCGCTCGGTCGTCTCGTGGCGGCGCGAGAATCGCCAGCCAATCGCCAGCACCGCGCCAAAATAAAGCACGACGACAAGCGCATCGATCGGGTGGACGTTCATGACTGCCGGCACACGGAAATTCGAGATGTGCCGGCGCCGCTAGGCCATGCCGGCGGGCATGTGATCGAATACCGGCCGGCCTCGATCCCACAACGGCCCGTGGTCCGGCCCCGAGTGAAGGTACTCGATCTGACTCCGCACCCACTCACCCGAAACCTGCGTGACGTCGGTGCCGGTGCGCACCGCCTCCGCCGCCGCGATTCCCGCCGCCTCACCGATTCCGTGCATTGTCGCCATCACCCGCACGGCCGCGGCGGCTTCGTGCGTGGCCGCGAGCGCGCGACACGCAACAATCAGGTTCGGGCATTCCAACGGGATCAGGCTGCGGAATGGTATCTCGTACCAATCGCCGGGAGGCGGACCAAAACCAGCCTTAACTGCACCGCGGCCGTTCACCTGCTGATGCAGGTCCTGCGTACCGGTCGGATTGTGGATGTCGATGAAATAGCAGGAACGCGTGATGCCATCCGGGAATTTCCGCGCGCGCACGATGTCGTCCATCGTCATCGTGTACCTGCCATTGAGGTGTCGGGTTTCCCGCACGCCAACCTGCGTAGCGATCTTCTCGATGTAGGCCTCGCGAAAATACGGCACCGCCTTCACCAGCCATTCGCCGATCACGTAGGCCTGGCGCCGGCCCTCGATCTCCGCCGTCGACAGGTCGCGTGCCGAAAGTCCGGATACGCGGTTGATCCGCGTCATGTTAAAATGCAGGACGCCGGGCCGGGGGTAGTCGTAAAAATGAATGAAGTTCCGGTGGGGATAATGCAGTTCTCCTGACGCCAGCGCCCGTTGAAAGTAGGGCTCCACCAGCGCCCGTGCGTCGCGCATCGTCCCCGCGGCCACGAGTTCAGTCTTGTTCACGTTGGCCATCCGGAAGCTGACCGTCATGGCCTGAGTGAGTCCGTCCTCCGCACGTCCGACGGTGAAAGCGCAACCCGTCCGTGCCGTGAGGTCAGCATCGCCGGAACAGTCGATGAATGTTCGGCTGGCAAACCGCTCCTCCCCGCCCTTCGACAGCACGCGCAACGCGCTGATCCGCGAGCCCGTCTTTTCCACGCCACTCAGGAAACTATGAAATCGCACCGTCACGCCGGCTGCGATGAGCGCGCGGTCATACACCGATTTGAGCAATTCCTCGTCGAACGCGGACGGCGACAACGCCGAGCCGAAGCCCCCGCGACAGTCGAGTTCGCGCACGACTTCGTCGAAAATGCCTCCGATCAGCGAGCCTCTCCGCCCGCTCGCCGGATCGCGGTATTCATGGCCGGCCCACGGATTGACGAGCGCCGCGGTCGCCATGCCGCCGCAGAATCCATATCGCTCGACCAGCAGCGTGCGTGCGCCACGCCGAGCCGCCGCCAGCGCGGCCGCGACGCCCGACGGGCCGCCGCCGCTCACGATGACATCGTAAAGCTGCGCGTCAGAATCGGCCATGCCTCAGAACCGACCGCTGAGGCCGACATTGAGCCGCGTGCCGTAGACCTCCGCCATCGTCACCCGCGTCTTGTCGCGTCCCGTGTACCACGACTCCCATTTGTTAAACGCATTCACCACGTCGACAAAAACCGTGCACCACCGGGCAAACCGGTATTGCACGTTGAAATCCCACGTCTCCACACCGGAAGTACGGATTCGCTGGCTCGGGTTTACGGCGAAGCTTTGAAGGTAACCGCCTTTGAAATTGTACGACACGCGCGCCTCAAATCTCAGATAGCTGCCTGAGAGTCCGACGTTGGCGCTCCTCGGCACGAAGCGCAGCAGTTCGTCGGCGCCGGACGCATACGATCCGTTCGTCTTGATGTGCGTGTAATTGGCATTGAGCGCGAGGGTATTGAACGGCTTGGGCAGCTCGACGAACTGGTGCATGAAATTCAGCTCGTACCCTTTCACCGTCGCCTTGCCCGCGTTCGTCGTCGTGTTCAGATTGAAGCCTTCATACTGGCCGTTGAAGCCGTTGTTCGGGCCGCGCCCAATGACATCGGTTTGGCGCGCGAGAAAATCGCTGATGTCCTTGTAGAAATAGCCCGCGGAAAGCACGCCTGCCGCCCGGCTGTAATATTCGGCCGAAACATCATAGTTGCGGCTGTACTGCGGCTTCAGCTTCGGCGTGGTCTGCTGCACGTTCCCCAAGCCGGTGGTTTGATCGTACGTCACGACCGTGGCGGGGTAGATGTCTTGATAGCCCGCGCGGCTCTGGCTCGTGGAATAGCTCGTCCGCAGCACGAGGTTTCGCACTGGCTCGTAGCGCAAATGCACGCTCGGAAAATAATTCCGATAGTCCGCCGTCGCCGTGAGCTGCGTGACCGTCGGATTGCGGGGGTCGCGATTCGTGCCGGTTGTATCGACGTCCGACTGCTCCGCGCGGACGCCTCCCACCACGCGAAGGCCTGCGATTTGCCCCGTACCCATGACGTAGGCGGCGGTGACATTTTCAGTGAGTTCGCTGAATTGCGGGCCGGCCGACACACTCGTGCCGCTCTCGCGAAACCAGGTCGGATGTTCGAGAAAGGACTTCATGAAGGCCGCATAATCCAGCGTGTCGCGTCGCGGATACCGGTTGTTCATCACGCCGTAACCGGGGGCGGGCACGGCGAACTGGCCGATGTTGTCGTCGTCAATCCCAGTCGCGGGATTGCGCCCCGCCACTCCGTCGGGCCCGACGTAATTCCACGTGGGAGAGTACGGCGCCTGCGTGCGATATTCGCGCTGCCAGTTGACGCCCGTCTTGAACGTGACTGCAACCGGCCCGACGGAAAGCTTCTTCTGGTAGTCCGCCTTCACCGTGGCGACGGAATCGTGGTTCGTATTGGCACTTACCGTACGAGTGGCGGTGAAGGCGTTGAAATCGGTGCCATAGGCAATGCTGGGCCCGTAAGTCTGACGGTAGATCGGACGGTAGATGTTTCCCGTCGAATCAACGGCGAGCCCGATGCCACCAATCGAGCGCGACGCGTTCAGCGTCTGGAAAGCGGTGTAGAAATCGGACGGGCTGGTCGAGGCACGCACGGCCAGCTTCTGGTCTCCGGCCCAGCGAAAGTCCGCACCGAAATCATACTTGTAGGTGCGGGACTGGCGCGCGCCCGCGCCACCGATGTCGGCATAGGTAGCATGCAGGAGCTCGGTGAAGGTGCCGGAATAACCCGGCGCAATCCCCGCGGTCTGATTGCTGGAATCGCGCGGCGGCGTGCCGGCCTCGATCTGCGCGCGGCTGACCCGGCTGTAGTCGGCGACGCGGTTCACCGCGGTGATATTCCAATCGTTGCGGATGTATTTGAAGCTATAGTACGTGTAGTTGACCCCCAGCATCAGCTCGAGATTGTCGCTGACCCGGTAGTTGAATTTCACGCTCGTCGCCGCGCGGGTGCGGGAATTCCAATCATCCAGCGTGCGCGCCTGCGAGGTAAAGTTGTCCGCCAGGTTGCGCGTCATCTGAATCCGATCCCGGCCGTTCACCGTGTCGTTATAGCTGCCCGAGATCGCCAGCCCCAGCCGTTCGCCGGTTCCCAGCTTGGTCATGTAGGTGAACGAAGCGGCCGGCTTCCACTCGCGCCGATCCTTGCGGTACGTGTTCAAATTGCCGCCCAGCCGGTAGGTGAACAACGGGCCTTTCACGTCCAGGGCCGATTTGGTGATTAGGTTCACGGTTCCGCCGAGCGAGTCGGCAGGGAGGTCCGGCGTCAGTGCCTTGACGACCTCAACTTCCTTGATGAAATCCGACGGTAGTTGATCGATGGGTACGGCACGCTCGCCCTGCGTGCCCGCCGCCTGATAAATGGTCGAGGACGCCGCGGACGAGCGCGTACCGTCGACCGAAACGGAGTTCGATTCCGGCGGCAGCCCGCGGACGCTGATCCCGACCACGTCGCCGACTTCCTGGATTCCGGCAATCCCGGGCAGCCGCTGCAGAAAGTTGCCGATGTTGCCGTCGGCCACGTTGCCGAAAGCGTCCATCGCCACCACGTTCTTGATGCTGTCGGCATTGCGCTGCTCGGTGATGGAGGCAGCGTTGCCTTCGCGGAGCCCGGCAACCACGAAGGCCTCAAGATTGTAGACCGCCGAGGTTAGCGCGACATCAAGCCGCACGTCGCGTCCGTCCGCCACCTCCACTCTTTCGTCTTTCGCATCCAAGCCGGTGTAGCTGATGCGCAGCGTACGGACGCCATTGGCGAGGCCCGATAGCGTGAAAGTGCCGTCCCGCGCGGTGAGGGCACTCACGGCCGGCTGATCGAGCACGGTGACCTCGGCGCCTTCGAGATAGGTACCGGTGGCCGCATTCCGCACCTGGCCCGACACGCTGCCCGCCGCGCTGGCTGAGGCGAGAAGGCGGGTGAGCAGGACGATCGTGACGGTAAGGCGGAAGCGGGACAAAAGTTTCCGCGGACGGCGGGAAATGGATTTCATAGGCCGGAATTTCGGGAGATGCCGTGCGTGCAGCACGCAGCGCTTATTGGCAGCCGTCGGGAAAAGCTGAAGGCTCACTTTACTTTCTCTGGAAAGTAAACCAGCAGCGAGCAGCCCATGAATCGAGTCACCCAACGTGATCTCGCGCGGCTGGCCCGCGTGTCGCACACCACCGTTTCACTCGCCCTGCGCAATCATCCCTCGATCCCTCCAGCCACCCGGGCCCGAATCGCCGAGCTGGCCCGCAAGCACCACTACCAGCCCGACGCGATGCTGGCCGCGCTCAACGCCTACCGCGTGCGCCGTGCGCCCTCGCAGTTCCAAGGCACGCTCGCGTGGTTGACCAGTTTCGCCAGCGCTGGCGCATGGCGCGAAATGATTCAGGCCGAAGGTTATTTTCTCGGCGCGCACGCGCGAGCCGAACGCCTCGGCTACAAGCTCGAGGAGTTCTGGATTGCCGATCCCGCGCTCAGTGCGCATCGCGCCAGCCACGTCCTGCAGGCTCGGGGCGTCCGGGGATTGCTCGTCGCGCCGCTGCCGGTCGCCCACGGTGATCTGGCGTTGGACTGGAACCGGTTCTCCGCCGTCGCCCTCGGCTACTCCCTAGCGCGTCCACAACTACATGTCGTGATGAATCACCAGTTCCGCAACATGCGCCACCTCGTGCACCAACTGCACCGGTTGGGGTATCGGAGGATCGGATTCGCCATGCCGGCCACCACTGACGAGCGAGTGGATCACAACTATCTCGGTGGTTTTTGGGTCACCCAGCAGGAGCTCATCCCGGGCTCCTCACGCATCGCACCCTGGCTCGCCCCCGCATTCACGGAGGAGGGATTTCGCGAGTGGGCCCGCGCGACGGAGCCGGATGCGATCATTACATCCGCCAGTTGGGCTCACCAGGTCATCAAGTGGCTGGCCGCAGATGGACGGCACGTGCCGCGCGATGTCGGCGTTGCCGTGGCATCCACCCCTTTTGGCGACCGCACCATCTCCGGCATCGATGAGAACGTCCGCGCAGTTGGTGCGATGGCGGTCGACACCGTAGTCGGCATGATTCACCGCAACGAAGCCGGCATCCCGGAGATGCCATGGCGGATTCTCGCCGAAGGCACATGGTTCGCCGGCCGAACGGTGCGGAAGCAATAGTCCGTCGTGGCCCACGGCCCGTTCAACATTTCCCTGGAATCTCCCGCTAATCTGAAGCCGTCCAATGCGTCAGAAATCAGTCGTCGTCGGAACGTAATTCCCCCCGGAGAGGCGTTGCAGGGATCCGTCGATGGCGAAGCTCGACTACCGTCCCTTGGACGAGTTCTCACTCGCGGAAAAAGGAGCTGATTGAGCGCGAAAGAAGCCGCGACGAACTGTATCGCTCTGGTGGATCGACTCCGATTCTCAAGGCCTCACGGGCCTTAATGTGGCCTGCGATCATTGAGATTGGTCATGGCGCGGCAGCCGCGTTGCAGGATGCGCCGCGGCGAATCGCGGCACGACGCACCGCACCATCACCATTAACCTCAGCAGATCGACCTTGAACCCTGGGGAGTTCAGCCGTAGGACCGTACTCAGCCGGGTCCTGCGGCCGCGGCGAGGCTTACCCCATGCCGCCACTCCTCCACTCTGCCTCCGTCGTCCGCCTCTGCGCTGCCTGCGTTTTCCTCGCCCACCTGCTGACCGCGTCCGCCGCTGAGACTAACCGCCGCGGCGTGGTGTCCGGGCTGGTCTCGAACGAGGCGACCGGCGATCTGCTCACCGGCGCGCTGATCGTCGTCGAAGGGACCAGCCTCAGCACCACCACGGAGCGCGGCGGCGGCTACGCGTTGTCGCTGCCCGAAGGCGCGCATATGCTGGTCGTCAGCTTCTCCGGACTCGATTCCGCGCGCGTGCCGGTAACTGTCACTACCGGCGCACCCGCCGTGCGCGATGTGCGGCTCACGTCGGGTATCTACAAGATGGATGCGTTCGCCGTCACTGGGGTGCGCGAAGGCAGCGCGATGGCGATTCAAACGCAGCGCGCGGCGGAAAATCCCAAGTGGGTCGCGGCCACCGACACGTTCGGCAATCCCGCGGCCAATCCAGGCGAGCTCATCCAGCGTCTGCCCGGCATCTCGACCGAGATCGTTGGTGGCGAGGTTCGCACGCTCTACCTGCGGGGCCTGGGCACCGGCTTTTCCACCCTCATGATCGACGGCGAACGCAGCGGCGGCTCCTCCGGCAATGCCGTAAGCCGCGATTACCAGATCGAACAGAGCGGCACGGGCAATCTGGAATCGATCGAGCTCGTCAAGGCGCCCCAGCCTGACCAGGACGCCAACGCCATCGCCGGTTACGTGAATCTCGTCTCGCGCCGCGCCTTCGACCTGCCGGGCCGGCGGATCACGCTTACCCTCGGCACGCTTTGGAAGAAACGCAGTTTCGACGACAGCATCTATCGGGACCGGCCCGACGGGCTCGATTTGATCAGCGTCGCGTATTCCGACGTGTTCAGCCTGTTCGGCCGGCGGAACAACCTGGGCGTGGCCGTCAACTACAGCCGGCGCATGTCCGTGACCACGCAGGATGAGCAGGGCCCGGTTGGCAACGTCTACACCGGAATTTCGCAGGGCTACGTCAACGGCAACACCAGCAACCCGCTCCAACGGGCGTGGGGCACCGGCGAGTTCGCGTATCCCGCGGTGGCCCAGAACGGCGGCCTGAGCCTCGACTACAAGCTCACACCGGACGCGTATGTGTTCCTGAAGTTCACGATCAACTTCAACAACATGGACCAGATCGCGTATCGCAACGGCTTCGGTGATCCCGCGGCCACGGTCGCCAATTTCACCCCCGACAGCACGTACGAGCACTCGATCATGCTGCCGCACGCCGCGTCCACCGGGATCATCAACTCGGGCGCCGAGTTCACCAAGCACTCGCGCAATTTCACAATTCAGACCGGAACGGAGTTCAAGTTCTGGGAACGCAGCGCGACGTTGCAACTGCGCGGGAACCTCTCGAACGCCGATATCTCCTATCCCGGCAACACGAATGTCCGCGCCATCACGACCGGCACGACCGGCATCGGCTTCGAGATCGACCGCCGCGGGCAGGACGAATGGTATCCCATCATCCGGCAGATGGGCGGCCCGGACATTTACGATCCGGCGAGCTACAACCTGCGCACGATGACGCGCCAGTCGTTCAAGGCGCCCAACGAACTCTACATTGTTCGCGCCGACCTCACCAAGAGATTCGCCACGCCGGCGCCGCTGACGGTAAAGCTCGGCGCCAAGCACACGGACGACACGCGCAAGGGCATCAATGACTACAGCGCGTGGACCTTCGTCGGTGCGGACGGCGTCCCGAACACGGCGGACGACAACTACGCTCCGTATGCAAATCTGAGATACAAGCAGGCCGACGGACGGTACGGCCCGATGCCTTACACCACGCTGCACAACCAGGTGCCTCAGGGCTACTGGCGGCAGACCGCGGCAGATGCGTACAACAGCTTTGTCACTGCGAACAACGACACGAAATACAACGAGCAGATCAGCGCGGCCTACGTGCAAGGGTCGATCCGGTTCGGCCCGCTCCGCGTGCTGACCGGCGTGCGCATGGAGCAGACGAAGACGGAAGGCACGGCTTGGGTGCGCAACACGACCGCGAGCTGGGGCGGCAACAGCGTCAACGGCACCAGCCTCGACCCCGCGGCGGTCAGCGCCAACGCCGCGCGCGCGGCACGCTCGTTCGTGCGGCTCAACACCGACGGCGGCAACTACCGGAATTATTTTCCCGGCATCCATTTTGTCTACGAGCCGCTGCCTTCGCTGCTCGGTCGCGCCAGCTACAACCGCTCGATTTCGCGGCCTTCGGTCGCGAATCTCATTCCGAGCGTGACCGAAAACCTGGAGAACAACACGGTATCGATGGGCAATCCCGAGCTGAAGCCGTATTTGTCCGACAACTTCGAAGTGAGCGTGGAGAAGTATTTCGAGCCGGTCGGCCAGTTCAGCATCGGCGTATTTCTGAAGGAAATCTCGAACTACTCGCGATCCGTCTCGGAAACAGTCGGGTCGCAGGGCGTCGACGGGCAGGGACAGTACGCCGGCTACACGCTGACGACCACGCGCAACATAGGGAGTGCCCGGATCCGCGGCGTCGAAGTGAGCTACCAGCACCAGTTCAGTTTCCTGCCCGGGGCGTTGAAAGGACTCGGCGCGATGGCCAACTTCACCTATCTGCAGGCGGAAGGGAATTTCGGCGCGACGACGACCACGACCAAGCTCGCCCAACTCGCGCCGCACAGCGGCAACGCCGGGATCAACTATCGTTATCGCGGATTCGACGCCCGCGTGCTCGCGAACTGGACCGACACGAAATACAAGGGCACGAACGGAAACATGGACCTGTACGCCGATGAACGCCTCTTCATCGACGTGAAGCTGCAATACAGCATCCGCCGCAAATACGACGTGTTCCTGGACATCACGAACCTGACGGACGAGCCGACGCGGACCGATATTGCGCTGAACGGGCCGCGCTTCTTCGCCACGAATCAGGGCATCGGCTTCGTCGCCGGAGTGCGCGCGCGTTTCTGACTGACTTCGGAGACCGGGCGATTACCGCCGATCCGCTGACCACGCGCTGCTTTTCAGCGGCGGCAACGTCTTTTTTGCCCAGCGGGACTTTTCCCCAAACGATCAAGAATTGACGTACGGTTTTCAGAACACGGTCATGCAGGCAATCGTGGATTGAGACTGTGTGCGGCACGGGCGGTCTTCCGGGAACGGCGTTTGCTTCGCGCGTCGCTCAGCGAGCCGACGCCGCGCCAGTGATCGCCTGAATCAGGTGACGCAGCTCGAGATCGATCTCCGCCGGATCGGCGACGGTTTCCGCCACCTGTGCCCGCAATCGCTCGCCCAGCCGGCGGCGCGCCCGGTGCAATGCAACCCGAAACGAATTCATTGTCAGGCCGATGGCTGCCGCGCGTGCGGCAAAGTCATCCTCGCGGTCGTTGCTCCAGATGAAGGGGGCGATCGTGCGGAAGATCTCACTGCGGCCGCTGGAAGCATATTCGCGACTCAGGTCATGGGCGGCGCGATCGATCATGCTCTGGGCCCAACTACGATCGAACGCCTGCTCCGGTGTGAGATTGGGGTCTGCCGGCTCGGGCGTGGAGATCTCGGAGCCATCGAACGGCGGGTTTTTTTGCGGCCCGGGACCGGCGCCGCGTTTGGCAGCGCTCGCGCGGCGCCATTCGCTTGTCAGGTGATTGCGCAAGCCAGAGAGCAGAAAAGTGCGAAAGCGGCCGCGTTCCGGGTGTGCGCGTTGGAGTGCATCGGCCGCCAGCAGCTGTGCGAGGAACTGTTGCGTGGCATCTTCGGCTTCATGATGATTGCGGCCTTGCCGTCGCGCGAATGCATAAAGTGGATACCAGTAGCAGCGGCACAACGATTCGAGTGCGGCGTGCGCCTGGGCCTCGTTGGTCGTCCCGGCCTGCAGCACCAGTGACCATTGCGTGGTGGGAAAAGAACCAACGTCCCGCCTATCGTGCGACGCGGAATCGTGATCGGCTCTTGCTAATGGCTGGTCGACCGGCTCAGGCATGGGTTATCAGGGGCCGCAACCAATGCCATGACTACGGCGCCTTGCTCGTCCATTCCGCGACTTTTTCCGGTCGGTTCCACGCGCTATAGAACTCGATCACTGCTGCAGCCGCCGCTTGCGCTAGGCCAGCGCGGTTTCCGGCGAGCTTTGGCTCGTTGGCGCGCAATTCCTCCGCACCCCGAATCACGAGTGGCTCACCTTCGCGAAACTTGCCCTGGCCCGCGAGAGCCAGGCCGAGAGCGCTGAACGCGCGTTGCGGCGGACGGAGACGGCGACTCAGCGGACTGATTCGCTCGTATTCCAACAAGGCCTGACGCAGCACCGTCTCGGCTTCTGCATAACGATGCTCCCCGACCAGCGTGATGCCGAGTTCCGCCTCGATAAGACCAATGAGGGTAACACCACCCGCCGGGGTGAACTTCTCTCGATGAGCCGCTAGAGCGCCCTCGAGAAGTTCACGCGCTGCCGTTGCGCGATGGGTCGCACGGTAGCATTCGGCGAGTGCCGCTTGATCCAGCATCCTGATTGCAGATTGATAGCCACGGTGAACGCTCAGCAAGCGCACCGCATTTTCGAACAGGGGCACAGCGACATCCTTCCGATCGAGGGCAAGATTGATCCACGCCAACGTGTGGGTCGGCGGCAGCTCTCCCTCGTCATCGGAACCAAACGTCGCATGGGCCAACTTTACGGCTTCCTCCGCCATGATGAGCCCTTCGGCCGGCACGTTCCCGACGAATTTCGACCAACTGAAAAACATCATGGCTCTGATGATTTCGTCGTCCAACAAACCGCCGCGGCCGGGGGACGCGGCGAGCAGCGCTCGTGCTTCCTGCACCAAGGCATTGCCTGAGCCGCAGCCGCCGATGCCATCGGACTCGAGTGAAGCGAGGGCGAGCAGTGAAGGCGCCAGCAGAATCGAGTCGCGCGGCACCAGCCGTCGCTGGCTGGAGACGAATTCGCGCACGACACCGATTTGTTCCGGTGCCGCGGTCTGTGCAGACAGCTGACCCACCAACCCAAGAAAGGGCATTATCACCCTGGGATGCGCGTCGCCAAGCAGCTTGCGGCGCAGGGCAAAGGCTTTGCTGAAAGCGTCCGCCGCGTCGTTTCTGTGGTCCAGTTCCGGGAGGTAACATTCGCCAAGGGCAACGAGTGAATCAGCCACTTCCGGATGATCATCGCCGAGAAGCCGTCGACGCATCGCGAGAGCCTCGGCGTGCCTGCGCGCGCCCTCGTTATGGTTGAATTCCAGTTGGGCGCTCGTGCCGAGTCCGGCGATTGCCTGCGCCACTTTAGGATGCTGCGGTCCGAAAGCTTGCTCGCGAATCGCCAGCACCTGCTCAAGCATTGCTCGCCGGTCGGCCGGGGCGCGTTGCGGACTACGCACGAACGCCAGATCATACAGCGTATCCGCTACGATGGGATGATTTTCGCCGAATCGCTTTTTCTGGATGGCCAGCGCGTTCTGGCAGGCCGCCTCAGCCTCCAAAATTTTATTACGCCCGCGCAATGCCACGCCGAGCAGGTGCAGCGAATTCGCTGTCGCCGTGCTTTCCGCGCCAGTTGTCGCACGGTGCATCTCCACCGCCTCGCGCAAAACTCGCTCGGCAATCTCGGATTCGCCAAGCCCGATATAGACACCTCCGAGCGTATCGCGAAGGTCAGCGGCGACTTCGGAGTCATCTCGCAGATCGGCGCCAAGTCGCCGTGTCGTGCTGTCGGCAATCGCGCGTAAGGCCACGTTGGGTCCGACCCCACTCATCATGTCGTTCACGAACTGCACCACTTGAGCGGTCTTCCTGGTGGCACGCCGCTCGCGCACCAGCGACATCGATATGGCCACGAAGGTTGCGATGAGTGCCGCGACGGTTACTGCGCCCGCGGCAAAACCGAACTTGTGCCGCCGGATCAATTTTCGCAGCCGATAAGTCGAACTCGGCGGACGAGCGAGCACCGGTTCGTCGCGCAGGTGCCGTTGCACGTCGGCCGCGAGATCTTGAGCCGTGGCGTAGCGTCGCGTGCGGTCCTTTTCGAGACAGCGCAACGCGATCCAATCAAGCTCGCCGCGGAGGTGCAGCGACAGCCGCTGCGGTTCGGTGCTCCGCTGCCACGCGACGGTGCTGCGTCGCTCCGGGCTCATCGTACCGACGAATTGCGACGGACGCGGCGGGTCCACCTCGCGAACGATTCGGCGCATCTCCTCGAGGCTGGATTTCTTCAATACCTCGGGATCGAAAGGCGGCCGGCCCGTGAGAAGCTCGTACAATAAAACGCCGAGACTGTAGATGTCGCTCCGGGTATCCACGTCGAGCCCTCCCATTTCGATCTGCTCGGGGCTGGTATAGGCCGGAGTGCCGATAAAAGCGTGGAATCGGGTGAAGAGCGTCTTGTCCGTCAGTCGCGCCTCGGTCGCTTTTGCGATCCCGAAATCAATGATTTTCGCCATCGGCACACCGTCGTGCAGCGAGACGATGATATTCGAAGGTTTGAGGTCGCGATGAATGATGCCCTTCTGGTGTGCGTGCTGCACCGCCTGGCACACAGTGACGAATAACTGCAGGCGCGCCTTGGGAGGAAGCCGATGTTCATCGCAGTAGCTCGTGATCGGCACCCCACGCACGAGTTCCATTACAACGTAAGGTCGGCCGTCATCAGTCTCCCCGCCATCGAACACGCGTGCGATGTTCGGGTGATCCATTAAAGCGAGCGCCTGGCGCTCCGCTTCGAAGCGTGCGATTACCTCGCGCGCATCCATACTGCCCTTGAGAATTTTTACGGCGACCCGGCGACGCAGGGGCGTCAGCTGCTCCGCCATCCACACGATACCAAATCCACCTTCGCCGATTTTCTGCAGCAGCTTGTAGGGGCCCGCGAAACCAGTGCTTTCGGTCGAAAGCAGCGCCAATTCGAGCGCCCGCGCTCGCTCATCGTCCGACGACGGGGCTGGTGGCGGCAATTTCACCTCCTGCTCGCCAGCAAGCGCCGCCGCAAGCTCGCGCAGCTTCTCATGCAGACCTGGACACTCGGCGTAAACCCGGCGCAGAAATGTGGCGCGCTCCGCTGGTGGGAGTTCGATGACGCGGGCCAGCAACGAACTTTCCGGTTCGAGGGAGCTCAAGAGAACGTGGATACGACTAGCCGCGGGCTCCGTGGGAAACAAGCGCGCAGCGAAGTGGCGAAACTCTGGCGCGTCGGCAAATAGCCGCTTCTTCGAGGTGAGCACTCGGAAGAAGCCTTGGTTTCACATCGAAGTTGCGAGCGCCCTATCCCGGAGCGACGTCGAAACGACACGACGCATCATCCACACGAAAAGCATGGCGCATAGAACGCCAGGAATCCTTCGCAACCAGAAATTCGAGAAAATGAGGCTGCTGAGACGCGGCTCGGAGAAGCCCGTGGAGCTAAACTCGACCTGCATTGGGATTTGGATGACACCACTGGACACCCAGATGGTCGTTTGCAATCCGATCGCCAGCCAAACGCTCCACCGCGGAACTTCAACCGGGCGCCACCAAAGCATGAGGACCGTGAACACCGAAGTCAGCAGGCTGGGAACAACCATGTATCCGACTATTCTGGGCGTGATGAAATGGTGGTAAGCCACAAACTCATGGGGCCCGATCAGGCGCCAGCTTGGGTAGTTGACGAAGCTCTCTACAAATGCCGCGCCGGTTACATAAAAGATCAGAGCGAATGCGAGAAGGAAAGGCCAGGGCGTTTTCATTGGAGGGGAGCGATGTGGGTGAGTCGGTGGTCCACGCAGGGGCGTGGAGGGTTCACCCGTGCTACGCAAACGCGGAACGAAAATTACCGCGCAACCAAAAAAAATTTCCGAGCGCCAGGCGAAGTCGTAATCATCAAGTTTTGAGGCCGGCCTTGTCGGTATCCGTTAAGGTGCGACCGATCTGCAGCGTCCAATCGGCGCCGGGGATGCGGCCTGACACCAACACACGCCACTCTCCTGTCGCCAGAACGTACTTTCTGGTGCGTCGCTCGCGAGATCCACCGCGCCAGGGCCGCTGCTATTTCACGGTGATCCGCAGCGCCAGATCGTCCAGCCGGATCGCCTCGTTTGCACGGATCGTGATGGTCGCGGGACCTGGCCTCACCTGCGCCGCGTCCAAGGCCGCCACCCAGGTCGGCGACTCACCGCCATTCGCCGCCGTCAGAGTCAGCGAGGTTTCGTTCCATTTCACACTTGGCGGCCTCACGTTCACGCTGGCGACCCGCAGCTCCAGCCGTGCCGCCAGCGTCGGGTTCGTCACCAGGTCGTCGCCGAGATGAATCTCGTAGCGGCGCGTTGCACCCGCCCCGATGTCATCCGGCGCATCGGGTGTGAGTTTGGGCAGGGTGAAGTGACCGCCCGCGGGATAATACGATCGCGACTCCGATGCACCCTGCACGCTCGCGAAATACACTTTCGGCAAGGTCCGCAACAGCGCGGGATCGCCAAGTTCCCGCCACAGGGGCGAGTTCGGATCGAAGTGGTTGAACATTTCGATGCCGTCGACTCCGGCCGTCCAGGCTGCAAGCGCCCGCGCGCGCAACGATTCGAGCGAAGCGCGCGCCGCCCTCCCCGCCTCGTCCCGCACGCGCGTCTCGGCGAGGCTCGCGTAAATCTTCACGCCGTGACGACGAGCGACCGCCACGCTCTCCGACCAGGGGTTCAATTGAAAATATCCACCCGGCACCAGTAAATCCACGAGCCCCTCTCCGAGCCATCGCTCGACATCGAGTCCGATTTCGCGGCAGTAGCCGACTGAATCCGGGACTTTCACGGCGAGCAACAGCGTGTGCCCACGCCGGCGCATGGCCGCATCCAGGTCGGCGCGAATGCCCCGTATCAGTTCCGTCAGCACGGACCGCTCTTCGTCGCCGACGGGCTGCTCGCTGGCCGTCTGGCGGAAAAAGATCGGGTGGCGCCAAAAATCCAGCGTCACGCCATCGAGATCGAAATTATCGGCTACTTCCGCGATCATCCGGCGAACCAGGTGGCGCACTTCGACGCGCCCGTAATCGACGGCACTCCACGTGCCGCGTTTCGGCGGCATCTCCTTCGTTCCCATCAGCCAATCCGGATGCTGCTGTTTGAGCCTGGGGATGAGCAGCGGATTCGACGCGTCATGCGTGTCATTCATTCGCAGCGTCCAGAAAACCTCCTGGCCCGTCTTGCGCGCGTGTTCCGTCACAATGCGCAACGAGTCGGTGCCGAGGGGAGCAAGCTCGGGAAGGATGTTGTGCTGATACCGGCCTTCGCGCTGCAAGAACATCTCGGCTACCGCGCTGCGGTGAGCCGGGCGGCCGAACGTGCCGCTTGTGGTGTCGAACACGATCGTATCCACGTGCGTGCCGGCCAGCGGTGCGATTCGCGCCGCGAGGAAGTCGGTCGGCTTGACCTGCCGTTCCGTCGGCACGCGCGTCTCGCCGCCATCGTCATTGAACAGCACCCGCCTCGGCCGCTCTCGTGCGACTTTGCGCGCCTCCGCCGGCGCGGGCGTCTTCTCATCGAAGCGGATTCGCGCGGCGTAGACGCGATTGTTCGCGCGCCATGGATTGTCGGGCGCGATGATCCGCATCGGGGCATTCGTCTGCATCCACTCGGCCACGGTCACCCACGTTTCGTTTTCGCTGATCTCGGTGACCCCAAAATTCCCGAGCCTTGCGCCGTGTTCCGGGACGAGGACGCGCTCCGTTGCGCGTACCACCACGACACGCTCCGGATCAACCTGCGCGATGAAAAGCGGAGCACGGTGGCGGAACACGTGGTCGTTGAGCGCGCCCCGTCGCGTATAGACCAGAAAGAGCCCATCGCCGTGCGTCACCCAGTGCGCCTGCGTGTTGTAGCTGCCGAGATCCGTGCCGTCGTCCCACGTCCACAGGCGCGGCGCATCGAAGTGCAGGCCGTCACGACTCGTCGCGACGAACGCCCCGTTGTCGTTGCGCATCGTGAGGAAGAACTTGCCGCCGACCTGCGCGAGCGAGGGTTCGTAGAGTCCACGGCCGGATTTGTGCGCGAGCTCATCGCCGATTTGCCGCGCGGTGAGTTCCTGTCCGTCGAATCCGCAGCGCATGACCGATGTCCGATACACGCTCTCGCCCCTGGCCTTGAAATAGAACGGCAGCAAAATGTCGCCGTCCGGCAGATCGACCCGCTGCACGGAGCCCGCGCCGGCGTTGTAGAATCGCGCCTCGTTCGGCATCGCGAGCGCGCGCCACGGCGTCCACGTGCGCGCCACCGGATTGTAAACGGCGAACTGCGTCTCCCGCGGGCGGTCGGCGAGCACGGAGTTGTTCTTGTAACGCACCGTGTGGCCAACGCCGAGGAGCTTGCCGGTTTTCGCATGCCATTTAGGCCAGAAATCGCACGCGCCCACCGTCACGCCATCGCCTTCCGGCCGGATGCCGAGCGTCTCTGCGTGCGCGCGGATCGGCGACCACGTTTGCCCGAGATCATCGGTGCGCAGCTCGTTGAGGGGACCGAAGACGTCGCTGCCTTTGAGCCACAGCGTCTGCATCGTGAGCACCACCGCCGGCGCGCCGCCATTGGCGGCTGGAACGATGCCCGCGCGGGGATGGACCCAGCAAAACTGTCCGTCGTAGCCCTCACGGATGGTGTCGAGTTGCGTCGTGTAGTCGACCACCGCCGGCGCCCCGATCGCGACGCACGCCGCCAGCAGGCCCGCCGCCGACAAACGCGCGCGCCAGCCGCTGGTTTTCACTCGCACGATAGTTTGAGCGCCGTCACGCGCTTCGCCACGCACCGGTAATACCTGGCCGCAGGCCAGCCCGGTTGCCGTCGCGCGCGCACGCCTCCGCCCCCGTGCGCAGGATGCGGCGCGGGTCGCGGTGCCAAGCAGCGCGTTGGCAAAAACGATCCGTCGCGAACCTCTCACGCGTAGCCTCCCCCGGGCGCCACCACCGCTCCACGGTTGGCCATCTCGAGCAAATCGCGGCACTGCTGCACGAGTTCGGGCACGCTGCGATTGTCGTGATAGACCTTGAGCATGATCGGCACCCACACGTGGCCGAAGTTCACGTGCATCATTTCATCACGGATGTCGTAGCTCTCGTAGCGAGCGGAAATTTCATCGCCGGCGGCGGTGAACTGTTCGACGTTCTGGCGCTTCTTCTCGAACGACGCGGCCTCGATCACGAGCGTCATGAGGCAGAAGCGCGTCATCGGATCGAGTTGCGCCCGCATCGAGTAGTTCTGCAGCAGCATCGGGTAACGATCGAGCGGCACGCCGAGCTGTTCGAGGCGCGTGCAGCCCATCTGCGTGTGGCGAATTTCGTCGGCCAGGTGGCGTGATAGATCGTGGTGAAACGCCCACGGCATCTCCGCGCTTTCGTAGAGGGTTTCGCCCAGCGATTCGGCGAACTGCATTTCCTGCGTATGATTCCAGAAAACCGACAGCCGGTGCTCGTCCAAGGTCTGCGGGTTCAGCAGCCACTCGCGTTTATGTGCCGTCTGAAAGCAGGCGTCGCGCTGCGGCGTGAGAAACACCCTGAACGGGGGCGGCGAAACGTCCGTCGCGCTCTCGGTTAGCGTCGCACGATCCGGATCCATTGCGTCGTCAATTGCGGCGAACTCGGCGACGAGCTTGGCCTCCGAGTCCCGCGTCGCCGTGGGATCAGGTGCCGGGCTGTAACGCGGCCGATAACTCGCGAACCACGCGAGCTGCCGTTTCTTCGTCCCGACGATCGGCTCGAGCAGCGCGATCGTCGGTGCGTCCATCACGGGATCGGTTTGCCGGAGGTGTTCCTCATAACGCGCGAGCAGCCACGGTTTCACCACGTGGTAAAGGCCCGCGAGGAACGCATCGCCATTTTCCGCAGCTGCGGCACAATCCAGCACGCGCTCAATCGGTGCGAGCACACGATGCTCGGCGCCGAGATCCTTCAGCTCATGTAGGCGTTTGAGCACGGCCTCGGCATGCTGGGCGTCTTCCCATATATGCGTGCCGACGGCGAGCTTGGCGTCCCAATACGGAATACCTGCGAGCCACCCGCCCATGCGACGCAGCGTCCCGCGCTCGACGGCGAACAGCAGCGCGAGCCGCGAGAGATTTTGGGTGAGGGAGAGAGTGGTCATGAAAACCGGGCTTGGATGACCTTCCAAAGGCGACCTCGTCAAAACATCCCTTTCACGGTGACTTCGTTTTCTTGCTCGGCGGCTGCACATAATCGGCACTGCGCATTGGCCGGCACCCAATGTCCTCTCAAGGCCGCGGGCGATTCTGATCCATTGAATTTTGGCGCGGGGAGTCTGACCGGCGCGGGTCACGCATTAGGTGGGTCAAGCTCTTGCGCTTGTACCGCGGAGACTGGGACTACGCCCGCACGCGCCCGCATGAAAACGTTTGATGGTAAATTTCATCGCGCGGTAGCGTCGACGTACCCCAATGAACTATGGCATTCGTTTCGCCGCCGTGCTGTGGAGCGCGGTCGTGGGCATCGCGGCGGAATCGGGATCGCAGTGGGCGACTGGAATGGCGAGCCAGGCCCCGGTCGAGCTCCCCGATCATCGTGTTGGCATGAGATTCTGGCCTCAGAAGGAATCATCTTCCGCCATCATCGTGCCGCGGGCGTTGCCCTTGCCGGCGTATCCCGCCGAGTTGCTCCGCACTGCGTTCAATGGCTTCGCCAAGCTTGAATTTGTCGTCGACCACGACGGCCTCGTGCGCGATGTCCGAGCGGAGGCCGAGTCAGAACCCGCATTTGTGCCGGCGGCCATTGCCGCGGTTCGGAATTGGACGTTTCAGCCCGTCGTGGATCAAAAGACCTCCGCTCCGCTCACACCGCGAATGGGCTGCGAGTTTGCCTTCACCAGTTTTCGCGATGACAACGGCGTGCCGGGATCGATGTCGCCGTTTGCGCGCACCCGGCTTACGGGACGTGAAGTGGTCGACCTGGCGGAACGGGAAGCGCGGAAACAAGGGATCGATTTATCGAAGTACCCAGGAGCCTTCGCCCCGAATCCGAACAGCTTGTATCCCGATATTTCTGTCTACCAAGGGCGGGATGGTCGAATGAAGTGGTTCGTCAGGTGGAGTCAGCGGATCGACGATAGACATTGGGAAAATCTGCCCGTTTGGATCGATGACCAATCGCGCGTCGCGTACGTCAACGATGCACCAAGCAAGTGGAAGGAGATGCCGGACACCGATTACGCAGTGATGGTGCTGTTCAGACTCGAACAAGGATCTTCGGTGGCAATCGTGCCGGCGTCCGTACCGTCACCGGCTTATCCAATTGATCTGGCCCGGGCCCGAATCAGCGGGAGTGTGGAGATCGCGTTTGTGATTAATCCGGACGGTGGGATTGCCGACACGAAGCTGGTCAAGAGTTCGCAGCGCGAGTTCGAGGCTCCGGTGCACCAGGTCCTCAAACAGTGGCGATTTCGTGCGACCGCCGGTCGGGAATCTAACGCTGCGGGGACGAAGGCAACCGGGTATATAGTTTTCCAACCGTACCCAGATGACCGTTACGATTTTGCCGTGCACAACCCCGCATTTCTGCTGGCCCGGTTGAGCGGCCACGACGTGGCCAGATTGGCCGTCGCGAAAGCGAACGAGCAAGGCCTGAATATTCCTCTGCTGCCGGATCCTACGATTCACATCTATGGAACTCGAGAAGGTTTCAGCGCCACGCGTGATGGCTCGGTGCGTTGGCTGGTCGATGATTTTCTGCCGGAGATGCATATGTGGATCGACGATGCTTCGGGTTTAGTTCGGATCGAACGGAAGAGTTCCTACAGGCTTGTACCATTGCGCGATGTGCCGGAGGAAATACTCGCGATAGCAAGGAGCACGGCCATGACGAATGTGGACGCGTTGGCGGAGTTCGAAGCGCACGAGACGAGGTTCGATACGGTAAAGTCGATGTGGATACTCTCCTTCCGCCGTCGCGGTAAAACGATTCCGTGGGTTTCAGATTTTTCCGTTTACGTGGACGCGACAACCCACGCCGCGAGGTTTCGGACCGGCGGGATGTAGGCCGGCCACGGCTTGTTCGACGACAGGCCCCACGAGTCGGTTGCCTCCCGACTAGTGACGAACTCATCGCGAGACAGTCGACCTCCGCTCATGACGCCGCCAACAGCTCGGTACCAACGCTCGTCTTGTTTGTATACCAGATTATTGGATACGCTATCCGCCCCCACGATGGTGCCTAAAGTAAGCGGCAGGCATCCGTCACTTTTTAGAAAAGCGCGCGTGTGCGGCTGCGATGCTTATTGGCAGGTGGAGTTGCTGTCGCGGCGATGTTGTCTCGGTAGCCTCGCCCTTGTTGATTGACCTATGGGTGACTCACGATCGCACTTACCATTGCTTGGCGCAGTGACGACTGCGCTCCTTGGTCCTACGCCTCCCCCAACAACAGCCCAATGAAACCATTCGCCCCCACGATGGCCTCGTGCTTTGCGCTCGGCATTCTGCTCTTCGCGCACCCCGGACATGCCGCCGACAGCGCGTCCGGCAATCCGCGCACGATCAATGGTCGGGTTTCGAACGCTGCCACGGGCGTGCTGCTCGAAGGCGCGCGTGTCGAAGTACAAGGCACCGGTCAGGTCGCGTTCACCGACCGCGAGGGCCGATACTCGATCACGACCTCGACGAACGATGCAACGCTGGTCGTCTCTTACGCCGGACTCGAGCGTTTGAGGATTCCGCTGCTCGCGAGTGACGGCGCGACAGTGACGCGGGATGTGGAACTCACTTCGCAGATCTACCGCATGCAGGCGTTCACCGTGGAAGGTGAACGCGAGGGCAGCGCGATGGCGGCGAGTCGGCAGCGGCAGGCCGAGAACGTAAAAAACATCGTCGCGACCGACGCGTTTGGCACGATGACCGAGGACAATGTTGGCACATTTCTGCAGAAAATCCCCGGCATTGTCGCGACCGATGTCAGCGGCTCCGGCGTGCGCGAGGTGATGGTCCGCGGCATCGCCGCCGGCCTCAACACGGTCGAGATGGATGGCGTCCAACTCGCCAACAACAACTCCACCGGTACCAACCGCGCCTTCGACTTCTTCCAGGCGTCGCTCTCTCTGATCGAGAGCATTGAGGTGACCAAAGCGCCGACGCCCGATCGTCCCGCGAACTCCATCGGCGGCGCCATCAACATGGTCACCCGCAGTGCGTTCAATCGCAACGCGCCGCGGCAGTTCCGCTACTCGTTTGGCTTCGCGCATCTCCTCGGGCGCAAGGGCGGGCGCGCGGAGATGGAGATCGACGAGCCGATTCGCACGCTCACGCCGGCGCTCACGCTCGCCTACTCCGATGTCTGGGGCCGGAACCGGAACCTCGGCGTCTCGCTCTCCTATTCGCGCAACGTGGTCTTTTACTCCTCGACCGACACGGAGCACTATTATCAGACCACGCTCAACCGCCCCGCGTATATGTACCGGACGCGCCTGCAACTCCAGGCGATGGGTGGGCCGCACTTTCGCGAGAACGTCGGCGGCAAGCTCGAATACAAGCTGAGCGAGCGGTCGACGTTCACGTTCAATGCCGCGCGCAATTTCTACCTCGAGCGGCCGCACACGCTGCAGTTCAACCTGCAAACGACGAACAACGCCAACCAGATTCGGCCCGGCTACACCGAGGAGCGCAGCGAAATCATCCCGAGCAACAACGCCGCCGCCACGATGAGCGGCAGCAGCTACGACAACTTCACGAAGAACTACCGTTTCCTCGGCTCCGGCACGCACCGGCTCGATGGACTCGTGCTCGACTACACCGGCAGCCTGTCGCTTTCGAACGCCTATCAGAACTATTCGCCCGACGAGCGCTTCTACAATCATGGCGCGAAGACCAAGGGCAACCCGTCCATCAGCGGCCTCACCGGCATCGGCTGGATCACCGACCGCACCCACGACGAGGTTTTTCCGATAATCACGCAGACCGCCGGGCGCGACTTCTACAATCTGGACAACTACACCACGCTCACGCTGCAGCAGAACAACCGCATCGCGAAGTCCGCGATCTGGGAGGGGCGCGTCAACGCGCGCAAAGACTTCAATCTCGTAGTGCCCGGTTACCTAAAGATCGGCGGACAGTATCAATATCAGGAGCGCCGAAAGGATTATCACTACCACTCGTATCGCTTCACCGGTCCCGGCGGGCTCGGCCAGTTCGCCAACAAATCCGACTGGGTGAACGAAACCCTCGAAGGCATGCGCCAGCCCCAGTGGCTCGACATTTATTATATTGGCAAGCACAAGGAGGAGAATCCTACGCAGTGGCCCGAGGATTTCGCCTACAAGCACGCGCAACGAGAGCAAAACCAGCAGGACTTCAGCGAGGCGATCACGGCGGGCTACGTGCAAACCCACATGAAATTCGGCGACCTCGGTGTGCTCGCCGGCGTGCGTTTCGAGCGCACCGACACAGCGGGGAATGGCCCGCTGCAAAACCTCACCGCGGCCGAGCGGGCGCGTCGTACCGCGTGGGGCAATGCACCCGTCACCGATGAGGAGGGCCGCCGCCGCGCACTCGCCGAATGGGGTAACCGCATTCACGCCGACGGGAGCTACCAGGATTTCTTCCCCGGCCTGCACCTGACCTACAAACCGAAGAGCGGCTTCGTCGCGCGCGCCAGTTACTCGACGAGCGTCGGGCGCCCCGCCATGACGTCGATCATCCCGAGTACAACAGTCAACGACGACAACCAAACCCTGAGCAATGCGAACACCGGCTTGAAGCCCCAGTTCTCGGACAACTTCGATATCAACGTCGAATACTACTTCGAACCCTTCGGCGTGCTTTCGGCGAGCGTGTTCCTGAAACAGGTGAAGGACTTCATTTACTCGAGCAGTAATATCATCGTGCCCGCCGGACCGGACAATGGCTTCGACGGCCTCTACGCCGGCTACCGGCTCACGACGTCACTCAACGGCGGTTCAGCCCGCTATCGCGGCATTGAGTTCAGCTATCAGCAGCAGTTCACGTTCCTGCCCGGGCTGTGGCGCGGCCTAGGGTTCAACGTCAACTTCACCTACCTCGAGACCCAGGGCGATTACGGCGGCGCCGTCGCCACCAAGGAAGTCCCTGGTTTTCGACCGCGCCAGGCCAACGCCGCGCTCAACTACCAAATCCGCAAATACCGCGCCAGCGTGCAGGCCAACTGGGTCGACGACTATCTACTCAGCACCGCCGCGAATCCCGCGTCGGTGATCTACGAAGCCGCGCGGCTCGTCGTGAATTTCAAGTTCACGTACGACGTTTCGCGCACGACGAGCTTCTACCTGAACCTCGATAACCTTACCCGCTCGCCGATCAACAGCCGTTACTACGGCCCTTACACCGATCGGATCGGCTACACGCGATTGCCGTTCCGATCGATTGCCGCCGGAATTCAAGGGCGGTTCTGACGAGTGAAAGCAACGCGTACCGCAAGACGAACGCTCCCATGTGACTCAAGGGTTCACGCCGCGGCGCGTGCTCTCGCGCGACCCTCGACGACGACAACATAATGCGAACTCAGGTTCGTGAGGAATTCTAGAGTCTCGTCGAAAGGGTCACGTTCGGAACCGGAATTCCCGGCGGAACCATGGAGGTGGCGTGGACGAAGGCGGTCGGGAGCAAAGCGACGTCGATGGTCCCAATGAGCTAGTCACGGAGCCGTCCATCGACGCCTCCGAGGCGTGACTTAGGGCGTCCACGAAAGTTCAGCCTGGTCGTTGCAATCCCGTATTTGATGCATGGCTGGCGCCATCACTGTTCCGGATTCCGGACGTAATGCGTTTTCGGATTCGCCGTCCGACTCGGTGGCAGTTCCGCCTTTATTGAAACCCATAGGAGTGCCGACGGCGTGATTGTCGGAAGAGAACCAAGTGCATCCAAAATTATTCCCGCGGGGCTCGCCAAACAGCTCACCCGCGCATTTGGAGGATCGAGTGCAACGCTGTCGGCGCAAAGATGATTTGGCGAAAGCGTGGACCCATTGACAACTACTCTGAGCGCGACGTTGGACATCAAGCACCGGCGACCAAATGCCCGCATAGGGAAGCCCGCCATCCGCCATTGTCGCTATGGGTACAAGGGCGCGTAAGGCAAGACCGAGCGGCGAAACGCCGCAGCGTTGAAGGTGCAACCTGCTGGAGCGATTAAGCGTGGCGGTCGATCCCTCCGGGAATGTTTAATTCGCCGAATACAACAAGCACTCTGTACGAAAGGTCCTCACCGTAGTCGGATGGTGTAGCCTGCCGGCCGTCATGACCCTCACTTGTTCGGATCAAATCCAAGGTTCCGCGGAGCGCCGGGCAGCGTGCCCGGCGACTTCTTCGTGAGCATATTGGTGGTTGGAACGTCCGGCCCGACAACCTCCATCCGCTGGCCATTTACCCACATTTTGCCGCCACCTGAAACGAAAAAGCCATATGCCAGCGCGGAGGCTCCGGCCGGGACGTCGAGCACCACCGACGCTTCCTGCCAATCTGTCGTGCCCTTCACGGCGCGGTTCTGCATGTTGTCGAAACCGAGCATCTGCCCGCGCTCCTGGCCGTCGATGCGCAACCAGAGGCTACCCCCTCCCTGGTTCGCGTCTTCCGTCTTGATCCATCCGCTGAGCCGCACCCGCTTGCCGACATAATTTTCGGCGGAGATTGTCTGCATCATCCCCCCGAAACCGCTTTCGACGGTCGGCGTCAGCGATTGCACATAGGCGCTCGGCATGTCGCCCCACGATTGCGTCGAGTCCACGCCGACGACGTAGGATTCCGCCTTGGCGCCATTCTTATGCCAGCCCGTGGGTGCAGCCACCGTAACGCCCGGCCGCTCGGCGGCCGCTGCCGGTGCTGGCTTCGATTCGGCCACGCGACCATTCTCCGCGACACGGGACGATGCGCGCGCGGTTGCGTCGACAGCGTTAGCACGATTCTGCAGTTCGTCCAAACGCGCGTTCAGCTTGCGCAGCTCGGCGGGCAGCACGTCGCGATCGCGCGTAAACGCAGCGAGAGCTGTCTCCATGGACGAGATTTTTTGCGCCAAATGAAAATAACCCACCGCCAAAATGGCGACGAAAACGGCAAGAATAACGGAAACAAGTTTCATAGTATTTGTGAGTCGGGGGATGCCAATGAACGCATCGGATAAAACGCAATAGTTGGGATAAAGAGATTCAAAGTATCCTCGCTTCACGTGATGCGCACACGGCTTCGTTCAAGAAACATCGCTCCACGTCAAAAAAGATATTTCACGTTGGCGCGGACGTTCCTCGGCGGGCCGGAAAATACATTGAAAAACATTAGCGTGCGGCGCTTGATTTCGCCCTCGCCGTTCGGGTCCGCGCGCTCATGGATTACGGCCGAGCTGACAGGGCCGTGAGCTGTGCGTACCACCCAGACCGAGCACAGCGTGGCTTCAAACCGACCGCCAACCATGAATACCCTCCCTTCGCTTGGGCGACTATGTTTCACCACGGCGCTATTCGTTTTGGCATCTGCCGTCTCTGCGCAGTCGACGGGCACCGGCAGCATTGAAGGCCACGTCGCCAACGTGCGCAGTGGCGAGTTCCTCGAGCGCGCCCGCGTGTCGATTGAGGGCAGTACGCTGGAAGCGTTCACCGACTCCAGCGGACAGTACCGGATCAGCTACGTACCCGCTGGCACGGTAAAATTGAAAGTGTTCTACACTGGCCAGAGGTCACAGACCGACACCGTTGTTATTGGCGCGGGTGCAACTGTGCAGCACGACTTCACGCTCACCCCCGGGCCCGCGCGCGGTGGCAGCGACATCCACGGCCCGGTGGTGAAGCTCGACACGTTTGTAGTCGAGACCTCCAAGGAAATGGACGCGGCCGCCATTGCGATCAACGAGCAGCGGTTTGCCGCGAACATTGTGAACGTCGTTTCGGCCGACGAATTCGGCGCCGTGGTCGAGGGCAACGCGGGAGACTTCCTGAAATTTCTCCCTGGCATTACGGTCGACACCGGCGGAGGGGATATGCGCACGATTTCGATGAATGGCGTGCCCGCGAACAATGTGCCGATAACAGTGGGCGGATTCAGCCTCGCCAGCGCCGCTTCATCGGGCACGTCGCGCCAAATCGAGCTAGAGCAGACCTCGATCAATAATGTCGCCCGCTTCGAGGTGCATCATTCGCCGACGCCCGAGTCACCCGGTTCGGCGCTGGCGGGTTCGATCAACATGGTCCCGCGCAGCGCATTCGAGCGCTCGCGGCCAGTGTTCACCTCGAGTGTGTTCCTGATGATGAAAGACAATTACCGGGACTGGAAAAAGACGCCCGGCCCCCGCGTCACGCCCACGCATAAGATCAAACCCGGTTTTGATTTCTCGTGGGTCGTGCCGGTGAACAAACGCTTCGGCTTCACGGCCTCGGGTGCACACAGCAATCAATATACGAGCGAAAACTACTCGCAGAATAACTGGCGCGGCGCCGGGGCGACCACGACTGGTATCACCAATCCGGGGACAGGCGTGCCACCTGCGACGCAGTTCCCGGACACGACCGTGGACAAGCCTTACCTGACGGACTACGCCGTGCAGGACGCAAACAAGTTCAGCAAGCGAACGTCGTTCGGGTTCACCGCGGACTACAAGATCTCGCGCGACGATCGCGTTTCGTTTTCCTTTCAATGGGCATTCTTCGATGCCGAGCTAAGCAATCGCAAACTGAGCTTTTTCGTGAATCGCGTTGCGCCGGGCGATTTCGACCCGACCTTTGTCCATGGGCAGCCGGGCGCCGGCGAAATCCGACTAAACAACGACGGCATGCGTCAGAAGTCGGGCACCACGTACACCCCGACGATCACTTACTTCCACGACGGTCCGGTTTGGAAAGCGGAGGCCGGGTTCGGAAACTCTCACGCGAGCAATCACTATCGCGACGAGTATCGCGGCTTTTTCAACAGCTCGCAGGCCCGGCGTACCGGAGTCACCGTGAGCTTCGACGACATTTTCTATCTGCGGCCCAATCGAATTACCGTCACCGACGCCGCCGGGCAGCCACTCGATCCCCGCAATCTCGCGAATTATTCGCTGACGACCGCAGGCAATGGCCACCAGGAGTCGATGGACCTGCAGCGAAGCGCGTTCACGAATCTGCGGCGCGTTTTCGATGTGCGAGGGATTCCGCTGTCGATCAAAGGGGGCGTCGAAATGAAGCAATCCGTGCGCGACATCCGGAAATATTCCCCGTCCTGGAATTTCGTGGGTGCCGACGGCCGGCCGAGCACCTCACCGATCGGTAATGACGACAGCGCCTCGGTCGTGCTCGACGAAAGTTTTTCGCAGCGCATCGCCCCTTACGGCTTCGGACGAATTCAGTGGGTGCAGCAGGAAGCACTTTACGATCTGTATCGCGCGCATCCGGGGTATTTTCAGGGCAACGCCAATAATGCCTATCGTTCACTGATCGATCAGTCCAAATACGTGAACGAAATCATTTCCTCAGCGTATCTGCGCAACGACATCGCGTTCTTCGCGCGACGCCTGAAGTTCGTCGGCGGCCTCCGCGTTGAACAGACGAACGTGAAAGCCGAGGGGCCGCTTACGGATCCGACGTTGAATTTTCAGCGCGATGCGAACGGCAACGTCATCGACGGCAACCCGAATCAGGCCGGCGTCCAAACGGTGCCGATCGTGCCGACGAGCGACGCGCTCGGCGTATCACGCCTAACCTACCTCGATCGCGGCTTTCACGCGAAGAAGGAATACCTCCGCTATTTTCCGAACATCAACGCGAGCTACAACGTTCGCGAAAACCTCATCGCGCGTGTGTCGTGGTACAGGTCAATCGGCCGGCCCGATCTCAACCAATACATGGGTAGTGTCACGCTGCCCAATACCGAGGCGGCACCCTCGGCAAGCAATCGCATCCAAGTCAGCAATGTCGCGATAAAGCCGTGGAGCGCCAACACTACAAAGGTGCGGCTCGAATATTATTTCGAACGCGTCGGTGCGATTTCGGTCGGGGCGTTTCGGCGTGATTTCAAAAACTTTTTCGATAACACGGTTTTCACTCCGTCGGCCGAGTTCCTCCAACTTTACAATCTGGATCCCGGCGAATATGGGTCCTACGACGTCGCTACGACCTACAATCTTACCTCGCGCGTGCGGATGACGGGGCTTGAGGCCGACTACAAGCAATCGCTTACCTTCCTGCCAAATTGGGCGCGAGGCGTGCAGGTGTTTGCCAATGCGAGCGCGCAGCGTGCAACGGGCGACGCGGCGACCAATTTTCAAGGATACGTCCCGCGCAGTGGCAGCTGGGGCATCAGCCTCAACCGTTCGAAGTTTAACGTGAAGGCGAGCTGGAACTATCGCAGCCCCGCGCGTCTGGCGCCAATTACCGGCCGCGGCATCGATCCGGGTACGTTTGAGTGGCGCTCAAAGAAAATGCTTAGGGACATCTACGCGGATTATTCACTCTCGCGGCGAATTGCCGCCTTCATGAGCTTGCGCAATGTCGGCAGCGCACCGGAAGACGTGAAGCGTTTCGGCCCCCACACGCCGGCGATCGCACGCTTTCGTCAACGGCAGGATTACGGTTCCGCCTGGATCTTCGGCATGCGCGGGACGTTCTGAATCTGCAGCCAATTTGGTGAACAGTCACGCTCCGCAAATGCAAAGGTTACGTCTCCGAACCACCGAGCATGGCGGTCAAGTTCCGCTTGCGCAGGAGCCGGGCACCCATGGTCGGGGCGCAAACTCAGGTAGAGTTCCTCCGACGTATCCCACTGTTTTCGTCATCATGAAGACTAAACTGTTCATGCGGGTAAGTTGGTTTGCGTTCCCAGCTCATTTACGGGCGCCGCGATTAGCACTTTGGCGGCTGCCTTTTGCGTCACTGTGTTTGTCGGCGTCGATCGTCATCCCCACTTGGTGAGTGACACGCTCTACGGCGTTTTTCCGTACTTGGTCGGCAGTTTCTGATGCTCGACTGGGTCGGCCGACGTTCCAGCGAGAGCACGCTGATACCATTGCGCTCGGCAAGTGGCACCTCGCGGTCCTCATCGATGGGCCATTCCGGCGATAACAACAATAACCTGGAGCCTGAATCGTTTCGCCAGGAGCGGCATGCTGACTTGCCGGGTGGTACCGGCGAACTTTTCGACCTAAGTCGCGATCCGCAGCAGACGACCAATCTTTATTCGACCCGTCCCAAAATCGTCGCACAACTCAAGCAAGAACTTGAGTTGATTAAGGCTGGAAAGTCTGCTGCTGGCCTCGAACGTCAGTAAATTCCAGCCCACGTTCGCCGAGAGGTCCGGTTAGCCGCCGTAGCTTAAACGAGCCACGCTCGCGTATCGTAGCATAAGTCTGGTCAACGACGATCTGAATCTAAACTCGGTGACGCTCTCAAAACTCCGGGCCAAGCCGGCGATGGACAGCGATAGTATCGTAGTCGTGTTCCTTCGGCCGCCCCCAGGCATCTTGAACATCTTGCGTCTCCTCGACCGTGCCGTCTGAGAGCTCCCGCATCGGCGCTCGGAAGAACGAGAAACGCAAAACCTTTGGTGCGTTGGGGGGCATCAACGGTTGGGCTCAAATAGCTGCCCCGTACTGTCCAAGTACTCCAGTTTGCACGTTCACGCGGTATGCCTTCCACGCTCAAGCAGCCAGACATCGGCCCGACGCGCCGATGTACACTGGTTTGCTTTGACCCTCGCTCGGTCCAGGATTGCCTCTGAAGGTCTCCATGTCCCGCCTGCTTCCGATCTACGCTGCGACCCTCGCTGTCTGGCTCAATCTTTCGTTCTCGTTCGCACGCGCTGCCACCGCAGAGTCCTCGCCTCCGATCAACCTCGGTTCCCGCCGGGAGCTGTTCGTTGATGATTACCTGATCGACCGGATGGATGGCGCGCAGTTGAAGCTGCACTCGCCCGTCCGCGCCGAAACCGTGCTGAAATTCGATCAGCCCTGGGAGGGTGCAACCAGCGCCTACTTCACTGTCATCGACGACCATGGCCTGTACCGCCTCTACTATCGCGGCAGTGCGCAGGTCGCAGCGAACAAGGATGTCCACACCGAGAAGTCGCCGCTGACCACGTGCTGTGTGGAAAGCCGGGACGGCATTCATTGGACGCGCCCGGATTTGGGCGTCGTGGAATTCCGCGGCTCGAGGCACAACAATATCGTTTTGACGGGCCAGGACTCTCTGTCGTTCACGCCATTCCTGGACACGAATCCCGCGACGCCGCCACAAGAGCGCTACAAGGCTACCAGCGGGACCAAGGTCGCCGGCGTCAAAGGCTACGCGCTCGTCGGCTACACGTCGCCGGACGGCATTCACTGGAGCAAGCTCGGCGACTATTCCATCATCCCGGACGAAACGATCAACGCGTTCGACACGCAGAATGTCGTCTTCTGGGACACGGTGCGAAAAAGCTACCTGGCCTTCTACCGCGCCATGAAGGGCGGCACCCGATGGTCGAAGTTCGCGGCCTCAACCGATTTTGACCATTGGCCCGCCGACTCGATCCAGTGGTTCGATTATGGCAATGTTCCCATGGAGCAATTGTACACGTCCGCCGCGCGGCCTTACGAGCGGGCGCCTCACATTTATGTCGGGTTCCCCGACCGCTATGTGCCGCACCGCACGTCGCCGCAGCAACCCGACAAGACGAGCTTCGGCATCAACGATCCGGTCTTCATGTCCAGCCGCGACGGCGTGCATTGGGATCGCCGTTTCCTGGAAGCGTTCCTGCGGCCCGGACGGGATCCGCTGAACTGGACCGATCGAAACAACTACGTGGCCAATGGCCTGCTGCAGACAGCGCCCGACGAGCTATCGGTTTATTATACTCAGAACTATCGATCTCCCTCCGCCCACCTGCGTCGGGGCGCGCTCAGGCTCGATGGCTTCGTGTCGGTGAACGCCAGCTACCGCGGGGGCGAATTCGTCACGAAGCCGTTTCTCTACATGGGAGACACATTGGTGCTGAACTTTGAAACATCGGCGGCGGGCTCGATCCGGCTCGAGCTGCAGGACGCGCGCGGCAATGCGATTCCCGGTTATGAATTGGAGAATTGCCCGCCGCTCTGGGGAGATCAGATCGAACACGCCGTGATCTGGACGGCGAATCCGCAATGGGGCACCAGTCTCGCGAAGCTCCAGGGCATACCGATCCGGTTGCGGGTCGTGCTGCGTGATGCTGATCTCTACGCGATCCAATTCCGCGCGACCAAAAAGTAGGCTCAGGATCGAGCGCGCCGGATGGGTTGAGAATTAGAATTTCCCTTTGACTCCGACGGTGACCTGCGTGCCCGCTTCGATGATGCGTTGCAGCTTGGCGTATTCAGGGACCGAGCCGCCATTGGGGTATTGGAACTGTCGATCGACAAAACCGCGCCCGAAAAAGTCACTCACGGAACCGTAAATAGACAGGTATCGCGTGAGATTGCAGGTGGCGGTCAGTGTCGGACGAAGCTTTCGCTCCTGCCAGAGATAGGTGTTCGCCGGAATCCCGCTGGTGGCATTGGCAGCCACCGGTGCGCGGCGCACCTCACCCTGCTGCTGGATCAGGATGTTCACCGAAAAACGCGGCCGGACCAGATTTAGGCCAAAGCTCAGCGTCTTGGGATTGAAGCCGGTGAAATCCGAAAGGGCCGACCCAGCCAAATCCAGCTTGGTGTAATTGAGGAAGACCTGCACGCCTCGCGCCCAGTGGGGCAGAAATGCCAGGTCCTGCTTGTAGTTGAACTCGAAACCGCGGATCTGGGTCTTGCCCGTTCCGTTTTGCTTGGTGATTACCTGATAATCCACGCCCTCCACGCCGCCCTCGATTCCGTAGAGCGCCAGGAGCTCCGGCGTTGCGGGCGTCTGCCAAGCCTCGAAAAATTTATGGATGTCTTTTTCGAATACGCCGATCGAGCCCACACCGCCTTTGAAGAGGTAGGACTCGAACGTGAGGTCGTAATTGTTCGCGGTCCACGGCTGCAATCCGGTGTTGTTGATCGTGATCGTCTGCGGGTTCGCCGTCGTCGCGCTGAATGTCGTACCGGGCAGGATACTTGTGAGCTCGGGACGGCCAATCGTCCGCGCGTAGCCGACGCGCAGGAGAAGGTTCGCGTTTATGGCATAGGTCGCATTGAGGCTGGGAAAATAATCGTCGTAATGTCGGTCGGCGTGCGCGCCGCCCATGACATATTGCAACTTGGCCACCTGCAGCGCGTCGGTGGCTATCGGCACTGTCGCCCCGCCGGCCGTTTTCAACAGGTTGCCTTTCTCGTCCTTTTGCAGCGACGCCGAGGGATCGATGAGCGGTCCGCGGCCCTTATCCGTGGTGCGCTCGTAGCGCACGCCGCCCACCAGCCAGAGGCGGCCGCTGTATAGCTTGGCGTCGGCGCGCACGAACCCGGCGGCAATGCTCTCGTCGAAATCACGGTAATTGTTGACTACCGACATCCATGCCGCCGGCGCAGGTGTGGTGAACAGATTGGGTTGACTCTGATAGAGAGCGTACAACTTCGAGAGATTGACGACCTGGATGTCGTGCCCCGCATAAGGCATGGTGTACGCACCGTCGACCAACCCATAGTGGCCGGCGGTATCGGAGGGCAGCGTGTAAGTGAGCGTGTTGCCGTGGGAGCCGTAGCCCAGCCTGTTGTATTGCGCTCCCGCCCGCAGCGTCAGCGGAAATGCCGTCCCGAGTTCACGCGTCACCATGGTTTTGGCCTGTTCATTGGTGCGCTCGTAAATGATCCTTTGGAGCACCCCACTCGCCACCACCAGTTGCGACGCATCGTAAAGATCGACCGGCTGGCCCGTGGTGCGGAGCGTCATGGAAAGATTGGTGGGCAGCACATCCCACGCTGTGCCCCAGGGATCGCCCTTGATCCCGGTGCCGACGACGATGTGGTTGCCGGCGAGGCGGAATGAGCCGCTCTGAAATGCACCGTCGGAATTGCCGGTCTGGGTGTGCGCCCAGGAATAGCTGAGGCCGCTCTCCACTTTCCAACGGCGACCGCGGAACGTATGGCTGAGCGTGCCGCTCTTCGTATCCATCAGGAGGTGACCGGTGGTCGACGTCTGAGCGACACCGCCCGATCCTGCGGCCACGCCTTGCGTGCGAAACTGATCGCCGGTGGCCGCGCTGCCAAAGATAATCTGGAACGTGGCGTTGTCGGAGTTCGCATCGCGTTTCCGGCCCTGATACGTGAACTTCACCACATTCGCGTCGTTCACTTTCCAATCGACTGCCAGGTTATAGTTGATCGTCGCCTGGACCTGCTGGCCATAGGTGATGGTGGGCGTCGTCATCACCGCATTGACGATGTTGTACGTGGGAGTGGTGGTGAGAAACACCGGAAAATTGTAGATATAACCACCGCCCAGGGTGAACGAGAGCGACTGGCCGATGGGCAGGACATAGTTGAGATTGAACGACGGCCCAATCCGGCTCTTGCCCGTGACATCGAGCGCCGACGGCTGCGCCCGCAACGAATCCGACGCGTCAAACGTGCTGTAGACATTATAGTCGAGCGACGCCTTCTTCTGTCGAAATCCGCTGTTGCTGATGAAATTGATCGTGCCGCCCAGCGAAGCCGCGGGCACATCCGGGGTCGGCATCTTGGTGGCTTCAATCCGTTGGATATTGCTGAAGGGAACGCCGAACAGCGAGCTGCCCCGGGTTCCGCTCGGATACGCGCTCGGCGTGCTCGCTCCATCCATCATGATTTCAGTGGTGTAGCCGGGCAGCCCCCGGACGGACACGTCGAGGGGCGCGTTGGCAGAATAAATGATCGCGAGACCCGGGATATATTTCAGCAACTCGCCCGCGTTGCCGCTCGCAGTATCCGCGGCGTACTCGTCCACCGCAATCACGTTGCGCAGGCTGGGCGCGTTGCGCTGATCGTTGAGCGCAATCGCCTGCGCGCTCTGCTCCCGGTCGGCCACCACCGTGACCGTTGCCATTTGCTGCACGGTTTCTCCGGCCTGGGCGCTGCTCCGCGCCGGCCGAAGATTAAAATCCGGCATCGTCGTCGCGCCGCCGCTGACCGTCACCTTCTGCGGTTCGGCCGCGAACCCGACATAGGCTACGACCACCCTGGCCGTGCCTACCGGCACGCCATGCAGCACGAAGCTGCCGCTATCGTCGGTGATCGCCGTGAGGGACGTCCCTTCCACCATCACCGTGGCGTTGGCAACGTAAGAGGCGCTGGCTGTGTTGAAGACCCGACCGGAAATGCTCCCGGTCGTGACGGACTGGCCGAGGCTGAGCGGAAGCCAAAAGAGCAGAACGATCAGTACCAGCAGAGCGTCGGCTCGCGACCGCATACGCGCAAAAACAAGGGGTGAACCCAACCGATGAGCAAAGGCGGGATGCATGGTGGACGGAATTTTTTTGGAGCAAAAGATGCCGCGCTGACGGCTCGAACTAACCGACCAATCCCCGAAGACACACGCGAAAAATCCGGACGGCAGAGCCGATAAGGATGCTCTCCATCCGCTGGGCCACCCGGCCTTCTCGAGGGCGGACGCGTGTGGCAATACACACCCTTGTCGACCGGTGTCGCGGAATCCAGAACACCAAGAGCGCGTTCCGCTCGAAACGCGCTCTCGCCAAGACTACACAAGCGTTCAGGATCACGAAGGATGAACGCGCGCCTTGGCACCCCGTATCGCGGATTAGGTGACACCGAAAAGCGCGTCGCTCGATTTGCTCGGCACCTGATTCGGCCTGACAGCATACGATTTGGAAAAACCCCATGCATTCCGTAACCGCTCAATACCGGTCGCATACACCCTCGCGACTTCTCGGACTGGCCGCGTGCGTGATCCTCACGCCTGCAGTTTTCGGTCAAGTGGCCGCGACTACGCCATCGACCGATCCGGTGGTCGAACTCTCGCCCTTCGTCACCACGGCAAGTTCCGACAAAGGCTACGTCGCCACGAGCTCCCTCGCCGGCAGTCGCGTCAACACGCCGCTCAAGGATATTGCGGCGCAAATCGATGTGTTCACGCCCGAGTTCCTGTCCGACATTGCCGCGACGAATATGGACGAGGCCGTCGCCTTCAGCACCAACAATGGCACGCCCGCCGATCAGAACACCGATCCGAACAACGGGATCGTCAACACCCGCGCCGTCGGCCGGGCCCGCGGATTCGACGCGATCACGCAATCGGCGGACTTCTACGAGACCAACCTGCCGAGCGAATTCTACAACATCGAGCGAGTGACGATCGCCAACGGTCCACAGTCGATTCTGTTCGGTCTGGGCAACGCGGGCGGTGCAATCGATGTGTCGACCAAGCGGGCGTTGTTCCGCAACCGCGGGGAAGTGGCCTTCCGCATCGACAACAACGGCTCGCTTCGCAGCACGCTCGATCTTAATCGCGAGATCGTCCGGCAGAAACTCGCGTTCCGGCTGGCAGCCGTCGCGAATGATGCCCGGACGTTCGTGGAGGACAGCTTCAATCGCCAGAAGCGCGTCTTCGGCACGATCACATGGAAGCCCGCGGCGAGGACCACAGTGCGAGTCAGCGCCGAACGGGTGAGCCAGCGCGCGTCGAACGCGACGAACTACATCACGTACGATTTCGTGAGCCCGTGGGTCGCGGCGGGCCGGCCGCTCTACGACAACTCCGCGGGCAATGCCTCGATCACCGCCACGGCATTCCCACTGCTCGCGCGCAACACCAATACGCTGCGCGTCGTTTCCTATGGTGCTGGCGACCGCGCCGTGCTGGTGTGGAACGGCACCGCCAACACCCGCGGGCCGAACCAGCTTGCCGGCGCGCTCGACACGCGCAATGGGTCGCTTATCGACAACTCGATTTTCCCGACGGATCGCGATCCGCGGGTCGGCGGGCGGCTCAACCGCGTTTATGGGAAGCTCCTGCGCGGCGCGATCGAGCAGCGCATCACCGACAACCTCGCGGTCGAGCTCGGGTTCAATTACGAGTCCACCGCCGAGCTGCAGGGCGGGCCGTTCCAGCTCGCCGAGGCGATCAACGTCTTCGCCGATCCCAACAGATACCTGCCCGGCGGCACGGCGACGGCGCGCCAGACCGCACTCAACCCGAACGCCGGCCGGCTCTTCATCGAGTCATATCCGAACGGCAGCGAGGGCCGGGCCCTCACGAAGGAGGCGCGGCTCACGACATCCTTCGAGTTCAATTTCGCGAAGCATTTCAACAACGCGGCGCGGTGGTTCGGACGACATCGCCTGGCCGCGCTCGTGTCGGGCCGGGTCGACGAAGACCGCTCGCAGGCCTCACGCGCGATGGTCTTGGGCAATCCGTCATTCGCCACCGGAGATTTGCTGAACAACAGCCGTTTTATCCGCTCGCGGTATTACCTCGATCCGGCCAACGGGAATTTCACGGCGCGCGGGTTGCCCGGCGCTGCAGCCGGCGACCACAGCTTCTTCGGACCGTGGACGCTGACCGATTCGGCGACCGGCCAGACCTTCCAGGCGACGATCTTCGACCACCCGGCCGGCAGGCAGGCGGCAACGTCAGGTTCGCGCAAGGAAATCATGACCTACATGGCCGCGCTCCAGAGCTTTTTCTTCAAAGACCGGCTGAATCTCTTCGCCGGCCGCCGATTCGATCAATTCAAAAGCTTCCTCGTCGCGCCCGAGTTCCTCATTCGCGGTGATCAGACCGCCCCGGCCGACCGCCGCGGCCTCTACACGCCGCTGGCGCGGACGCACTTCGACTCCAAACCCTCGCTCGACGATCACGCCATCACGTATTCGTATGGCGCGGTCTATCACGTGACGCGCTGGCTGTCGGTGTTCGCCAGCAAGTCCGACAACACCTCACTGCCGCCCGCGTTTCTCGACACCGAGAATCGACTGCTGCCGGGCATTTCCAGCGACGGCTACGACTTCGGTTTCCGCACGTCGCTGCGGGATGACAGCGTCTCGCTGCGCGTGAATTTCTTCAAGGAACACCAGCGAAACTTGATTGGCGACGGCCAGGATGTGCGGCTCGCCGCCGATGACATCGAGGAGCGTCTGCGCGGCGCAACACGGCCGGCCGGGATCGCGAATGTGTCCGCCGACGGCTTTGACCCCGTGACGCGTGGCGTCGACGCGTATCGCTCCGTCGAGGACAAAATCGGCCGCGGCGTGGACACGACGCTGGTCGCGCGGATCACGAGCAACTGGGACGCGCGCGTAGCCGTCGGCCAGCAGAAGACGCGCGTCTACAACAAGGGAGCTGATTTTCACCGCTGGGTCGCGCGACGGCTGCCGGTGTGGCAGCAGTTTGGAGGCCTCGGCTGGGATAACGTGGCGATCACGCCCACCGATCCGCGGACAGTGCACCAGTACTACGATCAGGACGTCGCGGCCGAAATCCTGCGCGACAAACTGCGCAACGCGTTACCGCGGTTTCGCCAGCGGATCTGGCGCGCAAACCTGTTTACCAATTACCGGTTTTCCGAGGGCGAGACCAAGGGGCTCAACGTCGGCGGCGGTGTCCGCTGGTTCGACCGGCCGATTACCACGGGTTATTACCAACGCACCTTTCCGGACGGCCAAATCGGCGATGACGTAACTCGGCCGATTCCGGGGAAGGCGCAAACCTTCGTCGATCTGCTCCTCGGCTATGGCGGTCGAACGAAATTTTTCGGCGGCGAACCCAGCAGCTGGCGCGCCCAACTCAACGTACGCAACCTTCTCGACAAAGATGACCCGGAGCCGATTCGGTCGAACAACTACACGGCGCAAGGCCTGCAGTGGGGACGAGTCGAACCGCGAACCATCATCCTCACGACGTCCTTCACCTTTTGAATCACATGACGGTTGCAGCCGACATCGTGTCGTTGTGGGACCACAAACCAAGGCAAGAGCGTGAGGTCATTCCGCTCGACGAACACACTACCAAGTCTTGAGCCGGGTCGTGCCTAGCGTAGCGAGGCACACGACTATAGCCGTGGGTTTCGTGCGATGGGCCGTTTCTTTCGTTTCATGCTCAGATGAGGTCGACGGGAGCGGGAGCGCTGCGTGCTCTGCACAGGACATGACAAATCGCGCGCCGTCGTGCCGGTGTCTGTCCGGCTCTTTTTCGATGCACAGTGGAACAGGCACGCCCCTGCCGGACTTAGGTTGACCATCTGAAAACCGAGAACGAGATTCTGTAGTCGCAACCATCTTGAGAAGCCGGGACTTGATGCTGTGCAGCAATTCGAGCCCGCCCCGCGCGTCGGCTTGCTCCGCCAAACTTCGGTTCGTTGTCGCGTATCGGTTCGGTGCGGTGTATTTCCAACGAAAATACTCCAACCGAAGGAAATCGTACCACGCGCGCGCATCCAGAAAATCGATGCGCGGCAAGTCTAAGTGGTCGAGCGACTGTTCCAGCACCAGATTCGAGGGCCGCACAAATTGCCAATAGCGGTCGAGGGCGTCCGCCCATGCGGATGAATCGCGTGAGCGTCAAAGTTCGGCGATTGTGAGCATCCGAGACCAGCTTCTGCTTACCTGACGGGAGGCACGACGGTGCTTGAACACTGCTCCTCTATTGCGTCCTGCTAGGGGGCCGTGGTGAAAGTCGACGTGGGCGCATGGACATCGGTTGGCCATTATGAATTGCCCCTCCCGCACCGCTACGGCACGCGCTTGGGAACCATCAAGGTGGCCACATACCATCCGATGGTCTTCAACGAGCAGACTTGCGCCCCGCCGGGGAGGATTGGTCCATCGTTGATCTGGATTCTCGCGACACCACGATCCAGAATATGCTGTTCCACTGCGACCGCGGCGAGTTCTGGTGGAGGCCGTCGGATCGGCTCGCGGACTCTACCCGCAAATTCGTCTTTTCCGAGCACGCCTCGGTCAGAAATTGCCTCGAGGTCGATGGCCCAAAAACCGAAACCATCCGCGAGCAGGGATGTCATGTGCCGGTCGTTCTTCGTGACTTGAATACGTTCGATGGCGCTCTCGCGTTTCGATTCCCGAAGGAGATGTTGAAAGAATCCGCGAGCAAACGCCTGAAGATAGCCTTCCTTCGGAAACACCGGATCGGGCAGCAGTTTTGGGTTGTTAATCAACGCGGCGAGCGCCGGACCGAGCGGTATTTGGCTCGGATTGGCAGGCCTACTCGGTACAGGAGTAACCGGGCCGGGCGTCGTGGAAGGCGGGGGCGACGGTATTGGTTCGGTTGTTACCGGTGAGAGCACAGGGCTTGGGTCCGGTTCACCAAGAATACGGCGCAGGAATGCAGGGAGTTTCATCGTGAGCCTCTTGGGCAGATTGCACGCCGGGCACGCACGGCTCAAGCGTAGGGTAGCGTCAACACGCGACCGCTGCTGTCGGCGTCGCGCTGCCCAATCCGACGATGCCGGTCCCGCGTTTTACCCGGGAGTCGCGCTGAGGTTCTGAAACGCGAACGAACAGAAGGAGCTATATTGAGGGCGCGCCTTTCCCGGGAGATCATGCGGTGCTCCTCGTTTCACTGATACCGTGCGACGTACTTCTATCAGCAAGAGAGTTTTACGCCTTCTGTAAGCGCCATTCCGGCCAGATCCCTTGAGGCAGCGTCGCAACCAAGGAGGGTTCGTAGACTGCTGCACCTGCTCCACTATTTATGTGGAACGCTAGCAATCACCGTGCTCTGGTTGGCGTGCCGGAGTTCAATTATGCCAATTCTTGCAGCTGAACACGCCACCCCACCGCCCCAGCACTCAAGCGCCACGGACTTGAGCGCCAATTCCGATGGTCGCGTGCCGGTTGCCGCGAGTGCTTCGGACCCCGTGCAAATGCCAAGCGTTTCCGTCTCTGCCCGGCGGGCAGCAAAAGGTGAGTTCGTAAAAGTAGATCCCAAGCTCTCACTAGAGGACATCCGCGTGCGTTTGCGCGAAGGGGGAATTGGTGAAGGTATCGGATATGATTCGACGAGCAACTGGTTCCGCGGTCAGGCAGGCGGCAGCTTTAAGCTTCTAAAAACCCCGAACCTGCTAATCTCAGGGACCGGCGGCATGCAGCTCTCTCCCGAAGACGCAGCCATGGGCAAAGCCTCGGTAGAGTATTCGGCTGGCTTGTACGCGCGGTATTCGACCCAACGGTTTCCCAACACAGACTTCTACGTGAGCTACGGGTTTGACGGAAGAAGCCGGAGTGAAGTGAAGCGCGGCGACCTCGATCTCGGAGTGAAGGTTGGCTGGCGGTACTATTTGTCCAACGCGCTTCCAGGAAAGTGGAAGGGGTTAGATTTCAGCACGCCTGTTCGCTGGATGCCGGCAAATTTTCGCGTTGGGCTTACGGGCCTGTCGACAACAGTCGAAGCCTCAACCTCGGGTACAGACCTCTCGAGCAAAGGTGGCTTAACCTTCGGCGCGCAGACTATTGTCATCAGTAACAATCACGGGCAGGTCTACGTGGGGTATGAAGTTCACACCGGTAATATCCGAGAGAAAGATCGCGTTACGCTAAAAGCCCGCCTCTACGGACCGTTTGTCGATCGCGCACAGGCTGATGCTAAGCGTTATTGGAATCAAATAAAGGGCTGGTTTGGGTACTAGTCAGCCATTCGAGGTATAGTCCCGCCGATCGTCCTGCGGGTGGATCAAGGGGATCCCCGTTATCGCACGATTTCGACCGTGACGGTGTTGGAGTAGCGACCACATAAGTTGCCGGGTCGGTGTGTAGGTCTCCGGCATCTCGGGCGACGTTTCGATCGTGATACCGAGGGAATAGCACAGCACTGATTCACAGCGGTTGAGGTGTTTGCGGTATCGCCACCAACCGGTCACCGGATACACGTGCAATGCTGCCCGCGCTGCCAAGTTTGCCGCGCCAGAGCTCATGATCGAGGGACCCTCCACAACCAGCCGCTCTTCACCGCGGCCCAGGCCTTCGCATCGGGCACCGTCGCGCAGCGCATCGCCGAATCCGATACGCAGGTGGCCGCCAGCCAGCTTTCCGACGAGCGGCGTTACGGAAACGGCCTGGTCGCATTGCCTCATCGACAGTGTTACCAACTGCGCACCGTTGCCTCATGACGAATGTTATCCGGGACTAGGCGCTGGTTGGTGGCTGCCTCCGGCAAGCTACTCGCACGTGTCCTCGTCAGCCACCAACCAGCACCAAGTTTTACGGAGCCGATGTATTCGCACCGATAGTAACATTCATGGTGAGGCAACCGGTAACAGTGTTACGTGACGCAATGCGCCCCAACGACAATGTCGAAATCAGTTTGTCGTCAGTGTCGGAATCACATCGTCGTTGACCACGTGCCGCCGCAAAGCGTAGCCTGCTGGCGTGCGCCCTACGCTGACGTGTTGTCTCGCCGCGCGACGTATCTTCGTCGCGGCCCTGCTCGCAGCGGTCGCGCCGGCCGCCGGGTCGGCGTCGGCTACGAACGGCAAGATCGTCTTCACCAGCGATCGCGACGGCAATCAGCAGCTCTACCTCATGAACGAGGACGGCTCCGAGCAGCAGCGACTAACCCACAACGGTGGCATCGATTGCTTTCCCGCGTTCTCCCCTGATGGCCGCCGCATTGCGTTTGTCGGCGCGGGTCGGAGCACCTCCTACGCTATCAAGGTAATGAATGCCGACGGCACGGAAACGGCCGAGGTAACTCCGCTCGATTTCCGCCCCTCACCCTTTCCGTGGCATGATCTCTGGGCACTGAGCTGGTCTCCCGATGGCAAGCAGATCGCATTTCAGGAAGCCGGCGACATCTTCACGGTCAAAGTCGACGGCACCGACCGCCGCAACCTTACCAACCATCCCGCCCTCGACCTCGAGCCCGCGTGGTCACCGGACGGGGCGCGTATCCTCTTTGTAAGTGCGCGCGTTTACTGGCTAACGTTGCACACCATGAAGGCCGATGGCACCGAGGTGCGCGAGCTGCCCAGCGCGGGCGAATTCTGGGACACGACGCCGGCCTTTTCGCCGACGGGCGGAAAGATTGTCTTCATGGTGAGGTCCGAAATGACGCTCCCGGCGATCTACACGGCAAACAGCGATGGTAGTGAACGCGCGCTTTTCGATTATTGTGGCACCGGCACGTGTTCCACGCATCGCAACCGGCCGCGCTGGTCGCCGGACGGTCAAAAAATCGTGTATCACGTATGGGAATATTTTACCGGCGATGCGCAAATCCACGTTAAGTCCCTAGCTGGCACCAGCGCCACCCAGCTCACGCAGGCGCCTGGCCGAAATTTCCAACCCTGCTGGCAACCTGTGCACCCCGCGCAAGCCGAGGAGACTACTTCCGACGGGCCCTTTTAAAACGCTAAGCGCGCGCCATTCGGGCACCGAGGCAAGGCAACGCGGCTAGCGGTCGGGCAGAAGTCTTCTAAATGGAGCTTCAACTAACCCACCGGCCGTTATTAGATTTTCGGCTGCTGGCTCGCTGCAGCTTTTGCTTTTGCCTCGATCACCTGTTTCGCGCGTTCATAGGCCGGCACTACCATCCGCATGTGATTTCCCAGGAGCTAGGTGGCATCTGCGCCGTCTGCTCGTCTCCACGTCCGCTGGTATTTTGCTGCACCGGGCTTTGTCGTTTCAATCCATCTTCCACCCTGGCAATTATACGCGAGAACCATTTGAATCTGCTCTTCCGTCCAATCGCCGGATTTTCCATATTGGATTCGCACACAGCGACCGTCCACGAGGTCGCAAGAGATAATCCAGTCTTCCTGTCGAAATGACAGCGACGGCCCCATATTCCATACCTTTCCTTGCGCGAACATCGAATGCTGGCTGCGCAGATTCGGCTGGCCAAACCGCGCGATCATTTGCGGCTTCTGTTTCGCCGAGCCGCGCCCGCGCGATTGCGGCGAGAAGAAGTGAGATAAGAATAGCAAAGCTAGGCTTCATCGGAGAGAGGACAAAGTCGGTTCTTGACGCGAAATGTCGCTGCGAACCCACCCACGGACTAAACACTTTGTAGCTGGATAAGCCGGCCACCAAGCCCTGGATGTTTCGCTCGCAATGGTAATAATTGGCCAATTGGCGGGCAACGTGGCCGAAAAGACGGGTATGAGACCTTTGGTTCACTTTGCAGGCAAGGCGACGATCGGAGTTGCCTTCGTTGGGCGCCACTCGGGCATCCTGCCGTAGGTCATCTTGCGCCACGCCCATTCCAACGGTCCGTGGGAGAAATGGCGCAGCCATAGAAAACTCCACGTCCAGATGAGGACAAAGATCACCACTGCGACTCCCAAACACTGGAATGTGTTAAGCCGATCCCTCAGACCCAGCCCGAACCCGTAAAAAGCGAGCATCGCCACGGCATAGTGCGCGATATAGTTGGTGAGACCCATGCGCCCCGGCCAGCGCAGGAGTCGCAGCGCGCCCCGCATCCAATTGTTTTCGAGCAAAAGCGCGATGGCGCAGGAGTAGAACACGGCCAGCGACGGACCGGAGACTAGAAACAAGAATCGGTCGACCCATCTCGGTAGGGGTACGCCCCATTTGATATCCACATACTGCTCCGCATTCGGAAACAGCCCAACAATCAATCCGGCCCACATAATACCCAGAACGAGCTTTCGACGATGGCGGATCGCCGTGACGAACCCGGACTTCACCGCCGCGAATCCCAGCAGGACCATCGGAAAGTAGTACCTCGGGACGAGAAAGAGCAGCCAGGCCACAGGGTCGGCCTGGGAGTTTCGAAAGCGTTGCACCTGGAGCCGGACTACGTCGAGGTACGTTCCCGATTTTTTCGCCTGAGTGATCTGCTGATTGATCGAGTTGTTTCGTTTCACGACAGCCGTCCGCGAGGCTTCGTCGTGGAATGCGTCTACAATCGCCCGATTGATGGGCCCCTGCCAAATATCGAGCGCCAGGAACAACGCCGCCATGATGACAGCCGTTCGGGCCGAGACGCGCACGAAAAACAGCAGGATCAGGCCGTACAGCGCATAACTGCACAGGACATCTCCACGCCCTATGACCAAGGCAGTATTGGCTGCACCGATCATATACAGGACAACCATCCGCCACACATAAAATCGCACAAACGGCCGCCCGGTACTCTTCCGCCGCAGCAGCTGAACCGCGAAGCCCATACCGAAGAGCATGGAAAAGATGCACAGACCTTTGTTCGAAAGCAGAAAATTTATAGCCTCGCCCGCCAGCTTGTAGTCCGCGTTGGCAAAACTCGTGAAGTGGACAATTACCATTGCGAGCAGGGCGAAGCCACGCAGGATATCGAGGAGTTCGATACGCTCCGAAACTTCGACCGGACGCGAGACCACTTCAGCGTGGGTCGTTTGGAGGGTCATTTGTACAGTGGACCGAGCGACAATCGGATTCACCTTTGGGACCGCCGGGCGGGAATCACGCACACCGGCAGCTCGATGAGGAGTTGCGGCCTCAATAAGCAGCTCGGAACGGTCATTTAGTCCTTTGGGCCATGGCAGCGGATGCTTTTTCCGCAGCGCGATCGCTGATATGCGCCCGATAGGCGAGCGTCCGGAACTTGCTGGCGGAATAACTGCTGTCCTCATTCAAATGCGCCCGGCCGGTGCTCAGACTTATATTCATCCTCCTCGAATCGGGGCTTTCAGTGGAGAAAATCGTCCATTGGGCGTCCGTCATCAATGCCCGCAAACGCGGTTCGGCGAGGTGCCAATCAATGGGCTGGAACTGCCAGGGCGCGTACATCCGATCGCCCCACCCCCAGCCACCCGTTGGCGCGTAGGATGCCACCACGACATCGACCAGCCGCTCGAGCTCCGCGGCCGTAAAAGGAGCGCCCGCCAATCCGGCCGAAGCGCCAAAGGAGCCAATGATTTCACGCGCGGTCGTGCTGCGATTGTAGTCGAGCAGGCGTTGAAATCCTGTTTCGCCGAGCAGCTCCCGAAACGCGGCGTGCTCCGTCAGGACGTCCTGGGCGCGCAGTTTCTCCCGCTCACTTGCTGTCATTGCACGTTCGCCGAACATCTCGAGATAAACGGCCTCACGTTGGTCGCGCATCGCGCAAATCTCGCTGAAGCTCTCGATTTGCTCCGGCGTAAGTTTGAGTTCGTGGAAAAACGATTGATAAACACTCGCCGTCTGGCGCCGGTTGTTCGCCCGGATTTCGGATTTGGCCTTCGCCCTGGCCACGGCCGCCAGTTCCTTCAGTTTTCCCGCGGCGGTTGGGGGTGGCGCACCGGATTCGGTGGCGAGCGTCGACGACGATTTCGAAACCGGATTTGCCAGCGCTCGTGCTGCCAAACGCAAGTGGTCAAGTCTGGCGTGCACGCGAACCTTCTCCTGCTGAGTGGTGGTGATGCGCTCTTCCGCCCTGCGGATTTGTTCACGGATCGACGCTGTTCGATTCGCGCGAGAGCGCTCCGCGTCCAAGGCCTCCTGTTCGATCCGCCAGCCGCTCCATCCGATGAACGCAGCAACGAAGACCGCTGCACAGCTTGCCAAGTATAAAGGTCTCTTCATGGGAAAGCCTCACTTTTTCGATTTCGCGGCCCGAACCGCTTCCGACGCCAGATATGCTTCGCGACTGGCACGGCCCCAAGTCGCGAGATTGTTCCACGCGGGCAGCTGTTCGGCGGACAAAATTTGCCGGGCGGCTGGATCGACAGCGTCCCAGTCGATAAGGTCGACGCTTCGGTCGCCTGCGAAAGGTTCGCCTGCTTGGGCGGAAGGTGGGGAGTTCAGCGATGCCAAAGTCAGGCAGGCGGCCAGTTGTTCGGCTTGTTGCGGCAGAAGCGGCGCAGCGGTGAAACACAGCGCCGCGGCGAGGTCATGCACCCGATTGCGTACCCTTTCCGTGGCCTGCCATTCAGCCAGCGCTAGCTCGTCTCCGGGCCCAAACAATGTGTATTGTCGAGCGAGCGCTTCATCTCGAGGTAATGCTGTTTCCAGCGACAAGTGCAGCGTCCCACGATTTGTATAATAGCCCTCGGTCTCCTTCCTAAGGAAAGGCACGGGCGGGGATGAGTTTCCGAAGTCGATTGATACCGACCAAATGCTTCGCTGCAGGAGTTTAAACTGCTCTATCTGCACGTCGGTCCAACCGCGCGCCTTGAAGAATGGCCCGTATCGCTGAATCGTACTCGCATCGATGAGGTCGGTATAGGCGCGCACCACCTCCGGGTGCCGCTGGAGAAGCTGGTTGCCTTTCGTGGCGGGAATCCAAGCCGACGCCTCCGACGCCTGCGCTCGCTCGGCCGCCGCCGGCTCAACGTCGGCAAAAGCTTCCTTGAGTTGAATGGCCTGTTGCTCGGCCTGGCGTGCGGTTGCTTCGGTAGCTGTGAGGCGCGTCACTAATCCGGCCTGTTGATCCGACGCCTGCTTTTCCGACTCGGTCGCGTGCCGGGCCGCGTTCACTCGATAGCCCGACGCACCGACGAGCAATAGACTAGCGACGACGAATGTACCGACGGCAAATTTTGTCGTATTCATAAATCCAATCACCCCCACGACCCAGGCGGCAGTTCCTGCCGCGGATGCCATCGCGCCGCTTACAATCGTGCCCGCGAGCCCGGCCGGTGCACCCGCCACCGCGTGCCCGCCGAGGACGGTAGCGAGCGCCGCCGCCGTCGAGTTAATCCCTCGCTTGGCGAGCAGCGCTCGCAGTTTGTTGAGCGCGCGATCCGTGCGCATACGGGCGGCTTCTTGCGTGAGATTGAGCACCGCACCCATGTCGACGAACGAACGCTGCTCGAAGAACCGCAGCAACACGGCCGCGCGATCGTGCTCGCCGAGTTCGTCCATAGCGGCATCGAGGATCGGCCGCAGTTTCGCCCAGTCGTCGTCGCCCAGCGTTTCGGAGATCGTATGGTGCATGGCTTGAGCCTCCTGCTCGCGGGCGCGACGCCGCGCTTCTGAGCGCAGCAGATCGATTGCCGCATTGCGCGTGGCGGTGTAGAGCCACGGCGTCAGGACGGAGTAGGCGCTGAGCGCGTGCGCCTGCCGTGCGACTCGCGTGAACACCTGCTGCGTGATATCCTTCGCGCGGTGGTCATCGCCGCCGGTTCGTCGCAACGCCGCCGAATACACCAGGTCGACATGGCGATGCACGAGCTCAGCAAAAGCCTCTTGGGACTGTTCGTCGGCATAGCGGCGGAGGAGCGCGGCGTCGGGGCTCATGAGTCTCGCGGGTGTCATCTTCTTAACGTCACCGGCGCTAAAACAGAACAAAGAAACTGTCCGGCCCCCCCATGTCCGCGGCTTGGGCTCGATAACGACGGCGCGCCCGACCTGGATCAACGGCAGGCACGTCATGGCCCCGGCGAACGCCGGCAAGGAACTACAGACAATGAACCGCTGATGCTCGCTTCGCCGCTCTCAGTAACAACCGCGTTCGGCTTATCCGACCCCGGCGAAGCTTCTATGCCGGTGGATATTCCCGCGCGAAGGTTCGTCGCGCGTAGGCTCCGGTCGCCGTCCAGCCGTGATCGTTCAAATTCGCGCACGGTTCGGGCATCAACGTAGAGAGGGTCGAACCTTCCGCACCATCAGAGCACCGTAGCACGAACCCAGCGACATTTCTTCCAGGTGCCGATTCGCGAAAACAAATGAATACGGCACGAGTCAGCCGCTTGGCGTTGGGTGAGCCGTCCTGTCCAAATACTCGAAATCGTCATCAAGGGCCGAGGCATCCCGTAGTTAACATCATGACCACTGTTACTCCCCATCAGCTCTAGTCTGGCCAAGATAAATTCGCCACCTGTCAGATCATTTTACAGATACCGAAATACGCGCCCACGCTCGACCTGAAATAACTCGTGTAACACGATTAGATAACAACGAGATTCACTTTAAAGTGGAACATTCCGGCATGCGAAATGCGGCGTAATCGTTGTTCCCCAGCATGAATCTTAAACTCTCCTCTTCACTTGCGCTATGCGCGATCGGATTAGTTCTCCCGGGGCATGCAGCCCCGGTTTTTTTCAACGCTCCTACAACAGCAGATAACACAGTAACGCGAACCAACTGGTTAGCTGGAGTCGGGATTTCCGCCCCGCAGTACTTTGTTGATTTTGAGTCGGGCTTTACCAACGGGCAAAACATCTCGGGCCAACTCGGCCTCTTTCCGGCCGGCCTCGTAATTCGGGATACCAGCGGCGCCAACCAAGCCGTGATCCGCTCCGGCTCTGGCGTGATCGGCGGTTCAAACCCAGTCGGAACATTTGCGGTGACCCAAAATGAACTCCCTTTTCTTGAATTGGATTTTTCCGCGAGTCCCATCGATTACTTCGGCGGCTTGGATATAGACCAAGCAGGCACATCAGTTATCGTTACATTTCTCGGCGGCGCAACTACCACATTTTCTCTCGAGACTACCGATGGATCGGGAGATACAGCGGAGTTTTTTGGTATCTTCCGCAACGACCTCCCGCCAATTACTAAAATTCAGTTCGACGCGAGCGGCGATGGCTCTTGGGGTTTAGACAACCTACAGTATGGGCAGAAAGGCGTTCCGGACATGGGCGGAACTCTATCACTCTTGGCGTTTGGGCTTGCGGCGTTGGTTCTGCAAAGCCGTGGGTTCTTTCGATCTCGGCTGGGTTCAATTCGCATCGGCGTTCTCGAACGCGGGTAGATTGCAAACCATGAGCCCGAAGGCTCTCGCCTATAGGTCGAATGACAACGACCTTCGGTCGATCATAGAACGGGTTCACGGTCAGCGGTCCGGCAGGCGACATGAGCGGCAACCAGGCTGTTGCATTGTCGCCTGAACCCAAGCCGCTGACTTGCGCCGACCATTCCAACGTCGTCCTGTCCAAATACTCGAACGGTCACCCTGCATCACGGTAATAGTAATTGAGCATGCCTCCCAACCGTGCTCGACGGCGCACCTTTCCTTTCGGCGAGCCGCTGCCATTTGCTGGCTCGAAGTTTGACCCTCAAGGCTCGGATGATTCCGCTTCCGGTGATCGTATTGAAGAAACTCATCGATCGCATGCTGAAAGTGGCGTTCGCAGGAAGATCATCCGGTCGGCGACTTCTCGTCCCGAGGATTCTTCGCGCAGCGAGACGCGCGTACCACTGGCGTCGCTCACCACGCCTGTTAATGCAATTGGCTCTGCCACTGCCAAGCCGGTGAGCAACGCCAGCGCCAGGATGAGATAACTCGGTCAAAGACCTAAAGCATTGCCAGATCTCCGACGGTCTTGAATCCCGTGGAGGATTCGCCCGGAAATCCTTGTGCGATTTTTGGTCGGGTGCCGACCTATAGGGTGTGACAATGACGCCAGAGATCGGCAATTGCTCCGGGCGTATGCCAAGGAAGGAGTCGAGTCCGCTTTCGTCGAGCTGGCCCGACGTCATCTCGGCCTGGTTTACTCGATCGCTCTGCGCCAGTAGCCGGGGACACCCACTTGGCGCAGGATGTCGCGCAACAGGTTTTCGTCGCACTGGCGCGGCAGGCGCGCTCGGTGGCTCGTCGACCGGTGCTCGAGGGCTGGCTGTATTGCACGGCTCGATATACGGCCACCGACGTAGCGCGGGCCGAGACGCGCCGGCGGGTGCGAGAACAAAGCGCTCTTCATGCATGAGACGAGTTCCGAAGACATGCCGCGTTGGTGCCGAGCGGCTTCGACCCTTGCTCGATGCCGCGATTGCCGAGCTGAGGGAGAGCGACCGCGACGCCGTGATACTTCGTTTTTTTAAGAATCGCTCGTGGGCTGATGTCGAAGCGCATCTGCGCCTGACGGAGAACGGGGCACGGATGCGGGTCGAGCGCGCCTTGGCGAAACTGCAAGTCCGCCTCAGCCGACGCGGCGTCAGGTCGAGCGCCGCTGCCGTCGCCGGGTGCTTGCCGGCGCAACCGATTGTCGCCGCCCCATCGGACTCATCGGTAGCATCAGCGGAGCAGCTATCGGCGCGGGCGGTCCAGTCACGGGGTCCCGCGATCGTGTTATGGGCATGACAAAGCTTCAGATTGGTGTCGTGTGCGCGCTGGCCGTCGGAGCCATCGCGGGCTTCGTGGCCGAACGCCGCATGGTAAGCGCGATTAACGGCAGGCTCATGTTGAGTCGTCAGGAACAGGGGGCGGCAGGCACGGCGCGACAGAAGGCGCCGGTCGCAGAAGCCGTTCGCACGGCTGCCCGGACGCAGGAGGTGACGCGGCTACGTGAGGAAACCGCGCTTCTTCAAGCCGAGTTCGCGGCGATCGTTCGGCGTCGACAAGCATCGGCCACCCCGACTGCACCAAAGACAGAGGCTCTATTCACGGGCGTTTATTTTGAACGCAATCAGGTCGAAAAGCCGGCAACCGCCGTGTAACAGGTGGTGCCTATCTACCCGCCTGAACTTCGTCGCCTCGAAACCACTGGCAAGGCGACTGTGGATATGATCATCGATTCGAAAGGTAACGTACACAATGTGCGCGTCATCGACGCGACGCATCCTGCCTTCGGCGATTCGGCCGTAGAAGCAGTGAAACGCTGGCGCTACCCAAGGGCCTCGATGTTACCGGCGGCGCCGCACCACAGCACAGTTTCAAGGGCGGCTTGGCGGTCGAGCTTCCGACATTTTGCCATTTCGACCCCTGCACCGCAGATCCGACCGCAAAGCGACGCGCGCTCTCTTCTGTGCGCTCCGCCTTTCGGGGTCGCTTGAGATAACGCGTAGTTGCGGAAGTTTCAGCCGTTTTAAAAACGGGGGGCCAGTTTGGGATAACCTCCCTACCTTGTGGTCGCTCACTCGTCGATGTGCCCGGAAACGGTGGGAATAGAAACGCGGCAAAGCGGTCCACGCGTTCGCGATGAGCGCCGCGGTCTTCCGGATTTCTTGTTCGGTTTGGAAACCGGCGGGTAGTCTGTAACAACCCCGCCATGATCGACGACCCGCTCAATCCCGAACGAAAAACGGAGACCAGGGAGCGGACGAGCGACACGGAGCTGCTGCTGCGCTACGCGGAGGATCATTCCGAGGCGGCGTTTGCTGAGCTGGTGTCGCGACATGTCGGACTCGTCTACGCAGCGGCTCTGCGGCAGGTCGGTGGCGCGACGCATCGGGCGCAGGATGCGGCGCAGATGGTGTTTGTTGCGCTCGCGCGCCAGGCAGGACCCTTGTCGCGGCGGACGGAGATCGTGGGCTGGCTTTACACAAGCACGCATCACGTGGCCGCGAAATTGAAACGCACCGAACAACGCCGCGCCCTGCGCGAACAGGAGGCCCACGCGATGAACGAGATCAATGCGGATGACGGGCCGGCAGCGGACTGGGAGCGACTGCGCCCGGTGCTCGACGAGGCGATGCACGGGCTGAACGCGGCTGACCGCGAGGCCATCCTGTTGCGGTATTTTCAGAACCGCCGGCTCGCCGAGGTCGGGCAGCGGCTCGGCCTGAGCGAGGACGCGGCGCGGATGCGCGTCGACCGCGCGCTCGACAAGCTGCAGGTGCTGCTCGGGCGCCGTGGTATCACCTCCACGACGGTCGCGCTGAGCGTCGTGCTAGCGAATCCCTTGCTCGCGGCGGCACCGGCGGGGATGGCGGCGAGCGTGACGGGCGCGGCGCTCGCGGGCGTGGCGGTGGGCGCCGGAGCCGGCAGCGCGGTGACGGCAGCGACAATTTTCATGAACGCGAAAACCACCCTGATCGCGGTCACCGCCGTGCTCGCCATCGGTTTCTCGATCTACGAATTCAACGCCCTGCGCAGCGAGCGCGAAGCAGCCGCCGGCGCGCGAGCCGAGTTGCAGGTGCAATTGCAGGCCGCGCAACAGCGCGTCGCTGCGGCAAACCGGGAGAGTGTGGCAGTGCGGAGCGAACTGGAGGCAGCGCGAGCGGCGAAGTCGGTGCTCGGTTTCAAGCCAACGCTGGCTGGCGCGCCGGCGCCGGCGTTCACCCCGCCACCGGCAGTGACCACTGCACCCGCCAACACAGGTGAGTCGGTTGGTTTCTTGGTTCGAAGAAGACGCCGGAGGAAGCGCGGAAGCACAATAGCCAGACCCTCGATACGAACCTCGCAGCCCTTTACCGGGAGCTCAACCTGACGCCGGCGCAGCGCAAGCAGTTCAAAAATCTCATGCTCGATACCGAGGAAACGAACAAGCGGCTCTTCAGCAAGGCCGTGGCCGAGGCGCGGGCGCGCAACCCGAATTTCGATCGAGCGGACCAATACGAATTGTTCGACGCGTTGAACGCGCAGACGGAGGCGGAACAGCAGGCGGCGGTGCGGCAGGCGCTGGGCGAGACTGCGGCGCAGGCGCTGCAGAACTACCAGGCGACGGCCCCCGTGCGGTTTGTCGCGAAGCAGCTCGCAGCGAATCTGTTTAATTCGGAGGCGCCGCTGCTGCCAGTGCAGGCGGATCAACTGATCGAGATCATGGCGCGGAATGCCAGGAGTCCGGCCGGGAAGGTGGACCTCGTGGCGTTGAACGTCGAGGCGACGGTGGCGCAGGCGAACGGTCTGTTGAGCCCGCTGCAACTCGCCGAGCTGCGCAAGGCGGCGGACATCGCGGTCGAGCGCGCGAAAGCCGAGCGCGAGCTCAACACGGTGCCAGCGGCGACGTTGAAGGCGGCGGTGAAATGATGCGAAAGTTTGAGGCAAGAAGTCAGGAAATCGGAATTAAATAAGGGACACGCAAGATGCGGGTCTGTCCGAGTAGCGCAGAAAATCGCCCTTTCTTAAATTAAATGGATGAGAAACGCCGGCGGGCGTGAGAGAGCATTGGGCGTTAGCCAATACCCGGTGCAATTATCTGAAGCCAACGCGGCGAGAAAACTGATAATCGCTCGTAAGCGGCAACTGCCACCAAGAGGAATGTAGTGACCACGACTCGAGCTGACAGTTTAGGGTGCCCGAGGAGATAAAGTGTCAGTTCGCGGTTACGGTTTGTTGGTCAGCATTGAGTCGTGGTTACTACAAATCATCTGGGGCATTTGCTGCCGTCTCGATCCTGGCCTTGGGTCCGTCTAGCCGTGAGCTGCCGTTCCGACTTTGTCAGCGAAGTCACACTGCTCGCTCCGCCGCCGCTGCACCACCGGGCGACACGGCTTCGGCCGAAGGGCTCACCCGGGAACCGATACACCAGCTTATCGAGACGAACTTTCTCATCCGGGCGACTCTCGCGCATCTTGCGGCGGTAATCATGGTGCCCGCCCTGACGTATGGCGCTTACCTTGACGCTCATTGATCAAAGCCAGACGGCATTGCTGTCGCTTTGACTACCATCGCCGCCACGAAAAATACTTCACGAAGCAAAAGGGCTCAACGAATCGAATCAGTTGTGTCTGGCAAGTTCAGCAAAAGTGCTGTCGTGGGTTGGTGGTCGGGTGAGAAGAAGATTTAAGGGGAGGGTTTAAGGGAGGGGGCTTGGCTCCCTCCCTTTCGTTGAGTGAGCAGAGGGGTGGCAGGGGAGGCGGTCAGCCTCCCCGCCTTTTTAGGCGGCGCGGGATTGAGCCGTGGATTTGAGGTGTTCGCGGAGCAGTTCCATGTCGAGGTAACGGTTTTCATCGATCCATTCCTCGTGGATCTCGACGGCGAGCGCCCGCACCAGGCGCAGGCAACTGGCTTCGTTGGGGAAGATGCGCACCAAAAGCGTGCGACGTTTGATTTCCTGATTCAGGCGCTCGAGCAGATTGGTCGACTTGAGATGTTTGTGGTGCGCCCGTGGCAGCCGATAGAACGTGAGCGTTTCTTCGATATTCGCTTCGACCCAATCGCACAGCTTGCGATGGACCTTCTGCCAGCGCGCCAGCCATTGCGCGAGATGTCGGCGAGCCTCGGCCACATCGTGCAGATCATAGAGCCAGCGCAATTCCAGCAGGCAATCATCGGCATGTTTGCGCGGCAGATGATCCAGGGCATTGCGCAGAAAGTGGACGTAGCAGCGCTGCCAGTGTGCTTCGGGCAAGGTTTCCATGATCGCTCGTTTGAGGCCGGGGTGATCATCGCTGACGGCCAGCTGTACGCCGTGCAGTCCGCGCTGCTTCAAGCGCAACAGGTGTTCTTTCCAACTGGTGGTGCTCTCGCGTCCGGCCAGTTCCACGGCCAGCACATGGCGGCGGCCATCCCAGCCAATCCCCAGCGTGATCAACACCGCGCGACTATGGCCGACGCCGTCTTCCCGCACCCGTTCGTAGCGCGCGTCCAGAATGATATAGGGATACTCCTCGTCCAACCGGCGTGTCATGAACCGGGTCAGCTCCGCATCGAGCTTCTGATTGATGGTGCTGATGGCACTGGCACTGAACTGATGCCCACACAGCTCCTCGGTGACGGCCGTCACGCGGCGAGTGGAGACGCCCTGCACATACATCTCCATCAACGCTGCCACCAGCGCCTTTTCGCTGCGTTGATAACGCTCGAACAACTCGGTCGAGAATCGCCCTTGCCGGTCCTGTGGCACTCGCAGTTCGAGTTTGCCCACCCGCGTCACCAACGTTCGCCCGTAATGGCCGCTGCGATAACCCAGTCGGCCGGCCGTGCGCTCGTTTTTGCCGGCTCGCAACGCTTCGTCCATCTCCGCTTCCAACACCTCTTGCAGCAGACTTTGCAGGAGGGTCTTGATCGCATCGTCCTCGGTTAGGATCCGCATCAGGTCTTGTTTCGTTAGGCTTATCGGGGCATTGTTCCGCTTCGGGCGATTCATGGCTTTTCTTTCGTTGGTGGTTTTTGGTTTGAGCACCAAATCACCTACCATGAATCGCCTTTTTGCTGAACGATCAGGACACTACCATCGAATCCTGCATTTAAACGATCTATCAAGACCCCGAAAAATCGTTGTGCAGTGGCATCGAAGGGTTCCATTTTCATATGCGACCGCAGCAAGCGTCCACGAAAGCCAGGTGAAGACGCTCAAGGTTGTCGGATCGCGTCGGGTGCGCGGCTGAAAAGCATCCCACTACCGAAATCGCGCGTGTTCGATCAGGAAACAGACAATCGGCGCCGGATCCGGCAGGCTGTGCGGGTGGTGCCCGCCGCCGGGCTTCAGCATCAGTTCCACCGTGCCGCCCAATTCGCGGTATCGCTTCACCAGAACCGCGGAGTTTTCTTCGAATCTCACCGACTGGTCCGCATCGCCGCTCACCACCATGATCGGCACTCGCGCGGCCGCCAACGACGCGAGCCTGTCCAGCGGCCCCTGCCACTGGTCCACGGTTTCCTCGGTCAGTCCGTAACTGGCGAGACACTCCTCCCAGAGTCGGAGTCCTACTTCCGTCGCTTTATGCCGCCCAGGCCAACTCCGGATGTCGAGCACCGGCGCATCCAGATATAACGCCGCCGCGCGGCCGGGATGAGCCTGCGCGAAATTGCAGGCATACAACCCGCCGCGGCTGAATCCCTCGAGCACGACGCGCCTCGCCAGCGCGTGCTGCTCGACCGCGTGGGTATAGAACGCCTCGAACAACGCCATCGCCCGCGGTCCACCATACATGTTCTTCGTGTCCATATACGCCACGTGCCACCCGTGCGCGAGAAGCGCGAGGTCCACCTGTGGTTCGGTGCCGAAGAATTCCGTCCGCCAGATCCACGGCCGTCCGGAGGCCGCCAGTTTCGGCCGCACCAGAAGGCACGGCCGTTCTGCCACCATGAAATCGAGCCGTTCGAAACCGTTCCAGGTGGTCTTCGTCACCGCTTCTTGCGCCCGCAAGGTTAGCGCCCCGACGATCAAACCGGCCCACGCCACGAGTACGAAGTGCTTCATCCGTTCACTCCCGCACGAAATGCGCTTCGAGCTTCTCCAGCGTGGGCACTGCACTTTGTGGCGAAGCAGCTGGCTTCATCCGCAACGTCACGCGATTGACGCCAACCCTGACCAGCTCGCGGGGCACCGCAAACTCCAGCCGCAGCAGCTTCCGGTCGGGGCTCACCTTGCTCGCGAGCACCCAGTTACTGCTCGATTTGCTCGGCGGCAGCGGAGCGAATATCTGCCGGTCCTGCCATTGCGCATCGCGAACGGCCGGCGTAAGCGCACGGCCGTTCCACGTCGCCGTGAATTCCTGGCTCGCATCGGCCCCATGGAAGATACCGCGCAATGTCACGCGCGTCGTCGCAGCCGGCGTTTCCGCCACGTGCAGATCGCCCTCGAACTCCGGCTGGTCGGCCGCGAAGGCCGCCGGCAACGGCGCGTGGTCGTTGCGATTAAAATATCCGTCCGCCCATGGGTAACCACCGCGTCGTTCGACGGCGAAGAACTGATTCTTCCCCGCGAGACTCCGCGGATCCCCGATCTCGCGATACGCGATCCGGTGGGCTTCGGGCGCATCAACCACACCGAGTAAACGCGAAGCCTCCGGCGGCGCAAAGGTCCAGTTGAACGTCATCACGCTGTCCGCCCCACGCGCCCAGTGATTCGCAAACACGCCCCTCAGGAACTCGATCGGTGCGTGATGATAGCCGTCGGTCGTGTGATGATCGTCGAAACAGGGCTGCAACTGTATCCGATCACCGACGATCCTGCGGAACTCCTCGACGTGCACGTCCATCGTCCGGCTGCCGAGGGCGAAAATGTCCACCAGGCGCTGCTCGGCCCACGCCGCCACGTCAAAGCCGTCCACGCGGCAACCGGCCAGCGTTTCCGGTATCTTGACGGCGAGCAGAATCGGCCGCCCGCGCTTCGCCGCGACTTCCAGCAAGGCTTGTCGCACACCGCGGAGGAAAAGCGTCACGTGCTCCCGCAGTTCCCACTGTCGGCCGACCGGCAGACACGGCACGTGCCGCGCGAAATCGATCTGAATCCCGTCGAGATCGTAGTTCGTCGCGAGTTCGCGCAGGATCGCTATCTTGTGCGCCCGCAGCCCTTCCGCCTCCAGATTCCACATCCCCTGCCACCACCACGATTTCGTCACCCAATCTGGATGTGCCTGCTTGAGCGAGTGCAGCCGGGTCATCTCCTTCCCGCCCTCGGGCCGTCCGTCGACGTCGCTGATCCGGTGAGTCCAAAACACCTCGAGCTTCCGCCTATGCGCCTCGCCCACCAACTCCGCCACCCAATCCACGCCGTCTGCATACCAGCGCTTTAAAATCGGGAGCTGGACCGGCGGCAGCACTTTGCTCGGATAAGTGGCGGCCTCGAGGATGCCGCCGATGTCCAACCAGATCGCGTCGATCTGACTCCCCTGCTCATCGGCATACGCGAATGCCGCATCGCGAAATCGCTCGAACTCGAGCGTCCGGCCCGGAAATTTCCGCGGAAAATCCTGCACAATTGTATGCACGTCGTGCTGGACCGCGATCCGCACCTTGCGCTGCCGCACCGCCGCTTCGTGCGCGGCGGGCAGCTCGAACGGTGCGAACACGTGCGCTGATGACACCGGCCGGTCCTCCGCTGCCTGCAGCGGCCATGTTCCGATGATGGCTGCCGACAGCCGGATTAACCATGACGGGGCAACGAAACGAAACGCCATCATGACTTCAGAACTCCGCCTTCACGCCCACGGTGACCAGCGTCCCGAAATATTGATATTGATTGATGTTCGCATAGGCCGGCGTGTCGGGTGCAGAACGCAGCGTCCGCTTAGGCGACGCGGTCAGATTGCGGACGCTGCCATAGAGCGATAGTCGCCGGTAGAATCGGTAGTCGAAGAACAAATCCGCGGTTGTCTGCGGCGCCACATAGCCGAAGGTGTCCACCGGCACGCTCGCGCTCGGCGCCTCCCGCGCGCCGGTGACGATATCGGAATGCGCCACGTTGAGCTTCACCGAGAGATTCTTGCGCGCGTAACTCACTCCCCAGTTGAAATTCTCGCGGGAGAACGGCGTGAAATCGAGCGCATTGGGCCCGGCGAGCCGCATCCGCGTCAAATTCGCAAACACCTCGAAACCCTTCGCCCACGAAGGCAGGAAGTAGAGCGACTGCCGCCAGCTCAGCTCGATGCCCTGGATCGATGCGGAGCCGAAATTCCGCTTCGTGATGATCTCGTAGCCGAGATAATCGTCGGAGAGGCCGAAGTCCACGAGTTGCTCGGCAGTCGCCGGACCCCGAGTCTGCCCGAAGAAATTGGTCACTTCCTTTCGAAATACCGCGCCGGAGATGACCGCGCCTCTGAGATGGTAGGCTTCGAGCGAGAGATCGTAGTTGTTGGACGTCCACGGGCTCAGCCCCGTGTTGGTCACGCTAATCGTTCGGTTCGCCACCGCGGAGTCCGGGTCGGTAATCGTCATGCCCGGAATGATCTCGGTCAGCGGTGGTCGGCCAATCGTCCGCGCATACGCGACTCGCCCGATGATCGCGTCCGTAAACCCGAAGCTGGCGTTGAGGCTCGGATAATAGCCGTCGTAGGTCTTCGTCGCCGCGGCGCCGCGCGGCACAATCTGCAGCCGCGCGCGCGCCAGCGGATCCGTGGTGACAGGAATCAACCGGCCAGCGGCATCGCGCAGCAGATTTCCGTTCGCATCCTGTTGGTAGGTAGCTCGGATGTCGTTGCGCGGCCCGACGCCATGATCCTCCGTCCGCTCGAAGCGCACGCCCGTGACGAGGGAGAGCCGGTTCCCGAAGAACTTCGCGTCGCCGCGTAGATACGCCGCGCTGATCGTTTCCTTGAGGTTCTTCGAGGCGTTCGCGCGCGCCGTATAGTCCGAGGCCTCGTTGCCGACGAAATACTCCGGATGCGCGCGGTAGAGATCGTAGACCTTCACCGGGCTCAGCCACTCCACCTTGAAGCTGTCGTCGTAGAAGCTGCGCGTGGAGAAGGTCGGATTCACGAAATCGAAATTCTGCGCCAGTCGTCCCCCCGCGCCTCCCGGCGGGGTGAAGGTCCAGCCCGTGGAATAACTCAACTGTTCCTTCTGCTGCGTGTTGACCGCGATGCCTGTTTTCAGGCTCAGGGGAAAGCCCGTCTGGAACTCGCGGCCAATATTGACGTTGAACTGCCGCATGTCGGCCTTCACTTCCCGCGCGCCGCTGCTCACCGAGTTGACCGACAAATCGCGGATCCCATACGGGTCGACCACCGCGCCGGCCCGGTCCCGGGCCGATAACACCGGCGCCCGTCGGTCATAGATGCCATCGAAGCCCTCCGCCCGCATGATGAGCGTTGTTGGCCCGGTGATGGCGACCGACCCGAAGAATCCGTCCTCGATATCCTTGAATTCGTCACCGCTTTCGGAATACGTCGCATTCGCGTCCCATTTCCAAACCGGCCCCGCATGCCGATACTGCAACGACGCGATCGAGCTAAGCTTGACTCGATTCGACCAGCTCGGCCCCTGGCGGAACGTGTCGCCTCCCGCCGCCGCACCCTGGGTGAAGGTCGGCCCGCCAGTCGCATTCGCGCCGAAGATTACACGATGGTCATGCTGGCGTGTGTTCCAAAAGCTGCGCGTATGCTGCACGTTCAGCCGCAGCGAATGGTCGGGATTCACCTTCCAATCAAGCGTGACCGCAGCCTGCTGCTGGTCGAGCACCTGCACCGCGACGTTCTGGCGGACCGTGGTCTGCACCAGACGCACCAGGTCCCAGCCGGGCAGCAGATACTCGAGATCGTAGAACCGCGTGCTCGCGCCGATGTTGACAGTGAACGCGAACGCATTGTTGACCGGCTGCAGCCAGGAAAGGTTGAAGCCCGGCTGGATCCGCCGCAGGTTCGTATCGCGATCGCTGCCCGTTCGATCGGTGACCTTCGAGAGCTCGAAGTCGTCGAAATAATTGAACGTCGAGAACAGGTTCAGCTTCACGCTGCGCCGCGGGCTGCTGAAGCCGCTTTTGCCGACGATGTTGATCGACCCCCCCACCGCGTTCGCCGGCATGTCCGGCGTGGGTGCTTTTGTGACTTCGATGCGGTCGACATTGCCCGCCATCGAGGTGGTGAGGTCGAATGCGCGATCAGCGGCCGGCGAGCTCACTTCCGCGCCATCGACCATGACCAGCGTGCCGCTGGCCGGCATGCCGCGGACCGAGACGGACAGGGGCACCTGCGGCCCGTTCACCATGGACAGCCCCGGCGTATATTTGAGGTATTCACCGATGTTGCCGTCGGCGAGGTCGCCGTATTCCTCGAAGACGACGACGTTCTTGATGTTGGGCGCCACGCGCTGCTCGTTCAGCGCCGCGGCTTGCACGCTCAATGCCTTCGCTGCGACCTCGAACTTTTCGAGCTGGATCACCTCGCTGCCCCCGTGCGGTCGGGCGCCCGCGAGCGCGAGGCCGAAATCCTGCTGAGCAATCGCGCCAGGCTGCACGCGCAAGGTCACGGTTGCGACTTCAAGCCCGGTGAAGCTCGCGCGCAGTGTCTGATTTCCCGCGGGAACATTCTTTCCAGCACATTGGGATCCTAAGCTTAGAATTCCACGTGGACAAGTTGTCGCGGCCGCTTCTATAGTGTCACCTAAATACTAGTGACTCCAGCGTAACTGGACTGGCCACAGTTAGGCCGCAAATGTAATCACACTGGCTCACCTTCGGGTGGGCCTTTCTGCGTTCGCGAGTGGACCCGATAAGCTCATGGAGCGGCGTAACCGTCGCACAGGAAGGACAGAGAAAGCGCGGATCTGGGAAGTGACGGACAGAACGGTCAGGACCTGGATTGGGGAGGCGGTTGCCGCCGCTGCTGCTGACGGTGTGACGTTCTCTGTTCCGGTCACACCACATACGTTCCGCCATTCCTATGCGATGCACATGCTGTATGCCGGTATACCGCTGAAAGTTCTGCAAAGCCTGATGGGACATAAGTCCATCAGTTCAACGGAAGTCTACACGAAGGTTTTTGCGCTGGATGTGGCTGCCCGGCACCGGGTGCAGTTTGCGATGCCGGAGTCTGATGCGGTTGCGATGCTGAAACAATTATCCTGAGAATAAATGCCTTGGCCTTTATATGGAAATGTGGAACTGAGTGGATATGCTGTTTTTGTCTGTTAAACAGAGAAGCTGGCTGTTATCCACTGAGAAGCGAACGAAACAGTCGGGAAAATCTCCCATTATCGTAGAGATCCGCATTATTAATCTCAGGAGCCTGTGTAGCGTTTATAGGAAGTAGTGTTCTGTCATGATGCCTGCAAGCGGTAACGAAAACGATTTGAATATGCCTTCAGGAACAATAGAAATCTTCGTGCGGTGTTACGTTGAAGTGGAGCGGATTATGTCAGCAATGGACAGAACAACCTAATGAACACAGAACCATGATGTGGTCTGTCCTTTTACAGCCAGTAGTGCTCGCCGCAGTCGAGCGACAGGGCGAAGCCCTCGGCTGGTTGCCCTCGCCGCTGGGCTGGCGGCCGTCTATGGCCCTGCAAACGCGCCAGAAACGCCGTCGAAGCCGTGTGCGAGACACCGCGGCCGGCCGCCGGCGTTGTGGATACCTCGCGGAAAACTTGGCCCTCACTGACAGATGAGGGGCGGACGTTGACACTTGAGGGGCCGACTCACCCGGCGCGGCGTTGACAGATGAGGGGCAGGCTCGATTTCGGCCGGCGACGTGGAGCTGGCCAGCCTCGCAAATCGGCGAAAACGCCTGATTTTACGCGAGTTTCCCACAGATGATGTGGACAAGCCTGGGGATAAGTGCCCTGCGGTATTGACACTTGAGGGGCGCGACTACTGACAGATGAGGGGCGCGATCCTTGACACTTGAGGGGCAGAGTGCTGACAGATGAGGGGCGCACCTATTGACATTTGAGGGGCTGTCCACAGGCAGAAAATCCAGCATTTGCAAGGGTTTCCGCCCGTTTTTCGGCCACCGCTAACCTGTCTTTTAACCTGCTTTTAAACCAATATTTATAAACCTTGTTTTTAACCAGGGCTGCGCCCTGTGCGCGTGACCGCGCACGCCGAAGGGGGGTGCCCCCCCTTCTCGAACCCTCCCGGTCGAGTGAGCGAGGAAGCACCAGGGAACAGCACTTATATATTCTGCTTACACACGATGCCTGAAAAAACTTCCCTTGGGGTTATCCACTTATCCACGGGGATATTTTTATAATTATTTTTTTTATAGTTTTTAGATCTTCTTTTTTAGAGCGCCTTGTAGGCCTTTATCCATGCTGGTTCTAGAGAAGGTGTTGTGACAAATTGCCCTTTCAGTGTGACAAATCACCCTCAAATGACAGTCCTGTCTGTGACAAATTGCCCTTAACCCTGTGACAAATTGCCCTCAGAAGAAGCTGTTTTTTCACAAAGTTATCCCTGCTTATTGACTCTTTTTTATTTAGTGTGACAATCTAAAAACTTGTCACACTTCACATGGATCTGTCATGGCGGAAACAGCGGTTATCAATCACAAGAAACGTAAAAATAGCCCGCGAATCGTCCAGTCAAACGACCTCACTGAGGCGGCATATAGTCTCTCCCGGGATCAAAAACGTATGCTGTATCTGTTCGTTGACCAGATCAGAAAATCTGATGGCACCCTACAGGAACATGACGGTATCTGCGAGATCCATGTTGCTAAATATGCTGAAATATTCGGATTGACCTCTGCGGAAGCCAGTAAGGATATACGGCAGGCATTGAAGAGTTTCGCGGGGAAGGAAGTGGTTTTTTATCGCCCTGAAGAGGATGCCGGCGATGAAAAAGGCTATGAATCTTTTCCTTGGTTTATCAAACGTGCGCACAGTCCATCCAGAGGGCTTTACAGTGTACATATCAACCCATATCTCATTCCCTTCTTTATCGGGTTACAGAACCGGTTTACGCAGTTTCGGCTTAGTGAAACAAAAGAAATCACCAATCCGTATGCCATGCGTTTATACGAATCCCTGTGTCAGTATCGTAAGCCGGATGGCTCAGGCATCGTCTCTCTGAAAATCGACTGGATCATAGAGCGTTACCAGCTGCCTCAAAGTTACCAGCGTATGCCTGACTTCCGCCGCCGCTTCCTGCAGGTCTGTGTTAATGAGATCAACAGCAGAACTCCAATGCGCCTCTCATACATTGAGAAAAAGAAAGGCCGCCAGACGACTCATATCGTATTTTCCTTCCGCGATATCACTTCCATGACGACAGGATAGTCTGAGGGTTATCTGTCACAGATTTGAGGGTGGTTCGTCACATTTGTTCTGACCTACTGAGGGTAATTTGTCACAGTTTTGCTGTTTCCTTCAGCCTGCATGGATTTTCTCATACTTTTTGAACTGTAATTTTTAAGGAAGCCAAATTTGAGGGCAGTTTGTCACAGTTGATTTCCTTCTCTTTCCCTTCGTCATGTGACTTGATATCGGGGGTTAGTTCGTCATCATTGATGAGGGTTGATTATCACAGTTTATTACTCTGAATTGGCTATCCGCGTGTGTACCTCTACCTGGAGTTTTTCCCACGGTGGATATTTCTTCTTGCGCTGAGCGTAAGAGCTATCTGACAGAACAGTTCTTCTTTGCTTCCTCGCCAGTTCGCTCGCTATGCTCGGTTACACGGCTGCGGCGAGCGCTAGTGATAATAAGTGACTGAGGTATGTGCTCTTCTTATCTCCTTTTGTAGTGTTGCTCTTATTTTAAACAACTTTGCGGTTTTTTGATGACTTTGCGATTTTGTTGTTGCTTTGCAGTAAATTGCAAGATTTAATAAAAAAACGCAAAGCAATGATTAAAGGATGTTCAGAATGAAACTCATGGAAACACTTAACCAGTGCATAAACGCTGGTCATGAAATGACGAAGGCTATCGCCATTGCACAGTTTAATGATGACAGCCCGGAAGCGAGGAAAATAACCCGGCGCTGGAGAATAGGTGAAGCAGCGGATTTAGTTGGGGTTTCTTCTCAGGCTATCAGAGATGCCGAGAAAGCAGGGCGACTACCGCACCCGGATATGGAAATTCGAGGACGGGTTGAGCAACGTGTTGGTTATACAATTGAACAAATTAATCATATGCGTGATGTGTTTGGTACGCGATTGCGACGTGCTGAAGACGTATTTCCACCGGTGATCGGGGTTGCTGCCCATAAAGGAGGCGTTTACAAAACCTCAGTTTCTGTTCATCTTGCTCAGGATCTGGCTCTGAAGGGGCTACGTGTTTTGCTCGTGGAAGGTAACGACCCCCAGGGAACAGCCTCAATGTATCACGGATGGGTACCAGATCTTCATATTCATGCAGAAGACACTCTCCTGCCTTTCTATCTTGGGGAAAAGGACGATGTCACTTATGCAATAAAGCCCACTTGCTGGCCGGGGCTTGACATTATTCCTTCCTGTCTGGCTCTGCACCGTATTGAAACTGAGTTAATGGGCAAATTTGATGAAGGTAAACTGCCCACCGATCCACACCTGATGCTCCGACTGGCCATTGAAACTGTTGCTCATGACTATGATGTCATAGTTATTGACAGCGCGCCTAACCTGGGTATCGGCACGATTAATGTCGTATGTGCTGGGGAAAG